>Ga0164311_10000038_pt1 | contig 44529 bp, 44 predicted proteins | sample GuaBasSedimGuay2_FD_121796 | JGI IMG/M metagenome (GOLD analysis project Ga0164311, IMG submission 121796) | Subseafloor sediment microbial communities from Guaymas Basin, Gulf of California, Mexico - Guay2, Core 4569-9, 9-12 cm | ecosystem: Environmental > Aquatic > Marine > Hydrothermal vents... | reverse complement strand
CCTAAAACATGCTCTACACTAATTACCGTATTGAGTCGAATTTAAACTAACCCCATATATCGTATATAGTACAGTAAATTTTTTAAAAATAATAGTAAAGAAGTAAGTAGGTGTATTTTAATGGAGAAGACATTTATTGCGTCTTCAAAAGTTATCCAGCCTCTATTACATTCCGGGCTGGCCTTAATTATAGGGCTTATTGCCGGTGCTCTTCTAATGATTATTTATGGTTATAATCCTATCTTAGCCTATACCGCCTTATTTAGAGGCGCATTCGGAGGCATGGCTGAGTTTGCTGAAACATTATCGTTTGCTATACCATTAATGCTCACCGGCATAACATTTGCTATAGGCGTTAAGGCAGGGCTGTTTAATATTGGTGCTGAAGGCCAAGTTTATATTGGCGCTTTAGGTGCCGTACTTGCTGGCGCTTTCCTACATCTACCTTTTGGAGTTCATGTAGCAGTTACAACAATTTTTGCTATGATCTTAGGTGCGCTGTGGAGCATAGGTCCTGCATTATTGAAAATATGGCGTGGTGTACATGAGGTTATATCTACAATAATGTTTAACTGGATAGCATTCTACTTAACTATGTACTTTGCTTTATACCATTTAGCTGAGCCGGGTAGAGCGGAGAAAACTGTTTCTGTGCTTGAAACAGCTAGATATAGTGTTCTCATGCCTGGTGCAAGTTTAACATCTGTTATTTTTATTTCAGCAGCCTTTTGTGTAGTAATTTATCTGTTTCTCACTATAACTAAAGCGGGTTATGAGCTTAAACTTCTTGGCGCTAACCCTGATGCAGCAAAATATGCTGGTGTTAATGCGAAACGTGTTATACTTTCAAGTTTCATTATCGGTGGTTTAGCAGCTGGGCTTGCCGGAGCAACGCAAATAATAGGAAGACCGCCAACATGGGCGTTATATGGAACTTTAGGTAATGTTATGGGTCTAGGATTTGATGGTATAGGAGTTGCTTTGATAGGTAGAAATAATCCCATAGGGGTGATTATAGCAGCAATATTTCTAGGTGCATTAAAAAATGGGGGAAGATATATGGAATATTCTGCTGGTGTTTATTCGGAACTTGTAGGTGCAATTAATGGGTTAATAATTATAGCTCTTGCTGTACCAGAAGTAATGGCTTTAATTAGAAGACATTTTAAGAGGTATAAACCATGAAAGTGAAGGTTTCTACTAAGATATTGTTAGCATTCGTAGTTTTAGGTGTAGTACTTGTAATAACTGAAGTTCTAGGCTTAAGCCCTATAGCTCTTTTAGAAGCCGCTCTACTAGCTATGACGCCTTTAGCCTTAGCTGCTATGGGTGAAAGTATAAATCAAAAAGCAGGTTTAGTTAACATAGGTTTAGAAGGAATATTCCTCATAACTGCTGTTGCAGGAGTATACGGAGCAGTAGAAGCTAATAATGGCATAGTAGGATTACTTTTCGGAGTTATAGTGGGTGCTTTAATAGGATTACTTTTCGGAGTGCTTAGCGTCTATGGTAAAGCAGATCAAATTATTGTAGGTATAGGAATAAACGTGTTTGCTATAGGGTTTGTACCATACTTTATGATGTCTACATGGGGATTTCCAGGAATATACATACCTCCTAAAGAAGTACTTGTACCACCTCTTCCAATACCTGTAATGCGTATTAGCGGAATAACATTATTGGCTATAACGCTTGGCATTCTCCTTCATCTGATGCTTCATAAAACACCTTTAGGTCTAAGAATATTAGCTGCCGGTGAAACACCAGAAGCTCTTGACGTTGCAGGTATTAGAGTAGACTACGTAAGAATTTTTACAGCAATTTTAAGCGGAGCCCTTACAGGTCTAGGCGGTGCGTTTATGCCTTTATGCTGGTTTGGAGGCATAGTTAAAGAGATATCTGCTGGCAGAGGTTTTATAGCGCTTGCATGCCTTGTTTCAGCAGGGTTAGAACCCCTATTAGCTATGAGTTTCGCATTTATATTTGGTTTTGCCGAAGGATTAGCCTATACTGTTGCTGTTACACCAGGAATCAAAGAAGCTATACCATATCATTTAGTCCTTATGATACCTTACATTACCACATTAGCTGTAGTAACAGCGTTTATAGGTAAAAGAAGGTTTCCAAAAGCTGCTGGAACTCCTTACACTAGGGAGTAAAAAGAATTTTTATTTAGATTTAATTATCGTAGCAATGTTAGAGGTAATGATAATTCTTTTATTTTCTCTTCCCAGTTCTTGGCTTTAACTATAGCTGATGCTACGAGAACACCTTGAGTACCTAGCTTCAAAGCTTTTTCTACATCCTCCCTATATGTTATACCTGCACCAGTGAGTATGGGTATTTTCTCATCTATTTTCCTTATGATATTTACAGTATTCGTTATTACTTCAGGTTTTGCTCTTGAAACCGATATCCCTGTTCCTATGAGTTCAGGAGGTTCTATTGCTATAGCCGTGGGTTTAAGTGTTGCTACTGCAGCACTTGTTTCAGGTTTGTCAGCACATACTATAGTTTCTAAACCTACTTCCTTGGCCCTCAGAATTGCTTCGTTTATCATATCAAGCCTTAGCCTATGCTCTGAATGGTTAAGCAATGTACCTTGCGCTCCAGCTTCTTTAACAGCTTCAGGTAATATGTGACCTGTATGAGCCCCTGGTTTAATAGGATCTATGTGTTGAGCATACACAGGTATTTCTACACTCTCAGCTACGAGTTTAATATCTGTATATTGTACAGCAACTATTATCTCTACATCCAATTCTTTGGCAACTTTTTCAGCAACCTTAGCTAACTCTAACGCTTTTTTGCCTGTTGCCCTAGCATAGGTTTTAAAGTTTACTATCAAAACAGGTGTTTTAAAAACCAAGGTGAACCCCTTTTAGCTAATAGACTAGGTTAAAAATTTTAGTTTAACTTTTTGAACATTAACTGTCTTTATTTAAGTAAATTTATTCTGCCTTCTTTTTGTACTTCTCTACTTCCATCATGGCTTGTACGTCTACAACAAATCTATCTTTTAGTTTTGCAAGAACTTTAGGTAGAGTTGTATATTCCATTTCTTCAGGACCTAACCTATGAGGCATAAATGGTCCATGACGTCTCATATATTCTGCAATGTTTTGCGCCAGTCTCCTAGTTTCATTGAATGCTGGATCGTCAAATAGATCTGCTGGACCAACTAACTTGCCGTTTTTAACTTGGAAGCCTAGAGCAACTATTCTTGGTGGTCCATCAAACCTTGTACATTTAGCATGTCTCTGTGGCACAGGCATTAGTGGGCCGAAATGGCTTCCTCTCATCCATCCTGCTACTAGATGTGGAAATGCGAATGCTTCTAGAACTTCTCCTACAGCTGGTAATCCATGCTGGCATCTGACCACAGCTACCGGGTCATCTTTACCTATATAGCGGCCTGCTATCAAGTTTAGTCTTTCACTACTTATGACAGCTGCTATTAGTTTGTCTGTTTTACGGTAAACTCTCTTGATAACATATCTTCCAGGAGTACCTATTAGTGCGAGAATATCATAAAGTTCTTCTGGGGCGTTAAGTAAAACCTTTTTACCCTCATATACGTCTAAGACCTCAAAGATAAAGCCTTCATGCATCCTCGGATCTATAACTAAACCTGCAGTGTTAAATGGATCTGCAAAGACCTTGAATAAGGGTAAGTTAAATGCTCCGGGCTCTGTCTTATCTGCCATAAACACTATTATCGGTTCTGCTGGTCTTTCTTCAATCTCCATTTCGGCAATTCCTGGTCCTAGACCTCTCACATTTCCTGAGAAAGCTTCCGATAAGAGATCTTGGCCTGCAGCATATAAGCCAAGTTCTTTAGCTACTTTAGCTGCTTCTTGGAAAGCGTTCCAAGCGATTCCATGGACTTCTGGACTATCTACGCCTTTCTTATGAGTCATTATTAACTCCAAGTCATCTCCTACATTTGTTACATAGAAGTCTACAAGAACACCTTTACTTTTCGCTTCTGCTAAAACTCTTGTAGCAGCAGCTATAGTGTCAGGATGTACCACATGATGTCCAACGAGTGAGCCTATATCTGCTTTTATAATGCTTATTGTTACTTTTTCTCCCATAATACCACCTACGACTCAATATCTAAGATAGGGGGGTTGTCTCTTATATTTTTATTTTTACCGCACATGGTACAGAGGATTATTCAACGTAGTAGTATTCTCCTATCCTTTTCTGTAGACGATCGAGGTAACTACCTTCTTTATTTACTCTAGGCCTTTTAGTTCTTGCATCACGCCTAAAGGTAATACCAACATCTTTAAGAAAAACATTTATGCCCTCTCTAAGGCCCATAGGGGCTTTAGCATAACCTTCAATACCAGGTTTACCCCTAAAAACCATTAATGTTTGTGCCAAGTAATCTTGAAGTATTATATCATGTTCAACCACAAATGCGGCTGCTTCACGCATTTCAACAACATTCCTTATTGCTTTGGCTACAGCAAGTCTTTCTTCAACATCTAAATAAGCTGAGGGCTCATCCAGCAAATATATTTTTGCTTCTTTTAATAAACATGCCACTATAGCTATTTTCTGCAGTTCTCCTCCACTTAATTCTCCAACGTATCTATCATATAACCTGTCTACACCTAGTTTCATAATAACATCTTTCTTAAACCAGTTAGGAGGCTCGGAAACCTGGGAAATAAGCTTTAATGCTTCACTTACTTTATATTCTTTTAACTTAGCATAATATGTTGAAACATATTGTGGCTTATAGCTCATAGTTATTTCAGAGAATGAATACACTGTGCCTTCTACAGGTTTTATTTCACCTATAAGGGTTCTTACAAATGTTGTTTTACCTATACCATTGGGTCCCAGGATGCCTACGATTTCACCCTTATGTATGCTTCCCTTCGAAATCTTGAGTACGAAGCTATTTAATTTAACCAGTATTTCAGTCCACTTAATAAGCTCCGTTTCCGAGGACCAAGCAATAGTTGGGGGTTTTACATGGAATCTTATCGGAGTATCTCTAATACGCATGTTTTCATCAGGTAAGAATCCATCTAGGAAGAAGTTTATTCCTGATTTCACCCCGTAGGGGTGCGAGACTATGCCATATGTTCCTGGAACACCGTATATTACATGAACTAAATCAGATAGATAATCTAAGATTGCAATATCGTGCTCCACAATTATGGCTGTCTTACCCTTATCAACAGTATATTTCCTTATCACTTTAGCTATTCTCATACGCTCATAAACGTCAAGATAACTACATGGTTCATCAAACATGTATACGTCAGCTTCTTTAGATAATGTTGCAGCAATCAGGAATTTTTGTAATTCACCACCGCTAAGTACTTTTAATTCTCTATTCCAAACTTTCGTAAGACCTAAATCGTCTTTTAGTTCATTTACTATGTTCCTTTCATCTATTTTAATTAATAGCTTACCTACTTCTCCTTTAAGATACTTTGGTACTGCGTCAACGTATTGTATTTTAAGTATTGTCCTTATCTTTTCATTTATCAGCTTTGTGAAATAGGTTTGTAGCTCTGTACCTCTAAAAGTTTTTATTATATCATCCCATTCAGGGGGTTTTTCAAGGTTACCTAAATTTGGTTTTAATTTTCCTGAAAGTATTTTTAAAGCAGTTGTTTTTCCTGTAGCATTTTTCCCTACAATTCCCGTAATCATTTTCTGCTTAGGAATGGGTAATCTATAAAGTTTAAACGCATTAATACCGTATCTATGGATAAGGTCTGTTTCTAATTCTTCAGGTAGATTTACAATATTTATTGCTTTAAATGGGCATTTTTTAACGCATATTCCGCATCCTATACATATTTCTTCGTATATTACTGGTTTTTTTGCTTCTTCATTAATTTCAATAGCCTTCGTTCCAGTTCTATTTATAGGACAAAACCTTATACACTCTAAATTACATTTCCTTGGTCTACATAGGTCCTTATCTATGGTTGCTATCCTGACCATCTTGCTTAAACACCTAGTGGAATGTTGTTCATATAGCTTCATATACTTGAGCTGTAAGTGAATAGTTTAGAAAAACTAGATGATGAGTGGTGACGGCTAAGAAGCTTCCTAGTTGATGATTTAAATTTGAAAGCTGATAGCTAAGAACTCTCTTCACTACCACTTTCTTCTTCGCTAAATGTTTCTAAGAAAACCTCATAATACTCCTGTAACATTTCTCTTTCTTCACTTCTTCTCAAAGATTTCCCTGCCTCTTCTGAAACTTTAGAAGTTATAACGTGTTTACTTTCCCCTACATGGTGGGAGATCTTATAGTCTACCTGTGTTTTCTCTAATTCATAACCACATGCTCTGCATTTGAGAACTGTTTTTTCATGCTTTCTTACCGGAACCATTAAGTTACCACATTTAGGACAAAATTCCATATTTAACCACTCTCATCATTATTAAGTTACTACCATTCCTCCCATTCTTCTTCCTCTTCTTCCTCCCAAAGCTCTTCTTCTTCCTCCCACCATTCCTCTTCTTCAAAGAACAATACCGTACACCTCCCGTGCTACATCTTTTTGGAATAAATTTGTATATTTAAAGGTATCGTGATATTTAATCATAACGCTTAACAAGACAACACCATTGTTTGTTTACAACGATTAATCAGAGCTTCAGATAAACACTTGAAACTTTCATTAGTACGTTCTTTTCTATTTTTTCAGTATTCGATAAACCAATGGTTGACTTTAGCTCCTTATCAGTAATGTTACGGATTAGCGGTGCTTTCATGTTGTAAGTAAACTTAGATATGTCTTTTTCCTTTAAACCATGGTTTTCTATGAAAAACTTTAAAACTTCAATTACATGTTTTACAGGTTTATTTACAGCTAATACTACCAGGAAAACTTCTTTTGCTGTTTCGGATATGCCGGCTAATCTTAGAGCTTCTTTTATCTGCCTATTTGCTGTAAGCGTTACTAAAAGTTCTATGTGAGGATTTTGAGTAATCAGTTCTTTGTTTAGATATTTTTTCAATGATATGTATGACGATAGAAGCAGGTGTTTTATGGAGAAAACAGCGTATGCATTTACTAGTTGTATCCATAAATTATTCTCTACTTGGCCTAGACTTCTAATAATCTTATCTATATTTGTTCTTCTACTTACTTCTAAAAAACTTATAGCTATGATCAAATTGTTTTTTCCCTTATAGTTTATTACGAGAGTCATTGTTCTTTCCTTAAGATTTCCAGTGCTCTTATAACATGGTTTATCTTTATCCCTGTTTGTTCCGATATAAGGTTAGCTATTTTCTTTATGCTTTTTACCTCTTTTACACTTATATTTAACGATTTAAGAATTTCTTTCACGGTCTCTCTGATTTCCCATGGAAATATAACCCATGCATCTGTTTTTAAAGCGTAGAAGTCAGGGTTTATTATGGACCAGGGTTTTACAACTAAAGCAGCGGTTTTAATCTGCTGAGGACCATAAAGTTTAAGCGTTTCAACGGCTATTGAAAGGCTCTTACCTGTATCAACAACATCATCTACTATTAACACTTTTTTATCTCTTATATTAACTATGAGCGGTTGGGTAAGTATAGGTCTTTCTTTGACTTCTCCTATACCCTTGTAAAATTTTATTTCTAATGCTGCTAAGGTTTCTACATCTAATATATCTAGTACTATTCTTGCAGGAATCCATCCTCCACGCATAACTCCTACGATGACGTCAGGTTTGAAATTCTCTTTTAGTATCTGATCACATACCTTGTATGATAACTGTTGTACATCGTCCCAAGTTAGTGTTAGAAATTTAAGCTTTAACTTAGACAATAATGTACACCTTAAGTTAAGAACAGAGGATGTGTTATTTTGTATTCACTGTTTATAATTCCCCTAAATATATTTTTGGTTTTTAACAGCAATACGTATTAAAGCATAGTTTATTTTGATGAAGTCAGCAGTGCTACTACTTTGCTACCTGTTCTTCAAGCTTTTTCTTTATTTTCATTAAGTGTGTTAAGTATCCTGCTATCTGATTTCTTAACTTTTTAGATTTAACATCTACTACTTCTTGTACAAGTTTTTTATTTTCCTCGAAACTTAGTGATACTTTGTCGGGATATAGTTCGAGTATTTTTCTTGCAGTTCTTTTTACTATTGATGTTCTGACCTTGCCCATAGGGTCTCGCACCTTTTGGTAGAGGTTTATAAACATGTCCCTATTAAGCCTACCTCTTGGTCTTAATACCGAAAGGTATATATAGAAGCACTGGCTTCATGGTTTCCGGACTACATAATATTTAGTAGATATTATGATTTTAAGGTGGGAAATATGGCTGTACAACAACCTATGGGAATACCTGTCCTCATATTAAAGGAAGGTACTCAAAGAACCACCGGTAGAGATGCTTTAAGAACAAATATCATGGCTGTAAGGGCTATATCAGAAACTCTAAGAACAACTCTAGGACCACGTGGAATGGATAAAATGCTTGTAGACACTTTAGGTGATGTAACAATAACAAATGATGGAGCAACAATATTAGACAAACTAGATGTACAGCATCCAGCAGCAAAAATGCTTGTACAAATAGCTAAAGCACAAGACGATGAGGTTGGAGATGGAACTAAAACCTGCGTTATTTTAGCGGGTGAATTACTAAAAGCAGCAGAGTCTTTACTAGAGAAGAACATCCACCCAACAGTAATAATTTCAGGATATCGTAAGGCTTTACAGAAAAACGTAGAGTTCATAAACACAGTATCTAAGAAAATAGACATCGACGATATTGAGACATTAAAGAACATAGCAAAAACAGCCTTAACTAGTAAAGCAGTTCATGGAGCTAGAGAACATTTAGCAGAAATCGCCGTTAAAGCCGTTAAACAGGTTGCTGAAAAACGTGGAGACCGTTGGTATGTAGATTTAGATAATGTACAAATAATTAAAAAACATGGAGGAGGCATTCGTGATACACAATTGGTATACGGTATAATTATTGATAAGGAAGTCGTACATCCTGGTATGCCTAAGAGAATAAGAAATGCTAAAATAGCCTTGTTAAATACAGCGTTAGAAATAGAGAAAACGGAAATAGATGCTGAAATTAGAATAACGGATCCAACAAAGATGAGAGCGTTTCTAGAGGAAGAAGAAAGACTACTTAAGGAGATGGTTGAAAAAATAGCTAAAACAGGTGCTAACGTAGTATTTTGCCAGAAGGGTATCGATGAAGTCGCTCAGCATTTCCTAGCTAAACATGGTATATTGGCTGTTAGAAGGGTTAAGAGAAGTGATATGGAGAAGTTGGAAAGAGCAACAGGAGGAAGAATAGTAACAAATCTCGATGAACTATCACCTGAGGATCTCGGTGAAGCAGAACTTGTTGAAGAAAGAAGAGTAGGAGAAGATAAAATGGTATTTATCGAAGGATGCAAGAATCCAAAAGCAGTAAGTATTCTTGTAAGAGCAGGTTTAGAAAGAATGGTTGATGAAGCAGAAAGAGCAATTAAAGATGCATTAAATGCAACAGCAGATGTCGTTAAAGATGGAAGAATAGTTCCTGGTGGTGGAGCAATAGAAGTAGAATTAGCTAAGTTACTAAGAAGATACGCACCTGAAGTTGGAGGAAAAGAGCAACTAGCCATTGAGTCGTTTGCTAATGCTCTTGAATCTGTTCCGAGAGCTTTAGCTGAAAATGCAGGATTAGACCCAGTAAATGTCATAGTTGAACTAAGAGCATTACATGAAAAACCTGAAGGGTTGCCTTACGGAATTAACGTATTTACAGGAAAACCAGAAAACATGTATGAACTCGGTGTAATAGAACCTTCAAGCGTAAAAGCTAATGCTATAAAGACAGCTACTGAAGCCTCAACATTAATACTTAGAATAGATGATATAATAGCAGCTTCAAAACTTGAAAAAGAAGAAGAGAAAAAGAAAGAAGAAAAGAAAGAAGAGGAAGAGTAAACTAATTTTATATTAAAGAACAATTTTTTGTAACACTTCTTTCTCATAGATTTTTGAGGACTAGTCTTGACTATAGTAATAGTAATAAGCGGAGTTCCTGGAGTAGGGAAATCTATTATTGCAACTAGATTAGCTGAAAGACTTAAGGCCAAGGTTATTAACCTATCTAAGTTCATTATAGATAACAAATTGTATGTAAGCTACGATAATGATCGTAAGACCTACATTATCGACGAGGAAAAAACCATTGCAAAAATTAGGGAATTTATAGAGAATTATAAAGACGAGTATTTAATAATTGAAGGCCATTACGGAGAAATAGTTCCTAAGGAATATGTAAACCTCTTTTTTGTGCTTAGACTGCATCCACTGGTTCTCTATGAACGATTAAAGGAAAGAATGTGGGATGAAAAAAAGATTAAAGAAAACGTTGCAGCAGAGATACTTGGTGTTCCTACAGCTAATGCTATTAGTGTTTTAGGAGAACATCGCATATGCGAAATTAATGTGACAAACATGGATTTAGACAATGTGGTTAATAGAATACTTGAAATAATTAAACATGGACGTTGCGAGAAAAAAGAATTCATAGATTGGACTATTATCATAGATTTTAAATTATTAGAAAGATTTCTTATCTAAGTACAAGGTAATTTTATACTAACCTTAACAGGGTATTGCATACTTACTTTATACACTAAGGCTTCACCTACGGATAAATTCAAAATAACGTCTTGAAATTTGGGGCCATATGGTATAATGTTTATTAATTCTTTTAAATCTTGAAACGTTTTTATTGAATGAATTATTTTAGTATTTGCATTTCTAAGAACAAAGTTAGGTAAACTAGCAACAGTTTGGGAAACTACGATAAGTCCTACGCCAAATTTTCTAATTTCTGAAAACAATCTTTCAAGAACATTGCATGGTTGATTATTTATTAGGTTATGGAATTCATCTAAGACAATAGCCAATTTTAAATTGCTACTTAGTCCTTTTTCAGTGTATGTAGAGAATAGTTCCTTTAGAAGAAATAGTGTGTAGGTTCTTCTTAGAGTGTTGTTCTTTATTCTTCCTAACTCGACTATGGTAACTGGTTTTCCTACTAGCTCAGTGTTCTTGCTGTCCTGTGTTTTAAAAAGTTTTTTAGCTTGACCTATGGTTAGTAACCTTATTTTCCTTAAAAGAGCAAATCTTGCTTCTCTACCTGAGTAGCCTTCTATAATGTCACTATAGCTTTTCAATTTTTCAAAAAGTACATTGAAGGACATTTCAGAATAGCCTTTCTTACATTCTTCATACAGAACTTCGTACAGGTAATATGATTGAGGAGGTGTTAAATTGAGTGTGGATTCTAATATATCGACTACATAGCTTATCTTTTCATCCAGAGTTTCACTATTTTTCGCAGCAAAGGGATCTAAAGGATACGGATTATTAACATTATACACCTTTACTGCATTATGCGATAAACCCAGTTTTAATAGTAAATTAAAGTACTCATCATGCCAGTCTATAATTAGCACAGGTATATTATGTCTAATAAGTTCTAATGTTAGAATGGAGGAAGTCGTTGTTTTTCCCAAACCTGTGCTACCAAGGATTAGTACATGCTTATTTATATCATCTAGTGTTAGTACAAGCTCTTTCTCTGTACCTTCTACTATACCGAGCTTAATCTTTGCATCATCTTTGACAATGATTCTGTCATGTTTAAAATCAATTACGTTAAAATTAGCACTTAGATCAAGGTCGTAAGGTAAGGCAAAGTACATGTTTAAGAGAAAGTCATGATGAATAGCTTTAGAAGTCGTATTAAATAGTATATTTTTTACTAAGTTTGTTAAAGTATCCTTATATCCAACTATGCTTATGTTCCATTTTTTACACGATATTTTAAAGTCTGTAGCTATGATCTTAGAGAAATTGTCTGCTGAAACTTTCCTCTCAGGCGGCAGTTTTATAAGCAAAATAACCTCAACAGGTTTATCTTTGCTGCTTAAAAATGTAAGTGCATGTTCGTACCCTTTATTTCTTAAATAAAGTAAGAAAGCATTAAGTTCCTTAAAAGCATCTTTTAATTCCTCTTCTTTTAATTCTCTTAACATAGGTTTTACTTTAAATACGGCTACGTCGTTTTTAGATATATTTCTGTTTGTTCTATAAAGGGTCCTTAAGTAAGCTATCAAAACTATTGCAAACATCATTATACATGTTAATATAACTATTTTACCTCGTATAGAGATGAAACTGTCTAAGTTAAATATCCAAGGTCTATATATGGATAAATATAGCAGAGTAAGCGATGAAACCATAATTATTAGCGCATATAAGCGTCTCATATCTCCTCAATATTTAGAGGAGGGTTTAAAAAACGCATTATGAGATTTTAGATAGCTTAACATAAACTTCGCTGCCTACACTTGGTAAGGTTTTCATTTTCCCTTCAACTACCGTTAAAAACCCACCTATCGAAATGTATACTTTATCTTTTTCAACTTTAAACACTATTCCTCTCCCTAAGAAATCATCTTCCTTAAAAACGGGTTTTTTAAAGTATATGCCGAAAAGCACTTCATCTCCTTCCCTAAATAACATTAGGTTTTCATGCATTTCCATGAAAACTTTGTACTTCTTATACTTAGAAGTAATATTTAAATTCATGACCTGCGGTATTTTGCTTGGCTCTATTTTCTTTACTACGCTTTTTAGCTCAATAAACCTACTGGCTTTAACGGTTTTAGGCAAAGAGATCACCGCTATAACTGTTGAAACCGTAACCCCCTTATATATCCTTGCTCTATCCATTCTACGAGGGATAAAAATTGAGTAAAGAAGCGCAGAGAAAGTTCCTATTAGATCTAGCAGAGTTGTTAGAAAGACCAGTAGTTATAATAACAAAAGATGGAAAAACTTTTGAAGGTGTACTTTCAGGTTTTGATCATCCTTCACTAAATATAAGCCTTTTAGATGTAAAAGTTAGCGATAAAACATACCCCAAAGTTATTATTAAGGGAGATGTTATTGCCGAAATTATAGCTAAAGAGAAACCATTGTTTGATGCGAGAGAATTTGCTAGAATACTAGAAAGATACTTCCCTAACCTAGTAAAAGTATACGAAGAAACAGGCATCGTAGTTATTGGAGAGAAAATTAAGGTAACAGAGAAAGGTGTAGAAGGAGTAGGGCCGATAGCTGACAGAGTAAGAAAACTATTTAACGACTACATAGAGTCTAAAGAGAAAGAGCTGCAAACCTAAACGTTATAATATATGAGGATAATGTATGAGAAAAGAAATATTTGAGATCAAAGATAAGAGCTTAGCTGGTAGAATAGGTGAAATAATAACAGCTCATGGGAAAATACAAACACCAACACTTTTTCCTGTAATAAACCCTGTAAGGCAGGAGGTAAGCTTAGATACCATAAGAAACATAGGTTTTGAGGCAATAATAACTAATGCTTATATTTTAAAAAAGCATGTAGAAAAGGATGCTTTGGAAAAAGGCATACATAGGCTTCTAAACTTCTCAGGACCTATAGTTACAGACTCCGGCGGGTACCAGATTTTAGAATATGGTAAAATAGATGTAACACCTGAAGAAATAGTAGAGTTTCAAGAAAATATAGGTTCTGATATAGCAGTGATCCTTGATGTACCTACGGGAGGCTTTGCAAGCTACAGTGAAGCCAAGTGGACTGTAGAAGAAACCATTAGAAGAGCTATTTTAAGTTTAAAGCATATGAAAAGAGAGAAAACATTATGGGTTTTTCCCGTCCAAGGAGGCAAGTATTTAGATTTATTGGAGTATCATGCGAAGAAAGTTCTTGAATTACCCTATGACATAGTTAGCATAGGTAGCCCTACACAGATACTTGAAAAATACGACTATAGTACTATAATTCGTATGATAGTTACTGTTAAAAAAGTAGTACCGCCAAGTATGCCTGTTCATCTTTTTGGTGCTGGACACCCAATGTTTATTCCATTCGCCGTAGCCCTAGGTATTGACACATTTGATTCTGCTTCATACATATTGTACGCTAAGGATGAAAGGCTAATATTCTCTCATGGAACTATGAGGCTTAAGGAGTTATTAGATATCCCGTGTTCTTGCCCTATATGCTCGAAGTTTACACCTAAAGAACTCATGCAAATGACAAAAAATGAACGTGTCAAATACTTGGCTATTCATAATCTTTACACCATAATACAAGAAATAAAGAGAGTGAAGCAGGCAATAAAAGAAAACACTTTATGGGACTTATTAGAGGAACGTAGTAGGTGCCATCCCTCACTGCTTAAGGCATTTAAAGAAATCATTAAGTATAAAGATTATTTAGAAAAATATCATCCAACAATTAAAGCTGAGATCCATGGGATTTTCTTGTATGACATATTATCAATGAATAGACCTGAAGTCTTACGTCACCATAGAAAAATACTAAACAATTATAAACCACCATTTTACAAGGGAAAGTCCATAGTATTCTTAGACTTGGAAGAAAAGCCGTTAACGAGAACAAGCGTATATATTAAGTTAAGAGAAAACCTAGAGAAAAGAAAACTTGAAGATACACACGTATTGTCTTTTATGCCATATTTCGGCATTGTCCCCGAAGAATTAAGTGAAACCTATCCTCTTTCTCAGCATGAAAAAGACCTTGACAATAAAGTTTTAGAAAACTCTCTGGATATATTCGTCAAGTATTTTGATAAAAATAGAAGGATTTATTCTAAGGTGATATTGGTAGTTAGGGATACAAATGTAGATTTAGCATATAGGGTACGTGAGAAATTACATCAGCTTATAAAGCAAGTTATAATACTGACCTATAAGAACAATGTTTTAGAAATAATGGAAAATATATTACATGTAGTGTGAAATTCTACCATGCGCTCTTCTCTCTAAAAACTTTTGAAATTCTTCAAATCTTTTCATTTGCTTCTCTATTGTTCTAGCATCTTCGTACAGCTTTTCAACACTTACATCGAGGTTTAACATTTCACTGATGACTTTCACTGCAATAGCTGCTGCAGCAGGATCAGGCCTCAATGTTTCTGAGTAAGGTAAAATAGTGATGCTAGGAAAATCATATACTTCAGAAAATGCTATCAGTAAGGCTAAAGGCCCTATAACAACAAGCTCCTTACTAAGCAAAGGCCCAGGAATTTTAGATCTATACTTAGCCGATGGCACACATTTGAATGTATGTTTTTCTCCAGGCTCTTTAGTGGATTTATCTAAACCACCTATAAATATTCCTTGAGAAAATGAGTTCTCAGTGCACCATTCTACAATTTTCTTAGCAAAATAAACTCTATCATATATTAGTGGTTGCGCATTATTTAAAATAAAAACAAGTTTTATCTTATCATTTGAAAAATAGTATATTTCATATGGTAAGATAACTTTATGGTTTTCAAAGAAAACTATGTCTGTCATAAACCTGCTCAGTATGAAGCCTATACGTTTAGCGTTTAGCTCTCTAATAAGGTGCTTAGTAGCAATATATCCAACAGCACCTATTCCTTGAAAACCCGTTATAATTATTGAGTTTTCTAAGTTGAGTTTCTTCTTCAAAATAACATGGATCCTTGTCATAGCGTTAACACCTAAGCTTTAATAGCATGTCTTACTCTTACTGCTACACCTCTTTTTAAACTTAACATTTCATTTGGACAAAGTTTACTTCTGCCCACAGCTAAGATTTCATCATTCTCATCAACAACTATTACTTCGTCGCCTGCTCTAATTACGTTATCCACATTAACTACATGCTTTGCAAAGACATCATGACCTTCAGCTATAAAACTTGCTACATCGTTTCTAACTATAACCCTAAAGAGGGGGAAGGAATAGTTTTTATGCAGCAATATACCTCCATAAATATGCAATGAGAAAAATGCATCGGATGGTCTTAAAGTTATAATAATTTTATCTTTAAGCATTACATGTCTTATCCTCATAGTTGAAGGAGAAATGGCTATTGTAGCTTCATTTGGGACTAAAATATCACCTGCGTTTCTGCCAAATTGATAATTAGCTATCCCTCTTAGAAATTTTAGTTCTAAGGGTGTAGGCTTTCTTATTATCATATTCTGATTCCTTTTCTTACCGAATTTTGCAATTGTTTTAAATTGATGTGAAAATTGTTTCTCTCGTGGATCTTAGCTTGCCCATAATTTTCCCTATAGCTTTTAAAAAGTCTTCTCTTGAGACTACAGTTCTGCCTTCTCTAATAGCATTCATACCTGCTTCAGTACATATTGCTTTAATATCAGCTCCTGTTGCATTTTTGGTTTTTAAAGCTAGCTCCCATAAGTCCACATTATTTGACAAGTTCATTTTCTTAGTATGTATCTTAAATATTTCATATCTACCTTCATCGTTAGGTAAAGGTATTTCAATTAACTTGTCAAATCTTCCTGGTCTTAGTAGTGCTGGGTCTAGGATGTCCGGCCTATTGGTTGCAGCAATTACCTTTACATTACCGAGCGGATCAAAACCATCGATTTCAGCCAATAACTGCATTAATGCCCTTTGAACCTCTCTTTCTCCACTTGTTCCTACTTCAAGTCTTTTAGCTGCTATAGCATCTATTTCATCAATGAAGATTATACTAGGAGCTTTAAACTTAGCAAACTTGAACACTTCTCTAACTAAACGTGCTGATTCACCGATCCACTTACTTATAAGCTCAGAAGCAACTAATTTGATAAATGTAGCATTTGTATGATGAGCTACCGCTTTTGCTAGTAGCGTTTTTCCGCATCCAGGAGGACCGTAAAGCAAAACACCCTTAGGAGGCTCAATGCCTACAGCTTTAAATAAATCCGGACGTTTCAAAGGCAGTTCTATTGCTTCCTTTATTTCTTTAATTTGTTCTTTTAAACCGCCAATATCGCTATATGTTACATCAGGTCTTTCAATAACTTCCATAGCTTTTATGTAAGGATCAATGTGTGAAGGAAGTACTTCAACTATAGCTGATCCTCTTTGGTTTAAAGCAACAATAGCTCCTGGCCCTAGTTTTTCACGATCAACATTTCCGCTTATATGAACAATAAGATTGGGTCCTGTGCTACTTTTAACTACAGCTCGACCATCATCAAGAACTTCTAAGAGCTGCGCTTCAATGAGGGGTGGTGTAAGAAGCTTTTCAACTTCGCTCCTATAGTAATCTAACTCTCTTTTCAAAGCATTTCTTTCTACTTCAAGTTCTCTGAGACGCCTTTCCAGATGCCTAATATATTCTATTATAGATTCGAAATCCGGAAGCCCGCTATCACTTGCTATAGCCATTTAGCTAAAACCTCTACCTAATTCTTACAATCTACACATTAATAAACTAATGTTATAATACCTACTGCTCTAACATATACTTAGCTGAAACTGTCAGAAACTGTTTAAGGAAGAAAGTGTAAACCTTAATTCAGAGGTTAATATTAGATGGTTGAATGTGAACTTTGCGGACAAAAAATAGTAGGTAAGACATTTAAAGTTGCTGTTGAAGGTGTAACTCTAACTGTATGCCAGACATGCTATATGAAATTCCTCAGTAGAAAACCTCTAAAACATGTTACAGTCTTTCCCTATATTACAAGGAAACCGTTAAGAGCAGTACAGACACGTACTCCAACGTATCAAAGAAAACCCTCAGCAACAAGAAAAATTAGGTCATCATTAGAATACGAGTATGAAGTAGTTGAGGATTATGCTGAAAGGATTAGAAAAGCAAGAGAAAACCTTGGATGGAGCTCTGAGGTACTGGCTCAGAAAGTTAGGGAAAAAGAATCTGTAATTAGGAGAATAGAATCAGGAAAACTAAAACCAACCTTAGAATTGGCTAGAAAACTTGAGAAAATACTTAAAATATCGTTGCTAGAACCTACAGTTTTAGAGTATACTGTTAGAGGAAGATTTAAAGAAGACCTAACCTTAGGAGACATAGTAGTTATAAGAAAAAAGAAAGGAGGTTAATATAAAATAGAAAAAGCTGTAGTAGTTACAATAAATCCAAAGAACAAAGGCAAGATAGAGGAGTTAATAGCCTTAGCTGAAACCATAGGATACAAAGTAGTCAACATTGTAGCACAAAACAGGAAAAGACCTGATTCTAGATTCTTCATAGGTAAGGGTAAACTTAAAGAACTAAAGGAAGTTGTAAAGGAACTTACTAAAAATAAAGAAAAAGTGGCCGTAATTATAGATGGTAGTTTAAAACCTATTCAGTATTTTAACCTTTTTAAAGCTCTAAACAATGCAACAATAATCGATAGGGTACAGTTAATTTTAGAAATATTTGATAAACATGCAGGTTCTAGAGAAGCAAAATTACAAATAGAGCTGGCAAGGCTAAAACATATAATACCCATTATTAAAGAATGGATAAGGCAAAGAAAAATAGGCGAATTACCAGGATTCCTAGGTGCTGGAAGATATAAAGTAGAATCATATTACTCACTAATAAAAAGGAGAATAACACATATTGAAAGGGAAATAAAAAGAATAAGAGAACAAAGAAATAAGCTTAGGAAGTCGAGAGAAGAAATAGGTCTAATAACCGTAGCTATTGTAGGATATACTTCTGCAGGAAAAACTACATTATTTAATGCATTAACAGGCGAGAATAAGAAAACTGGAAGAGAATTATTTACAACGCTTTCTCCTAAAATAAAATCAGCTCACATTAACGGGATGAAAGTGTTAGTTCTAGATACTGTAGGTTTTATAGACTATGTACCCATAGAAATTATTGAAGCCTTTTACTCAACTCTTGAGGAGATTTTAGAAGCTAAGGTCCTTATATTAATCGTAGATATAGCAGAAGAGTATAGAGAAATTATAAGGAAAATTAATGGAGTATTAGAAACATTCGAGAAAATAGGTGTTTCAGGTAAACCACTAATAATAGTTGCAAATAAAATAGACCTTATAAATAACTTTGAAGAAGCAGAAAGGAGAACAAAAATTATTTATGATAAAATAGCGAAATCATACGATGGACCCATTATAACAGTTTATGCTTCAGCTTTAAAGCAAACAGGTATTATTGAAGTGAAAAAGGCTATTGAAAAATTTATAAAACCAAAAACGGTTCTCATATGCATGACACTTTCTGAAGACAAACTACGTAAAATAAAAACTCCCTTCATGTTATTGGAAAAGAAAAACGGGTTATATCTCTGTGAACTAGTAACAAGAAACTATGAACTGAAAAACATACTATATGAACTGAAAAATTTGGGAGCAAAAATTCTGAAAGTTAAAGAAATAGAGAGTTAAGAAATACTAAGGTTTTTAAAGATGAAAATTTACGTGTTGAGAATAGGTCATAGACCTGAAAGAGATAAAAGAATAACAACACACGTAGGCTTAGTTGCAAGAGCCTTTGGAGCCAACGGTTTCATTTTAGGAGATATTAATGACAAAACCGTTGTTAATAGTTTAAGAAAAGTATTAGAAACATGGGGAGGAACTATGGAAATTCTGGCAGGAGTAAATTCTTTAAACTATATTATGGAGTGGAAGAGGCGAGGAGGAGAAGTAATTCACTTGACAATGTACGGTTTACCTGTAGACTATGTAGTGGATAAAATAAGAAATTCTAGGAAAGATAAATTAATAGTTGTAGGTGCTGAAAAAGTTCCTCCAAGATACTATGAAATAGCAGATTATAATGTTTCAATAGGCAATCAACCACATTCTGAAGTATCTGCTTTAGCGGTATTTCTTGATAGATTATTTGAAGGAAAAGAATTATACAAACGATATGTTAAGTCAAAAATAGAAATAGTGCCTCAAGTAAAGGGCAAGAAAGTGGTGGCTAAATATTGAAGCGGCGAAAGAACAGCATCATAGAGTTTGTAAGGCTAATGCTTGGTGATGATGCAGCAAGAATTTTTGAAGAACTATATAAAATACCTGGAGAAGTAAATGATGAAGATATAGCGCGTAAACTTGGTTTAAAACTTAACGAAGTAAGAAAGCAGCTGTACTTTCTTTCGGAGCAGGGACTAGTGTCTTACAGAAGAACACGGGGAAGAAATGGTGAGTGGTATACGTATTATTGGCGTGTTGATAAGAATAGACTATTAGGAATAATTAAAACTAGAAAACAAATAACATTAACGAAGCTGAAAGAAAGATTAAGCTTTGAGGAAAATCACACATTCTATCTATGTCCGAATTGTAGTATTAGATTCACATTTGAAGAAGCCCTAGAGAATGTATTTAAGTGTCCAAGGTGTGATTCTTCTCTCGAATATTTTGATAATAAAGAAATAGTAAAGTTTCTTAAAGAAAAAATAGCTGAATTAGAGAAAAAATTAAAGGAAAGCTAAGTAACGGTATTACGTGACAATGTGTTATAATGTAATAGACTTATTCTGTGGAGCAGGAGGATTTTCTAAAGGATTTCAGGACATAGGATTTAACATAGTTTTAGGCATAGACAACTTTGAACCTGTTGCAAAAACGTTTAAACTAAACTTTCCAAATGCTATAGTAATATGCGAAGACATAAAGAGCATATATTCTGATGAAATACAGTCATATTTTAAAGGAAAGATTCCTCATGTGGTAATAGGTAGTCCTCCGTGTGAGCCATTTACGGCGGCAAACCCAAATAGGAGAGAGAGACCTTTAGATAGACTGTATGTTGATCCGCAGGGCCAATTAACTTTAGAGTTTATACGCATAGTTAAGCAGTTAAAACCTGAAGTATTTATAATGGAAAATGTCCCTCAGATCATGGAGGGTGAATTAAAGAGAGCTCTAATTAGAGAGTTTAAAAGTGCCGGTTATGAGAAGATATTCTTTAATGTTTTAAAAGCTGAAGACTATGGTACACCATCTCATAGAGTCAGGGTTTTCATTTCAAACATACCTATAAGGCCAAAGAGAACCCATAAGAAAATCATAGTAGAAGAAGCTTTAAAGAATTTACCTCCGCCGGGATCGCTTAACGTTATGAACCATGATGTTCCGCCTATAAGTAGGAGAAAGCTAAGGAAAATAAGGAGACTAAAATGGGGTCAAGCGCTCGTAAGATACCATGGGTTTAGAGGTAGGCAATTACCAAATCTAATACGTTTGCATCCCAAGAAAATAGCACCTACAGTTTTAGGTTCTTCAAGGTTCATACATCCATACGAAGATAGGTTTCTAACCGTGAGAGAACAAGCTAGACTCATGGGGTACCCCGACAATTTCGTATTTCTTGGTGGAAGAGATGTCCAGTATAATCAGGTTGGAGAATCCGTACCAGTACCTTTATCTAAAGCTATAGCTGAAGTTGTATTGGAAAATCTTAAGAAAAACTATTAGAGATGTTTAGCAATGCTGATTGTACTAATACATAATATAAGTAGTGTACAGAGACTTATTGAAATAGCTAAATTCATATTTAACTATACATTAGCTTCTCAAATACGGTTACTTGTTATATCAAAACCTACAGGTTCTGCTGCTCAAACAGGAATACCAGAAGTAAGTAAGATAGCTTATAAGCAAAATAGATCAGTACTTATAGTTAATGAGCTTAAAGATGCCGTTGAAATTTTGAAACCTGAAAAAACATTCATAGCAACGTCAACTATAAAATCTGAAGTTAAAGTAGAGGAAATAGTTAATAGTATAAAAAAGCAGAAAGCTCTCTTAATACTTCCTGGATGCGAAGAAGCATTTTCCAAATATGACCTAGCATTAGGTCAACCGTTCAACATAGAGGACATGTGTGAGAAAATAGGTATAGTACCTTACGTATCAATAACACTTTACGAAATATTAAAACGTTTATAAGATGTAGAACATTTATGTAAAACTCCACCAGTCTTATCCTCATTTTCATTCCGAATACAGAATAGGCAAAAACTGAGCATGAATAGGAGGGATGTAAGACAGAGCTACAGCTAAAATGCTTAAAATTTTAAGCCTCCTATATGCTTTATAGTGGGTTGGGGCCCGTCGTCTAGTTTGGTTAGGACGCCGCCCTCACGAGGCGGAGGTCGGGGGTTCAAATCCCCCCGGGCCCACTAAAACCCACCGTATATTTCAAATATTGTTTCTTTTTCACCTTTAGTAGAGGGGAATACTTTCTTGAGGAAACCTGTACCTGTAGAGAAAGCTGTCGGCAAGAAACTATTACATGATGTAACTTTAATTACAGAGAATTTTAAAGGAGCTATTTTTAGAAAAGGTTACGTACTTAAGCCCAATGATGTAGAATTACTGAAGAAAGCTGGACACTATTATGTTTTTATAGAGGAATGTTTTAGTGCGGATACAGTGTTTGAAGATGAAGCGGTTAGAGAACTTGCAGAGTACATTGCTGGACCTAATGTTTATGTAAAAAATATTGAAGAGGGGAAAGCTGTACTTTTGGCTAAATGCAAAGGTTTATTGAAGATTAACATTGAAGGAGTTTTTAAGGCCAATCTTTCAAGCACCTACGTTATTATTACCCGCTGGGAGAACATAGGTGTGGAAAAGAATGAGTTAATTGCTATAGTAGACTTAATACCATTAGCCATAAGCAGAAATGAAATTGAAGAAATAAAGAAGAGGTTGAAGAAATTCATACCATTAGTTTACATAAAACCGTTTAAAAGAAAGAAAGTAGGGCTAATTGTAGTTGGAACTGAAATATATGAGGGTAAAATAAGGGATTTAGCTTCAGATAAAGTTGAGAAAAAGGTAAGAAAATATGGCGGAGTCCTTGTAGAAAAAACAATAGTACCTGACCAGGAAGACATTATAAAAAATACTATTCTTAAATACATTAGAAAATACGACATCGTTATTCTTACGGGGGGCATGAGTGTTGACCCTACAGATAAAACACCTAAAGCAATAGCTGCCACAGGCGCTAACGTGATTGCGTATGGTATACCAGTAAAACCCACTACAATGACTATGATAGCTTATTTGAATTCTAAACCGATAATAGGTATTTCTTCAGGGATAATCTATTTCAAAGAAGAAAACGCGCTTGACATATTACTGCCGAGAATTATGGCTGATGAAAAATGGACCAGAAAAGACATAGCCAAATTAGGTCATGGAGGCATAATGTCTATATTTCTAAGGAAAAAAGGTAAACATAAACATTAACTTTAAATAATTTATTAGAAATGAAAAAGTTATAGTTTAATAGAGAAGTTGGTAGAAATGATGAGCCAACACCTAAACTGAGTCTTGATGAAGAATTCCCTGCTGGCTGAAGAAAGAAACTGTTTTCTATAACATTACATTTATTGCAAGTATTAACAAGGAGGAAGGGAGGAATCATGGTTGTTATGCATCATTATGGCATCAGCTGAGATTCTAGTTATTAATGTAATGGCACATAAAGAGAAAGTATTAGGTGATAAATATTGTAAAATGGCGCCGGGGGCGGGATTTGAACCCGCGCGGGGATACCCCCACCGGCTTAGCAGGCCGGCGCCCTACCAGGCTAGGCGACCCCGGCTTTCACTTAGCTAATATCTTATTCTGTAGCTTTTAGAGTTTATGGTTTTAGATCCACTTTTTCCTTTTAAAGTATATTAATTGTCCTACTGCTATAGATGCCATTACTATGAGCACTGCAGGGTAAGCTAACGGATGTCCTAACTCAGGCATATACCTAAAGTTCATGCCATAAATGCTTGCTATTAACGTCAATGGTAGGAATATTGCTGAAATTATTGTTAGTTTTTGAACTACATTGTTCACTCTATCGCTTAATACCATGTAATGGAACTGAGTAAGCATTGTTATTCTTTCAAGTAACCTATCCGCGTGATCAAGCAATCTTCTAACATCATCAACAAGCTGTTCACTAACTTTTCTACCTAAAGCTATTCTTGAGGTAAAACTGTTGATTTGAAAAATAGCCTTTCTTAACCTTCTGGCTTTACTTAATATTCTATGTAGTCTTCTTAGCTCAGGTTTCTGAGCAATTACCTCCTCGAACTTATCTATTTCTAATGTTAAGCTTTCAAGTGTTGAATAAAGTTTCTCGACTGTATAGGAGATTATTGTTTCTAAAATTAAGTTTAATTGTCTAAAGTCATTTGTTATACAGTATTCCATAATATTCTTAATATAGTCTTCAGGTATTTCTGAGTCCCAACTATAAATTTTCCCATTGAGAAGTAGTATGTGTAATTTATGTAAATAACCGTTGAATGGCACTAATAGGAAGCTATATATTGCGCTTCTATAGGACTTAAGCTCTTTATCCACAATATCTTTAGGTATTGATAATATTTCACAGAAATTTCTAATGTCTCTTCCCGTATGTATCCATAACCCATAGTTTTTAGCATCAGACACGTTCTTAGATATCTTAAGTTCTCCGTCTATGAAACAAAGTGCTAACATGGTAAACAAACCTCGAGTGTCTAAGGTTAAAAATGTATTAAAAACATTATGGGGCACGCGGCCCCCGCCGCCTAAACAGTGTGTACTCTAAGGAGCCTACAGTAGGCGAGTTCTACTCCGTGAACCCATGAACGTTGGCGTCCGAGGTTAGGTTGCTCCCTTCCGGGCCTAGCCGGGTTCCCTCGGCAAAGGCGGTGCTAACCCGCCTTCCAGCGGGCAGTCCGCCACCGCCAACCCCATGGGGCGGAGTTTCATAACCGCTTACTGTAGGGCTTAGAGTACACACTGTACAGCGGCGGGTTACTGGCCCCCGCATATCGCCCATTTCGGGTTACGAGGGAGGACGAGCCCCTCAGCCCTACCCGCGTGCCCCGACCTATTAAGTGTAGTACTGAGATATTTAATTGTTACAGCTATGGTATGTAAAGCATAAGGGAAGTAAGAATGTTTATCAAAACAACTGTTACGAAAAATGTTTGAGTAACTTTTGAAAGTTTAAGCCCCTGTTTACCGTACTTTGATTTTAAAAATTCGTCTAATGCTTTTCCACCATCAGTAATGAATAATGGTGTAGCATTGATAGCAGCTAAACCTAGATTTAAGGCAAAAGACCATATTAGAAACGATTGTAACTTATATCCTAACAATCTAGCTATGAAACTTTTAGGTTCTAGAATAGCATACGGGTAAAGTATGACGCCAATAGGTTGCGTAATATTCTCTCTAATGACTGTGAAGTTATATGTATTATATGGATACTGAGGATCCATTAGAGTTAATATTAAAACCTCCCCTTTACTTTTGAACGCAGAAAGCCTATCGAAGAGAAACCTAGAATTAAAAAGATAATCTAAAATATTCATGCCCTCATCTAATTTTGTACCATTAATAGCCACAATTACTGAACTGTTTGGTAGGTTTATTTGAGCAGCTGGAGTATTTTCAACAACTTTAGCAACATATAAACCTAAATGAACATTAAAAAGCAAAGGAACCAAGCAGGCAAGCAAAATAAGCGAAATTAAAGCCAATACTATGTTACCTGAAACACCAGCAGATAAAACTCTTAATTTACTACGAAGTTTTAGTTTTGTAAAATCATTTTCATCTATTTCTACAAATGGTGCTAAAATTATAAGAATTAAAGCTATACCAAAACTCTTTATCTTTGCGCCTTCAATCAAACCTACAACAGCGTGCATGCCTTCATGTACAAGTACAGCTAAACCGATAACGATGATTAATGTTGGTAAAATCGAGAGAGACACTGTTATACCAGGTATTATAGGGATTATAGGTACTGTAACACCCTTTACTGGACTCTTTGCTGCAATTATAGACTTAAAGATGCCAGCTAGATTTTCAAAATATATCTTAACTGCAAGAAGAAAACTTAGAAAAATAAACACTACGAGAAAATCCAGTAGAAAGCTATAGCGTCTTAAGTACCTAAAAATTTTAGACGAAGGGAGTATTTCTTTCCTAATAACCTTCCAGACAACCGATATACCTGCAACTTCAACTCCGACCTTCTTAAACTTATCTTTATAATTATAATAAACTATGTTAAGTACAAGGAGAAACATTAGGTACATAGCGAACAGTAGTGGTAACGAAAAGTTACTCATACTTAGTTCTCTCCTAAACCTTGTAAACATCACTCTTATAAATATCAGTTACTCTCTAAAGAAATACAGAGTATGAGTATAAAGGAATTAATGAAATGGTTAAGGAAAAAGTTACCAGAGTCGGAGATATAGTAGAAGTTACTTACGATAGTAATAGATGGCTTCTTTTAAAGGAGAAGAGAAAGGAAGCACAAGAAATAATGGAAGCCCTTAGAAGATTTGGATTAAACCCTATAGTCCATGGAAGCATAGCCAGAGGAGATGTTCGTAAGACAAGCGACATAGATATAGCTATACTTACACCAACACCATCATATAGAGTAGAATTAGCTTTAGAAAACATAGGTTTAAAGCCGTATAAAAGATTAATAATACAAGCAACACCGAGACATGCGCCTAAAGCCTACATAATATTAGATGAATTAGAACTAAAAGTCGTTTCTTTCCCCTTGGTTAAGCTTTCAAGAAAAGAATTAGAATTCTATAGATTTGGAGGAATGCTTTATCTTGAAGATTTATTGAAAGGTTTAAGAGTGCCAGGGGTTAATAAAAGGCTTATTTTAATAAAACCTACAGAAAAAGGCCATATAGAAGTACCAGTGATAGGAAGAGAAGCCGAAGTTGCTGCAGTACTTAATGTTTCAATCGACGTAGTTGAGGAAAGAGTAAGAGTTCTTACAAGACGCGATAGGCTTGGAAGAACAGGGGTTTTCGTAAAACATGCTTTAAAGCCTGATGAAGCATTTGAAGAAGCATTGGAAAAACTTATGAAGTCTAACCAGTACGTGAGGAGAATAGTGTATGAGAGAACGTAGAAAAATAGTGAAAAGCAAAGCTGGCTCTAAATTTATCGGCGACCTACCTATAGGTTGTAAACTATGTCATGAAGGAGCCAAAGCCGTTATATTCATAACTGGAATCTGCTATGAAAAATGCTATTATTGTCCAATTAGTGTTTCTAGAAGAAATAAGGACGTAATTTTTGTAAACAATAAGAAAGTTAAGGAAACTAATGATATTCTTGAAGAACTATATGCTATGAAAGCATTAGGTGCAAGCATAACTGGGGGCGAACCTTTAATTTTTCCAAGCAGAGTTATAGACCTTATTAAAAACTTAAAAGACACTTTTGGAGAAGAATTCCACATACACCTATATACTATAGGGAAGCAGGCATCAAAAGAACTAATCTTAAAATTATATGACGTCGGTCTTGACGAAATAAGATTTCACGTAATAAATTACTCATTACTTAAGAAAGCTAAATATGCTGTACAAAACACAGGAATGGATGTAGGAATAGAAGTACCAGTAGTACCTGGGAACATACGGTTCTATAAGAAACTTATTAAGCAAGCTGAGAAATACGGTGTTAAATTCGTAAACCTTAACGAACTAGAAATTTCTGAAGGCAATTATAAGGCACTTTTAGAGAGAAATATGAGATTAAGAGAAAATAGAATAGCAGCTGTGCAAGGAAGCGAGGAAGAAGCATTAAAAATACTTAATTGGGCAACATATAATACAACACAAATAAACATTCATTACTGTAGCGCGCTTTTCAAAGATATTATTCAGACAAGAAGAAGGTTTTTAAGAAAAGCATTAAATATAGCTAAGGCTTATGAGAAAGTTTCTCGTGAAGGCTTGGTTTTAAGAGGGCTTCTTGAAACAAGTGTTGAAAGGAAAAACACTGTGTTTAATTTAATTCGCGAAGTACCTTCCGAATACAGCATAGAGAACGGTAAGTTAATAGTGTACTTACCTGTTGAAAAACTAAAAATTATTTCTAATAAGCTAAAGTCAAAGAATATTCCGTTTAAAGCATTTATTATTGAAGAATATCCTGAGAAAACAAGAACTGTTAAAAACGTTATCCCCCTTTATATTTGAGAGAATATCTTAAAAGAGCCGCTATACCGCCTAATGCCTTAAGTTGTATACCTGCTTCGTGATGTATTGTATAAATTTTTATCTTACCATTATATTTTTCAACATTACTTAGAATTTTTTCTAAAACCCCGCTGGAACCGCTTGCTAAGTCTTTTAGGGTTCTATCTAAAACCAGCAAGTATTCTATGGCACCTAATTCAGCAGCTTTCATAACCTCATTTATACCTAATGCCACTTTTCCTGTGTTTAAAGATAAGTTTTTCATAACTTCTTCGAAAAGCTTTTCTTTTTCAGCTAATTCAAAAGCTTTTATAACCTTTCTTATGGTTTCAGATTTCGTAGTTTCAAAAACTCCTTTAACCCCGCCTGTAGAACTGTGCCCAACAATAACATTAACGCTTACTCCCTTTAATTTTAAAATCTCTTTAATTGTCTTTGCTAATTTCTCCTTAAGAAAACCTGGCCCTGATACTACAATGTTTTTTATGTTTTCAGATATTAATGTTTCAACTATTTCGTTAGCTATGCTGTTTACTTTTTCTTCTAATATTTTCTCTCTAGCTGCATCGGCTTTACCTGGCAATTGCATAGCTTTTGTGCTTACTACTTTAACTCCATGAGCATGGGCTATTGCTAAACAGAAGTCTTCATAGTCTATAGAGGCTATAGCAACTTTAAACCTCATTTTTTCAGAAATCTTTATCTTTTTAAGCATAGATTTAGAAATACCTTTTTCTTTAACTATAGTTACTTCATAGCCTGGGCTTATAGATAGTGTATGGTAGTGTCCATGAAGACCGAATTCCTCAGGGCCATGAATAACTATTCCAGTTATTCTTAATCTGTTAGTGAAAGGATGATATTCTGTCTTTTTAACTCTAACTCCTAAAAACATGGGGAGTCTTTTGCTTTTGCCTCCTGTTTTAGATTTAATTTCCCTTGTAGTTTGAGCGTAAACTACGTCGTTCTCTGAAATAATAAGGTCAAGTAACCATAAGTCTTCATCGCTTTCTATTTTCACTTTTAACATACCTTTTTTCTCATCTAAAGATAAAATAATCACTTTAAATACTCCTCAGCTTAAAAATAAACTTCGGGTTTTTTAACGTTTCTAGGCTCTAAAGGTGTGTTTGCAGCAATGTCTGAAATAGTAAGACAGGCTACGGAGAAAGATCTTAATAGAATATTTGAAATAGAAGTTGCATCATTTAAAGAACCCTACCCTAAGAGCTTACTTTACATGTATCTTAAACTAACACCAGAATTATTTCTAGTAGTGGAGAAGAATGGTAATATTGTTGGCTACATCATTGGACTTATAAGATTAGGCAGATTAGGACATATAGTTTCTCTTGCTGTAGATCCTAAAGAAAGAAGAAAGGGTTATGGAACGCTTCTACTTAATACAATACTTGAAAGGTTTAAGAAATTAAAAGTTCATAAAGTTAGACTTGAGGTAAGGGTATCAAATGTTGCAGCTATAAATTTATATAAAAAACATGGTTTCAAAATAGCCTATATTATTAAGAACTTTTACCTAGACGGAGAAGACGCGTACGTTATGGTTAAAGCGCTCTAACAAAGCATGAGTAGTTTATTTTTAAAGGAAAAACGACTTAGAGTAAAATGTAGAGGTAGGAGCGACAAACAATGGTTACTATTAGATTTTGGTTTTTAGATATAAATTACCAGGTTGTGGGCAGAGAACCTCGTATAATGATCTGGGGCATTTCCGAGAAAGGTGAAAGAATACTAATATTAGATAAAACTTTCAGACCGTACTTCTACGTTTTACCCAAGGAAAACATTGACGTTAATAAGTTAATATTAAAGATTAAAACACTTTCTACAGCGAGATCTCCTATAACATCTATTGAAATTGTTGAGAAGAAATACTTTGGAAAACCTGTTAAAGTGCTTAAAGTCAAAACTGTAATACCCGACCAAGTACCAAAGTATAGAGAAGAAATAAAGAAAATGTCTGAAGTAGAGAAAGTTTTAGAGGCAGACATAAGATTCTCAATGCGATATTTAATTGATTATCAATTACAACCGTCAGCATGGCATGAAGCAGTGGTTGAAGAAATACCCTTAAAAATGCCGAATCTTAAAGTTGATAAAATTTACGAAGTAAAAGCACCTATTAAACCTATAAGACTTGTTAAGGAACCTAAATTAAGGAAAATAGCTTTCGATATAGAATGCTATAATCCTCATGGTGCACCAAGCCCTGAAAGAGATCCAGTAATTATTATTTCAATATATAATGATAAAGGAGAACTAATACAATTCTCAGCTACAGATAGAAACGACAAACCTGTTCTAATGAAGTTCGTAAAATATGTTCAAGAATACGACCCTGATATAATCATGGGGTATAACAATAACAAATTTGACTGGCCTTATCTAATTAACAGAGGTAAAAGAGTAGGTGTTAAAATAGCTATAAGCAGATCAAGTGGTGAACCTAATCCAAGCGTTTATGGCCATATTTCAGTTATGGGTAGAGCTAATATTGATCTCTACGATTTTGCCGAAGAAATTACTGAAGTTAAGGTTAAAACATTAGAAAATGTTGCTGACTACCTAGGCGTTATGGCTAAGAGCAAAAGAACTATGATTAATTGGTGGGAGATGCCGAAATATTGGGATGATATTGAAAAAAGAAAAGTATTCCTAAAATACGCAGCTGACGATGTTATTTCAACCTATGGTTTAGGCGAGAAGTTTCTGCCATTCGCCATACAATTATCAAGCATCACCGGGCTTCCCCTAGACCAAGTTGGAGCCGCGTCAGTAGGTTTTAGAGTAGAATGGTTCCTTATGAGAGAAGCATACAAGGCTAATGAACTAATACCAAGCAAGGTTGAAAGACCATATGAGCCGTATAAGGGAGCAATAGTTCTTGAACCTAAGAAAGGAGTTCACGAAGACATAGCTGTTCTAGATTTTTCAGCAATGTATCCAAACATTATGATAAAATACAATATTTCACCTGATACATACGTTTCTCCAGCAGAAAACATTGATCCAGATAAAGTGTGGAGAGCTCCTGAAATAGGACATAGATTTAGGAAAGAACCTCCAGGATTCTTCAAAAGAGTTCTCCAAATGTTGTTGAGTTTAAGAAAGAAAGTGAGAGAGGAAATGAAAAAATACTCTGTAGATAGCGTAGAATACCGTATTCTTGATGAAAGACAAAGAGCATTGAAAATATTAGCCAATGCAATGTATGGATATCAAGGATGGGTTGGAGCTAGATGGTATTGTAAACAAGCTGCTGAGGCAATTACAGCATGGGGTAGACAAACAATAAGAAGAGCCATGGAAATGGCGAGAGAACTAGGGTTAGAAGTAATATATGGAGATACTGATAGCATATTTGTTAAATACGATGAAGAAAAAGTTAAAAAACTTATTAAAATGATAAAAGACGAGCTAGGATTTGAAATTAAAATCGACAAAGTATATAAGAGAGTCTTCTTTACCGAGGCTAAGAAAAGATATGTTGGACTTTTACCGGATGGTAGAATAGACATCGTAGGTTTTGAAGCAATAAGAGGAGACTGGTCCGAGCTAGCTAAGGATGTCCAGGAAGCGGTTATGGAAATAATATTGAAAGAGGGAAGCACTAAAAAAGCAGTAGATTACGTTAGAGGTATAGTAAGTGATTTAAGAGAAAAGAAAATACCAATAAATAAACTCATAATATGGAAAACAATAAGCAAAAGACTCGAGGAATACGAAGTAGAAGCACCTCATGTAGCTGCTGCGCGAAAGATTATAGAGAAAGGCGGAAAAGTTACTGCAGGAAGCAAAATAGGCTACGTTATAACAAAAGGTACAGGCAGACTCTCAGATAGAGCAATACCGTACTTTATGGCTAAAATAGATGATATAGACGTTAACTATTATATAGACAGACAAGTAATCCCTGCAGCAGTTAGAGTTTTAGAGTATTTTGGAATAACAGAAAAAGAATTAAAAGCCGTTACGGTTAAGGCGCAAAAAACACTCTTCGACTTTTTCGGAGGATAGAAAAGCAATGCTAATACCTTTCGAAATGAAAAGCAACATAAATGAAGGTATAAAGATCTTAAATAAAGCAGAAAACACGATCCTCGTATATCATGATGATGCCGATGGCGTATGTTCAGCCGCACTAGCGATATTAGGCCTTGAAAAGCTAAAGGTAAAAGTAAAGAGAAGAATATGTCTTGAAAAATTGTTTCCAGAAGCAATAAAAATAATACATCGCGACTTAAGCGAAAACGATGTTGTAGTGTATGTAGACTTAGGTTCACCACATGCAGATAAAATCGCTAAAGAAGCGGAAAAAGAGAAAGTAATCATTATAGACCATCATGATCCTAAGAGAATACGTAAAAACAATATTATACATGTGAATCCCGAACTTTACGGTTTAACAGGAGAACGTGATGCGTCAGCATCAACTATGACCTACCTTTTCTTTAAAACAGCAGCTCCAGAGCTCCGATACTACTCTTTCTTAGCAGTAATAGGATCTGCGGAGATACCTGGACCTTTAACTTCGCTTAATAGTATACCATTGAACGATGCCGAAACAATAAACAAAGTGAGAGTATTTAGGTCTATGAAAACAGTAAAATACTATGTTGATTTCTATGGCTTAAGGAAACCGCATGCAGCACTTTCTTCAATGCTTTCAACAATAGCAAGTATAGGCTATTATGTTAACGGTCCAGAGAAAGCTGTAAGAAGCTGTGTTGAAGGATTTAGTGAGAACACCTTAAAATTGTATAATGAAATGAAGCAGGTGAAAAACGAATTATTTAAAAAAGCATTTGACAAAATATATGCTCATGGTCTTAGAAAAACAAAGTATGTTCAGTGGTTTAATTTAGGTAAACTATTCTATAACATTGGCGTAAAAAGTATTGGACTCTTTACCTCCCAACTAAAATATAGAAGGATCATTGACCAAGATAAATACATTCTTGGATTCATGCTGATGAATCCCAAAATACCTGGCTTAGGCGAGTTAAAAGATAATTTAGCTAAAGTTTCTGGAAGAGTTCCCTTAAGACTAGGAGAGAAAATTAAGGTAGGAGAAATGCCTGGGATAGGGGAGGTTATGGTTGAAGCTGCAGAAAGAGTAAATGGGTTTGCTGATGGCCATACTGTTGCAGCTTCAGGCGTTATAGAGGAAAAAAGAATAGAACAGTTCGTTGAAGAATTTGTAAAGATCGTAGATAGAAAAATAAAACAGAAGGGATTATTTAAGTACTTCATTAAATGAATATATTTTTACCATAATTGGTCTCTTCATTATTCCTCCTATCCTAGCCCCTATGATGTATTTAACATTCTTTGATGCTGCTATGTCTACAAGTCTTTGAGTAATAACGCCATCGAATATTACTGCATAAACTTCTTTAGACAGCTTAGCTAGATTGTCTACAAGATCCCTTACTGGGATCTCCTCAATAAGCTTCCATTCTTTATCATAAAGTTTAGCTTTCAATGTTCCTGGAAGAGTTTTAATATCTTCAAGTACGTTTTGAGGAAGTAAAATTTCTTCCCTTCTTTTTTCTTCAAAACGTTTTTGTATTTTCTCTTCCTTTGCGAATTTAGTTTCTTTTACCGTTTCTTTGAGCATTTTTCTTTCTCTTTCACTGCTTAAATATTGTTCTATAGGAACAGCGTTTTTAAGCGCCTTTACTATTTCCTTTCCCGTGAGTTCCTCTACTTCTTTTCCTGAAGGAGCCCTTGCAATGTAGTCTATATCTGCGAACTTAATTAGCTCCTTTAATATTAGATCCCCTCCTCTATCACCATCTAAGAATGCTATCGTTGTTTTCTCCTTACTTAGCTTAATTACAGTGTCTGGAACTCTAGTTCCTGCTCCTTCAACTGCTATAACGTTTCTATAACCGTGTTTCAACATGTTGATTACATCAGCTCTACCTTCAACCAAAATTATTGTATCTGCTTTGTCAACATCGGGTCCTGCAGGCAAACCTTCTGGGCCATATTTTATTATCTCAGCACTTCTTACGTCTCTTATTACGTTATCCATTATCTCTTTAATATCTACTTTTCTTTCCTGTATCATTTTCTGTAAAATTTCCTTAGCTCTCTCTATTACTTTCTTTATTTTTTCAATTCTTAAATCCAATATTTCATCTATTTTAACCTTAGCAGGATACGGGCCAACTCTATCAACTACTTCAAGAAGTGCTGCTAATAGCGCTGTTTCTACACGGTCAAGATTCGAGGGGACAATGATTTCGCCTATGCTTCTTGAACCTAGAGTTCTAAGTTCTACTTGGATTCTACCTATTCTACCTCTATCCTGTAGGTCTCTTAAATCGTATTCTTCACCTAGAAGGCCTTCTGTTTGACCAAATATTGCACCTATTACGTCAGGTTTTTCAACTATTCCTTCAACTTCTATTTTAGCTTTAATTAAATATTTCACATTGATTCACCTGGTTATAGTAGTTTTAAGCATAGTGTTTAGGAGTTCTCTTGCTTCTTTGTTCTTTTCAAAGTATAGTCTTACGGGTTTAAGATAGTTTATAAGCGCATCTGCTATAGCATTTTTCAAGTCTAGGGGATGTATTTTCCCTTCTTTATATAGTTTTTCCAACTCATTGTAGTTTTGAACTTCTATAGTTCCCCCATATTTTTGAGGTCTTCTAATAACTAACGTGAAATTCTGCTGAGTAAAGAGTATGTACTTAGCTATTTCAATTACGGGGTTAAATTCTACTACTTTTGGCGGGCAATAAGCTTTCCTAATTTTCCTTCTTATATCCTCTGGGCTATCATGTATAAGTATTGTTGATTCTGGTTTCGATTTGCTCATCTTAACACTTAGTATTACTTCATCGTAACTTGAAGCTTCCATTTTTTGTGTTCCCTGTAGACCTGTAAGTAAAGGCGTATGTATTGCTATAGGTTTTTTAAGTTTAAGTTTCTCAGCTACATCTCTTGCAAGCATATGTGCTTTTCTTTGATCCATTCCACCTAATGCTATGTCAACCCCCAAGTAGAACATGTCAGCAACCTGCATAGGTGGGTATATTAGTTTAGAGAAATCTATTTCTGCTTCACTTTCCCTTCTACCCATGATCGTTAAAGCTCTTTTAACTCTAGCCAAAGTAATGTTTTTTGCTATTTTAATAACTAATCCCCAATATTCCTTATCTTTTACAAGCTCTTCAGCGTCAATAGTACAAATTCTCTCTACGCTTACACCTAAAGCCTTTAAAGAATGCTCTATGTATTTAGCACATTTTTTAATGTTTTCTAAACCACCCCCTAACTTATCATTTATCCAGGCATGCCATGTTGCTTCCAAAAGTATTGTTTCAATACCAGCATTTAAAAAATCTTGAAGCTTCCTTGCCCATATAATCCATCCTATGTGAAATAGTCCGCTTGGCTCAAACCCTAAGTATGCTTTGAGCTTCTCACCTGATCTAAGCTTAAGCTTAAGTTCGTCGACAGTGACTACCTCAGCAACGTTCTTAATTACGAGGTTTAGTCTATCTTCTGCACCCATAAACTTAGCACCCTTAATGATGAGCCGCCGGATCCGCTGTCCTCGCCAGCTAACACCTGTCTTCATAGGCGGCTTTTCAGCCGTCTCTTACAGGCTCTCTCCTGGCGAGGCGGGGTTGTCGCAGATCCGGCGGCCCTTTTAAAACTTAACGTTGCCGAGTGTTTAATGTTTCTCCCAGAGGTTTGTTAAATCTATTTCGAATATTGCAATAGGGTATTCTATTCCTAGTTTTTCTAAAAGGATCTGTGGATTTAGCTCACCTATTATTCCGCGTTTTTCGTTTTTAATAATCACTTTAGCTGCTCTATTTTTAATGAAAAGTTTGGGTGGTTCACTAATTTCTTCTAGTTTTATTTTTAACCCTAAATTGTCTGCTAATGAGAATAAAACCGCCTGAATATCTTCGAACCCAACCTTATACGATAACATTCCAGCTGCTAGCTTTGTTCTCATACAGGGTTTTCCCTGAACAACTTCTACGGTATCCCCTACTTCAAAAACTTTTATTGGATGGTCTTCATGTTGGTTTATTTTAAGAAAGGTAACTACATTCGGTATGATACTGGTTCTTATTGTATCATATAGGGGTGATATAGGATTTAAGATTTCAATATATTCTGCAGTTTTAATTTCTAACATTTCCTTTAACATAATACTTGAGGAAAGGGTAAATGTTAGTATTTCTTGAAACCCTAATCCCACCATTATTTCTCTTGCTTTTCTCAGATACTTGGTCTTTTTAAGCTCCCTACCTATAGTAAACGTCCGCGGTAACTCAGGTTTAAGATTATCGTAACCTATAGCTATAGCTACATCTTCAACAACATCTATTGGGTGCAATATATCATATCTATAAGGTGGACTAATAACATTCAATGTTTCATCATCTATTACTTCAACCTTATGTCTGAGCGACTCTAGAAGCTTAATTACTTCTTGCAAAGTCAAGTCGTGTAATCCAAGGTTTTCCTTAATATATTTGAGATTAATTCTAGTTATGGTGTTCTCAAGCTTAGGTGTATAATATTCGGTCTCTCCATTAACTACTTCGATAAGTCCTATATACTTAGCATTTTCAGCAAGGGTTGTAGTAATTAAATCCAGTGTTTTATTTACTGTATACTCATCAGTACCTGTTATGTCAATAAACAGGTTTTCCGTACCTACTTCCACCTTAGTATCTTCACTGTTAAGTATTGGAGGCATTGAAAGAGTTTGACCCTTATCTGTTACTAAGTGAGGATATTTGTGGAAACATTTTACTAAATGCCCATATTTCCTTCCCTTGTCCGTAAGCTCGAGAATCTCATTTGCTGTTAAAATTCTTTCTTCGCCCAAGGGAATATACTTTATTTTCTCGGGTTCCACTGCTTTGTAAATTATTACTTTCGAATTTAGCTTATTTAGATCATAAAATCCGATAGCAATTTTCCTTCTACCCCTACCCATGCTAATGTTTAGTTTTTCTTGAAACTGAAGAAGCTCTTCCAAAGTATCTTCATCAACGAAGAATCCATAAATAGCTGCAACAGCTATATATGGTCTAATAAGTTTAATGTTGCTATTACTATCAACTATGAGCTTTAGGTTTGTTTTCATAGTTTTATATTTAGGAAAACCTTTCTCTAAACCCAATATTCCTCTAAGTTCTCTTGCTATACCCTCACTTATGAGTAAATCTAGTCTATCAGGTGTTACTTCTATTTGAAGGCTTTCTTCATCAAGAATTTCTGCCTCTACTTTAATGTTCGATAAGAGCTCTATAAGCTCTTCATCACTAATACTAGTATTAAGCAGTTTAAGAAGTCTTCTCTTTTTTATTATGCTAACTGGCATGTTTTAAAACCTCCATAGAACTTTTGTTCCTCTTAAGTAGCTTATACTTTGAGAGTAAAGATTACGTATATCGTTTATACCCATAATTATCATAGCGACCCTGTCTACACCAATGCCCCATGCGGCTGTCGGATATTTTACGTCTAAAGCATCTAATACTTCCGGTCTAAACATCCCGGCGCCAAAAGTCTCTACCCATCCTACTTTAGGATGCCAAATATACCCTTCAACTGAAGGCTCTGTAAATGGGAAATATGATGGCCTAAACTTTACTCTATCTATTCCTAGTTGCTTGAAAAATTCTTCAAGAATTCCTAAAAGGTTCCTGAAACTAAGGTTTTTATCCATAACTATTCCATCCAATTGATGGAATTCCGGTAAATGTTTGGCATCTATAGTATCTGGTCGGTAAACTTTACCTATTGTGAACATTTTTACTGGCGGCTTCTTTCTTCTAGCCAAAAATCTTACTGAAACACTTGTTGTTTGAGTTCTTAAAATCAATCTTTCAGCAATGTCTTTTTTCCAAGAATACCTCCAACCTCGTGAACCAGTCTTACCACCATGTTCATGCACTTCCTTAACCTTTAGTGCAACAGTATTGTCTATGCCTGCCCTATTAGGGAATTTAAGCCTAAATGTGTCGTGAATCTCACGTGCTGGATGGTCTTGAGGCTGGAAAAGAACATCAAAGTTCCATAGTTCTACTTCTACTATTGGTCCGTCTGCTTCCTCAAAACCCATGGACACTAATATTTCCTTTATCATATCTATGAATTCTAAGTAGAAATGTTTTTTACCTGGATATACCTTGGGCGGTAATGCTTTTATATCATAAGGTTTAATTTCTTTTGTTAACCATTCTTTTCTTTTAATGATGTCATGGGTTATGGCGCTGATATATTCTTTCTCTTCTGTAAGTAGTTTTAAGCCTTCAGGTTTTATTTCAACTTCAACTTCTTCTAAAGTCTTCTTTCTAAGCAAATTCCTTGAAAGAAGCTCCGAAGCTGCTTTTTGCTCTACTGTAGATAGGGTATCAAGCCTTAGATATCCTATTTTATTTGTTTTTTCTAAAACATGTTCTACAATACTTTTAGGAGGAATTTTATTGACAATTAATTCTACTTCTTTAACTATTATTTCCTTTTTCACACCTTCAGCAGATACTGTATATGATTTAATGTACTTTGATTCTATTCTACCCCATTTCTTTCTCCTTATCCAACCCAGCCCTATGGAGATTTCTTGTTCGCTAAGACCTGTTAAATTCTTCAAGTCTTTGAGCTTAGCTTTTCCACCCAATTCAAATACTTTATTTACTATGATTCTTTCAGGTAATCCGTGAATAGCTCTTTTAGAACCTTCATCTGTAAGCTCAATAAACTCTATTCTTTTAGTATGAACTATAACCGCGTTTTTTGTCTTTAAGCTTTCAATAGCTGACATTAGAGTGCTTCTAGGAAGACCTGTTTTATCTTCTAAAGTATCAATCTTTGCTTTTTTAAGCTCTTTTAAAACTTCCAATATTTTTCTCTCATTAGCGGTTAACATGTTAAACACCTACATTAGAGTTGTATGGTAATTCTCCTGTTCTAAATCTATGTGCTGAAATAGGTCTTCCATTACTGTCTCTTACTATAGGGATCACGATTATTTTTAGCATGTTTAAGCCTTTTTTCCTTCTAAGAACATTTATCATAACTGCTCTAGGTAAAGTTTCGTCACTTACAATGATATAGTCGATATCCTTTCTTTCTAAAACTACATCATAAGGTCCCTGTATTTTTGCAATTTCATATGTTTTATTTCCATATTTGCTCAGAAGTTTCCTTACATATACTGTTAATTTTGAAACTCTTTTCTCGAGGGGTTCTACGTTTCTCCTGCATATCTTATGTAATTCACTTATCGCATCGTCTCTCATAATACCTATGATCACGTGATCTGCTATTTCAAAAGCTTTAGAAATCATAAGCTTATGTCCAATATGTAAGTGATCAAAAGTTCCAGCTACTACTGCAATCTTAGGTCTTGTTGAAAATAGAGACCACCGTAGAAAATTGGTGTTGAATATAGTTAAAAATTTTTCCATTAAAACTCAATTTTTTCTCCAGGTTTTAAAATAATAACTCTTGTTGCTGGGTAAAGATCTTCAACATATTTCTTAAATTCCTCAGGACTTCCTTTAATTACAGGAAATGTTTTGTAGTGCATGGGTATGGCTATCTTGGGCTTTATAAGTTTTACAGCATATGCTGCTTCATAAGGACCCATAGTGTACCATCCGCCTATTGGGAGGAGAGCTATTTCAGGTTTATATATTTCACCTATTATCTCCATATCTTTGAAAAGACAAGTATCGCCCGCATGATATATTGAGGTCTCTTTACCTTTAACTACGAAGCCTACTGGATGCCCGTGGAAGCCGCTATGGAATGCTGGTGTAATTGCCACCTTTAAGCCGTCAAGTTCCACTAAGCTTCCAATATTCATATCTATGCATTCTATGCTACTACATTCTTTCTTTAATGCTTCGCATAGGTCAAAAATAGCAACTATTTTCGCTCCTGTTTTCTTAGATATTTCAATAACATTGCCTAAATGATCTCCATGATCATGGGTAACGAAGATTAAATCCGCCTTCGCTATATCCTCTAGCTTTACAGGTGACATAGGATTATCTATCCATGGATCAAAGAATATTTTTACCCCATCTATTTCGGCTTCAAAAGCAGCATGACCTAACCATTTAAGATAGCCCATTTTGATCACCTAAATTTAAAACTACTGTCTGTTTAAAATAAGTTTTATTATACTAAGACTAGAAAAATGCCTTTGGGTTTAGAGAATATGTTAACCGACGAGATCATAGAGAAGTATTTGAAGGCAGGGAAAATAGCTTCGAAAGTAAGAAAATACGCCTTAAAAATGGTAAAACCTGGGATAAGAATTTATGATTTATGTGAAAGTATAGAGAAGAAAATCGTTGAAGAAGGAGGGTTACCTGCATTTCCATGTAACGTTTCTATAAATGAAATAGCAGCACATTATACAGCATTTCTTGGAGACACTTCCATAATACCTGATAAATCGTTAGTAAAAGTAGACATAGGTGTTCACATAGACGGATACATTGCAGACACTGCAGTTACAATATCCTTTAACCCTAAGTTTGAAGATTTGAATATTGCAGTTGAAACAGCATTAGAAAGAGCATTAGAATTTATTAGACCCGGTGTTAAGGTTTCGAAAATCGGGGAAATAATAGAGAACACCATTAAAGCCTACGGATATAAGCCTATAAGAAACCTAAGCGGGCATTCTATTGAGAGATATAATTTACATTCCGGTACATCTATTCCTAATGTTAAAGATATTTTCAGCCTGGATAGGATAAAGGTAAACCATGTATATGCTATTGAGCCTTTTGGAACAAGCGGTATAGGTTACGTAGTTGGGGGAAAAGAAACATATATTTACAGTCTTAAAAAGGAAGGAAAAGTAAAGGATGAGGAAAGTAGGAGAATTATTGAGGAAATTAAGAAGAAATATAATGGATTACCGTTTGCTGAAAGGTGGTTAAAGAACATTATATCTGAGAGAAGAAGGCTTGTAAGGGTTCTTAAAAACTTAGTGAAAAACAAGGTACTTAACTACTACCCTGTTTTAGTGGAAGCATCTACAAACCCTGTAGTACAGTTTGAACACACAGTTCTAGTTCTTGAAAAAGAAGTTATTATAACAACACTATAGTTTCATTAAAGTTTAATTTTTACTATGCAAGAAATGTTATAGGCAGTTAACTTAAGAGAAAATAGAGGTGCTGGAGAACGATATTTCCCATAACAGGTCAGGATACTAGCTGGATAGCTATAATAAATACTCTAATTTTCCTAACATTCATGTTGCTTATTTTTACGGGATTAAATCAGAGAATACAGATGATGCTATGGATTAGAAATATTAAAATGCACTTAGCTAGAATAGAAAGGCTAGTTAAAGACGCTAAGAAGAAAGTATTAGACGTTTTAAAGAAAGGAGGGATAAAAGGGGATCCAGAAAAGTTTCTAAACACATATCTTCAATTCTTCGTAATAGACCCTGTCAGAGATGAGCCGACAAATCTTATGAGAAGACTTGAACACTTACTTGACATTAGGCAGAAAAGGATGAAGCTTGGGCTTAAACAAGTACTTCCAGACCTGGGTGAATTTACAAGAAATAACCTTGAAATAATGATTGAAGCTGCTAGAGCATTAGATCTAATATATCGTATTGTAAGACACTATTTAATGCTAGGTCAGAAAACAAACAACTGGATTTTAATAATGCAGTTAGAGCTTGAAATGCCTCAAATAGTTAAACTTGCCGAAACATATTATAAAGCATTAGATGCGTTCAAAAGCGGAAAACCCGTAGGAGACGGTATAGGAGCTTTAGTAGCTGCAACTCTAATGAACAGTGGAGGTTCAGCAATAAAGAAAGAAATAGTAGAAGACACTATTATGGGCGTTACTGAGAGAAAGGGAAGAAAATTATATGTGATTAAGGCTAAAGGGCCTGGAGGGACTGTAGGTAAACCTGGTGAAGCTGTTAAAAAAGTTGTTGAAGAGCTTAAAGGTAAAGTTTCAAGAATAATAATGATAGATGCAGCGCTTAAGCTTGAAGGAGAGAAAACAGGAGAAGTTATTGAAGGTGTTGGAGCAGCTATTGGAGATCCTGGGCCTGAAAAGTTTAAAATAGAAAGCATAGCGATGAAGTATAATATACCCTTAGACTCTATAATTATTAAAGAATCTCTTGAAGAAGCAATAACACCTATGAGAAAAGAAATTAGCAATGCTGCTGAAAAAGTAATTGAGAAAATAGATAAAGCTCTTGAAGAAAGAACAAAAGAAGGAAACATAGTAGTAATTGTAGGTGTAGGAAATACTGTAGGAATTGCCCAATAAAGAGAGGTGTTTATGATGCAAATATCTGAACTATACACATTATTGCTTCTCATGCTCCTCCTGTTTCTAGTAACCTCACTCATAAGAGTGTTTATCGAGAGAAAGAGGCTAAAAAGAGAACAATTCAAAACAGTAACCTTAATAAAATGTTCAAAATGCGGATACACTGAGGAAAGAGAATTCCAAACAGGAGACTACATTTTAAAACCAGAAAAAGAATGCCCGAAATGTAAAGCACAAACAAGAATCTTCAAAATATACGATGTAAAAGTGCCAAGAAAATAACCCTTAAATACACCAGGGAACAAACAGTAAAACGCGGCCCGCCGGCCATAGGAGGCAGGCAACGCCCGGACTCGTATCGAACCCGGAAGCTAAGCTGCCTCCGCGGCTGCTCCCGTGAGGACCGAAAGGCCTCGCAGGGGTGCCGTGCTGGCAGGGCCGCTCTAAGTGTTTCTTTTGTCCAGATTATTCGGTTTCGGGGCATTTTCACCTCTATTTTACCTCTTGGTATAGGACTATTCTAAATCATTTGCCCCAGAGTTTTTCACCTAAAGGTTTCGGAACTATTATCGCGTATTTCCCCGAGGTTTTAACAACATGGGCTTCGAACTCTGCAACTTTCTCGTAAACAACCGTTAGCTTATCTGGGAAACTCATACCTTTACCTCCAAGAGTACCTAAGGGTACGAAAGAGTACTTAAACCAAATGGTGTTAGGTAGCTTTTCCAGCAGAAGCCTACCTAACACCTTTAAAGAAGATAAAAACCTAGAAAAAGCTAGGAGTATAATGGCTAAGCACAGGGATAGTGTAGCAATTGTCCATGAGGGAACGTGAAATCTAATAGTGAACCAAAGCAAGTAGTCCATTAGTGCTGAAAAGATCAAAATAGCTGCTGCAGCTTTAAGAAAACGTTTAAGCCTCATACCTAGCTTCGTTAAGCTCTTTATCGCCTACCCCTGTTGGTGCGGTTATTACTGCTTTCAGCTTCGGTGGGCTATTATGGTTTGTTTTAAGAGTTCTTCCTATTGCTTTTAAGCATGCTGCGTAAATGAATGCTGTATGTTGCTTAGAGATTTTAACGTAGTCTTTCTTGAACCATGTCTTATGCGGGTATTTAGCTATGAGTTCAGGTCCTTTTTCTTTAATGATTTTCTCTACAATGCTTTGAGCATGGTATAGGAGTTTCCCTTGGAGACCGAATTCTTTAAGTGTAGCATAGCTTATCTTAAGAAGCTCAGCTAATGTTCTAAATCCATCTCTTTTGAAAAGCATTTTACCTGTTAGACCTGGATATATTTTCTCTTCAACTAGGGGCTCTGCTGCGGTTGAGTTAGAGAAAAACTGTTTTTCATCTAGTGAAGCTAGAGAATCATTATATCGAGAAAGAAGCTTACTAACCTTATACCTTATCAAATGATATGCCCTATCTATTGCCCTCTGCTTATTAAAACTGTAAAGCACAGGATAAAGTCTCTTAGCTATTTCGCTTAAGGCACCATATTTACCGTAGGACATAATGTAGCTGACATATATTTCCCATGCTCTTTCATACAGTGGCTTATCGGATTTCAAAACCTCCCTTAACCTGTAAGCTAGTTCAAGAACGCCTTTAGAATACATTATTACCACCTTGGAGGAATTTCGGTATTAGCGGTTCCATGGCTACTCTGTATTTTGCTGCTAATGATTGTATGAACGGGCTTGTTGGTGTTTTGGTATCGAGATAGTGTTCTTCTTGAATTGATTTTATTGATATTCTTCCCTGCAGTAGGTCTATGTCGGGTTTTGATAGTCCATGAGCTCTCATCCAAGTTGTGTAGAAGTCTCTTAGATCATACGGGTTCAGGTGTTTTCCGTTTTCTCTCTTGCGTAGTTCCATGCTTTCCAAATGCAGCTTGTTCTTCCAAGCCCTTTTCTTTTGGAAAGGTGTTCTAGGAGTTCTGAGGGTATTAGGATTATGTAGAGGTTTTTTACTTTAGTGTATTTCCATACGTGAACTACTGCTACGTTGTTTACTGTGAAGTAGCTTTTCTCACCTATTTTCCTAACTATTAGCCTTGACTCCCATGTGCGGCAGCCTGAGAACAGTAGGATTCTGAAGAAGTCTAATGTTGCTTTGTAACCGTATTCTACTAGTGCTTCGTAGAATCTTTCCAAGCCCTGGAGGCTAGGTGCTGTTCCTGTGAAGTATTGCTTTCTCTCTTTGCTCCTTTTCAGGCCTTTTTTCAGGTACTCGAATTTTCTATGGTAAATGTCTGTGTTGAAGTAGTCGCCTAAGAATTTAGTGTAGTTGCTTAGAGCATCTAGAATATATGGACTCCTAGAGTCTTCGCTTAGAGT
>Ga0164311_10000036_pt1 | contig 45157 bp, 49 predicted proteins | sample GuaBasSedimGuay2_FD_121796 | JGI IMG/M metagenome (GOLD analysis project Ga0164311, IMG submission 121796) | Subseafloor sediment microbial communities from Guaymas Basin, Gulf of California, Mexico - Guay2, Core 4569-9, 9-12 cm | ecosystem: Environmental > Aquatic > Marine > Hydrothermal vents... | reverse complement strand
AGTTGAGAGCTTGGTTTCGAACAAGGTAAGGGAAATGGAGGAGGTCATGGAGAGTATAACTGGCATAAAGGCTATAGGAGAAAAACAGGGAGCTGTAGGATTCTTAACGCGGGGGAAAATTACAAGATATGACCTTAGCCTACAGGCCACACTGGCTGCTCTAATACCGTTTATAAACCCATCACTTTACCCCCGCGATCGACTTCCTAAGGCTACGAGCTTGCTAAAGAAGCTAGAAGAACTCGATGTTTAATGAAGAGCGGTAAAGAAAATTAGCCCATATTCTGCCCCGGTTGAAGGAGACGTACTTGTCATGGTAGAAAAATACTGGTACTGTTAGGCTCTAATTTTCTCTGTCTTATCGTATACCTCCTCTACCCTCTCAAACACACGGGTTCTTCCCGGAATACCCTTAAGTCCGTAGTCTTCAACCGATAAACTGCTAGCTACAGAAGCTAACGCCCCTGAGTAAAGTAGATCCTCTCCCTCGCTAAGGCTCAATAACAATATAGCAGTGTAAATATCACCTGCACCCGTTGGATCCAATGTACGCTCGGGTTTTATAGCCGGTATTCTATAGACCCCCTCGCTACACGCTATAATAGAGCCACCCTCTCCCAACGTTACTGCACTTATGGCTCTGCTTCTCTCAAAGATCCTTGATGCCGAGTCTACAGGGTTCATGTGGCCAGTTACTATGAAAGCCTCTTGCTGCTCGGCATGAATTATATCGACATGGCTCATAAAGTCCCAAACCTTATCTGAAGCTTCAAAGACAACGCGTCTATCATCATCGACTCTCCTTATATAGCCCTGAATATCAATGGCTGTCAACCTGCTTTTCCTAGCCAGGTATTTAACGGTCTCCAGAGGTATCTCGTTAAACACGCTTCCTATATGCGTCGCCTCTATATCCTCTAAGTCTTCGATATCCTCCGAGAATATTTTTTCGCAAGTGTTCATCAAGAATAGGTCGCGTGAAGAACCGTGATAAATGAGCTTAAATATAGTAGACCCTCCACCCACCCTCTTGATCCCGCTAACATCAACGCCGTACTTAGCTAGAAGCAGGATGTACTCTTCAGGGAAGTCCTCACCTACCTTACTTAACGCGAGAGGTTCATGTCCGTACATTTTAGCAGCCACAGAGCCATAGGCTACAGAGCCTCCGAGAGACCTATGTGACTCTCCAGCTATCTCTATGATATCTATGGTTAGGTGGCCTACTACAATGTAGTCCCTCCTGCTCATAGAGACCCTATGTTCATTTGAACAACAGACATTTAGGGTTTTCTGAACATATTTATATAATAATTACACGTAGAACTGAAAGGACAGTCCTTACAAAGTGGATTTCGAGCTCTACAAACATTTCTGCCAAATTCTATTAGTGCCAGATGCACCACCAACAGCTTCTCCGGATCAGGGCCTACAAGCTGCTCTAGCGTCTCTCGGATCTTTTCATAGCGAGCTGATTTTTCAACTAAGCCCATTCTCTTCGCTATTCTTTGTATGTGCGTGTCTACAGGCATGACAGGCTTATTGAAGTAAAATAAAAGAATGATATCCGCGGTTTTCAGCCCTATTCCGGGAAGACTTAGAAGGGCTCGGCGAGCCTCTTCTAAGCCCATAGAAGGTATAGCTGCAGCTAGGTTCTCGAGCCCTCCCTTAACGAAAAGAAAAGCAAGCCTCCTCAACACGCGCGCTCTCACATTGTACATTCCTGCTATTTCTATGGCTTCCGCAATTTTAGAAATGGGGCTTTTGAGGATATTTTGAGGCTTAAGAAGCCCCTCTCTTTCCAGCCTCTCAAAAGCCCTCTGTGCATTCCTATCAGTGGTATTCTGCGATAGAATAGCCCTTACAACGAAACGGTAAAAATCCTCGATGCTCTGCCCCCTGTAAGTTCTTAAGATATTTCGAGCTCGTTCCCTAACACTTTCGAGGTCTATCATCGCGCTAAGCTTTGAGAGAAGGTGTTTACTAAGCGACATTACCCTTAGATGATAGCTCTCTAAGGAAGCTTCCCATGCGCTCAATAGCCTCATCAAGCAAGTAAGGCTGCTCAACTACCGGCGCGAAAGAGGGGCTCACCCAACCCTCCGCGCCGAAGTCTTTTCCTGGAGCCAGCGCTACTTGATCCTTTTCTAACAAGTTATCACAGAATTTCTTCGAACCATGCATATATCTTGAAACTTCAAAGAAAATGTAGAGACCTCCTGAGGGTTTAAGCGCGTTTACCCTCTCGAGTTGCGCAACCAATTTATCATATGTCTGGGAAGCTATGTTCGAGTACTTCAGCCGACTTCTCTCATTGAAGTTCCTCAGCATCTCTAGATTTTCCTTCTTAGAGAAAAGTTCCGTCAAAACCTCCTGCACGAATCTATTGGGACAGAGAGTCCTCGCCTGCTCGATCGTCTCAATAGCTCGTATCAACCCCTTTTCAGCTATAGCGTAGCTTACGCGCCAACCGGGAATTCTTAGCTCCTTGGAGCGCAAAACTATAATTATTTCGTTTTCTCGCCTACTACGCGTAAGGTGCTTAAGGTACTTCTCGGGATGAAGCTTGTAATCCGTTACCAGCGTCACTATCTCCCCTGTCGCACCTGGGTTTTCGATAGCGTATTTCGCAGTGGAAGAAATGGGCGACTTGACCATAATATCCGCCCTAGACTGAATAGAATAAATTCACATATACTTTAAAAGCATTGCATGGTAACGGAGGAGGACATTTTAAGCAGGAGCCGCTCGAGCCGTTAGTAGCTCATCCTACTAGCGGAACCCTGGTGCTACATGTGTGCGACGAAATGCATAAAAGCCTGGCAAAATACCTATAGAGGGGCTTAAAATGACGGTTTTCGAGAAAATAGGTCCTGGAGAAAAAGCTCCCGAAGAAATTAATGTTGTTATAGAGATACCTCTTGGTGGCAATGTAAAATACGAGGTAGATAAGGAGACAGGCTTGCTGAAGGTCGACAGAATACTATATACAGCCATGGTTTACCCATTCAACTACGGCTTCTGCCCAGGAACCTTGGAAGAAGACGGAGATCCAGTGGACGTACTAGTCCTAGGCCAGCAACCGGTAATACCGGGCTCGGTTATTGTAGCACATCCCATAGGTTTGCTCATAATGGAAGATGAAGAAGGCCCCGATAGCAAGGTTATAGCCGTTCCAAAAAGCAAGATAGACCCCTATTTTGCTAATATTAACGATATAGACGATGTTCCGGAGTCCATTAAGCAGAAGATAAAGCACTTCTTTGAGCACTACAAGGAGCTCGAGCCAGGAAAATGGGTTAAAGTTAAGGAGTGGAGGTCCGCGGCTGAGGCAAAAGAACAGATTATACGTGCAATTGAACGGTATCAAAAGACGTGTAAAGATAAATAAGCCTACCTATAATAATCGATTATTTCGTCGGGAGTATAGGCCTCTATTTTCGTATTAAGTGTCTTTTCTAGCATTTTTACCAATCTACGTGTTTGAGGTACCTGTATATGCGCTTTCTTTACCACCTCAGCATCCCCTAGAATTTCATAGGGAGACCCATCGGAGATTACTCTTCCGTCAAGCATTACAATAAGCCTTGTAGCATACCTTACAACTAAAGGAATCGCGTGAGAAATTACGATTACAGTCCTTCCCTCTCTTCTATAATCCTCTAAAATATTCATTATATCCAGATTTAATTTGTAGTCCTGTCCTGTAGTCGGCTCGTCCACAATTATTATGTCGGGCTCCATCACGAGAACGCTAGCCAACGCCAATCTCCTTCTCTCACCTTTACTTAGGAAAAATGGATGCTCATCAAGCAAACCTTTCAGCCCTAGACGCTCCGCCATCCGCAAAACCTTCTCATTGATATCCTTCTCCGATAAACCAAGCACCCTTAGTCCAAATCCTATCTCATCTTGAACAGTTTGATTGAATAGTTGATGGTCCGGGTTTTGGTATACATATCCTATTTTCTTCGCCAGTATTCTTCTTGTGAGGCTCCCTACGTCCAATCCCTCAATCAATACCTTGCCCTTTGTCGGCTTTAAGAGTCCACAAGCTACCTTTGCAAGCGTTGTTTTTCCGCTACCATTGGGACCTACAATAGCTACGAATTCACCTGCTTTGAACTCTAAGGAAACCTCGTTTATCGCTTGAACACCGTTTGGATACTCGTAGGAAACGTTTTCCAGTTTAAGCAGTATTTTGCCTCCACGAGAAGTTCTTCTAACATCCCGCCTCTTGAGAGTAGCTTTAGGCTTAAAACTACACATTTTACTGAAAGCCTCTTCGACGGTAATTGCTGGAGGATTAAGGCCTAGCTCCATAGTTATTTTTGTCACTTCCGGAGGCCTAACTCCAACAGACTCCAAGTACTTAGCTTTACTGAAGACCCTCCTCGGATCGCCTTCGAGAACCACTCTGCCGTCAACTAGGACTACTATTCTATCGGCGTACCTAGCAAGAGCTTCAGTTTCATGCTCAACCGCTATTATTGTCAAATCTAGCTCCTCCCTCAGCTTTCCCACCACGTTTAAGACTTCAGTTTTCCCTATAGGATCCAAGTCAGACGTTGGTTCATCGAGAATTAATAATTCAGGCTTCAAAGCTAACGCTGAGGCTATAGCTACTCTTTGCTTCTCTCCTCCGGAAAGCTCTAAAGGACTACGTTCGAGAAAATCTTTGCTCAACCCTACTAAATCAAGAGACCATACCATTCGTTCGCGTATTTCATACGGCTCGAGACCCCTTACTTCAAGGCCGAGAGCTATCTCATCCTCTACAGTAGACATTACGAACTGAGTTTCAGGGTCTTCAAATACGATAGAAACCCTCTTAGTTATCTCACTTACATCCGCCTCCCTGGTATTGAGGCCGCAAACTATAACCTCCCCTTCAAACGTCCCGGGGATTCTCTGAGGAATTATTCCCATCAACGCTAAGGCCAAGGTTGTTTTTCCAGCTCCGCTAGGCCCTACTACGCCTATAAACTCGCCCTTCTCAGCCTCGAGATTAACGCCTCTCAGTACTTCCTTACCCTCTTTATATTTCCACTTGAGATCTCTAACCTTCAGAACTCCCAACTTCTAAACCCCCGAACTTCCGAAATACAGTGTGACTAATAGAACTACAACTGTCGTTAATATGAAAAGGGCATCTAGTTTCTTAAAATCCATCTTATAGTAGAGAACCCTCGTCTTGGCGTTCAAACTTATTCCCTTAGACTCCAGCGCGAGGGATATCTCCTGACTCCTCCTAATCATGAGCACGATTAAGGGGACTAGCGAATAAATGTACGCTCTGAACTTCAGTAAAAGGGAACCCTTTTCCACATCGAGACCGCGAACCATCATGGAATCCCTCACTATCTGAAAATCCTTCAAAAAGAGACCAACGCCTCTGAAAAAGAGTGCTAGTGCTAAAGCCATGGAGTATGGGACCTTAAGGCTTCGAAGCCCCCATATGATTTCTCTGTCACTTAATGAGCCTAGAAGTGTTATTGCTGTGAAGATCATTATCCATATTCTTGAGATATAAACAAAGGCCTTGAGCAAAGCCTTATCTGTTATTAATACTCCCCATGATACGGTCCCCTTTTCAGCTTTTAGTGTTAGAAGAGTCATCTTGAAGAGCACATGTCCCTCCTGTATAGGAGTGAACATAAAAATTGACAATATTATGAACGTTGATAGGCTGAGAACTATCAGTAAATACTTCTTAATGATTTTCAGAGGTATTTTAGTTAAGAGAAATATTGCTAACACGTAGGAGAAGAGAAAGATCGCTGAAAGCACGTTATTCACGAGGAAAAGTGAAATGCTCAAGAAAAGAGGAATAATTATTTTAGAAAAAGGATGTAATTGACGATATATACTCCACTCTGCAGGTATGCCTAGTAGCTCGTGGAATATGCTCCTACTTTGATACATCCTTGTTGGGGCCTCAGCTCCACCAACCTTTAACGTATATTCCTGTCCTCTTTATTAAAGGCGTTAGAGTGACTAACAGAGCTGTACCGATAGTCGATAAGACTATCATGTCCCCTATAACCCATCCTGTAAACACTATGTAGAATAGTCCTGCTGGTAATGGTGGAGGCAGGTTCCAAAGCGTAAGAGTACCAGCTCCCCAAATTCCTGAGACCAATGAAGCCAGGATCACGCCACTTATGGCATAGGTTACCCAAGTCTTGGGATCCCCTGCAAACATGCTCGTTATGATCCCTATTACGGCCAATAGCGTTCCGATGTAGACAGAGTACACATAGAAGGTCGTGAAGGGTTCACCGTAGTACTGTCCAAATGCCACCTGAACCCCTATACCCAGTATTAGTAGGAGGGAGCCGGAGACTATTAGAAGAGCCATAGCCTTAGCATACTTAGGCTTCTTTAAGGTGAAGTCGGGGTTTACCTTTAATAATCTGAAGAAAAGTACGGGCATCAGCGCTTCAAGGAAATCAGCCCACGCCCATATGAAAGACTGTATTGGCGTATATCCGCTTGGCCATATTCCTAGGAAGAAACAGCTTATATATCCGGCAAGCGCCCCCCACATTCCCATCCAGATTCCAAGTGGAACGTATATTGCCGCTGCAACGTATAGCGCTGAAACGCCGGGAGCTCCTAACACAGGAAATATTATCGAGGACACTACGCCCAGTACGTAGCTTATCGCGGTTGCTAGCGAGAACGACACTATGTGCATCCAAGTTATCTTAGTTTTACCAGCAGACATGTATTCTCCCATGGAGGGTTAACGCGAGATAATATATAAAACTTGTGTTAAAACTAGGTTTATTTTACCCCAAAATTTAAATATTTAATTAAAATATTGTTTACCATGAAAGCTCAGGGCCCTCGTAAAGTCAGGCTGCTCAAGATAATAGCGGCTGAGACCATTAGAACGCTAAGGCGGTATTACAGCGGCAGAGAGCTTTCTAAAATATTAGGCCTATCGGAATCTGTCCTGAGCAGATACCTGAGCCTAGATGTGGTACCTTCATTGGAGAAATCCTTGGAGATACTTGAGAAAGTGGAAAAGGAATCACTATTGGAAAAAGTATTAGCGCGTCTGATAAGAGTTGATAAGTACGGAATTGTCAACATTTATTCTATAGCATATGACATGAGCATAGTAAGCCTTGCCGCTTTCAAGGCGTATAAATGTTTCAGCGATAGAGAAATAGACGTTGTTTTAACGGCAGCTGCTAATGGTGTGCCGCTAGCAACCTTGGTTGCATATTTACTCGATGCCAGACTCGCAGTAGCGAAAAAGGAACGGGATCCAAGCGTTTTAGAAATGTTAGAGGAGACCTCTCGAACATCGTCACCACCCTTCATAACCTCGCTCTTTCTCCCAAAATTTGCGCTGAGGAAGAACGATAACGTTCTAATAGTAGACGATCTCCTACAGAGTGGTAGAACACTAATAGCGCTACAGAACTTCTGCAGGAAGAGTCAGGCGAATATCATAGGAGTATACGCTCTGATAGCCCTAGGCACTTCTTGGCAATACGCTCTTAGCCCTAATATACCTGCAGTAATAGTTTTAAGTAAAGCCGCCTAACTACAATTAAATTAATTAGTGGTGTGAGCAGTGCCAGTTAAGGAAGAGAAAGGCAGTGTACAGGTACGTTGCTATAACTGTAGGAGAGTTGTTCCCCAGGGAAGGTACTGCATCTATTGTGGTCGAGAGCTAAGGAGGACTGAGCCTGTATCTTTACAGGAAAGTAAACCCATTCCTCCTGCTATGGGCCTAAGGGAAACGCTATTTGATAGAATATTAACTTTGGAAAATGAGTTGAAGAAATTACAAGGTTTAATAGGAAGGAGGGGGAGAAAGCAGATCACTGTGGTGCGCTCTCCCTCAGTTTACACGAGACTAAAGCTACCAGTTTCGCAGTAATATCAGCATCCTTAGGCCCGTCTAGCAGTAAACCTTTATTACTACCCAGCTCCCTTCGCGAAGATTTAAGATTTTTCTCAACTCGACAGGCGCTATAATCTCAATTACATCAGGGCCATAGTGCGTCCTTTCAGGTATTACTATGGCGCCTCTCACCTTATCGTTGATGATTGCATGGAAAACCTTAGCTCCTCCGTAACTCCTAAGCCTATTAGAGAAGGGCTTTATCTCTATGCATTTAACTATGTCAAGCAACCTTCTCTGAGGAAGGGATGAAGGATCTAATCTAATATTCAGCGTACCAGGATAGGGATCGAAGCCTAGCTTCTCAACGAACTGCCTCCTATATTCAGGAATTGAAACATAGAATGCACCCTCGCCCAGTCCTCGGAAAACTCTGCCCTTGAGAATTATAAGCGCGCCAGTTATAGGCTCTATGAGCTTTTTAAGCTCAGAATAGAACGAGTAAACTAGCTCGATTCCCTTATGCGTTAACGCAATAACCTGACCTCTATTGGTAACTCTTCTCTCTATAAGCCCCTCATTCTCGAGCTCTATGAGTTTACGTGATACGCTTTGAGGTGATACACTGAGCTTCTTCCCTAGCGTTCGCGTACTGATGTTTATCGCCTTTTTCAACGCGCCCTCACGGATCAGTACGTACAGCAGGTAGAGCTTCTCGTAATCCTTCATATTCCACCACCAACGTTCTTAGAGGATCTTAAAAGTGTTTATTTTAAGATGAAAAACATGTTTATCTATATATACTTGTACAGTTAATAGTGCTAAGGAGGCTGATTAAAACGCCTGCGGAAAAAAGCGGGGAAAAAGGTGAGTTTGATTCCGTTGAATGCAAGGTTCTCGTACTGCTCGCTAAAAACAGGAGGCTACATGTATACGATATCTGCTTTGCTCTCAGAGAAAAATACAGAGTAGTTGAGGAGACCCTTAAGAGACTTGGAGAAAGAGGGGTTGTTGATAGGGAAGGCCTATTTGTAAAAATAGCTTCAAAGGAGAATGTGCAGGGCAGTAAGTGGATCATAATATCCTCCACAAGAGACAAGGAATATTACCTTAGGAGAGGGTTTATTGAAGTGAAGAACCTCCTAGTAGCGCCTTACCATCCTCTCTTAGAGAAAATAGTCCCCAAAGCTGACTTCTCCTTTACAGCGGTGTCGGCTGCCGCAGAAGAGGCGTGGGCTCAGAGCACATTAAGCATGACGCCACTAAACTCGATGTTCAAGGCTGAGGCGGCTCTAATACAGTACATTTTTAAAACGCGCGAAGGAGAAGATGACCGTGACCTAGCCAAAGAAGCTCTTTGTGAACTTGAGACAGCTAGGATGATAGCCGAGGAAAATAGACTGCCCTCTAAGAGCGAGGTCGAGGCTTATGCTAAAGAGGTCTACAATTGGCGTTCAAAAGACGAGGTAATAAAGAGACTTCTCGGGATATTTAAGGAGAAAGAAATACTTATAGTCAACGCCGTTGAGGAGAAAATAGGTATCCGGAGGAGTTCCAGGAGGGCATTCTAGTGGCAGTTGTGCCTGGATACAAAATCGCTGAACTACTGACTAAAATAGGTAATAAGATAAGTAGCTCTCAAATCCAGCCCGCAGGACTAGACCTGACCTTGAGTGCCGTTTTTACGTTTGAAGGAGAGGGAGCTATAGGTTTAGAAGAAGTTACATTACCCTCCTATCAAGAGCTGGAGCCTTCAGAAGATGGTTTTTATAGGCTAAGTGAAGGGGCTTATAAGATACGCTTCAACGAGATAGTCGAAGTACCGAACGACTGCATTGGTATAGCTTTTCCACGTTCAAGTTTGTTGAGAATGGGGGCTACTATTAATCTAGCGGTATGGGATCCGGGATATAAGGGCAGGGGAGAGGCGTTACTGTTGGTCTTTAACGAGAAAAGTATACAGTTGAGAAAGGGCGCTAGGGTAGCCCAAATAGTATTTATCAAGCTTTTGGAGAAGCCCTCTCAAGCCTATAGAGGCAGGTATCAATACGAGAACATTTAGCTTTAAGATCCTGATCTGCCTCGCTAAGAATTCTACTCTTTGAGCATCCTTAAGGTCTCGAGCCACAAGAAAAATGTCGAAAATGCTACAATAATTAGACCTAGTACTTCTGTCATAGAAACATTATTCCAGTCCATTAACGTGCAATAAAAGATACTCAGGCTAGTTAGGAAGACCGAATAAAATAATAACCTAGGTATGGCAAGCCTACCGATAAGAAGGAAATGTTTTAACGCATCTATTTTCACGTAATTCTTTACGCAATATTTCCCACCCTCTAACCTCTCTACTAAACCCATCTCCTCCAATTTACGTAAGTGGTACAGAGCGAGACTTGGAGATTTAAGTCTGATAGCCCTCTGAATTTCCCTTACGCCTAATGGCCTTCCCCTTCTTACTAGAAACTTATACACTTCCAGAGTTTTTCCTTCAAGTTTCACGCTCAAGGCGATCCCTCGGTACTCACTTTTTAAGAAGCCAGTATTTTGTAACGAAATAGGCTAATAGGGCTAAAAGTAGAGATAGGGAAACGGCTCTGATAATAGGCATTAGCTTTTCCTCTAAAGTCTGCACTTTAACGCGAATGTTAACAACCATGAGAGATTCACGTAACCCTTTTTCATGAAAAACTACGTCCGTAGCTTCAATTAGTTTGTATTCCCGCCCTTCGATAACCGCGATAGCGGGTAGAGGAATCGTAAGATACTTCACCTGTTCGCTTTGAGTTAATGTTAGGATCCTAGTTTCTTTTAAGGTATATATTTGAATGCAAATTGGCTCTATGAGATTCAGTAGGCCAGTAGCATTATACGCGAGCCTAAAATATACCCGGCAAACGCGTGGACTAAATCTAGCCCTGATCCTAATGCTCTTGTCGCTGTATAGCGCTACGTAGACTTTATCATAGCTTAAACTTGACCTGAAAAATGCTACGACAATGTACCTTCCAGCCGGTAAAAGGGTCTCAATCTCACTGTAATGAGTGTGATAATTGGCGAATACTTTTCCGTCAACGGAAATAATAAATAAGCTTACTGGCATGTCGCCCTCAATTCTTAGCTTAAGTCTATAGAAAGGTGGGTTTCCAGCCCCCCACTCCATCACAAACACTAGTAGCGCTATTATTACAACTGCCATTAGACCCCTTCCAGACATCCGAGTAAACTGAACATCCATGACATATATTCCAGTTTAAAAGTCCCTTAAAAAGATGAACGCGTTCTAGTACTTGAACATTAGAAGAAAGCTCCCTCAACAACCACTGTCTCCTGAAAATCGCTTCCTAACCTTATTCTGCCTAATACTAATCCTCCTATAGGACCTTCATAAGGGGTTCTTACTTTAAGGACCTTCCTATGGTAATCTATGTCCTCGATTATGCCTAACCCTCTCTCCCTAAGCTCAGAATCCAGCAATCCTACAAGTATTCCCTTCTCAAACCCCTTCCTCACTATGCGCACAAAGTATGTGTGAAACTTTTCTCTCAGTAAATTAACAATCGTAGAAGTAATGCTAGCTCTCTCGCTTGTTACCACTATTAAGTGGATAGATGACTTCTCAGCATATATGACCTTCATATCGAGTATTTTCTCGAGAAATTCTAAGTCTTCTCTCAGTTCTTCCCCGCTAAAGAGAAAGGAGTTCAGTATGGGTGTTGAGGACGCATCTATGCTCCGAACCGTACTGTCAATGAAGTAGCGTAAATAGTTTTGGGATCTTAGCATGCGCCTCTCTGCTCGACTTCTCTCATACATTGCTGGCGGTGTATCTACTCTAACAACTTTTATCTGAGGTAGCCTGCTTAAGGAATTTAAGAGGGGCTCTAGGTCCTGACCCTTTGTCATTGCAGCAATTACTTGTGGCTTTACTGCCCGAATTATATCCAGTTTGAACCGTAAAGCCTTAAGCCCCTTAACCCACCCATCTGTATTTATAATCACGATATCAGCCTTCTCAAGCGCGCGTTTAACGAACTCGTATACCGAATGCACTATATATCCCTCAGACCCCTCTGGAGCAATCGCTCCTATGAAAGCCAGGTGCTCGGGTTCGAGATCCCGTAGAGACGTTATAGGATTTTGAGGAAAAGCTAACGACACGGTTGTAGGCGGTCCTACATCCGCCTGACCTATATCTGCGTCAATGACAGCCGCCTTAAGACCTCTCCTTAGGCTCTCATTTATAAGAAAAGTTGAGAAAGTACTCTTCCCGCTGTCAGTAGGTCCTAACACCAAGACAACAATCTTCTTGAGTTGACGATCTCTCCTTAAGCTCAGAATCTCCTCTATTCTTTGCCTCCAGAGGTCAATAGCCTCCTCTTCAAGTTTGGGGGACTCTAAGCTTCCCTCAGAGCCTAAATTCACCCTTAGAGTGGCATCTTTTAAAACTTTGAAAACGTACACTCTTCCCTTAGGTACCTTAATTGCTTTGCCCTTCGTAAGCTCGAGTCCAAGTCCATAAACGCTACCCTCTTCCACTCGGATAACAGCTGGGCCCTTAACCCTTACGAGCTGCCCCTCTTTGAACCTCTTTTGAGCCCCTGAAATTAGCGGCATCTCATAATGTAGTCTTCAGGGAATTAATAAAAGGTTAACGAAAAACCCGTTCAACTGCGTTGATCAAGATCCTACTTTACCAGCGTAAACCCTATATCCCGACCTACTTCCCAGCGTCTCCACCTCTGGGAAAACATTACTAAGGATTTCGAATAGTCTTCGACCGCCTTTCCTATGCCTTGCGACGAACTGAAGGATTCCATCGGGCTTTAAATATCTCGGTGCTTCGACTATTATTCTTTCTAAAATCTTCATTCCCGTTGCTTGAGGCGGATTGGTTATGATCGTATCGAAAGTTTCATTCCTTACTGGTTCGTAGAGGTCTCCCCAACGAACCTCAGCATTATGTACGCGGTTTAGAGCTAAGTTGCGTTTAGCCAGCATTACAGCTCGTTTATTTATATCGGTTAGGATCACGTATCCACGAGGTGCCAGCTTGGCTGCAACAATACCAATAATGCCGTAACCACATCCTAAATCGAGCATCCTCCAACCATCCTTAACGATCATGTAGTTAAGCAAAACCTCAGTCCCCTTATCAAGCCGCCGGGCGGAGAATACTCCGCTCGCACTTTCTATAATGACCTCTATTCCCCTAACCCTTACTCTAAACCTATATTTCTTGAAGCTTCCTGAGGGGAATTCACTATAGTAATGTGACATTTTTATACATCTTAAGTATAGCTTTCATAGCTACTAAAACTTTACACCGGAGACTGGACCACTATCCTATGCATAACTATTTTTAATAACCCAGATTATTTTACAGCGGGTGCAAGGTAGATTGACTAAGTTAGCGTTAGCTGCCATGGAGGAAATAGCGAATTTTATTCTCAGAGCTGCTAAGCTCATAAAAAATGAGGAGGTTAATAAGGCTCTAGAGTTGCTCATAGAAGCCTACGAGAATAATAAGAAGATATTGGTAGTGGGTGCAGGACGTTCAGGACTCGTGGGTAAGGCCTTTGCTATGAGATTAATGCATTTAGGGTTTAACGTTTACGTTTTAGGAGAAACTATAACCCCTAGCGTTAGATCTGGAGATATATTGGTAGCAATTTCGGGTTCAGGGAGTACCGAGCTAATATTGACTGCTGCACGCATAGCAAAGAACGTTGGCGCCAGAGTAATAGCCCTCACATCGTATCCTGATTCCCCTCTAGGACGACTGGCTGATCACGTTGTAAGAATACCAGGTAGAACCAAGATTGCTGAGGAAAGGGATTACTTTGCCAGACAGATTCTCGGAATTCACGAGCCCTTGGCACCTTTAGGAACTCTCTTTGAAAACACTGCTATGGCCTTTCTTGACGGCATGATCTCCGAACTCATGAAAATACTCGGCAAAAGTGAAGACGACCTAAGAAGAAGGCACGCTAACGTGGAGTTACCCTAATTGACATTCTCCCCGCTGAAGACGGGGAGATTCTTGCTTCTAGGGTGTCATCCTTTTGGTGTTCATTGCCCTTTTAGGCTCCCACTTCATTCCATTCAACCTTAGAAGCAAGGGCTGTGCCACCAGCCCGATGGGCATACCTCCATAATGGAGGGTGCCCATATCACTCCGATTACCTAGATTTAAGACCATTATTTAAACCTATCGAAGCCGTTCATCCCCTACTAAAACAGGGGACTTTCTGGCGTCATTTTGGTAAGGTATTTTGATAGGACCTTTAGAAGCTTGTGCGTTCTACTGATGATACTAGTCGCTACCTCCAGCTCCTCTGAGTATGATACTTTAAGTCTTGCAACCCCTGATCTACAAGCGGCTTCCGCTACCGCAGCTGCTTCCCTGGGATAGAGTTCTATCTCATCGATCCTTGGAATGATATAATCCTCCTCCAACCCCTTTTCCTCCGCAACCTTAGCTATCTCGTTTGCTGCAGCTATCATCATATCGTAATCTATGTAGCGCGCTCGTACATCCAGCATTCCTCTAAATATAGCGGGAAAACCTAAGGCGTTATTTATCTGGTTTGGAAAATCTGATCTGCCTGTTGCTACAATACGTGCTCCTGCTTCTTTCGCTTCTTCAGGGAGAATTTCGGGAACCGGATTGGCTAATGCAAATACTATTGGATCCGACGCCATGCTTCTCACCATGTTACCTGTAATGACCCCTGGTCCGGGTCTAGATAGAGCTATGGCAACATCCACATCCTTCAAAGCCTCAGCAATTCCTCCCTTAACTTTCAGAGGATTTGTTATGCTCGCGTACTTTGTCTTCCATTCGTCCAAGTGCTCCCTTCCCTCGTATAGGATACCCTTGCTATCCACTAGTAGCATTTTTCTCGGATCCGCGCCAGCGTGAAGAAGCAAATCCGCTACCGCGAGCCCTGCAGCCCCTGCTCCAACTACTGTTATTCTAACATTACTTAGCTTCTTCCCAACAATTTTAAGTGCATTCATCAGTCCCGCAAGTACGACAACGGCTGTGCCGAATCTATCGTCGTGGAAAACTGGTATAGTCAACTGCTTAGAAAGCTGTTCGTAAACGTAGTAACACTTGGGCGTACTAATATCCTCCAAGTTTATTCCGCCGAAAGTGGGGGAAATAGCCTTAACTACATTCACTATTTCATCAGGATCCTTAGTATTCAGAACTATGGGAAAGGCGTCAACCCCTCCCAAGACTTTGAACAATAGGGCCTTACCTTCCATGACCGGCAATGCAGCACTAGGCCCTACATCCCCCAGTCCTAGAACACGACTTCCATCGGATATTACTGCGACACTATTCCATTTAGAAGTGTAATCAAAGACCTTCTCCTCCCCCCTACTTATTACCCGCGCTGGCTCAGCTACACCAGGAGTATACCAGATAGCGAAGTACTTGTGCTCAAGGATGGGGACTTTAGGCATGACTTCTATCTTCCCCTTAAAGCGCGCATGAAGTTCTAATGCCCTTTCTAGAAAACTCTTCCCCTTCTCCACAACTGTTCCCCGAGACTAAGATGCATTAGCGTATATATACCTACTTTCGTAAAGAAAAGGGAGGTGAAGCTGCAAGTGGAGTCTAGAAACGATTCTGAGTTAAATGTAGTTAACTCTCTTTCTCCTGAGGATATCTTGACTCTCGACAATTTACCTCTAACTCTGTGGTCTAAAGCTGGTGTTCCACCGAGTCTCCTAGAAACTGTTTCGCAGCACGCCTTTAAGGCATCCCTACTATCCCTTGCTATAGCCGAAAAACTGTCGCCCACTATGAGACTTGACTTCAAGAAGATATTTTATCTCAGCTTGTTGCACGAACTTTTTGAGAAAAACGGAGAGGAATACTGCTTAGTAGCTGGTACAAGATCTTCGTCGAGTATTCAGGAAATTGTAGAAGAATATAGAAAACAATCGACAATAGAAGCACGCATAGTGAAAATAGCCTGTAGCTTGGCAGTATTCATTCAAGGATTAGCGTACCTGCGTAGGGGGTTCTCTGCGTGTGAGAAAATAGCCTATGAAAAACTAAAGGAGAGCCTCCAGCTGGTAAGGTTGGAGGAAGAGGATGTTCAGTACTCCCTTCTGCTTTTTATAGAAAATCTGAGAAATCTTTTTGAAGAAAGTAGGAAATGGGTACTATGAAGGTATGATGAAAAAACGTGTCGCAACCGCTACGCGACTTATATCAAAGAAGGCTATTAGGTGTCTAGGAGTAGCCGAGAGCTTTACTAGGCGTAAGAATAAGTCAGTACTCGTTGGCGTTGTAATGAGAAGAGACTTAATAGTTGACGGAGTCTCGCTAACAACGATAACCGTAGGGGGACTAGACGCGACGGAAGGCATAATTAGAATCTACAAGGGGCTTAACAGAGATGACATAAACTTTATGTTAATTAATGGTGCCGTCATAGCGTTCTATAATGTGATCGATTTGCCTAGGCTTTACGACGAGTTAAGGGTTCCCATTATAAGCATAACGTATAACCCCTCAAAGGGCTTGGAGCAAAACCTCCTGAAGATGGATCAAGGCGAGAACAGATTGGAGATATATCGGAGAAACGGACCGCGTGAAAGAGTCTATCTAAAGACTGGGTATCCTGTTTTCATAAGATGTTTTGGGTTAACGAAGGATGAAGCCGTGGGACTTTTAAATGCATTCGTTATTAGTGGCAGAGTACCTGAACCCATTCGACTAGCCAACCTCATGGCGCGTGCTGTTCTGAAGGGGATGTTAGATGATTAGGAATGTGTTAGAGGGATTTAGATTCAGGACTAAGGATACGCCTATTCATAGGCTTGACCCTCGTACGAAAATAGTTCTCGTAATAGACCTCCTAATAACGGCGCTTGTATTCTTTGAACCTCTACCACTTCTCCTATTTTTCCTCATTAGCGTCGTGCTTGTTGCGCTAGGAAAATCCCTACGAGAGTGGAGTAGAACTATGAAAGGAGTACTGTTTCTCGCTATGATGATATTTATCCTAAACCTGCTATTTGCCGCGGGTGAAAATAGAATAAATTATGCTACCGTAATGACACTCCGATTCTTGACAATAACATCCCTCTTCTCAGTATTCTTTCTAACAACATCTCCCGACGAGTTTGCGGACGCTTTAGTCTCATTGAGGATCCCATATGAGTACGTGCTTGTCTTCACCATGGCTCTTCGATTTGTACCTACGTTAGCCCGAGATCTAGAAATAATATATGATGCTCATCGCAGCAGGGGGTTAGAAGTGGATAGAGGAGGTTTTCTTCAAAGGTTAAAGAACCTTCAGCCGATACTAATAACACTCTTCATATATGAGATCAGAAGGAGCTTTATGATAGCCGAAGCTTTAGAGTCCAGGGCATTTAACACAAGTCTTAGGAGAACTTTTTACTTTAAATCGCGCCTAAGCGTCCGAGACTACACGCTACTTATAATGACCATCACTCTTTCCACCCTTGCTATATGTGCTCGAGTTACCGGCATGATCCCTAAATTCTTACTAACTGAGATCCCGCCGCTTATAGGACTCTAAGAGTCACTCTTAATTAAGAGAAAAATACTTTAAATCCCTCATTAAAGTACTAATAGCCGATGAAGAGGGGACCAAGCTCTGAAGAAGGATGAGGAAGTTATTCACGGAGGGTATTTTGGTGATCTAAATGGGAGAAAAGGATAATGGAAGAGAAAAACGATGTAGAGAAAACTACTCGCTCTCCCTAATACCCTCTACATGCTTAACGCTCTCGCTGTACAAGAATAGTTGCAGTAAGGTGGATGGAATAAACTATGCTTGGCAGCCTCCTATAGATACTCTAACTCCTGATAACGTTCTGTATCTCCTATTCTTAATGTCGGTGATCTCCATAATATTGATAGCCCTCTCACTTCTTTCTATATATTTCTTAAGAAAAGAGCTTAGAAGGCTGGGAAGGTATCAACTACAACTGTCTAGAAGGCTTGAAACTTACCTAACGCAACCTGTAACCCGAAGGAGGAATATAGAGAAGAAGCCGCACATTGAGGAGACTAATGAATACCTTTCATCACGTTTATGCCCTCATTGCGGCATGGAACTTCCTCTGGGTGACGTACACGTTATATGCCCTTACTGCGGCAGGAGAATAAGAAGGGTTTAAAAAGGGTTGCCGATAGTTTTAAACTTAAGCTTTAAGAAAAAAGGTAAATAAAATTAAAAAATATTAGGCGAAGACCCGGGTGAGAGGATGGTAGGCCTTCTCGATAAAATAAAGCCCATGAGCCGTGGGCAGGAAGTGCTCATCAATGCCCTTAGGAACAACGAGTACGAGATAGTGGGCGTCTTCGGTCCCACAGGCACGGGAAAGAGCCTGATTTCGTGCACGTATGGTATCGGCGCCGTGCTTGATGGAAAGTATAAGAGATTCATTCTAGCAAGGCCTTTAATCGACGTTAGGACAGGAAGGGAGATAACAGCACTCGACGTAGGGGAACTCTACTATACGCTAGTGTACTCATACCTTGAAGATGTAATGGTAGATGTCCTCTCCCCTGGGGAAATTAAGAAGCTTTTAAATGAGGGTAAAATAGTTGTGGCGGACTCCCACTTTCTACGTGGAAGAACCTTCGACGATTCGGTAATCTTCCTCGACGATGTACAGTCAACCTACCCTGAGATAGTTGCAGAAATAATAATGAGGATAGGGAGGAACTCTAAGCTTATCGTGGCAGGAGACCCCGTCTTTCAGAGAGATCCTACGATGGAGAGGGATGGGGCAACGCTAATCAGAGAAATCCTACTGGGCGAGGAAAAGGCGATTGTAGTGGACCTGGGACTAGCGGATATTGTAAGACCTGGAGCGAAGAGAGGGATAAGGCTAGCGTTAGAACTTAGAGTACTCAAACGCCAGTTAAATAATATAGAAAAGAGCATCCTGGAAATCGCTAGAATGAGAGCTCCTGACGCTGAGATTCTCACAGTAGTTGAGTTTACGAAAGAGAAAAAAGAGTTTAACATATCCAGTGAAGTAGTTCCAGATGCTCTTATAATAGTGAAAGAAAGGAGTCTGGGAAGGCTCGTAGGTCGCGGAGGAGAAAGAATAAAAGCCATGGAAAAAGAGACTGGATTTAAACTAAGGGCTATAGAGCTTACCCTAAACTTTAAGCAGCTCATAACTGCGGTACACCCCGTAAGCTGGATAGGAAAGCATATCACGCACGTCGACTTCGTGGGCCCAGAGCTCCAAGTAACCGTTTCCGGGGAAGGCATAGGGGCTTTCTTAGGACAGGGAGGCTCTTATGTGAAGTTTGTAGACTCAATTATCCGAAAACTAATAAACGTGGGTATTAGAGCTGTTCGTGAAAGGAGAACAAGAGCGCGAAAGAAGGGTTAAAATGCCAGGCACACCGCTGCGAAAATTACCCTATATCGATGTATTAGTAGTGGCTGAAAAGCACACCGTTGCCAAGGCTATAGCGAACATTTTGGCTGAAGGTAGGATTTTTAGGGAGTATATTTATGGCGTCCCCGCGTATTTCTTTTCGCGCAAAAATAGGCTTTGGTGCTGCCTAGGACTCAAAGGTCATTTACTGGATTTCGATTTCGAAGAGGCCTATAATAGCTGGAAGCAAGTAGACCCTAGGACCCTATTTTTCGTGGATCCCGTTAAGGTGATAAGACCAGAAAACTTAAGATATGTCCATGCTTTACAAACTCTCGGTAGACGTGCAAGAGAAGTCATCTTAGCCCTTGACGCGGATGTCGAGGGTGAAGCTATAGCCTTCGAAGTAGTGGAAATAGTCAAGCGAGTAAACCCCCACGCCACGTTCAAACGAGCTTGGTTCTCGGCTCTCACAAGAGAAGACATACTTACGGCTTTTGAAAACTTAAGAAAACCCAACCCACTTTTCGCAAATAAAGTCTTTTCCAGAATGATCATAGACTTGACAATAGGCGCGGCTTTCACTAGACTGCTAACTTTAGCCGTGGAGAGAAATCGCTTCAAACTGCCTCGAGGAATGTTCTTAAGCTATGGTCCCTGCCAGTCTCCCGTACTGTTCCTAGTAGTTAAAAGGGCATTAGAAAGGGAGAACTTTCAGAAGAAGAAATACTACACCTTGATAGCGCTTATCGAGAAAGAAGGCATCGTCTATAAGGCTGAGTATACGGGAGAGAAAATCTACGACAAAGAGAAGGCAGAGAAACTTTACAAGGAGCTTAGCAGAGAAAAGGAGGCAGAAGTCGTACAGGCAAAATACTCCAAGGTTTCAGTTAAGCCTCCAATACCCTTAAATACGATAGATCTTGAAAGAGATTGCAGCAAATTCCTGGACATTAGAGCTAAAGAAACTCTATCCCTGGCTGAGAAGCTCTACCAACATGGGTTAATATCGTATCCTCGCACGGAGACAACGATCTACCCTCCCACGCTTAATTTAAGAAAAATAGCATCCCTCTTCTCCTCGCATCCCATATATGGACCATATGTGTCATCGCAGATCCTATTGAAGCCAGTGATCGTACCCACTAAGGGAAGAGACGATGATAAAGCCCATCCTCCCATATACCCCATAAAGAGCGTCCAGTTGGATTACGTAAGAAAGACCTTAGGGGGAAAGGCTTGTAAGATATACGATTACGTTGTAAGGAGGTTTCTAGCAACTCTTAGCGATCCCGCATTCGTTGAGAAGCAGCTTGTAATATTTCGTATAGGAGGATTAAATTTCAAAATAACTGGAATTCGGGTGCTTGACGAGGGTTTCTATAAAATATATCCGTTCGGCAGGCCCTCTGAGAAACCTTTAGCTTACTTTAAGGTGGGAGAGAGGACACGAATACTCAGCATTAAGCTCGTTCAGAGAACTACGCCGCCTCCGCCTTATCTTAGCGAAGCAGAGCTCCTTAGATTAATGAGAGTGCACGGCATCGGAACGGACGCCACTATGCAGGAACATATACATACCAACATAAAGAGAAAGTACTTCTTGATACGCGGGAAAAAGTGTATTCCAACGAAACTAGGTAAGAGCGTAGCACTGACCTTAAGCGAGATAGTGCCCGAGATAGTGAGTCCCGAGGTTAGGGGAAAGATCGAAAGCTGGTTAACACAGATTTCTGAAGGAAAAGCCGATCCAGCTCAGATAGTTAAGGAGGTTAAGGAGCAGTTCCTGCAGTACTTCGACAAGCTAAGGAAAAATGAGAACTATTTAGCGGAAAAACTCATTAAAGCACTAGTCGAAATGAATGATGAGTATGCCGAGGATATTAAAGGTCGGGAAAGTAGTAGACGAGCTTACTCTGGGAAAGGTACGAGAAGCCGCAGAAGCCATTAAAGAAGGAAAGCTCGTAATCTATCCTACAGATACGGTATATGGTTTAGGCACTAATCCTTTCTCGGACCAGGCTGTTAGAAGACTAATTGAAGCTAAGCGAAGACCTCTTGGAAAACATATACCTCTTCTCGTCTCAAGCATCTCAAGGGTGGAAGAATTAGCGATCTTAAACGATTATGCACGGGCTTTAGCAGAAAAATTCTGGCCTGGTCCCTTGACCATAGTGCTACCCCTCAGAAAGAATACGGGGCTTTCAAGCCTCCTTTTCGGTGGAGAGGAAGAAAACGGCTTTCGCATACCTCAAAACCCCATAGCCCAGGCTTTAATAAAGGGAAGCGGAGGTGTGATCACGGGCACAAGCGCCAACATTTCGGGCAGGAAGCCTCCTATCACCGCTCAAGAAGCCGTTCAGCAGTTAGGGGAAAGCGTTGACCTGGTTCTAGATGGAGGAGAGACTTTTTACAAACAGCCTTCGACTGTTGTAAAGGTCCTGAAGGACGGGAGCCTCGTAATAATACGGGAAGGAGCTCTAAAGATTGAACACATTATGAAGTTTATTAAAAGCCTGCTAGCCTAGCCCTTAGACGAAGACTTGGGTTTTATAAACCCGTGCTCGATTAATTTTTCAACAGCTTCCCGTAGCACTCGTCTAACGATACCCCTTCTGTGGAGTCCTCCGAGCTCAAGAGCTGCCTCCCTTATGCTACCTCTAGTTAGCACGAGTGCAAGAATTCTCCTCTTCTCCGAAGATTGGAAGATACCATATGCTAGAGCTAGCCTAGCAATTTCAACAGGAGAATAACCGCAGTACGTGGAGTCCTCTTCGATCTCTTCACCTGAAATTCTCTTTATTAGCCTAAATTTAAGGATCGTTATCCAATCGTCGTCATTTAGATCTGGATAGTACTTCCGCAGATGAGCGATCAGCTCTCTTTTGCTTTTAAAACCGTCAAGTAAGGCGTCCTTATTAGTTAAATTCTTGACTCTCAAGTAACGTGTAGACTCTATTTCGACTTCGCCCACTATTTTTCCTCCGCTATGGAGATACACCCTATCATATAACGGTACTACTATCCCCCTACGTATAGTGGTGATCTTTTCGCCTCGCATAATCGCTGATAAGTACTCGGACTTTATTGTAAGATGCCTTCCAAGCCTTACTCTCCGTGTACGCCTCTCCATCAAGTCACCCTCTTTGTAACCTCCATAGCCAAGAACTTTACTGTAATATACGTAATTCAAAGATACGATTGTGAGAATGGAGTAAATATAATTATTCCCTCGTAGATGTATGCTGGGGGAAACTCTTGAAGACTCACGTTAAGCAGCTAAATATAAGAACGCACAAGAAGCTGCAACTAGTAGACATAACTGCCGAAGTTGAGGAGATAGTCAGGGGGAGTGATATAAAAAACGGTATATGCCTAGTATTTGCCCCTCATGCCACCGCAGCGATCGTAGCGAACGAGCATGAGCGAGGCTTAATGGAAGATATGCTTGAGAAAATAAGCATGGACTATCCCCATAATGGAAAGTGGAAGCATAACTTAATTGACGACAATGCTGCAGCACATCTTGCATCTGCATTTATAGGCTCGGGAAGAGTCTTTCCGGTGCTAGATGGTAGGCTTATTAGAGGCACTTGGCAGAACATATTTCTCGTAGAGCTTGATGGACCTCGTTATAGCAGAAGGGTAATAGTCGAAGTTCTAGGAGAGTAGCTATAGTGGCGTTGCCCAGTACAGAGCGAGACGAAGAGTGGCTAAAAATAGAAGGACTAGTATACCAGCATCGAATATTTCGTTCGCTAGCAGGCTTCATAGGCTGGGAGCGGGTAGAGAAAATCGTTCGTAAACTTACAGTTCCTGTTAAGAGATACTATGTTAGGGTTAACACCTTAAAGACGACTAGGGAGGAATTGATGGAGAGGCTAGCCGAAAGGGGATTGAAAGCCTATCCCGACCCACTACTTCCAGATGCAATATATTTCGAGGTTAAGGGACCCTATAAAATCCCCTCAGCCCCTAAGAAGGTTATAGTAGATAAGTTTGCCGCTGAAAGCGTATACCAGGGAGCGGACCTTTACGCACCAGGGGTGATGAGAGGGGACCCTATAAGAAGGGGTGATGAAGTGATCATTTTGTCACCTACAGGAAAGCCTGTGGGATATGGAATAGCCAAAATGGATATTCATGAGATCCTGGCCAAGAGAAGGGGGCTTGCCGTAAAAGTCCTCGTAAGCGTATTTAGAGCACCTAAAATACGTGAACTCAAAGAGTATGAAGAAGGCTTATTTTACGATCAGAGCTACCCTGCAATGCTTGTCTCACATATACTTGAACCCCAGCCTAGTGAAATTATAGTGGACCTGTGTGCGTCACCTGGAGGAAAAGCAACTCATGTAGCACAGCTCATAAGGAATGAAGGCCTAATACTGGCCATTGATAGAAGCACACCTAAAGTGTTAAAAATTAAGGAAAACGCAAGGCGTTTAGGCATTACCAATATAAAATTCCTGGTTAGTGATAGCCGTTATCTTCACTTAAATTATCCGGCATTAAAGGCAGATAGAATTTTACTCGATCCTCCATGCTCCTCTCTAGGCGTTAGGCCAAAGATTATGGACCGCAAGGAATACAAGGACATTATTTCCGTAATGAAATACCAGCAACAGTTTCTAGAGGCAGCCACCAGAATACTTAAGCCGGGAGGTACCCTAGTTTATTCCACATGCACGTTTACTGTAGAGGAAAACGAAGCTATAGTGTCTCTTCTAGTGGAAAAGTATGGATTGAAAGTTGTGGAACAGAAATACTTCCTTGGAGAAGAGGGACTTGGGGAAAAGGGATGGGAAAATCTGCTTCAAAGGTTTCACCCTGATCGTATCGATACACCCGGCTTTTTTATAGCAAAGCTTGAGAAGAAAGCCTAGATTCTGAATTCATTAGTGAGCATGAAAGTCTGCTGAATCCAAATCCCAACTGGAAAAAGAAAAATAAAAAGAAAAATCAAGATTAATTGGAGAAGACTTTGGGGAAGCATGCTCGAATTCTGAAAAAGCTTCTTCAGAAGGGATGGAAGATAAGAGAGATCGCTGAAAGAAGAATTTATTTAGAGAAGGAATTTAAGATAAATAACACCAGTATTATAGTAAGAGCTTTTAAAGAAAGGGGGGTAAAAGGATTAATATTACAGAGTTTTTCGTTGTATCCGGTATCCTCCCTCCTCTTACGAGACTTCTTAGAAAGATTAGAAGAAGTTGAGTGGGACTATACTTTCCAAGAAAACGTTGGCTACTTAAGCTTTTGGGTCAAAGATCCCTATAAGTACACTTTTTCCTCTCCCAGCGAACTTGAGGAGTATCTCCTCGACCTTGTAAAAGCGGTGATCTACTCCGAGATCATTCATACGATGAACTTAAAAACTCTAGAAAAGCTCTTGCACGAAAAGGGGTGGCTGACCTACGTCTCCGACAACTACTTGCAGATCGGGAGGATGCTGGAGAAAGGGGGGAACTTGATAGTAATCGAGATATCAATATCCTCCTTCAATAGTAACGTTCATATAAGGGGGATTGTAAGAGCATATTCCCTAAATAAAACGCTAAGAGAGAAGCTTATGGAAAACCTTTCACGTGAGCATGTTATAACGCTAAGAAGTGCTTCTGAAATATCATACGAGGAAACATGCTCGATTCTCGAGGTTGAGGAAAGCTTAGAAAGAACTTTAAGTGCTCTCGAAAAGGCTCTTGAGGAGGCATGCGAGTTTGAGCGTAAAGGAGAGAAATAGGACTATTGGCATAGTAACTCATGGAGACCTTGATGGATTAACATCAGCTGCAATAGTATATGACTATATGCTGACCACTAACAGATGCACGAGAGCGGTATTAGAAATTTCGCAACCCTACATTTTGCATAGGATTTTAAACAAGTTATTCAGCCTCTCGTTTGAGGAATTATACTTCCTAGACTTAGCGCTTGATGAAAACTCTTGGTTAAAGGTAGCGAATCACATTAAGAGTCTCCTCATAAGAGGCGTTAGGATCACTTGGATCGATCACCACGAAACTACGTTATATGTATCGGATGCTTTAAGGGAGGTGGGTGTTAGATTAGTTCATTCGCTCAGAGAATGTACCTCAGAAATAGTTGAAAGACTCTATTGCTCACATACGAGCTCTCCAAGCTTCTTTAGCACTTTGGCGCATATAGGCAAGGTGAGCGATAAGAACCTGCCGCCAGAAGTTGCTGGGAAGATATTTAAAATAGTGAAAACTCTGGAGTACTCTCTGCTAGCTTCTCCAGGTGACATATATTTCAAGAAAAAGTTGGTGGAAACGTGGGTCTTCAGGAAAGAGCTTATTACGAGTGAGATTGAGAGGCGGGCTAAAGAGGCGGATTTAAAAATGAGAACATTACACAAGTTGCTAGCCGAGAAAGTAATACTGTCAACTCCCTACCTCGAAGTTATAGACCTAAGAGAAGAAAATGTTCGAGGATATGTAGGGAAACTCGCCTCGGAGAGAGCTGAGTCGACCAACAAGATTATTTTCGTAATTTTCACGCCGTCTCCTCATGAAATAGTGCTGACGGCGCGTGTGCCCTCTACGATAAACTTCAACATCCTAGCATATTTGACCGAAATTTCAGGAGAACTTCATGGAAGTAGGGGAGGACATCCAAAAGCGGCTTCTCTAAGAACCTCGTCACTTCATTTTCAAAGAATATTAAAGCTCATTCAAGGACTCTCGGAGAAGTTGGAGCACTACCAGGGAACGCTCTTCAAACCGAGCTTGTAGGCTATGAAATTTGTTGATACATGAAGAATCGGTGTTATTAAGACTCCATAGAGCACTATATTGAACTCTATGGGACCTACTATAATATGGTGAAAGGCTATAGCCGTGACTAGGAAAAACATTTGATCTAGGAGTGGTAGAGGACTTCCAGGCTTCAAGCTAATTCTACGCTTTATAAAGGACCCTATTAAGTCTCCAAGCAAGGTTCCTACAACGAGAACTATACTGCTTTCAATTACGTGAAGCCCACATAATGTTAGAATAAGACCCACGAGAAGACCTGAAAGAAGACCTATAAAAAAGCCCTCTATAGTCTTATTGTCTCCCAACACTCGACGACCATCGATAAAATTCTTGCCCAAGTCTATAGGGTGTCTTCTTTTGAAAATTTTACAGGAAGTCACGGGGAGACCGTTTGCTACATAGCTTGGCAAGAAGAATATTAGCGTTTCTATAATCAGGCTCATTCCACCCATAAAGCATCTCCTATTACATTGGGAACTATGGTGGGACACTTTTCCTAGTAAAATGGACCGGGGGGGACTTGAACCCCCGACCTCCCGCGTGCAAGGCGGGCGCTCTCCCACCTGAGCTACCGGCCCTCACTCGGCTAGCTAAGAACTAGTATATACCTCCGAGTTTTAAAAGTTTCTTTGAGGAGAGAACCTTCAGAAGCCCCGGGCGGGATTCGAACCCGCGACCCCCGGCTAGCCTGGCTACAAGCTTACAAGGCCGGTGCTCTACCGAGCTGAGCTACCGGGGCCTCACTATTCTTCCATTGATCTTAAGCGTTTTTATATTTTTCCATAATAGAGGAAGTTCTATAAAATACTCCATTTAGCGCGGTTCCCGTCCTAGATCACGCCCGTTTCCTTAGCCAGCCTCTCTGCAGCCTCTTTCGTAAGCCCGCTTTCGCCTAATATAGTATACCTGCTTGGCCTTATTTGGTGAGCCATTGTTAAGGCCTTTATAATGTACTTTGAATCTATACCGAGACCCCTTGCCGTAGTGGGTGCACCAATCTTTCTTAATACGTTACGTATGCGCTCCCAGTCACCTCCATGAAGCCACATCATCATTATAGCTCCCACGCCGCACTGGAGTCCATGAGGAGCAGGTTTGAAACCATACTTTCTTGATAGAAGATCCAGTGCGTGGCTGAATAGGTGCTCGCTTCCGGAAGCAGGACGACTACTGCCTGCTATGCTCATTGCTACACCGCTACCTATTAGCGCTTTTACTACTATCCGAGCGCCTTCCTCGCCTCCAACTTTTATGACAGCAGCTTTTCTTACAATGAGCTCGGCGCTCATAAGTGCCATAGAAGCAGCATATTCGCTGTAATCCTCGCCTTTTAGCTTGTATGCGAGCTCCCAATCTCTGACTGCAACGAACTTTGCTAAGAGATCTCCGCAACCCGCTTGAAGCGTTATGTAAGGAGCTTTAGAAATTATCTCAGTATCCGCTAAGACTGCTATGGGCGCCTTGGCCATGCTTATAGGCCTGCCAAAAGTCTTCTCGAAGTCTACCTTTAGTAGGTAAGAAAGGGAGGGTGAGGCTATACCGTCATTTGCAGCACTTGTAGGTATACTTACATATTCTACCCCCAGAAGAAATGCGAGTGTCTTGGTGACATCTAAGACCTTACCCCCACCAACGCCAAGCAAAAGCCCTATATCCTTGTTCTTCCTCAACTTATCGTAAAACAGTTTAGTTGCATCAATACATGGCATGGAACCTATTCTAAGGAACTCGACATTGTAGTCGCTTACCAGCAAAGGTAACACTTTATCCGAAGCAATTTTTGAAGTATTCACGCCTCCAGAAACCACTACTATTGACCTACTACCGGTGAACTTGCTGACTACTTTACTTACATTGCTGATTGCTCCTGGACCAAATATCACTACTCGAGGTATTTCCATGAACTCGAGGTTCTTAACCAAGAGCTCACCTAACGAACTTAATATTTATGTTATCCACCTTAATAATTTACTTTGAAGCGGCAGAAAAGATATAACCTCCCTCGCATATGTAAAATCTGGTACCATCGCGGCCGTAGTCTAGCCTGGAAGGACGCCGGCCTTCCACGCCGGCGATCCCGGGTTCGAATCCCGGCGGCCGCATTCAGTTCTAGCTATACTAAATTGCGCTCTAGCAATTTCTTCAAAGCCTCTACGTGTACTTTGAGGATCACTTCACCGCCTCTCCTTAAAACGAAGATTCCCTCCTCCTCCAGTACCTTAAAATTACCGCATTCTACTACTTCCTCAAGCTTTCCGTATTGAGAAGTGGGTGTGAAGTAGCGAAATAGTGCTCTTAAGTCTATTTCAACCCATTCTTGACCAGTAATGGAAGTTATTGAAAGGATACGCTCCCCATGCTTTTTTAAATATTCATTGAGCGTAGTTCTTAATGCTTCCGCCTCAATATTTTTGTTAGCGATATGCCACCCCCCTCTTATGTAAATGTAGGTGCATATAAGTTGTGTGCAAAATTTTGATCTTATTTTTAACTAAACGAGAATGCGTTTTTGTTGGATAAATATATATTATCTATCGAAATTATTTAGGGGAGGGTAAACAAATGTCAGGTGAGATTAAAGTCTGGCGTAGCAAGATAGCACCCACCGCGCGGGGAGCCATTTTTAGAGCAAAAAGATGGTTCTATGCTACTTACTACAGTAGGGCTCCAGAAGAAAAACGTGAGATCTCTAAGCAGAACTGGGCTAATCTCGCACGTAAACTAGTTGAAGAAACTAATAGGGAAGGTGTTTCAGATAAAGGCGCAAGGGTGATAATCTACTACCGTGATGATGAGGGCGTATTTAGGCCTCTTCGAGCAGAGATCGAGGTCTACAATCTTAACCCCATAAAGACCTTAACGATAACCATGGAGGAAGGAGCCGTACCTCCAGAGGCACCTTCAGAAGAAGTTGAAGAATACGAAGAGTAGTAGTTCACCTAATTATCTTTTACTTTTTTGAGCCAGTAGGCCATAAATCATTATTAACCCAAATATTATAAAGAGTAACGCTATGAAGAGGTTTTTTAAGTCTTTGTAATGGATTTTCACCGTCTTAGTTATGTATCCCCACATAACCCATAGTATGGCTACAGCTGATATCGTTAAAATGAGAACTAACCCTCCGATGAAGTGTGGTCGCGAACTATTACTGCTCAAGTTCGGCACCCTATTTAAACTCAGATAGCTTTATTTAAGCTTTAATCCTCAAAGCCTGTGCGAAGATCGGGGAGGAAGTAAATGACCCTTGTTTCCTCATCGGGTCCATATGCTTCACCATTTTCCAGGACAACTTTTATAGGTGATTTAGACTCGAGGAGCGTTAATCTTAAAGATAAAGCTATTGGGAAAATCCAAGCTCGAGAAACTGTCAGCTCATAGCTCAAATAACCCCTTGAAGAGTTTATGGACAGCAGGCGGGCAAGCTCTAAGCCTCTCACATCGACAATATCTTCCCGTAGCTCTCCTTCCAGAATTTTCAGGGAGAAATCTCTCTTTAGCCCTGCAGGTAAAGGACCGATAGTAGCGGAGATGTATTCTGCAAGTTTACTTTCAGCCGAGAATACCCACTTAGTGTGCGTCTCGTCCTTGAGTTTAGATAAATGTATCTCTGCAAACCTTTCAGGAAACATTGCATTAAAATCAAGCCTAATACCATAAAAGAAGTACTTCCTACCCTTCAGAAATCTTAGTATGGATCTCGCTATTTTAATGGAGTAGCGACCTTCCTCCCTCATTAATATTTCTTGATTAGGAGGGTAACTCGATACACTTTGCTCAAGAGGGATTAAACTCTGCACGTTAAGCTTCTTCCCTAGAATATCAAAGTCGCTAAGTACGGAGAGGGATAGCGATCTTAAAACACTGGTGCCACAAAAATCCCTCAAGAACTCCAGGGTTTTGAGTACTTGGATCCGAACCCCAGACTCACTCGTCACCTTGTCAGCGTTGGCGATTCTCTTCATCTCTCAAGTGTTCTCTACACTAACATCCTTATATAGTTGCCACATTAACCACATCGTATATTTTATCGAAGTACCTTTAGATCATAATCTTAGAACTTATGGAAGGCCATGCTGACGGAGAGAATAGAAGTAAGAGTAAGGATAGGAAAGCGTGAAAAAGTAATGAAAGTGAAGAGAGCAGTGAAGGTAATCAGCATTCTTCGAGACCTTAATATAAACCCTGTAGAGGTCGTTGTTCTAAAGGACGGAGTCCCTGTAACGGAGGAGGAGGTTTTAGTAAAAGATACATGTATTGAGATAATCTCTGTAGTTTCAGGTGGATAGCTTGGTTACATGTACCTTCTGTAGCGCTCCTGCTGTATACATGAATAAGGCTACGCGAACAAACTATTGTAAAGAGCACTTTATCAAGTACTTTGAATATCGAATAGAAGACACCCTATTAAAGTACGTAGGTGAACGCAATCTTAAAGGCAAGATCATAGCAGTTGCTACTTCAGGGGGGAAAGATAGCACCTCACTACTTCAAGTTCTCTCAAAGCTCTCAAAGAAGTATGAATTTGACGTTATTGCTCTAGCTGTGGATGAGGGAATAAAGGGGTATCGTGACGTCAAGCTAGATTTCTTGAAGAGGATTGTCGCTAGACTTGAGGTAACACTCTACATTGAAAGCTTTGCTGAATGGTTTGGAAGAACACTCGATGAAATGGTTATGATATCGCTTAAAAAGGGATTTGAGATTAAACCTTGTACGCTCTGTGGAGTTTTCAGACGATATATCCTCAACGTTAAGGCCCGTGAAATAGGGGCTAATTACCTGGCCACTGGACATAATCTGGACGATGAAGGGCAAGTGTTTCTAATGAACATTTTGAGGGGAAGTATTAAAAATCTCCTAAGGGAGAGCGGAGTTCTTTCTAGAAGAATGCATGAGAAATTAGTTCCGAGACTCAAGCCCCTTTACTTTCTTAGCGAAAAGGAGACTACAGTATACTCTGTTTTAATGCAAATCTTACCTCCTCCAGCTGAATGCCCATACGTTGTCTTCGCCTCCAGGAATTTTATAAGAAAGTGGCTAAACGTTGCGGAAATGGAGAATCCTGGAATTAAAATGAAGCTTCTTGAAGTAAAAGAAGAATTGTGCGAGAAGCTCGTTAGCAAAACTCGCCTAGAAATAATGGTGCCAAAACTTTGTAATGTGTGCGGCGAGCCCTCTGCTGAGCACATGTGCAAGGCATGCCAGCTAAGAACTTATCTAGGCCTAAAATATAATCCTATGCGTAATGGAGGAGGCCGTCAATGAGCATTATATATTGGCAGGAAGCTAAGATAACCTTAAAGGGACTAATAAAAACAGCTTTCAAGCGCATTTTCACGATCATGGTATCGCCTTTCACTACGTTTGATGATATTAACGCTCGACCCGAAACCATGGGTCCGGCCTTGCTCATGGTGTTCGCATCTCTACTCCAGCTACTATTGAGATACAGCATCTCACAAAAACTTCATTTAAGCTTCTATCAGGGCGATGTAATAACGCCTCTAACACAAGTAAAGAACGGTAACATTACTGTCGTGTACGTAAACTCTACTGCGATCATGCGCACCCACGTACCTTACTCTGAAATACTCGAGGCTCAAGGCGCCTACATTGCGAGCACTCTATTAATGCTACCGTTGGCGTTCTGGCTCTTAATGTACGCTATAACGTGGATTGTGGCCAAGATACTTAAGGGAAATACTGAAAACCTCGTGCCTGCGAGTGGGTACATTCTCGTAATACCTTTCGCATCGAACTTAGTCCAAGCAATTATACTATCGTTCTTCCTTCAGGACGTAAATAAGGTAATTTTAGCCCTTCCTTTGAGCGCGAGCCAGCACTTAGGATATCTCGAGACACTCATAGTGTCCTCGCTGATTTTAGCTCTGCGCGCTAAGGCGGGATTTATGGAGATTACCTTAAAGTGCTTCGAAGTGTTCTTACATTTATGGACAATAGTGCTACTGGTAGCGCTATACAATGGAGCCGTACAGTTAAGCATTAAAAAGTCCATAGTTTTAGCGATTGTTTCAGGAGTGCTCTTCTACCTCCTCTACAGTTTTATTGTAAACTTCATGGTCCTAACATTTTTAGCCATTCCTCTAGCGCTAAGTTTTTAGCACCTGCGTTAATATTTTATGTATAGAAGGGGGAGGGACATGTCGCTTTGGAAGCTTAAGTTAGGAATGATAGGAACTTTAGCGCTGATCATAGGAGTTACAACACTCTTCCTAGCAATAATACTAGAGTACATGGGGATGCTTACGCCCCTCACGTTGATAATCTTCGTTGCAGCGTTGAATTTCGCCCAATGGCTCTTCGCCCCCTACCTAATCGAATTCGTGTACAAGGTCAAGCCTGTGGATCCCGGTCACTGGCTTCAAGAAACTGTAGCAAAAATAGCTGAAAGGAGCGGTATAGCCCCACCCAAGGTAATGTTGGCAGAAATACCAGTTCCCAACGCGTTCGCGTACGGCTCTCCTCTAACGGGAAATAGGGTCGCTGTTACACGAGGACTACTCGAGTCCTTAAGAAGAGAGGAAATAGAGGCGGTTTTAGCTCACGAGATAGGACACCTAGTACACAGAGATGTACAAGTGATGATGGTAGTTTCGATACTTCCCGCCATCTTCTACATAATAGGTAGGTCCTTAATTCTAAGCGGATACTACCAGCGCCGAGACCGGGAGGGAAGCTCAGGCTTTGTAATACTGTTAGGTTTTGCAAGCCTCGTAGTCTCATTTATACTGCAACTCTTCGTTCTAGGATTAAGCAGGCTTAGAGAATACTATGCTGACGCGCACGCCGCTACCACGATCGAAGATGGTGCTACAAAGCTTCAGCTAGCTCTAGCAAAGATAGTGAAGGATACCTCGCGCTTAGCTAAAGCTGGAGTTAATTTAGCTGCTTTCAGCGATTTCAGAACTCTGTTCATAGCCGATCCTACAAGTTCTGTTAGAGAGGCACTAGAAATACGCGGCGATTATAGGCTTGTAGAAGAGCTAAAATCACAGAAACTTTCATTTGAGAGCCGTCTCCTCGAGATATTTTCAACACACCCTCACATAGTTAAGCGTTTAAGGGCTCTAGACGAATTTAGAAAGTAAATAAATACTTCGATTTTTAAACTTAAACGGTGGATTATTTTTGAAAATCGAAGAGTATGCTGCTAGGGAGATTTTTAAAGAACATGGTATACCCGTTCCAAAAGGAGGAGTTGTAAGCAGCCTAGAGGAACTTGAAGACCTGACCAGCACGCTGAAGTTTCCCTTAGTGCTGAAAGCACAAGTACCTGTTGCCAGCAGAGGGAAGAAGGGAGGAATAGTTTTCGCGGAAGACCGTAGAGACGCCTTAGAAAAAGCGCGGCATCTATTCTCCAGTAGTATAGACGGATTCCCTGTACGAAGCATACTTGTCGTAGAGAAAGTGGATGTGCTAAAAGAGCTATATATAGGCTATGTGATAGATAGAGGAGAGAGAAAAGTAGCCCTCTTAGCCTCCCCCTATGGAGGAATGGATTTAGAGGAGATCTCAAGGGAACATCCAGATACAATTATAAAGTACCTTTTAGACCCGCTCGTAGGCCTCAAAGATTACATGGCAAGAAACGTAGCGTTTAAGCTCGGTATAAAATCCTTATCAAAACAGTTTACAAGCATAGCTAAGGCCCTATACGACATATTCATTAAGTATGATTGTGAACTGGCTGAAATAAACCCTCTAGCTCTCACAAATGAGGGTCTTATAGCCCTAGATACGAGGATGATAATAGATGACAATGCTGCGTTAAGACAACCTCTATTACAGGAGGAAAAGAGAAGGGAATTCGCGTACGTGGATCTAGGAGGAAACATAGGCATTATTGGCAACGGCGCAGGGCTGACCATGGCTACAATGGATATAGTAGCCCATTTCGGCGGAAAGCCAGCGAACTTTCTCGATATAGGAGGAGGAGCTCGCGCCGATAAGGTGGAGAGAGCTCTTAAAAAACTCTTAAAGAACCCTCGAATAAAGGTTGTGTTGATCAATATTCTAGGTGGTATTACGAGGTGCGATGAGGTGGCAAGAGGCATACTTACTGCACTGGAAGAAGCGGAGAAAATACCGGCGATAGTAGTGAGGCTTAAGGGCACACATGAGGAGGAGGGTAAGAAGATGTTAGCAGAGAAGGGCATAGAAGTTTTTGAAGATATGGAAGAAGCCGCTAGGAAAGCTGTTGAACTTTGCAGATAGGGGGTCTTGTATGGGAATATTAGTCGATAGGAATAGCCGTGTTCTCGTCCAGGGGATCACTGGACGCGAGGGAAGTTTCCATACCCTTAACATGCTTAACTACGGTACGAAAATAGTTGCAGGTGTTACTCCAGGGAAGGGTGGCGAGAGAGTACATGGAGTCCCCGTATATGATAGCGTTGAAGAGGCCATTAAGAAACATCCTGAAATAAATACTTCGATACTCTTTGTACCGGCACGTTATGCAAGCGATGCAGTTTATGAGGCTATTGATGCAGGCATTGAGAAAACAGTGGTAATAACGGAACACATACCCGTACATGACGCACTGAGGTTCGTGAACTATGCTAAATGGAAAGGCGTCGTAATTGTAGGGCCCAATTGTCCAGGAGTAATAAATCCCGTTGAGAAGGTTAACGTAGGAATATACCCTGTAAACATGTTCGCTCCCGGAAAGGTAGGCATAGTGTCTCGCAGTGGAACGCTGACTTATGAAATAGCTCTCGCACTCACGAAAAGAAAACTTGGGCAAACAACTTGTGTAGGTATAGGCGGGGACCCCATAGTGGGGCTCGACTTCATAGAAGTAGTACAGTTATTCTACTCTGATCCGGAGACTAAGGCTATAGTCGTTATAGGTGAAATAGGAGGAGATATGGAGGAGAGATTAGCTGCCTATATTAAGAAACATGGATTAGAGAAGCCCATAGTAGCCTTCATAGCTGGACTAACAGCCCCTCCTGAAAAGCGCATGGGGCATGCTGGCGCGATAGTTTCTATGGGTAAAGGAGATGCCCGCACCAAAATTAGCGCACTTAGGGATGCTGGTATAATAGTTGCCGAAACACCTTCACAGGTAGCTCGCGAGACTGAAAATATTTTACTAAAAAGAACGTAGAACTATAATGTGACCTTCCATGAAGGATTATGTAAAGTGGCTGGGTCATGCAGCATTCGAATTAATGCTTGATGGGAAGAGAATACTAATAGACCCCTGGATCAGAGGGAACCCTAAAGCCGCTGTTAAACTTGAGGACATCGAGGACGTTGACATAATCCTCGTAACACACGATCATGGAGATCACTTAGGCGACTCGATAGAAATAGCAGAGAAATTTGATGCTAAGCTCATTAGCGTATATGAGATAGCCGTGTATGCATCCAACCAGGGAGTCAGGAACGCTATAGGCATGAACGTAGGCGGAGACATAGAGGTGGACGGCCTAAAGATAGTAATGACGCCCTCCCTGCATTCTTCCGAAAGAGGTTGCCCTGTAGGGTTTATCATAGTAGGCTCTAAAAACACAGTATACCATGCTGGTGACACCGGCTTCTTTAGCGATATAAAGTACTACGCCGAAGTTTATCCCATAGACGTCGCGTTAGTGCCCATAGGTGGAGTGTACACGATGAACCCTGTAATGGCAGCCCGCTTCGTCGCCCTATTTAAACCAAGAATAGCAGTGCCCATGCACTATGGCACATTCGATGTCATTGAAAAAGACCCTAAGGAGTTTAAGGATCAGGTTGAGAGGAAAGAGCCCACTATTAGAGTTATTATACTTGGCATAGGTGATAAGTTAGAATTATAAAATGAAGCTTCGAAAGGCTCTCTGAAACCTCTATTTTCGAATAATAATGTTATTTTAATGCATTACAAGACGATTCAAATAGATCTTTTTAATTATAAAACAAATTTTTCTGAATAATATAGTAAACTTATTTTTCAACGAAAAGCATTTATAAGTATCGTTGAGATTGGGTAAGTAGGTGATATTTGGTGAGGATAGAAGATATTGAAGGATTTCAGGAAGGGGAACCTACTGGAGTATTAAGATGCCCCCAGTGTGGAAGCGATAAGCTCATATACGATCCTGTGCGCGGAGAGCTAATATGCGCTATATGCGGATACGTTATCAGCGAAAGAGAAATTGATCAAGGGCCTGAGTGGAGGGCTTTTAATGCTGAGGAAAGGGAAAGGAGGAGCCGTGTAGGAGCTCCAATAAATCCCCTAATACCAGAGATCATCTCAACAGACATTGACTGGAAGAGCAAGGACGCTTCTGGAAAGGAGCTTACTCTAGACCGAAAGTATGAAATGCTCAGGTTGAGAAGATGGCACATCAGAGCTAGAATCCAGTCATCCCTTGAGCGAAATCTCGCACAAGCATCAATGGAGTTAGAAAGGCTTGGATCCCAGCTAGGATTGCCTAAGAAAGTCCTTGACAGAGCTCTGGAAATCTATAGGAGAGCTCTGGAGGCGGGACTTGTCAGAGGCAGGTCTATTGAATCAATAGCTGCAGCGGCAATCTACGCTGCATGCCGCGAAATGAAAATACCTAGATCACTTGATGAGATAGCAAAGTACACTCGTTCAGGAAGGAAGGACGTAGCTAGATGCTATAGGCTCTTAATAAGAAAATCCGCAGTTTCGGTGCCTCTATCAGATCCCATAGACTTCGTACCCAGAATAGGAGACGCCCTCAAACTCTCAGCCTCAACTATACGCAAGGCCATACAGATACTTAATGAAGCTAAGAAAATGGGCATCACTGCTGGAAAGGATCCAGCAGGGCTTGCCGCTGCTTCAATATATATAGCCTCGCTTCTCTCAGGAGAAGTGCGCACCCAGAAAGAGGTAGCTCAAGCCGCTCAGGTTACCGAGGTAACAGTAAGGAACCGCTATAAAGAACTGGCTAGGAAGCTTAAAATAAAGCTACCCTTGCGCTAGGGACTAGATTTTATAGTGATAGGGATACCTCCAGTCAATACCGGGTGTTCTGACACTTAACCTGGGGACCAGTGGAAGCATTCTCTTGTGTTCGGTCTGAGAGACCATTTGCAGGATTTTCCGGAAAGTTTCCTCAGGAATGCCTGTAGCCTCGATAGCCTCCTCTAAGGGAAGCCGTAGATCAAAAATGCTATAGAGAACTAGGTCTATTTCCTCGTAGCTTAAGCCCAGCTCCTTCTCAGCGACCTGTCCCGGCCAGAGCCTAGGGCTACTGGGCTTTAGAGCAATTTTTTCCGGTAATCCTAGATGTAACGCTAATTGCCGTACTTGGGTTTTATAGAGATCACCTATGGGAAGAATATCCACGCCTCCATCCCCGTACTTCGTAAAGTAGCCTATTAATATCTCGCTCTTATCCCCTGTTCCACAAACCAAATAGTTAAGCTTGTTAGCATAATAGTATAGAATACACATTCTTATTCTCGCCTTCAGATTGCCTTCAGCTGCGACCTTGGATTGATCATATGCTGGTAAGGATCTTCTGAAGGCTTCTAGAATATCATTGATTTCAATGAAATCATGCTTCACGTTTAATGCTTGAACCAAGCCTAATGCATCTTCGATATCCTCCTTAGGAGTAGAGTGCTTGTCAGGCAGTATGAGAGCACGCACCCTTGACGATCCAACTGCTTTTACCAAGAGAGGGAGAGTAGTAGAAGAATCGACTCCGCCGCTCACACCTATAATAAAGCCCTTTGCCCCGCTTTCAGCCAGCTTTTCCCTAATAAAGCCAGTTATCCTCTCGACACAGTAATCTAGGTCTATTTTCTTCAAGTCATCAAGCGTAACTCTCATAGACTCTACCTCTAATACCTCTTAAATGAAGCCGGGCATCAAAAATATTTTTAACTGCATTACAACTATGTGACCAGCTTCTGAGGGATAAAGAATGATAGTGAGGCTGGTCTTAGCTCAGCTTAAGAGTGTTGTAGGAGATAAGGAAAGCAATTTGAAAAGGGCCATCAGAATAATTAATAAGTACAAGTCGGTAGAGGAGCCCACACTAATAGTCTTTCCTGAACTCTACCTAACGGGTTATTTAATCAAGGACTTAGTTTTCGACTTAGCCGAGCAGGTACCTGGACCATCTACAGGAAAGCTGGAGGAGGCAGTATACGGTACTAAGACTGCGGTAGTCATGGGCCTACCCGAACTCCATTCAACCGAAAAATTACTTTATAATTCGGCGGTGTTGATAAGCGGTGACGGTAGCATCGGAGTATACAGGAAACGTCATTTACCCAGCTATGGAGTATTCGATGAGGCCCGATACTTCAAATCCTATAAGGGGAAAATGGAAGTATTTAACGTGTTTTCGTTAAAAGTAGGATTACTGATATGCTATGACGCCTTCTTTCCGGAACTATCCCGAACACTATCCCTGAAGGGAGCTGAAATTCTAGTGACGATCTCTGCTGCGCCAGACATGTCCATAAATTTCTTTGAAACATTTATGCGTGCGAGGGCCATGGAAAATACCGTTTACACAACGTACGTTAATACTGTGGGCTTCTACAATGGATTGGGGTTCTTTGGAGGAAGCCATGTAAATAGTCCTCTGGGAACAACCCTTGTTCGTGCCGAGTACTTTAAGGAGGATGTGAAAACTGTGAGAATAGACCTTAGGGAGATAGTTCGCGCAAGAAAAGTTAGACCCCTGCTGAAAGACTTTGAGCCGCTTGATGTGCTTGAACTGTATAGAGAAGTGTTCAGCTAAGGAGCGTTTTGATTTAAGTTATTTATTCTTGAAGCTTCTCTAAAACTCTCATCAGCTTATCGTAGGTATCGTAGATAGCTTCGGGAATAACCTTAGTGCTCGCTATAAGCGGCATGAAATTCGTATCACCATTCCATCTGGGGATGATGTGAATGTGAATGTGGTCCTCAAGCCCCGCACCAGCCACCCTTCCAATGTTAATCCCTATATTGAAGCCGTCGGGTTTTAAAGCTTCCTTAATGACCTTTATACATTTCTTAGTGAGTCTTCCGAGAGCTAGTACTTCTTCATCCGATAACTCCTCAAAATCCCCGATATGTCTCAAGGGTGCTAGGAGAAGATGACCTGTATTGTACGGGTAGAGGTTCATCATTGCAAGTACAAGCTCGTTCCGATAGAGTACAAGCTTCTCCCTTAAATTGCTCGTTTTAGCAGCATTACATAGGAAACAGCCTTTAGGCTTCTCTATGGATACATACTCAACGTATTTCATTCTCCAAGGCGCCCAAAGCCTATCCATTGTGAAGCCTACACCTCTTTACAGTAATTGTAGCGATCACGTGGTCATATAAATAAAATCTTTTCATGAAGGCTACAAGCTTGCTTATAGGCACTATCGGTACTCCTTCAACAAACCCAAGATCGCTCTCATAGAATGAGACTAGCAGGGGGTAGATCCTTAATGTATCCTCATGAACATAAGGGCCAAGGATTTTGAAAGCTAGGTTCTTGAAAGCTTCAACCCTCTCCAGATGGCGCTTAGCGCTTTTAGCCAGGGACGCCCCCCGACCCCTTAGACGCTTCCAGTACTTGCACTCTATCACAAATGCTGTACCACCTCTAATGGCGACTAGATCTATTTCGAAGCGTTTGCCCTGAGAGCTAAATGTAACCTTCTTAACGACATTAAATCCTAGTTTTTCTAACACTCTCTCCGTGTACTCTTCAAATTCGCTCCATGAAAGGTAGCGGAGTAGCTCTTCTGGAGAGAAACTCTCAGAAAGAAGTCTTAAGATAAGGCTAACCTTATCCTTAACAATTAAAAAATTATTTTCAAGCAAAAGGAAATCACTATACCTCCTACTTAGCCTTAAAAGCAGATCCCTTTCGATACCGTATTTTCTCACAAATTTCTCAACGTCAAATTTACTCTCCTCACGAAACTCTCTTAACACTAACGGAACTAGGGCTCTAAGTACATCCCATCCCACGTACTACACCCTAATACAGTATTAAATTAGCATGTATATTTGAAGACTTAAAGCAGAGCTCCAACCCAAATTTAGAGCTTTATACGCCAGTGATGTTTAAGGCTTAAAGGAGCCTGAGCTTATCGTCAAGAATATATTCCCCCACGGTATAATATGCTACGGTATTAAAGCCCCGTGGTGTAGCGGTCAAGCATGGCGGGCTCTGGCCCCGCCGACGCGGGTTCGAATCCCGCCGGGGCTATACATTACACCCTTCTTAACCTCTCTGTAATAAGCATAAAGTCTATAAGAGTGGGAAACTTTTAAATGAAGTTAAATATATTCATATTGGTGAAAGGCATATGAGCCGGGTCCATGTAATAAGACTCACGAAATACCTTTTACTCATAATTATACTGGCCTTGATCGCCAGCTCGATCCTAATAGCGGGGATCGTGAGTTACGTTGATATAAGCGAGGCCGCAGTGATATATGACCCACTCTCCCGCTCGATCGTGGGCGTAGTCTACGGACCAGCATACTTCATTAAAGCCCCATGGCAAGGTGTGAAGATAGTTTACCTTCGCGTAGAAACAGTGGATATGTTCAAAAACCCTCCACGAGATTATCCTGAAGTGCAAGCTATAACGCGCGATGGAGCAACCGTATACATCGACATTACAGTTAGGTACCAAGTGCAGAGAAATGACGAAGCCATTAAAATCCTCGTAACAAGATACCCTCTCCTCGACTTTGAGGAGAGCGTTATTGTACCCATAGTCAGAGAAACCGTCAGGAACGTTATTGCGAGGTACAAATTAACGGAAGTCATTGAAAGGCGTGAGAAAGTGAGAGGAGTAATAGTACAAGAAGTCGAAGCAAGGCTTCGCGAAGACCCCACTGTTAAAGGGTGTCTCCAGATAATTGACGTAGCTGTTAGGAATATAGATTTTCCAGAGGCTATTAAACGAGCTATAGAGTTAAAGTTAGCCGCTCAGCAAGAGGCACTGGCCGCTGAGTATAAACGCCAAAAGCTGCTCATTGAAGCTAATGCTTCCGCTGCAGCAAGGATCCTGGAGGCTGAAGGCGAAGCCAGGGCACAGATAATTAGAGCGCTCGCCCAAGCTAATGCAACTTTAATCCAGGCGGAAGCGCAACGACGCGCAATAGCTTTGATAATCCAGGCTTATAACCGCTCAGATTACGCCATAATTTACTACTACATCGCGGCCTTAGAGAGGATAGGTGAGAAAGGAAACTTAGTGATAATAGTTCCTCAAGGACAATCAGTACCGTTAATGATGCCCCTAACACCGCTTAAAGGCGAAGAGCACAAAACCTCGCCCTAACGACATACCTGTAGGTACGCCGGGGGTGGGATTCGAACCCACGACCACTCGGTTAACAGCCGAGCGCTCTACCTGGCTGAGCTACCCCGGCGTTCTATTGATATTCGTGCAAATTTTAAAGCTTTTTGGTTTATTTAAGCCGGGAAGGAACGAGAACAATACGTTTCAATAATTAAACCTCATACAAGCCTATGGGGCCGCCGGGATTTGAACCCGGGACCACGCGGGCCCAAGCCGCGCATCATACCAGGCTAGACTACGGCCCCTTTACTCGGAAAATAATTTTATCTAAGGCTATATAAGGATTCTTTCACTCCCTTTGGAGCACGAAGCCTACTCCTGGCACTAGTGTTAAGGTAAAGGACTGTCTCTCTAACCCACTTTCACTCCATCTGATCTTTCTCACCACAAGCGTTCGTCTTATGTTTCCTCCAGTCCTCGCGATTTTTATTTCGAAGAAAGCGTGCACATAATGTGCAAGAAATTCACCCAACATAGGGCTTGCGGTCAGAAGACATGTATATTTACTATTCTCCTCGAGGACTTCTATAAGCCTTCTATAGAAGTCTATTCTAGCCTCTGTAGGGATCGATAAGGGAAGAAGACCGTCTAAGCTATCGATAGCTATTCTCTTCACAGGTTTTCTCTCGCTCTCTAAAGTTACTTTTATTGCTTGTACCACCTGCTCAAAGTTTTTGGGTGAGTACTCGAAATTCCTCCAGAGTCTGGAGAAAGGAGTGTAGTAAACGATAAGCATGTCCTTTTTCTGAAACTCCTCTAATGGCCATCCGAAAGCCTTCGAGCCCGTTGATAGACTTAGAAGGGATTCATTAGTTATGAAGTACGCTGCTCGTTCGTCTTTAAGTACGCCATTAAGTAGAAACTGCAACGCGAAAATCGTTTTACCTCCGCCGGGTGGTGCCGTAAGCAGATGTACCCTATTTTCCGATAGAAGGCTTTCCAAATCTAGCCTCTGAATAGACGCTTCTCCCATCGCGTCCACCCCTCATTAAGCCCCCAAAATTCCTTTTTAAGAAGCTCTTTAACGGCCTCTCTAACTATCTCTGACCTAGATTTGTAGACCTGTGCTTCAATGAGCCTTTCCATGGCCTCTTCAAGCTCTCGAGGTATCCTTATAGCTATTCTCTGCGTTATGAGCACCCGTTAATTTAAGGAAACGTTAACGTATTAAGCTTTACTTTGAAAAATAATAAGAGGTTACTGGAATGATTAAATTCAAAGCTCTGCTTGTGGGTAAAAGGATAGTTGTTCCGGATAAAGCTCAGAGTAGGGAGCTATATCGAGGCGGCTTTTACGGAAGATTCGTGAGTATTAGAAAGGTTAAGGATCTCTCAGTCGAAGACGTACTTGAAATATCTTTAATGGAAGCTGTTTACCTCGTTGAGAGGGGAGTGTTGGAAGTATATGAAGGTGACAATATTGTGACTTTAGATAGGCTCATCGAACTTGGGAGAGAAGAATACTCAAACTTCGATGAGGCTTATAAAGTGTATAAGGACTTGAGATCAAAGGGCTATGTCGTGAAGTCGGGAATAAAGTTTGGTGCCACGTTCGCAGTATATGAGTATGGTCCCGGAATAGACCACGCACCCTTCCTCGTGTACGTATATCCCTACGATAAGCCAATAGATCCGTTAGAAATAGTGCGTGCAGGAAGATTATCCCATAGTGTGAGGAAGAAGTTCGTCCTAGCCACGCTAACCCCTAAAGGCGAGATAGAGTACTACTCGTTCCAGTGGTTCGGCGCTTAATGCTGTCGACTGGCTTCTAGAAGAGTACGTTCAATGAAGTTCCTCCATCTATTAGAGAGTTTCTCGAGTACTATATGCGCTTTGAAAACGCATCCTCTAAGCGACGCAAAGGTTATAAGAGTTAAGGTAAACTACATTCATTGAACAGGGCCCGTAGCCTAGCCAGGTAGACGATGTTCGGCCGAGGGCGTCCGGCTCCAGAAATGTACCGGAGATACCGGAAGGTCGGGGGTTCAAATCCCCTCGGGCCCATAAATCTTTCTGTCGTAAAATTTCTACAGTATTTTCCACAGATTATTGTTCATAGAAGCGGGTGTTGATATGCCGGGGCCGGGATTTGAACCCGGGTAAAACCGGATCTCCCCTCACTTCTCTAGCCCTATGCGCTAAGTGACTATGAGTCCGGCGCCCTGGCCAGGCTAGGCGACCCCGGCTTCATTATTTTTGTTTGCCATGTTTTTTATATGCTTTATGATGCACCGCGCGATCTACGTACAATAAACGGATTTTTAACCCCCGATCAAAGTATTGTTAGGGGTGCTACTGTTGATTAAGCGAGGAGACGTTGTAATGCTATATTTCGATTCAAAAAGGAAGTTCATTGTAGAAGTGGAGCCCGGCAGTACACTTCATACCGATATGGGAGTCGTTGAGCTCGGAGAGCTTATTGGCAAGGACTATGGTTGCAGGTTAAAAACACATTTAGGCATAGAATTTGTCGTTGTTAGACCAGCTCTCTGGCAAGTCGTGTATCTGGGCTTTAAAAGGAAAACCCAAGTTTTGTATCCCAAAGATGTTGGATACATGTTACTTATGTCCAGTATTTCCCCAGGTTCTCGCGTCGTTGAAGCAGGTGTCGGTTCCGGCTTTCTAACAGCCTTTCTCGCAAGTATTGTGCGTCCAAATGGTAAAGTGTACGCCTACGATATCAGCCCAACATACATTAAGCTGGCAACTACGAACCTTAAGAAAGCGAATCTTATAGGATATGTATGTTTAAAGCAGAAAGACATTACTCAGGGCATAGATGAAAGGGATATCGATGCCGTTGTCCTAGATATGCCCACCCCATGGCTCGTTACTGAACATGCTTTTAACTCGCTTCGAAATGGTGGAATCTTCATAGCCTTCGTGCCCACAGTAAACCAGCTTGAGAGAACGGTTCTCGTCTTGAGAGAAAAAGGATTCATTGAGATAGAGGCCGTGGAGAACATTCAAAGAACATATAAGGTCAAAAAAGGTGAAACGCGCCCCAGAAATATAGTGATTGCGCATACAGGTTATATAATTGTAGCCCAAAAGCCCTAGCACGATACCTCCTCTTCACTTACTCTTATCCTTTCATAGGTAGGAGTTTCCTCTACTATCCTAACCCTTGATAGACATCTCATCGGGATGAGCTTGAGCGCACTTATATGTACAGCGTTTTCACTGAAGTATACGTCCTCGAGATCCCTTATTAATGAACAGCCTTCAAGTTCCTTGCTCACCGGTGACACAATAGCATATGTCATGAGACCTTCATCAGTCACGAGTTCATAGGTCTTCGCTACGTTCAACCCCCTTCTGTAGTAACGCAAGCTTGTCTGAATCGTATCCTTATATGCTGCAGGGCAGAGATGTAGAGAAACTGGTAGCCCATTCTCGTAAACTCTCCTTAATACTTGAATGCCTGTTTCGTAACTATTTTGAGCTGCTACCATTGAGTCTTTCCTCAGTACGTATCCCCTCTCTAGAAGGGAGCTCGCGTTCGTTTCACTGAATTCAAGCTCGTTGAGGTTAACAAAGTCGATTTCACCTTTCAGCGAAAGGAATTCTATCATCTCATATAGCTCCTCACCCTTATCGGGAAGCACTGGCATCTCTAGCCCCACGCTCAACTCATGGGAAAATTCTCTTGAAATGTAGGCTACAGTATTCCAGTGAGCTCTGTCTACTATGTGCACCCTTAATTCATCTAGGCCAGCGTCCTCAAGCTTTCTCACCTTACTATCGCTCAGAACTTGAGAGGATGTATAAAGGTGTATGTGGAAATCCTTTCCAAAGTGCTTTTTCAGCTCCCT
>Ga0164311_10000034_pt1 | contig 46001 bp, 89 predicted proteins | sample GuaBasSedimGuay2_FD_121796 | JGI IMG/M metagenome (GOLD analysis project Ga0164311, IMG submission 121796) | Subseafloor sediment microbial communities from Guaymas Basin, Gulf of California, Mexico - Guay2, Core 4569-9, 9-12 cm | ecosystem: Environmental > Aquatic > Marine > Hydrothermal vents... | reverse complement strand
GGACAGTTACAACGAGGGCTGGGAAAATCAGTTGGATCGCTTGTTCGAGGAGTACGGGGATTCCGTGAAAGGCTTTCTCGAAGAGTACGTGGGCGATGTGACGTTGAAGATACTTTTGGCGCGGGAGTAGTTACTCGGGTACTGCTGAGCGATACCCTTTGTACCCACCGTACATACTGCCTATGCTACCGAGTGTTTTACCACCAAGGAGCGCGCCTATTTCAGCGCCTGCTCCTGGGTTTTTGCCGAGCAGCCCAATAAGCGCGCCGAGTCCGGCACCTGCGCCGAAACCACCGACGCTGCCTGCAACACCGCCCAGGATGTTCCCGCCTAGGATTTTTCCTGCAGCTTCCCAGCCTTTTCCTTCAGGTGCAATAACGGCGCCGAGAGGGCCGAAAACAGTGGGTATCCAGGTGCTGTCTTCGTCAATAGCGGTTTTGGTTAGACCAACACCATCGAGAGCAAGTTTTACACCTATTTCGTATGGGTTCATGGCGTCTTCTTTGACGCTAGTCTTTCGTTGCGTAATGGTATCCTAGACCTCCGCCTACACCGCTGCTTAGCAAAGAAATAATCCTGGGTACTCCCAGGCGTCCGTGTATTATGCCAGGTAACATGCTTCCGACACCACCTGCGAATGCGCCGAGTGTGCTCTGCGCTACGGCGCGTAACTTTTTGTCTTTAGGTGCCGTTACACCAGATGCAACCGGTCCTAAACTCCAACTGAAACGAGGAGAGGCGAAAGCGAGGCCTGTGAGGATAGAGCTGAGGGTAGAGTCGTCGATGGCGGTTTTGGTTAGACCAACATCATCGAGAGCAAGTTTTACGCCTATTTCGTATGGGTTCATGGCGTCTCCTTTGACGCTGAAAGAGTAGTCTAAAAAAAGAAAATAAACAAGAGGAGAGACAATGGCTAAGAAATCAAATCACAGATATACACCGGAAGAGCGTACAGAACTAACGCGCAAGTATCACGCGTTTCGTAGTAAAGGGGTAACTGCGATGGACGCAGCCGCGAAGGTGGGCGTGCATTACATTACGCTGCTTGCGTGGGCAAAAAAGGAAAGGGAAGCGCAGTGCGCTGAGACTCCGTCGGACCTGCGTATCGTGATGTCCAATGGTATCGCTGTTTACGGGTCGCCTAGAGACCTGGCGCAGGTTCTTAGAAACATCGAAGGAGGTGCATCGTGAAGTGCGTTTGCAAGTACCAACTGAAGACGACAGGAGACGCGCCAGAGCAGCTAGCACGATTGTTCGAAGCTTGCAGTGAGGACGTCCACTACAGCGTGCTGGAGGAGCTGTGTTTCACGGCGGGTCTCTTGTGGTGTTGCAAGTGCGGGTACAACAACTACGAGGACGACGAGGTCTGCACGAATTGCGGTGCAGAACGTCCGGAGGAGAGCGAATGAGCTGCGTCAAGAAGAACACCTACCCGGTCGTATGGAAGAACGAGGACGGTGAGGTGATATGGGAATCAGAGATAAAGGAGAAACAATGAAACTACGAATCGAGCAGGACACAGACGTAGAAGACCCGCGGGATGTATTTGATCCTTTAGGCAAGATGGTGTGTTTCCACAGGCGTTACACTCTGGGCGACGAACATGATTTCAGAGCAGACGATTACGATGGCTGGGACGCGTTGGAAGCAGCTATCTGCGAAGAAGAGAAACCAGTGGTCATTTTGCCGTTGTTTCTGCATGATCACGGCGGCATCACGATGAGCACTGGTCCGTTTTCGTGCAATTTTGATAGCGGCCAGGTCGGCTTCATCTACATGACACGCGAAGATGCGTTCAAGGAATACGGGAAAAAGAGAATCTCGAAGAAGCTGCGTGAGCAGATAGACGCGTGTTTGCGTTCCGAGGTTAAGGAGTACGACACGTATCTCAGAGGAGACGTCTGGGGCTACGTCATCGAAGACGACGACGGTGAGCACGTGGACAGCTGCTGGGGCTTTTACGGGCACGAATACTGCGAACAAGAAGCCAATGAGCAGTTGAAATACTGTGAAAACCAAGAGGCACAAAGGGAGGCACAGCGGGAGCCGAGTTTCATACCGGCGCCGGTTTGTGCGATGCCGTGAACAAGCTACTCGAATTGCTGACGCTTAGTGCCCTGGCGCTTGGTATCACGGCACTGGAAGTTATACTGCGTAAACCCAATTCCGCGTCTTTCGCTAAACTCAATGACGCGCTGAAACAAATACACAAAGGGGCGAAACGATGAGTCGAGCCTACGATATGCAAATTATAGTGAAGGAATACGACCCCAAGAAGTACACCGCTATCCGCGAGGCCGTCGAGAAGCTGTGGCCCACTGGAGACTCAGATAAAGGGGTAGCTCAGGGTGTACAGTACGCAGCGTTTTACGGCAGCGGTTATCTCACAGGCGGTGAGACCGAGAAGGAGTTTTCGTGTCGTGTCCGGGATGCTGTGTGGACGGCTGCGGGGCGTTGTGCGGTGGAGGTCGTTGCGACGTGTACGGAAGAGATGCCACACGAGTGTTATCCTTACAGCGTACACGACTACGATATTGACGCCGTGAGACTGGGAATTGAGAAACCGGCAGAGACGCCATGAGCAACGAGAATTGTCTCAAAGGAGGCGTAATTGAAAACGAATCAAATTATCTGTGGTAATTGCGTTGATGCAATGTTGGCTGAGCTGCTACCGGAGACAGTCGACCTCACGGTTACTTCTCCACCGTATGACGCATTGCGCAAGTACCATTCCTACGATTACGATTTTCCGTTTCAGGCCATCCTAATTGAGTTGTTTCGTGTAACGAAACCTGGCGGTGTCGTTGTCTGGGTGGTCGCTGACGAGACGTGGGATTTTGGACGCAGTGGCACAAGTATGCGTCAGGCGATACACTTCATGGACATCGGCTTCAAGCTGTTCGACCACATGGTCTACGAAAAATCGGGCACTAGTTTTCCGAGTAGAAGGCGGTACACGAATATTTACGAGCACATGTTCGTGTTCAGCAAGGGCAAACCCAAGACGGTGAATCTCATCAAGGACGTGCCCAAGTTGTGGCAAGGAAGCTGGGGACAAACGACTCAGCGACAAAAAGATGGCAGTCTAAAAAAGAGCACCGCGAAGAGTTGCGGTAAAGCAACCAAACGAGCAACAGGTGCGGAGTACGGTTATAAGGCGCGCACGAACATCTGGCGTATCGTGAATGGCAAGAAATTTGCGCATTCTGATGACCTCGCGTACGACCACCCTGCGACGTTCCCCGAATCGTTGGCGCATGACCACATTTTGTCTTGGTCCAACAAAGGCGACCTGGTGCTTGATCCATTATGTGGGAGCGGTACGACCTGCAAGATGGCGAAGAAACTAGGACGCCAGTACATCGGTATAGACGTCAGCAAAGAGTATGTGAAACTCGCGAAACAGCGTGTAAAATTGGTTTAGCAACGCCCCATTGGTCATTTACGGACGAGTAAGTCCTAGCGGATAGTGGCAGCTCGTTCCGTATCGTTGCTGGCGGGCGTTGTGACGTAGGTATAGCCAGTCAACGATATAGCGTAACATCCGCGGTAGACGATGGTTACCTTCACCAGGCGTCGGCCCTGACGCGCGGCAGGATTTGTACCGCGCATTTTCTTTTACCTATTTACGAGGAGATTACAATGGGCCGTGAGGTTAGACGTGTTCCAAAAGATTGGGAGCATCCACTGCAAAACGATGGGGAGCCGGTTCCGTTGTTCGATGGATTCCAGCAGCGTGTAAAAGATTGGGACGAGGGCGACGAAAAATGGAAGCAGGGACTCTGCAGGTCGTATCTCTGTAATGGTCCTGAATGGGAGCCTATTGGCAATGCTCGCGTCGGAGATACTTACACGGATTACGCGGGGCCGCGACCGAATCCGTCGGATTATGTACCGGACTGGCCGGAGGCAGAGAGGACGCATTACCAGATGTACGAGAGCGTCACGGAAGGTACGCCTATGTCGCCGGTATTCGAGACGCCTGAGGAGCTGGCGCGGTGGCTCGCGGACACCGGCGCCAATGCCTGCGCGGGTGTAACAGCATCTTATGAAGCGTGGCTTCTGACCTGTCGCGGTGTATCCGCGGCGTCCGCGGCTGTTACGTCAACAGGGCGTCTGATAAGCGGTGTCGAAGCGAACCATAAAGCAAATCAAGCAAGGGAGAGTGACGCAGACGACGAAGTGGCCGACGGTAAGCCTGTCGTTGAACCTGTTGTCGGCGAGGGCTTCAGCACCATGTTGGGGTCCACCCGGACTGGCGGAGAAACAATGAGCGATTATACCTTCGAAACATCCATGCGTTTTCGTGTGGACAGTAAGGACCCCGCGGGACGTATCCGGTTGACCGTTTTCTGCGGCGACAATCCCAGTTCGCGGCCGATGGTCGGTGAGCTTGTTTTGATGGAGAAGGAGTATCGACCTTTCTTTGAGGCGTTGCGCGCGGGGGCTAACATGATGTTACGTCAGGTGTCGCGGTGCACCTATGTGCCTTTGGAAGTCACGATTACAGGTGAGCGCATAGCTATGGGACGTAACGACGTCCCGGACGAAGTGCACTTCCCCGTTTCGGCGCCACCATGGCTCGACGACAATTGAGGAGTACACGAACTCATGGAAAAAGTAACTGAATGGGCACCGTTCACAACGTGCACTAACGAGCCTAAGTTGTTGTGGTTAGAGCAACAGCTGAAGGGCCGAGGAATCAAGTATCGACGAAACGGGGAATCGTCTTATGCGCCGATACTGGAAGTCTCGAGACACTTGCTTGATGATGCCTGGGCGTTCTTCGCGCAGGTAGATGATATCGCTGATGACGATACTCGGTGGGAGCGTGAGATGCAGGTTATGTGTTCCTGCGTGTCGCCGCCGCCGATGTATTTGGAGTCGTATCCGCCAAAGTGTGGCCGTTGTAATAAGCCGGTGTTTCTGTTGGTTTCGGGTAAATGATCACCGAAAAATCCACTGCGTAAGTGGTAAAAGGATGTGAACCTCATTCGCATCCTTTTTTTATCGGAGAAACAATGACTAAAAAAGAAGTGAGAGCATGCCGTCCCTGACGACGACGGTGCTATTGAAGAGGAGTCAGCGGTGAGTCGTAAGTATTGGCAGGGTAAGTATTCAGCCCCTGCGGTGTTGCGGTGCGTGCGCTTCGTACTTGGCGGCGTGCCGTACTGGGCGCAGTTGGTGTTTGATAAGAGGCGGGCAATGACGGCGGTACGTAACAAGGAACAGGAGGACAGAGATGGGTATGCATCCTAAAATGGAGGAACTCACCAACAAGTTAGACGAGGCCGCAAGGCGTGCGCTGAGGGAAATGCTAGCGCAGTGTACCGGGGATCAACAGCTCGTTTTCAAGCATATGTACGCCGCGGGTAATTTGGAGAAATCTCTGTATGACGTTGTTAGTGCGATGTCCTTCGATAAGCTGGATAGTGCGATGGCGCAGGTTGGCAACATAATCGAGAAGAACAGGGCGAAGACATGAAAACGGCTATTGTCACCATATCTGATTTGCGTCATCGTCGTAGTCTCCTTGCGGAGGACTACAGCGACTCCGCGACAAGTATAGGCGGGGTTAGACGACAGGAGTGTGACGCCGTGGATATTCCCACTACGCTAGATGGTTCATTTTACGTGTATGCAGGCGCTTATCCGCTTTTTTATTTGGACGGTGCCATGACTGTCCTTTGTGCTGAGTGCGCGGAGGAGTCTGTGGATTCTCGGTTTGAGCCGGACCGTCCGGTGGATTTTGATGTGAATTGGTTGGACAGTGCTTTGTACTGCGGTGTTTGTGGTGAGACTATTGAGGTGGCTTACCCGGACGATGCGGACAATGGCGACTCGGATAAGGAGGCTAACAATGAAGAAGGGTAACGTAGAGACGCTTCAACGTTTTCGTGTGCGTATCGAAACATGGGTACGCAGAACCCTCGACAAGCATCCGCGTACAGGTATAGGTGTGACGCGGTTCGTGTTGCCGCTAGGCCGACGTTACGTCGTAAAAATGCCGGTTCCGTTCAACTGGTTACATTTTCTTCAGGGTCTCCAGGGGAATGTACACGAGGCTGTTTTTTCGAAGCATCTGGTAGACGTTTTTCCGATATGTCCTGTGGTTGCGTCGATACCTGGTGGATTTTTGAATGTAATGCCCCGCGCGGAAGCGATAACCGAGGATCAGCTTACCAAGGAAGTTCGGCAAAAATGGGGGATGTGGAAAGATATGGCTATTCCTATTGAAATCAAGCGTAATAATTTCGGTGTTCTCGATGGGCGTGTTGTGGTTGTGGATTACGGAGGCTGATGTATGACTTATTGTCCGGATATTCGCCGTCCTGTTCTTTGGGCGCGGTTTCGTCGTTTTCTACATTTGCTCCTTCGTGTTTTTAGCGCGTCGCATCGTGCGTGGGACGTTGAGCGCTATGCACCACCGTCGTATTTGTCTCAAATGCTTTTTGTGGGGTGTGCATGCGGTAAAGTTTTTTATCGTGATGCGCAGTTTGGGGCGCGTGAAGAGGAGCTGACATCGTTCGGGAAGGACATGCAATGACACTCGACGAGATGAAAGAAAAAGTAATGGAGCGAGGGCCTACACGTGTCGTGATAAACGAGGAGGGCGAAGCAACGACGCCTATGCGCGCGTTAGCGCAAAGAGTCTCTGTTGACGTGATTTACCTGCGTAAAGATGGGTGGTCGCTGGGAGCTCCTCAAAAGCTGTCGATGGTGGCGCGTAGGTTGTGGGATGGCGATTGGGTAGGGCGTTTACACAGAATCGGTGCGGACGTGCGGGACCCTGATTCCTGGGAAGTTGACAAACTGACTTTTGGGTAAGGGAGAAAAAAATCATGGAAGCGATATACACACACGATTGTGACCGTTGCGAGTTCGTCCAGAACCTCACGGTTGAGGGGATCAAGTACGACGTTTATCGTTGTCCTAGTGTAACTGGTGCGGATGCAACTTGGCTGGCGAGGTATAGCGACGAGCTAGACAATTATTGGAGCATGCCATGGGGCATTTTGAAAACAGTAGACCTCGGGGTCGAGTCGACGACGTCGCTGTTGCGGGCGGTGCACGCTATCGCGCAGGCCGCGGAGGACAGCCAACACATGGAAGCTGCCAACATCGCCAAAGCTATCGAGGTGGTCAATGAACAAGCTGAAGACGAGACGCTTTGGGTCCGTCCGGAGACAATCGTGGAAGCGTATACACAGCGAGCATTGAGACGGCTTCACGCTGTACTCGAAGGGGACAAATTGACGCTTGCGAAACTGGAGGAGAAAGATGACAGAGCCTAAGCAGGGCTGGTTTCAGACGAGCACAGGTACGCAGTTTACCCTTCCCAATTTCAATCCACGGCTTATTGATATCGAGGACATCGCACATGCGCTGAGTCAGCAGTGCAGGTTCAACGGGCACACCTGGAATTTCTATTCAGTAGCGGAGCACAGTGTGCGTGTGTCTAAGGAGGTTCCGGTAGAGGACCGTTTGTGGGGTCTTCTGCACGACGCGAGCGAAGCGTATCTGGGCGACGTTGTCAAACCGCTCAAGGTGCTGCTGCCTGATTATCAGAAGATGGAGGACGATTTGATGCGGGTTATCTGTGGCGTGTTCGACCTGCCGTCGCGGATGCCTGAGTCGGTCAAGCGTGCAGACCTTGTTCTGTTGGCTACTGAACGGCGGGATATGACGTTCGACCTGGACTCGAATAACGTCGCGGTTTGGGACGACCTGGTAGGCGTTGACCCGCTGGTAGGACGCATCAGTAGTTGGTCGTACATCGAAGCAAAGCAACGTTTTCTGCAGAGATTCGAGGAGCTGACATGAAGCGCGATATTCTTGTTGTTGTGGGAACCAATAACGACAAGGTCAATTTCATAGAGACTTTGTGTTTGGCGGTACCGCTGGAGCTGATATTACACGCGCGCATGGGACGGCAGGCGGTGCTCGCGTTGGAAAATGGAGACAGGTTTCAGGTGTGGTCGGTTGAGCAGTGGTGGTCGGGCATTACTTGCGGTAAGTCGTTTCAGCAAGTCATGTACTTGGTGGACCCTGTACCGCAGTTCGTCAAGGAATCGTTGAGGTCTTGTATGGAGGGCGCCTATGCAACCCAATAAAAAACAGAGACGCTGGCTAAAGAAGCATCTTCCAGAAGGAGTCAAGGTACTCGACGTTGTCCCACGTGCCTATTGTGCAGTGAAATCGACGGTAGGCTGCGCGTCATTCGCGATGCCGCATATAGATTTGCGCAAGCATTTAACCACATCCGGCAATGCCAAATGCAATAGCGGTGTGGTTATTTACGCGGGCGACGCGAACAGATGTATTTACGATGTCTGTCAGGGCGACTGGGTCACGTTGGTATACGGGACAACGCGAGACACGGGTTTGTGGTATTGCGTGCCTAAGCCGATGCCGTGGAACACGTTCAAGGAGCGTTAGATGAGCACTAAAATTTACGAAGCGTGGCGTTGGGAGATGTCTCGCGGGTACAACGGTATTTTGGATCAGGTGGATACCATCATTAAGAAGCAGGTGTACGAGGAAGTCAAGAAGATGATGGGCGGCGAAGACGCGGGGATACTGACTGCAGAGCAGCGTCGGAGTATGTGTAACATTGTTTGTAAGTTGACGCAGTTCCAGCAGTTGAACGCGTACAGGGGTTCACGGGGAGCTCTCTTTTGCGACTTCTCTATCCGTGAAGACGGCGAGTATTATTACATGACGCCAGACGATACGGATAAGTGGGATTATAAGCCGCTCTACGATATTGGCGGTGTTGAAGATTTTCGGTACTGGAACAATACAGACCGGCCAGAGGGCGTTTCCGCGGAGGAATGGCGTGTACGTGGTGAAGTCTGGGAGAAGGTGTGGGTTCCTGGACGTGCGGCGCTGTGGTACAGCGTAATTGACTATGTCAATCCGGTGCACGACTTGTTGATGTTTTTTTCGCCGGTATGGGCGTCGAGGAGTGAGATGGAGAAGTACGGGTTGCCGACGTGTTACGAGAATGCGCAGAAACGTGAAAAGGAGAAACCATGAACCGAAGAGATTTTTTGAAATGGGTGCTCGCTGCGGCAACGGTGCCAGTTGCATTGAAGCTGGGTGTCGAGAAAGAACTGGTGGCACTGGAATCGGGTGCTGTAACGGAGGTACAGGAGGATGAATGGTCGATGTCACACGTCTAGTGGCGTCCGCATGTGCCGACGTTGTGTGACCTCTCAGAAATCGAAGAAGACGGTGTGGCGTGTGTCGTGGATGACGAGGATGCTGCGTTTGTCTTCTGCTCGGGTTACGGGCGGCTCCAGCTTACACCGAAACTTTCGTCGTTGTCGGCGGGGGACGGGTCATCGTGAAAAAAAGATTCCCAATAGTCAACATCCCCAAAGTCAACGCGGACAAAGAACCCGGCGCCCCGGGATTCAGTATTCCATGGGGCATGGCGGAACAGGCTTATGCGGCGTACGTCCGTAAGATAGGGGCCGTCCAAACACTGGAGCGTATAGCCGAGCGCGGCGGTTTTGAGTGGTTCGAGTTTGTGTTGTTGTACTGCGATTCTCCGTTGGCTTGGACAGAAGCAAAATATGTGAATCACGAGCATCTCAGGCACTGCACACAGCGTGTCGTACACGATTTGTTAAAGGAGCTACACGATGACATTTGAAGAAGCCCGCCTGGCATGTCCAGTCAGCTATTTTCTGTAAGGCAAAACCCGACAAGAAGTAGTGGAAGAACACGATCCGCGGGATTATGGTGATTGTTCGTTGTTCTCGTTCAACGATTAGGAGTTGAAAATGTATGATGCGGAGATGCTACGCGATGCTCTCGACGGCTGGTGTGCTGAGCACAAGGACGATATGACAAAAGGTCTTGACGAACTTATGCGTTTGGTCAAACAAGTTTTCGAGCGGGGCGCTAAAGTGCGTCATGAGGACCGCGTTGTTGGCGAAGTCACTAAAGTCAGCGACAGGAAGGTCGTAATGCGTTTCGTGTACAGCGAAGAGGAGAAGGACGCGCAGAAACGTATGTTGGAAGGACTTGGAGTGCTTCCGTCATTTTGCGATGTAAAAGAGGAAACAGAAATGCATTATGACATCGCTGAAGTAGAACCAACCAACGACGCTCCTGGGGTGGTTAGCGTGCGTGTCAACACAACCGGCATACCCGTGAGATTCAACGCGATGACGGATAGTGGGAGTCACTTGCGTACGCTGAAGCATGCGGAATATTTGTTGCGCGGGATACTGGCGAACAACGAACCGGGTATTAAACATGTACAAGGTGTACAGACCGGTCGGCTTACCGTAACGAAGACTGAAGTAAACACGGATAATTTGGCAAAGTGTATGGTGCCGGTTTATCGGTTTTACCTAGTAAACGATGAAGCATTGGAGCAGATGCGTGAGCATCCGAAAAATGCGCGGGAGTTAGTTGGTAAGGACGCTTCGCGGTTTTACGGAGATATTTCGTTTCGTTCGACAAGTGACAGTTCCGTTTGGGCGGGTGTGTCTGCTGACTTTTGGGGTGACAACGTCTTCAACGAAAAGTCGAATGTAGCGGCGGATGTGTTCGGTGTATTCAACGGTGAGCGGCACTTGGTTGTGCTGGCGGATGACGCGCTCCTGTGGGCCGCGAAGTGCCTGATTATTCTAAGTTGGACGGTTGTTGTCGATGTACAGCGCGTACACGTCCAACACGTAGAATGGGAGGCTGCGGGAGTTTTGGACGAACGGAAAGCGGCGGGCGAGCATGCGCGATTCGGCATGATTTTCCGTACGACACGAGTCGAGGAAAAGAATGAAAACTGAACAAACGGAGAAACCATTTTGCGTTGACCGGACAAGTTTCATGGCGTGGACACAGGGTACTCTTTTGGACCGTAACCGCGACGGCGTGTGTGTCGTCGGAGATAACACGGACCACGAAAAGGCTGTTCAGCTAATGGACGCAGGGAAGACGGTGTCTCTCACGCAGAATGGAAAAATTTTGACAGAAATGCGCTTGACAGACAACGGGTACGAGGAAAACGTTGTGCCCCGGAGGTGAGTGATGGGAATGAATTATTATTGGATAGGCAAGTGTCGCGATTGTGGGCATCTGCAGAAGCGGCACATTGGGAAGTCTTCCTGCGGTTGGTATTTTTCGTTACATGTTATTCCAGGTGTCATTGACACTCTAGCGGACTGGAGGTTGCGTTTTGCCGATGAGGGTTCGTTTATTCACGACGAGTATGGTAATGCCATTACGGCACAGGCTATGTTGGAAGGTATTACGCAACGTAGTGGGCCCCCCACTTCGCCGCCCGATCATAGCGCGGATAGGCTTGCCAGGAATTATGCGGAGGTAGGCGTAAATAATTTGCTTCGCTATGTTGTGGGGGAGGCGTGCTGTGTTGGTCATGGCGAGGGAACTTGGAGTTACGTTACCGGAGAGTTTTCATGACAGGTAACAGCAAATTGTACGAACTCGTTGACACGCCTACGAAGGAAGAGCTGGAGCGGTGCGGTCTCCGCGGCCGTTCAGCGTTGTTCCTCAAGAGGTACCTCAGGGCTAAGCTTACAGGAGAGTTCCGCCCACCGCGAAAAGGCGAGTGGTTTCTGTCTGGTGCAATACCGGAGGCGTATCGTGCGCCAAACGATCTTGACGGTGCATATCACATTGCACGTTTTGTGCGAGTGCGTGCGGTCCCAGCGCGCGTGGAGGAGTGTTCATGTTAGAAGACAAAACTGATGGCCATCTCGACAAGGTTAAAGAATTCGCTGAGAAAGCAGGAAAGCTCGACGACCTTGAGAAGAGGCTCAATTACTTGGGGGATTATGCGCAACAGGAGACGCGCTGTTTGCTTTACAAAGATTTTGCGCCGATGAGCTTCTACTTCCAGATGCAAACCAAAAATGAGGAGACTGATGAGTGGCAGAACTGGTTTAATGGCGGTTTGATTTGGCATGGCAGCCATGATGGCTTCGGCAGCGGAGCGGCGCCAACATTTAGCGTCTGTCTGGAGTCTACCGACGGTTGGTCGATACACACCTGAGGGGTAAAAAATGCTATTGACTGAACATCTACTTTTCGCAGTTCACAAGGGCACTGTTTCGGGACGTCCTTGTGGGCTTATCGGAAGCGAACATTCGTTCCCAATTGCGTGTTCTCATCACAGTTGGGAGGAGAATCCAGACGGTGCGCTGGCCACCCCTTGTGGTTTTTATGCGTTGTGGGAGGCGACGTCGAATGTGGAAGAGTTTTTTGAACATCTTTTTCTGTCCAGTATCGAAGGCGGTGATGCACACGAACAGGGACCTAACGGTCTCTACGTTTACACCGTAACGTATGACTCTGGAGAGCTGTATGACGATGCGGAGGATGAAACGTGGGAGCATCTCCAGGGTGGCGACTTGCGTCGTCCCATGGAAGAGGAGTTGAATCCGCTTATGTACGGTAAAGCGCCGTGGAACGGGAAGGTGATATGAGGCGCGATATCAAAGAAATTCTGGAGGACACGCCCCAACGCAGGAAGTTGCTCGATGGAGCAGGTAATTTTATCAAAGCTGTCGGGTGCGACGACGCCCTTCTGGTCTATTCAGGTAAAGAAGCACGTAAACAGCTAACTCGTTTGTGGGGCGTTCCTAATTCGTGCCCGCGTCTCGGCGAATCGTATTTCGGACGCTCTCGTGTTGTTTTCGTGGACGATGATAACGATGGAAAGCCGATGGCGTATTGGGTACCAGATAAGGAGGTAAGACGTGGACGCAAGTAAACTGACAAACGCATGGGTAGATAAGTGCCTTACGCGGGAACAGGTGTATCAGTATCTGGCGGAGAATATTGCGCCGGAAATACATCGCGAGCAACCTGTTGAATTGCGGCATATCGCGCATCTTTGTCATCAGCTGTTTCTTTGGACAACGAAACGTGTTGTCCTTGGAGACTTTTTGCAAGCGGTAGTGGATGACAGCCTTACACGGGCGATACATGCCGCTGATTACACGAATAAGACGGCATTGTGGGTGTACGTGGCGTTCCTGTATAACGTGGCGCCTTCTGGCTGGCGAAAGGCACTGAAGGAATTGGAGGAGGAGACATGACAGAATATCTTGTAGTTTGGAAAATAGAGCTCACTGCGGATTCACCACAAGAGGCGGCGGCGGAGGCGTTGAAAATCCACCGAGACGCGGAGTCGTATGCAACTGTGTTTGACGTGGTTGACATGGATACAGGCAAAGAAGTTCGTGTTGACACGTGTCCTCGCCACACTATCGTTGGTGTACAGCCGATGAAGGCGCCTGTCGCTGGAGAGGAGTCACAATGATAGGCATTTGGGTAAAATTCAATCGAGGTCCCGTGGAGAAGATAGATACCGCGCCAAATATGAAGACTGCGCGGTATTTGGTCCAAGAGTATCAGATGGCATATGGGCCGAATTGCACGGTGTGGTGTGGGAGGAAAAAAGATGGGCCTTGAGATGTGGGAGCTTTCTCGGCGGTTCGAGGAAATTATGGAAGAGTGTCGTACGGGTCAAAAGAAATCACGGTGGCTTTCGTGTGTTGCGTACGGTGCGTACGTTGGGGTGCTGGTGTCGTTTGTGCTGGGTGCAGAGGTTTTCGCTCTAGCGTTATTCTTTCCTGCGCTCGTGTTGCATTTTGCGATGGTGTCGCGGCTGACACATCTTGACAGGAGGTATCGTAGAGCAGAAAGAGGTTATGTGAGTACAGCCACGCTGGCGCAAGGTATCGAGCCTAGCACGTTGCGCGCAAAAGACGGAGACGCCAATGAAAATGAAAACGGTGAAGAAAAAGGAGAAAAAGAATGTTCGGACCTCCCAAATCAGTAGATGGAAAATGCAATGCTACGTTGCATATCCACGATGATTACGGCGATAACCATGTGACGATGCAGTGTCAGTTAGAGCTGGGGCATGAGGGGTCGCACCAGGAGAAGTATAAAGACAGATACGATGAAGTAGTAGTCATTACATGGGACTCTGACTACCGTAAGGATCCCGTGAAGGACTCCCGATGAGACCGTCTGTTCCTTGGGTAAACTTCATCCTCTACGGCGGTCTTGCGCTTCTGGCGTTTACCGCGGCCGTGTGGGCGTCGTGCTACGAGCAGCCTATTGGTGCGTTCGTTTCAGTATGGGCGGCTGCAGCTGGGTTCCTAGCTGTCTTTGTGGTTGTGTTCGTTGGGTGGTTCGTGCGGTTTCCGACGTTCATTGCGCGCGGAGTATCGGTGTGGGATGGAGACATTAGGTTCATTACAGAAACGGCTGTTGTCGACGCGTTGAAGTTCTACGTAGAAAGGTTGCCGACGCTCCTCGAAGAACAACACATGGCGGAGAAACACGTAGTTACGTCAGACGCGTTATGGACGATGCTGTTTACGGCGCAGATTGAATGGACCGATAAACCCATCACACTTATTTCGCGGTTTTGGCAGATACGCGATGCTAACGGTTTGCAGCAAGGCAAAAGTATCATGGTGCGCTGGACGGGGAGTATTTCAGGGTCAGCGTTGTTCCACGAGTTACACCATATGGTCGATGAAATCGTTCTGAAGCGCAGCCCCGACCATAAACACGAGAACAAGCATTGGTGGGCGCTCGTTCCGATGTTGAAACGGGAGTCCGAAATCTAACGCGTTTTGTGGCATAGGAGTGTAGAGACTTCTCTAACCCATCACAATTGCGTGGTGGGTTCTTTTCTTGGAGGTGACGCCATGAAGAAATTTCCGCAAAACGTACATTAAGATTGCGGACACGAGCAACGCTATCGGCGAATTCTTGGAGTGGTTACAAGAGACGAAGCGCGTTGTTTTTTGTACTTGGTGCAAGGACAATTCCGGTGAAGAGTTGCGTCCAGTGCATGCGACTATACAGGCGCTTCTCGCTGAGTTTTTCGGAATTGACGAGAAGCAGCTCGAAGAAGAGAAGCAGGACATGCTTGCTCAGCTTCGTTGTGCAGCGGAGGAAAATTCGAATGTCGATTAAGGTTATCTATGATGCAGTGGGACCCCTTGTAGAAACGTGGAAAAATGGAAACAGAAAAGATGCTATCGACGGGCTGCTGAAAATGCGCACTAAGATTGAAGTGGCGCAAGCTGCTGTTTGTTTCTACGAAGGGCTCGTTGGTGGACCACGTGCGGGAACACGTGCGCGTTATGAGGTGGGTGTTTTGATGCGTCGCTTAGAGATAAAAAAGCAAAACAGTTAACAGGAGGTTCTTTTGAAACGAGAAAAAATAGATTTTAATCAGCCTGCGCACGATGTCATTGCAACAATGTGCGAAGGCAACCCGGGTGCGTTACGCGTTTTATCACAGCTTGCGCTCACCGACCCAACGTTGATTGTGGCGCTGGACGACATGAACATCCGCGGCCCTCAAGTTTGGTTAGGTTACAAGGACCATTGTAGGGAGAAACTTGAGGTGTTTACGCGCTGTATCCGCGAACGCGACGCGCGTATGATAACAACCATCAACGAGGAATACGCCCGGTATCCGTCAGACGAATTTCGTCCAAAGGCAGTAGAGGCTGTTGGGCACAGTGAAAGAGAGGAACTCGAATGAATACTGATACGTCTATTCCGTTGTCTCCGGATCGCGGCGTCAATCCCTGTATGACGACGTGTACGCGCTGTGGCGAAGATACGCCTACTTTGTTGTTGTTGGGGACGAGCGATCACTTGTATGAGTGTACTGCTTGTAAACAGAATGTGTTGGGGACAAAAGGAAAATGGAAGTGTCCGAGTTGTGGGGCTGACGCGCTAACGTACAAGCGGCGTCTCGACGAGCAGGAGTGTATTCCAGCAGGTCTCTGTGAAAAGTGTGAGACCGAAGATAGGGAGATGAAAGAGGCAGTCGCACAGGGTGGCGTTTTTTGGCGGTGCGCGGATTGCAATAGTGGGGGCGTTATCAAAGCGGGAGTTCCTCTCGCGGAAGCTGTGCGAGAGCAGTACGGTATCGGGGCGCCTGACCCTGTGGGCGTCGAGTTCACGAAGAATGACTGTCCGGTGTGCGGTCCTAATCCGGTGGAGAAAGAATGAATACTGTCGAACCTCAAGTTGAAATCTGGTTCCATCTCCCGCAGAAGGTAAATGCTGACGGCGAATTCGAGGGGGACCCCGCGCATCCAGAAGTCTTCCTGGAGAAGGCCGGGCGTCTTTGTTACAAATCCGAAGACAAAATTACGCATGACAGCGCGAGTAAGTTTATCAAGATGCTCGACCACAAGGGTCATCGTGCGATGCTGGAGCACGCTGTTGCGTCGGTCAAGTTCATTTGTTCTCGCGGTGAAACACATGAACTGGTGCGCCATAGAATTTGTTCTTTCGCACAAGAGTGTGTCGTGGGCAGTACTCGAGTACACCCGAAACATACGATAGCTGAGTTGTTTGCGCGTCAGGAGTCGGGGTGTATGGGGCGTGAATACAATAATCGTCTGAAGTTTCAGAGCATGGCTGCTGGTGGTGTGTTGGTATCTAACCGCCTGAAGCGCGTGATGCTCAAAGGGCACGCTTCTGTTTTCGAAGTGCGTACGCGGCTTGGGTATACTTTGCGCGCGACGAGTAATCACGTTTTCTTAACACCTGTGGGCGAACAGCGTTTGGGGGATATTTCTCTTGGCGCAGAGGTTTTTGTAAATGGGCGTCCGAGTTTGGTGTGTGCAACGGATGTCGCGTTGTCGAAGTGGTATTTGCGTGATGGCCTTTGCCCCGATGAAATTGCTACGCGTTTAAGCGTTCCTTATAGGTCTGTTTTACGACGCTTGAAGAAAATGGCTATTTTTGTGCGAAAGTTCAACGATAAGAATAAAGAGAAGTATTTTCGCGGTCATACTCCAGAGAGTAGGGAAAAGGCGCGTGTCACGATATTAGCAGGGTATCGCGATGGCCGACGAGTATGGAATAAAGGAATGTCGCCTGCGGATCATCCAGGAGTTGCGCGACAAGCGGAAAATTTACGTATCAACCATCACGATAACGGGATTAGTGAACAGAATTCGAATTGGAAAGGTGGCATTTCGCGGCGTACTGCGTATCGGAAGATGGCGGATACGGTGGCGTGCGAATTGTGTGGCTTCTCGGGTCAACTAGAGGTGCACCATTTAAACAAGGACGCGAAGAATAACTCTCGTCAGAATTTACTTAAATTGTGTACAAAGTGTCACCATGTAGTTGAGAATGCCGGTTGGATACACGCTACGCAGGTTGTGTCAGACACCGTGGTTTCCATCAAGTCGGTCGGTGTAGCGGAAGTTTTCGATATGGAGATGGAGGCGCCTAATCATAATTACATAGCTGACGGTTTCGTGGTGCATAATTCGACGCGTTACTGTAATTACAGTAAGGACAAATTCAGCAACCAGATTTCAGTCATTGAGCCACCTTTTCTCAAAGAAGAAAGTAACCAGATTTGGCGCGAAACCGTGCAGGTAATCGAAGACGCGTATAAGCGGCTTATTAGCGCGGGTGAACCGGCACAACTGGCTCGGTCAGTTTTACCTATTTCGTTAAAGACTGAAATCTGGACGACTGCCAACTTGCGTGAGTGGCAGCACATTTTTACACTGCGATGTGCTCAGGCGGCGCATCCGCAAATACGTGAGCTGATGCGTAAGACGTTAGGCGTTTTCCGAATTGTGGTGCCTAGCATGTTCGAAGAGCTTGCAGAGAGATTCGGGCTCAACGAGAAAGAGAGCGACTAACCGGGAGAGTAAAAATGGCAGAGCACAACCAACAAATTTTTTCGAAGAAAGTCATAAGCGCGGCTGGCCTTCTCGAGAGAGCGGGTCTGCCAACTTACGCGCAGTTCGTGCAGGGATGGTTGCCGTCTGAGATAACGGTGGCGATTGCAGAGAAGGTAGGTGGCGTTGAGACACCTATTTTCGTGGCGGCCATGCAGGCATTTTATAGTGCATTGATCGTCGCAAAGAGCGGTGACACTGTGTTTACGCTGTCCGCTGAGTTGATACACGCGTTGCGCGATACAGAAATACCAGACATCCCGGTGGAAGAAGTGCGTTTGCCGTTTGATGGTATCAACGTAGACTTCCCTCGCGGTACACTTGGAGGTCCCGCGGCTGAAGTAGGCAGACTGTTAATGTGTATGGTGCCGGGCGACAGGTTCCGCGTTGTTTACCACCACGATGCGTTTACCAATTACGTGAGTTTTCTCCCAGAGGAGGGTAAGACGTTGTTTCAATGCGCTGCCAGCGCGCAAGAGCAGCAGCATCAAATGTTGAGCGACCCGAGTCTTGTGCAGGCGTTTCGTGATGCCGCGTTGTACGCGGACTACTGGAAGACGGATATGTTTCGGCTCGCTATCAACACGATGCTGTACATCACGTCACCAGACGCAGACGTAGTGGAGGACAAAACACAGTTGCACGAGATACACGCGAAATTACAGGGACTCAAGAAGGGGCGAAAGCAAGAAGTGCTTCTGGATAAGCTGCGGAAAGCGAAACAGCGAAAACGGTATATCGTTGGCGCGAAGTTCCGGCTTGCGGCAGAGTACAACGCCGCGCTTACTGACAAAGGGAAGAAATGGGCTCTTCAGCAGCGCGTGCGTGTCATGGGGCATTGGAAGAATCAGCCGTACGGGCCGAAGAGTGAATTGCGGAGACGGCAGTGGCTGGCGCCGTATTGGAAAGGCCCGTCATACGCCGAGATGGTGGAAAAGGGGTACGTGGTTCGGTAGGGTTGCAAAAACCTCGTTGTTGCATTATTCTCTCGAAATGGTAATTGATAGAACCCCCCGGCGGGGTCCCCGGGGACGGCTAAGTTAGGCGCGTTCTTTGGTGGACCCCGCCTTTTTTATTGGAGGTATGATGGTGGAACAATACGAACCAATCGTGCTGGTCAATAAAGAGCATGTCGACCAGATGGCGGAAGAGCATGAAGACGAGGCGCTTGCGTACGCGTGCGGGAAATGTGGGATAGTATGTATTAATCAGAATGCTGCGGAGTTTCACTGTGGTCCTTGGAAATGCGGTACGTGCGGGAGCGAGTGCAGTAGATTCCGCACGTTGTGTGCCGCGTGTGCAGCTAAGCGGTATCGAGAGCAAGTGCAAACGAAGGCTGCGGATGCAGAGAAGGTGCGCTACCAAGAGTACGACGCGCCAGTGTTTGTGGAAGACGCTGAGGGACATCCTGCGAGGGCAAACGAGGGTTTTTTCTCGGATGTAGGGGATGTCATCGAATCTTTTGGTGACGATGCGGACGGCCACGACGTGGATACGCTTCTGGTGTGGGGTTCAAGGGCTATTGAGTTTCATTTGGACGCGGACGCTATTGTGGAAAATGCTCTTGAGGACCACCACGAGGACGCAGAGGTGTCTACAAGGGATGTCGGTACTTTGCAGGAGTTGTTGGACGATTGGGTGAGTACGCGGAGTGTCACAAGTTACGAACCGGATTACGGTGTACTTGTTACAGGTGTCGCGGAAGAAATAAAACAATGGCAGAAGGCTACTGAGTTGGAAAATACGGAGAAGCTTCCTGCGTATTTTCGATATCTTGATGGGAAGGCGGAGGACTGAGCATGAGTACGGCAACGCTGCCTGAGCGGGTAAAACCACTTGGAGAGCAAAACGTAGAGATACGTGTTTTGCTTGAACAACTGCAGCGGTATTACGATGCTGTGCAGCACGGTGCGGAGCGGGCGTCGCCCATGGTGGCGCATAACGTGGTAGTGCAACTTGCGCATGTCGCTGACCAACTTCGGGAAATTCTTGTGCCTCTCGCGTGCGGAGAGTTGAGTCGTGGGGGCGTGCCCCGATGATTATAGGAGGTACGGTATATGGCCGTAAAAGGAAAATTTGTTCCGGTTAGCAAAGAGAAGCTGGCCAGGTACGAGCACGCTATCAAAGTTGCGGGGAAGAATTCGGCAGAGATAAATGTTTTGGCGAAGCCGATGCTTTGGTTGATACGTTGTTACCGACTGTTGTGGAAGGAGTGGGATCAGAAAACAGAAGAGCTGTGGGAGGCCACTGAGTACAAGCCTATGCTCAACGAGTACCGCGAACGTAATAAGAAATTTGAGCGGTGGTTGAGGGAACTTATCAAAGATATTGCGAGTAGGTCGGATGTGCCTGCGCTGGAGCGGCGCACTTTCCGGATATTACGCGAACTCAACGAGGAGAGTGCCCAACCCGTGTCTGTGAAGCGAGCAAAAAATTGATGCAATGCAGTTCTGCATTGCTTGCACTAATTTCGAAAACCCGTTACATTTTTCGCTGGAGGTAACACCATGGCAGTGTTTGGTAAGAGAGAAGAGCAAGAACAAGAGCAAGAGGGAACAGACGCTACGTTGGCTTCGCAGGAAGCTGTTGTCGCTCCGTGTTTAGGCCAGGGTGTTTCGCGCGCGTTGGCGTCGATTATCAAAACTGTTGATATGTTCAAGGATACGGCGCAAGACGTTTTGGAGGCCGAGCAGAATACGGATGTGTCGGCAGCCGAATTAAAGGACTTGGTGTCCCGATGCAAAAGTTACAGCATTATCGTCGAAAAAGAATTCAAGATTATGCGACGGCGGATGCAGGCAAAATAGAAGATGCGTGGATGGTTCGCCTCTTCCGTAAGGGCCTGACATTTTGGGCTGTAGGTACTTATTGCGGGAAACGTTTTCGTGTAAGTACGGGAGAGGCGGACATTGTTCCAGCAACTCGTTACAAAGAAGTTCTTTTCACATTGTTGCATGAGGCGGAGCATTTGGGCGTACGGGTAGACCCTTGTAAGACGCTCGAGAGTATTTCAGGAGCTGTGGCCAAAGCGTGGCAACGCTCCCCATACAAAATGGAGTAGTCATGGCACAGTCGATTGTTACGGCGTATATCGAAGGACCGGTCTGTGAGGGCGTTGTTGTCGATACCCTTGAGGGTGTGCAGCGGGTTGTTAGCGTGTCGATGACGGACGACAACCAAGCGGATGTGGTGCTAGAGGCTATTGTGTCAGACGCACCCGCGCGAGCGGTGTACCCTGTGTTGTGTCCAGGGTGCAGGAAAGTGTTTGTCTGCGGTGTGGAAGAGGAGAGGTTCCTCGTGGCGCGGGATATGGAGCGTGATAAACAGGACGATAGTTTCTTTGTAATGCCTGCGTTATGCCACATGTGCGCAGAAGACAACGATACATCTTTTACTGCGTAAACTGGAGTTCCGATGGCAAATGAGAAACAGCAGTTCGCTTTGCAGGAGATATACGTATTTGTTACTCGAGATGCACAGGGCGACGAGGGAGTTGTGTCTATCATAAATCCTGCAGGTCAAGTACAGCCGCTCATTTCGTTTGATACCCGTCAGCTCGATATGATGAAGGACGTGGCGAAGCAGATTGTGGATGAAACGAAGCAGGACGTGCGGCTCCTCAAGTTCACTACGCGCGAAGAACTCGAGCAGTTCGAGCATAAAGTCGTGAAGTTAGCGCAACCGTCTGACATGTCGAAGTTGTGAGGCCGTACAGTTCTTTGAAAATCGCATAAAGAAGTAAAATCTGTGTGTCCTTTTCTTTCTCTCTTCGATGGACTATGATTCTTGTATGGACCGTAGTTTCTTCAATCCTAGATTACCTTTTATGCGCCCGCCCGGTGAACGCTGGGATGCGCTGTTCGACCAGTACCACACGTCGTTGCGCAATGCTGGCCTCGGTGGTCTGGGTACAGCGGCGCTGACGGGGCTCGTTGGGTATCTGGTAGCCAAGAGGATTGCTCCGGGCGCAGGTGCGTTGGGCGCAGCTGCTGGTGTCAGTGTTGGTTTCCCTGCGGGACTTGCTGGTGGCGGGCATCTGACCTACGAGTCGATGAGGGATACGATACCGCTGACAAAGCAGGAGCTGCGGGAACAGGACCCGATGTACCGCATCAAGCGCTTGTTGAAGTTCAAAGGAGTCTGACGTGAGTACGTATTACGATGTGGGTGTGAAGTTGGCGTTGGAAGAAGTAAGTCAGGCGTTCAAGATGACTTCGTCACAATCGGCAGCGTCGCCTTCAAAAGTGAAGTTACCAAAACCGCCAACGCCGAAGATGCCCCCAAAGTCTCAAGCGCTGAAGCAGCCCACTGTAGCGCCGCCGAAGGCGCTGCCAACGAGTGCGCCGGATACAGGGCCGTACGGCCTCCGGTACGGTGGTCGGGGCGTTGACATCCGTAGTGCGTAGCGGGTTACGTCTTGCGCAGTTCTTCGAGAGCGAGTTGAACACCGATGTTGTAGGCCGCGCTTTTTTCTGTCTTCTTTTTTGTCTTCTTTTTCTTGTCGATAGGAATGCCAAGAGGTCCTAAGCCTTTTCCACGGGCTTCGCCACGACCCTCGCCTTTGGATCTGATTTTCTTTCCAGGTGTTTTGCAGGCCATTGTGTCTTCCTTTCGTTGTTCTTCTTTTGGAAATAGTAGTCTCAATCGTGCTGTCTTTCAACTATCCGTAGTTCTTTGGAGGTTTCATGCAAGACCCAGCAGCTAAAAATAAGAAGTCCCTTGAAATCGGGAAAACCAAATTCGAATACGCAACGACCATTCGAGGCGAGCCGCTGCTGCAGCACGACGTACGTGTCGTTGACCCACACGGTAACGCGATTGACGTTCCGGCGGAGGACATCTTTCGGTTCGCTGCAGCGGCTTTCGTGGCGCCGCACAGGCAGCAAGCACTCACCGCGGCTGTCGAAGATGGGGATTTCACATCCGTTCTACTCGGCAGAATCTGACCATTCAATTGTGGTAAAAGGAAATAGCGGGAGGTGACATCCGGTCATCTCCCCGATTTATTAAATCTGATGTTTGCGGCCAAGTCTACATGAGGTGTTTTCTCGGTCGCATTTTGGGCCAGAAATGGTTTCGACGGGGCGAAGAGGTGAGGTGGACAGCCGGTGGATGAGCAGGCCACCTAAAATAGGCTCAAATTCTGAGATGCCAAAGAGAAATCTTTTGCAGCTAAGTTGTGCGACAATGTTGTGGCGCTGTTCGCAGCTCCCGCAGCTCCTGTTGCTCTCGCCGCGTAAGCGGTCAACTCGGGGTAGCGCAGTACCCTGCTAACCAAAACTGCGGGTTCCCAGTGAAGCACCCATAAAGCTGGGTGGTGGAGGCGGCAGGAGAGCGCAAGAAGGCTGACCCAGCGCTCACAACAAACAGGGTCAGGAAATATGGCTGTAGGAAACCGAGCGGAAGCGTCGCGGACGTGAGTTCGAGTCTCACCTGGTCCAATTTTCTTTATAACTCAACCACTTACGCGAAACGTGTAAGGGGTACTTACACAGAAGGCTGCTGCCAGATTCACGTCTGGTAGTGGCCTTTTCTTTTTAGAGGAGGCAAACGTGGAACGTGTCGATCAATTGAGGCTCAGGTTTGCAACTCAAAACAGGAGAGTGAAGGTGGCGAAGCTATCAAAATCGAAGAAACATATGGTGGTCGCGGAGAGTACTTCTGTCTTCGACGCGCGTGTTTTTTGTAGGGAGCATCGCGATGCCGGATGCGTTTGTCCCTGTTGCGGGCAAGATGTGAAGATGTACAATTACAAGTTCCATTCAAGCTTGGCGCAGTGTCTCATTGGGCTTGTAGGGGTCTTTGAGGCGAAACAAAATTGGGTACATGTTAAAGATATACCTGTTTCCGGCGGTAACGCGGCGCAGCGCGGTGGTCATCTAGCTAAGGCGATACACTGGAGTCTCATTGAGGGGCGCCCCAATGACGACAGTGCTAAGCGCACGTCGGGCTACTGGCAGCCAACGCAGAAGGGGCGCGACTTCGCGCACGGGCGTATCAGCATACCAAAATATGTGTACCTGTATAACAACACGGCGCACGGCTTTTCGATGGAGATAACAACTATTCGAGAAGCGTTGGGGAACAAGTTCAATTATTCAGAGCTTATCAATTCAAGCCTGTTAGGAGCACCGTTGACTTTTTCTTTGAAAACTGGTTCTATTTTCGAAAATCTATAGGGAGACGCGCATGCCTGACACAAAAGAAATCGCAGACGTTCATATTTTCACTATCGTGGACCCACAAACGGGAGAGGAGGGTATCGCTGGTCTCGTGACACCGCAAGGCGGGCGTCCGCTGATAGCCGTGAATGATGATATCCTGAAAGAGGTACTGCCGCTCGCGCAGGAAGTCGCGAACATCTGTAGGCTTCCAGTTCACCATCTCAAATTCGAAACACGAACGTACGTAGACGACGTCCTCCCGCAAGCTGATGCGGAACCGTCTGAGCGTCTTACTGAAGTTCCCGAGGGCGACCCCGCGTATACCCCTCAACTCAGTGATTTCACGGAACCTGAAAAATCCGAAAAATAGTTCCAAACCCGGTAAAAGAATGTGAGTAGTAATTATTCACAACTTGCAGCGGAACTTCGGTTCTGCTGCTTTTTCATTAGGAGGCTCACATGAAAACGTTGGTCTTTATTGTCCTGATTATCATGGCGTGGAGGGGCATCGCCATGGGCAACAGCCTGGCAGATAAGAAGGCTGTTGATACTACTCCTGCGTGGTTGCAGGAGTGGCATCTCGAATTCGAGGAGGAGGACCGTCTCCAGCGGGAGGCGCTCCAAAAGGAGCTGCACTCCCGCGACCCCCGTGAGGAAGGCCGCGAAGAACTGGCATAAAAAAGAAAGAGAGCTTCGGCTCTCTTTCTTTTTAGGAGGCAATGGTATGGGCGAAACAACGAGTGTTCCTTACGAGGAGGAGCTTTCTAATACAGGTGAGGGTGGCGCGCGTCAGTTTGTGTTCCCCGATATCGATGCGCCTGTGTGGATACCAAACAGTATAATCGAGAAGCATGACGAGGACGCGAAAGAAGTCACTCTTCCCGTGTGGTTCGCTATAGAAAGGGACCTTATATGAAAAACGAACCAAGAACATTTGCGGAAATTGGAACGGCTATCGGAAAACTCGTGACGGAGAAGAATGAGGCGTATGGCGATTCATTCCGCAACTCCGGTGAGATTATTCGGCTACTGTATCCGAATGGCGTTATGCCTGGGCAGTATCGGGATATGCTGGCGACGGTGCGTGTCATCGACAAGCTGAATCGTATTGCACAGGACAAGGGAGCTTTCGACGAGAATCCTCGGCGAGATATAGCGGGGTATGCTGTCTTGGCGGTACATGCGGACGTGCACGATGATACGTAAGCAGGACAAGCCGACATTATACGAATTCTTCATATCCACAAGATGCCCTGTAGACGAAAAACACCTGTACGCCGTAGTGTACACGTCCCATTTCCGGTACGAGCCAAATGACGTTATGTTCCTCGTGAGTAACGGCGTGAGGGCGCCGCGATTTCCTGAGTGGGTGCTCCAGGAGTCTCGGTTCGCTACGGTATACGCGTCTCGAGATAAAGGGGAAACGGCGCATGACGGTGCGATTGTTTGTTTCTACGTACGTGGAAAGGCTGCGTATTGTGTGTGGTTCACGTTATCTGAATTGCAGTTCTTTTATAGTGTGCACCGAGGGAATTTTTTGTGGTGTAGTGAAACAAGGGATACTGGCGCAGATGGTGCATTTCTGCTTGAGCTTGTGAGAAGCAATAGCACCCTTGACAGTTCACGTTTATTTTATCAAAATTCTTTTGACGCCATGTGGCGCGAGAAGGGCGTGGCTGTCGAACAGGCGGTGAACAACAAGCTTTTGCAGTTGGAGGGCAAGATTGTGTCGACTACACAGGAAGTGCGTGAGGTGGAACAACGTCGCAGGGACTGCGCTGGCTGCCCCGGGGCGATGATCTGTTGGGGCGGCGAAGAGGTACTGGGTTACACTTGTGTTGTTTGCGGGCGACAGTTCATCGGCATACGAGGTGACGACAAAGACGATTTGAATGTACTTGGTGCGGTGGCTACCACATGTTCGACGGTTACATGGCGAAAGCACGTGTGTCAGGATTGTTCGCCCGGCTACAGGGAGACCGTGAATGAGGCGCTTTACACGTTGTTGCAGCAGTACGAGAACGACGAATCACAGTAGCGAATAAGCGGCTTTGGCCGCTTTTTTAGCTCGAATAGATGCGCCTATTGTATTTTTTCTTTGGGAAAACAGCGTACTTCGACTATAATTTGGAAGAACTTGAGGAGTATCCATGGCAGCTAAACCAGTGGTAGCGAAACCCAAGCTCCGGCGCAGGAAAAAAAAACCCGCCGCGTTTATCCGTACGCAGATGAAAAGTGCAGCGGACGACGTCGTTGACGTAGGGTTCTGGAAGCATGTCAAGACGGCTGGTGCGCCGCCAATGCCACATCCGTTTATGGCGGAGCTTCTTTCGTTTCCCGCGGCAATGGGTGTGCTTGGCGGTTCTGTGGGGAGCGTTACGGATGACGACGACGCAGTGAAGCGGTATGCGCTGTCGGCAGGACTTGTGGGTCTTGGATTGGCGCTGGGCCGCGGTGCTGGGGCGAAATTGCCGAAGATACAGCGTGCTCTTTCGGGCGCGGGAGCGGGTACGGGGATGTTGGCGTCAGACGTGTTACTTCCCGAACTGGACTATGATCCTGTTTTCGGGAACATTTCTTGATATAAAGGAGACGAAAATGAACAAAGAAGCATACGCTGAAGGTTACCAGTACGGCATCAAGTTGGCACTCGACTCTTGTGGCGTCGTGAAGACCGCTGCAGTGCCTGGAGTTCTGAAGCATCTTCTCGAGTCCGCGTCCCAGGTGCCTGGTTGGGCCAAGGGCATGGCTGTCGGCGCCCCCGCGGGCGCAGGTGTAGGCGCTCTCGCTGGCGGCGACCTCGAAGACATTCTGAGTGGCGCTCTCGGCGGCGCGGCCCTTGGCGGTATTGGCGGCGGTGGCGCTGGTGCGTTGAGCAAGGCAGTTCAGGGTCCTGGCGCGAGTGTTCTCGAACGGCTGGGACTGGGACAGGTTGGTAAGGCCAAGGCCGGTCTCGCGAAAGCCAAAGGCGGCTTGGCGGATACTTCGCGGCAGATGCGTGCTGAGGTGGCAGCGCCAATTCCGACGAATCCGCGTGCATTGAAGGATTTGCAGCAGGAATTGATGGCTGGCGGCGGCGCGGTGAATCGTGCGCAGCAGGCTATTGCTCCAGCCGCGGCAAGCCAGGCTGAAGCTGCCTTGTCCCCCGAAATTTTGAAGGCTCTCGGACTCGTGGGTGGCGGCGCAGGTATGGCTGGCGCATTCGGCTAAACAGCAGTTGTTGTCTGAAGGACGGTGACTGGTGAATTCGAACAGCATCTATAAGTTGGCATTTGCGCAGTATCCGGCTGTTGCGGTAGCTTCGGCTGCCGCAGCGGTCGGGCTTCCTGGCTGTTTCACGAAGTTAGCTGTTTCGCCGTTCATAGCGAAGCGCCTTATGTCAGGTACGTTGAAGGATTTGGCGCGGGCACGAAGTGGCGTGCCACATGCGGCGACCCGACGGATGGAACGTGGAACGTTAGAGCGGATGGCGTCCAAACGCCCGTGGATGCGTGGCGTGAAGGGCTATCGACAACCGAGTAGGCCGCCTCCTCTGCCGCAACAACGTTCAGACGTGCCGATGCTTGGACCGGACCAGTTCAGCGAGGTCCCCGGTCTTGGGCGGCGTGTCGCGCAAGGTGTCGCGAAAAATTGGTGGACACTTCCCGTGGCTGGGGCAGGTGTGTACGGTTTAGGCCATACGCTGAGTCAGGCGACTGGCGCTGGCGCCGAGCCACAGCAGATGGGTTACGGCTACCCCGCAGTTGCGCAGACTCCCGCACAGGACAGGTACACACAGATGATGGCGCTTGCGCGCCAGTACGGCTACTGACGTAGTTTGTTTAGGATGTGTAGCTGCGCAACCTTCTCACCTTTTACTTCGTCGAAAATCACTTTTTTGAATGTTGCCATCGGCATTACGGTGAGGGAGCGGAAGAAGTCTTTTCTATCGTAGTGTTTCAGATACAGGTCGATAGCTTCTTGTGGGGATCCTACGCCTAGGATAACTTTGTCTTCGTCCCAGGAGCCCGCCTTCGATGGGTGGTTTCTGGGAAAATTTTGGTGGATGATGTAGACCTTGTTCGATTCGACAGGGTTGTCTTTGATGTAAATGTCGAGCTTATCCCCGTCAGCACCCTTGGACCCGCGAATTTCACCGTAGTGTGCGCCGTGGTCAAATTTGGTGCGCCACTTCTTTCCGCCCGGGCCGGTGCCTTCTCGTACGGACCCGTTTAGATTTTCGATATCGATAATGAGGCCCTTATACCGAATGGTTGCGGTGAAGGGGAATTCTTTTCGATTCGGGAATGGCGGTGGTGACAGTTTTAGTTTCATGTTGAAATAGTAGTGTAGGTCTCGTTGAAACGCAATTCAAAAATAGGCTCGATTCCTGGTAGAAGTATATGGAACGGAGTACATAGCGTGCACTGTTTCAAGACTTCGAAGTTATTCGGAGTCCAAGGAGGTGTACAATGTGGTGGCTCAAGATGTTTCTATTTTTCGCGGCAACGACAGCGGGATTGCTCGTCGCTGCCGCGGCCGCAGCAGGCGGTGGCTTGCAACCCGCGGACGCGATGTGGCTGTCCGTGGGGGCCGTCGCGTGTGTAGGCGCGGCGTACTGCATTCCGTGCAGGGAGTGAAAAAGAGGTTAAGTGGCCTCTTTTTTAGCTACGGTTTTTTGTTATCTACCTGCGAGCATGGTGGGTGCGGTACGTTGTTGCCGCGCAACAGCGGTACCAGGTGTGCGGGCGCCCATGGTCATGCGTGGTCCCGGTTGCTTGAATTTGGTTTGCGGGCGTACGGGGGCCGCTGGTGCGTTGCGGTTGAGGATGCCCGCTACGGCGGGGCTTTCTCCCCGGGGACGTGCTTGCGGGCGATTCGCGGCGGCCGGGATTCTGGGACGCGAAATGGGACCAGAGCTGATGGTCTGGGGCGGTTCTTGAGCGTCCTTTTCCAATTCTTGGCGGGCGACTTCGCAACCGGCGTTGTAGGCAATTTTCAGCATGGTGTCGATGTATTGATCTTGGGTCATCGGAACTCTCCTTAGAGACGGTTTCTGTCAATCACTCTGAAATATTAGGACATTTTCGTCCAGAAGAAAAGCGCTTCTTTTTTTAGCTACAAGTCTTCGTGTTGGCACTAGAATTTCCTTTTCGCTCGCGCCATCTTGGCCTACAATTAGGTAGAACTGAAAGGGGAAATCTGTTGGGAAAACAAGATGAAGCAGCTGTTGCGAAGGTATCGAGTTCAGCACGTATGAGTCGTAAACACCTTTTTGCATTGTGGGGGACGCTCATTACTGTGTTAGGAACCTCCGTTGTTCCCAAAATTATAGACATGCTCAGCGATAGGCCCTCGGTTACGCAGGTTCAAGATATGATTGCGGAGCAGACGAAGGTGTTGACTGAAACGGTGAATCGCCATATAGACGGGATGGACGGATTCGAGAATGCGCTTCATGAGCTTGATAAAAATTTGTCGCATTTGAAGGGGCTCGAGGAGTCATTGCGAGAGGTGGTGCGAGATTGCTGTACGCGGCGTGTACGTAATGCGGCGGTGCGGTTGTCGCCCGCGAAGCACGATAAGCCGGAGGCTGTGTCTGTTGCTGTGAGACGTTCAGTGGTGCCGCGTACGCCGCAGGTTCCAGCAGCTGATGCAGATAAGGTCGTCGACGAGGATGACGACGAAGATGTGCCTGTGCAAGTTCAACAAAAACTTCCAGATTTCAATCCTGAATGGATACAGCAAAAAGCGGACTGACGGAGGAATTATGAATGACAATGTTTATTTGAAGCGCGCGTATGCCGAGGGAGTTCGTCGTGCTCTCAACGAGGAGCTCACCAAAGAAGGCAGCATTACATCTGCCATAGGCGGTATCCCCAAAGCGGTTCGGGGTGGTCTGTGGGGCGCAGGAATTGGCGGAGCGCACGGTGCTGTGACCGGTGATACAGAGGACGACATTCTTCGCGGTGCGTTGACAGGCGGCCTCATCGGAACGGGTGTTGGGTACGGTAGTCGACATTTGAGTAAACGTTTGCGTGATGCTACGAGGAGCGCACCAGGTGAGATGTGGCGTGCGCGCGGGACACCAGAAGCTCGGGAGTTGGCTCTCGGTAATGTCGGAAAGACGTACGAGCGTCTGATGAAAGACCCTGCCGAGTTTGCTTCGTTGGGGCAGTCTCTGAAGAGTATGGGACTGTTGGGCGTGGGCGGTGGCATTGCAGCGCGGCCGTTGTATGACAGGATGCAGAATCGGCGGGCGCCTGCGTATAACCAGCTTTATCAGTATTATTTACAAAATGCGTCTCGTGGCATGCGATAGGGAACGTGTATGTCTCTCAATGCGTCATTTGGGTATTCCAGAAATGAGGTGCGACGTGCAGAGTGTACCGCTGCCGAGGGTGTCGGAGATTTTGTCTGTGTCGCTGGAGATCCTCCAAACGGTCACGACGTGGTCGCTAAAGCAGATCCGGCAGATTTCAATAAGATGCCTGCTGTGGGTGTTGTTGTCAGTAAGTCGACTCCTATTGAATGTCTTGTCCAGTGGTTTGGAGAGACTCCGAGTATCTTCACTGGGCTCGCGTCTGGTGAGATTTATTTTGTAGGGTCTGACGCGAAGATTGCGGAGGAACCACCAACTCCAACAACTGTGCCGCTATTTACGCAATTCATGGGTGTTGCAACTGCGCCTACAAGATTATTTTTGCGGCCGAATGACCACATGGTTCGAAGGATACCCTAATGGCTAAGCGTGGAAAAACGAAAAACGTCAAAGAAGCTGCTCCCAAGAAAACAGCAACTCCAGCGAATCCGAAGCCAAAAGAGCCTTCGGTTGTGGCCGTCAATGAGGCTTACGACCGCATGCCGGATACCATCGAAGACCCAGCCGCAGTGTTTCGGATGGCGATGTTGGATATGAAGCGCGTTGCGGTCAATAACAAGTTGGCGTTCGTGGCTATGGAGCAAGAGAAAAAAGTTCAGAGTGTTGTGCTTGAGCGGGATAGGGCGCTCAAACAAGTCAAAGCCGAGTTAGCAGACGCGGAGCGCGAACTGTTGGCGCAGAAGGAAGCTATTGAAGCGCAGTATGGGATTGTGTTGCGTTCGTACACGTATAACGATGAAACCGGGGTATTGACTAAACAAGCTATTCTGAAGGAGGAGGCGAAGGAAATCGTGAAGGGGAAGGGGCGGGGTAACAAGGAGACAGCAGAGCCAGGCAGTAAAACCCTGCATTAGGCACTGGGAGGAAAAAAGATGGCTGAAAGAAAATTCATGTTCATGGCAGCGGATGGTTACTCGGAAGAGGCGGCTATCACTGATCATGCGGTACTAAGCGGTCTTGTAATCGGTTCTGGTTCGTATTCTGCTGGGAAGATAACAGGGGTGAGCGACGCGACTGCCGACGGAGACGCACTGGCTTACGGACAGTCTGGCGCCAATTTGGCGGGTCTCACCGTCGACACGTCCAACTTGGTAGTGTCCGGCGTGACTATCACAGGTCTGCCGACTACCCCGACAGGCGCGACGGAAGCAACTAGCAAGGCGTACGTTGACAGCATGGTTTCCGGGCTTTCTTGGAAGGAACCTGCTGAAGTTTTGCGTGTGGTCGATGACAGTCTCGTGACGGCTCCGACGTTGACGGCACCTGACGCAGGTAAGGCCTACGTTGTGGCCGGTATCGGCGGTGCCTGGTCCGGTTACGCAATCGGGGATATCGTTGAGTGGAGCGGTACCGCTTGGGCTTTGGTTTTGGCTGGAGCCGGTAGCGAGCCTATCGATGGCGCCCGGGTTGTGGTTGTCGAAGCCAGCGCGGCTGGTTCGTTTGCTGGTGAAGAAGAGAATATTGGTACCTACGATGCTACCGGAAATAGTTGGTCGTTCAGTACCGCAGCCGAGGGATGGGCCGTTCTTATCGCGGGTGAGAACAGCATCTACGAGAACGCGGGATTCACTTATGACGGTGGTGCTTGGGTGCAGTTCACCGGTGCTGGTCAAATCAACGCTGGTGACGGTTTGTCGAAAGACGGCAATACTATCGACGTCAATTTCGGTGACGGTATTACGAATTCCAGTGATTACGTGGCAATCGATTTAGACGCTGCTAGTTCTGGTTTGGAATTCACAGGAACGACCCCGGACAAAACTCTTGGAGTCTTGGCCAACACCGCAGCTGGTTTGGACATCGACGCCAGTGGCGTGAAGGTAGTGTTGGAGTCCGACGCGGCTATCGTGTTCGACGCGGGTAACGGCGGTATCGAAATCAACCTGGAGACCACCAATCCGACTCTGGATATTGTGACCAACGAGTTGGGTGTGAAGTACAGCACTACGGCTTCAGGTCTCGACCAGGACGCCAACGGTTTGAAGGTGAAGGTTGACGGTTCGAGCATCCTCATCAACGGTTCAGGTCAGATTTATTCGGCTGGTGCGGATGAAGCGACGCGCATTGAGAACGATTTCACTGCCGGTGAGGCCGTGGCTAAGGGTGACCCTGTTTACTGGGATACCACGGCCGACGAGTTTGGCAAGGCTACCGCGGGTACCGACGCTGAAGCGTATGTGTTCGGTGTTGCCAAGGTTGCTATTGGCGCTTCGGCCTCTGGAGCGGTTGTCAGTTACGGTCCCGCAGCGGATGTGCTGGTTGGAGCAACTCCTGGTGCAAAGTACTATCTAGGTGCTTCAGGCGGTCTGTCGACGTCGCCACCGGCAGGGAGTAACCGCGTTATCCTGATAGGTTGGGCGATGAACGCGACAGATATCTGGGTCCAGCCTATCGATTTCGGGAAAAAGGCAGCGTAACAAGGACTTACGAACTCTGCATCTTGATTTATATGATATCTGTGGCGCGCTTTCGAGCGCGCTACAGGTATTGTGTTATTTGGAGCCGGGACGATGGTTGACCGCATCAGTCCATTGAAGATTGAAGGACCGGCTAGCGGCGGTTCGCAGACGGATGATTTTCCAACGTCTGCTAGCCGGAATGAGGACTTCGTCGACTGTCGCGGTGTGACTGTTCAGGACGACACGTCGAATGACGATCTCGTGCGTGTTAGCCGTGACGGTGACGACATGACGTTCCTGGACAAGAACAACACCGTCAAAACGCTGACCGAGTTGTTAGCTAGTGGTGGCGGTCTAACGCCTACGACGCATGCTGTGCTCGACCAGCTTGTTCATGCGCTGGCGGAAGATTACTATGAAGAGTACACGCGGAGCGGGAACAAGGTTACAAACATCACCGTGTGGACGGATTCAGGCAAGACGACCAAGATTCGTGAAGAGCAGTACACCTACACAGGGAACAAGATCACACAAGAAGTGGATATCCAGTATGACGGAAGCGGGGTAGAAGTGGAGCGTTTGACTTTGACGTACGCGTATAGCGGTAGCCTGGTTTTGAACGTTACAAGCGTGAGGACACCGTAATGGGCCTTGTCCAAGTTATCATTGATGACAGCACAGATAAGACCATCACAGGTCGGTACGAATTTGACCGGGCAAACGGCGGCACGTTCATCGGCGGAGCTGGTACTTCTTTCCCGGGAACTCCTGCCACCGGAGAGTGGTTTTGGCGTACCGACGAGAGTAAGCTTTACCGTTACAACGGAACTTCGTGGGATACTGTGACGGCAGCAACGGCGATGCATGCGTCGACACACGAGAACGGTGGCAGCGACGAAGTCAAACTGGACGACTTAGGAACTCCCGACGACAACACCGACCTCAACAGTTCAACCGCTAGACACGGGTTGCTTCCGAAATTAGGGGGAGGGACCGACAACTTTTTGCGAGCGGACGGGTCCTGGGCGGAACCCGTATTTGGTCAGGATTATGAGTCTGCCGTTTCAGCAGCAGAGTCGTCTACTACGGCAACTTCTTGGCAAATAAAGTTGAGCCATACGACAGCAGCGCTCACGGGAACGTATCGTGTAGCGTGGACGGCGGTGATACACCAGTCTGGCGTTGCAGACGCAGTGCAGGCGCGTTTACGGAACACGACCGACAGCGCTGACGTTGCAGGTATGGCGGAACATGAGCCAAAAGACGTAAGGAACCGCATACACGTTGGCGGGTTTGAGGAGATAATTTTTTCCGGGGCGGCCAAGTCTTTTGAGATGCAGTTCCGTCAACAACGCGGCGGGACTGCATATATCAGTGAAGCACGCATCGAAATTTGGAGGGTTAGCTGATGGCGGCCATGAAATACACGTATTCCATCGCGGAAGATTTTCCGAACCAGCTTGTGAGCCCGGATAGGCTGACGTTAGAGATACAGGAGAGCGCCATTGTAACGGCGCTGGATTTCATCGGAACGTCGGGTGACGTTTGTGACATCTGGTTCAAGGACGCACTTACCGCAGGGGACCAAACTATTTTGGATAGCATCGTGGCAGCGCACAGCGGTGAAATTCTCCCAGATGTGGCGCAGACTGTGATAATTGACGAACCCAAAAGCCCAAGCGGCATCCCCCGCAATGAACCGCAACCACGCGAAGGTTCCAGCCTTGTAGTTGTCACACATAACTGGTGTGATCCGACCACGTGGTTTGGGGATTCTGAACGTGTCACTGCTGAAACGCTTACGACGAGTGATGACATTGTGTTTGATTCTGTGAACGACCACTGGATAGACTTGACGCATGGCAAGTTCTACGGTGAGGATAAGGTCAATGCGCCATACCTCCCGAAGGTCTACGTGGACAATGTGCAGGCCCAGGAACGGACACCGTGGGCAGCCACAGGTGGCGATTTTGAAATCAATTATACAACCGGGAAAGTGACGTTCTTCACGGCTCAGACAGGCAAGACTGTTACGGCAGATTACAACCACGAGAACGGTTCTACATTTTATGTTCGTCCAGCCGGGGGAAAAGTTCTCGTCATTGAAAATAGCGAGGTCCAGTTTAGCAAAAATCTCGCAATGAACGACACTATCAATTTCCAGCCGTGGGCGTACAATCCAGCTGACTTACCAAACAAGGTTCCTGTAGGCGCCGCGACAGTATACAAAACTATTCGTGATTTTGTCGATGAGGCACGCGGGGTGTACCCTGTGGTTCCGGTTATCGGTGGTTTAGCACGGGGGTTGTCAAACGAACACGTCGTGTTTCCGTACAACTACAAGACCGTGAAAGAGCTGGTCGCGAGTTTTGGTGTGGAGATACGTGTGTGGCTGTCTGAAAACGCGGTGTTCGGGGGCGAGTTCGCGACCGCGACATTTTACTGTACGAGTAAGAGCGAAGAGTAAATGGAACACGACGTTCGCATAGTTTTCACCGCGGGTACACGTTGGATAAGCCGTCTAATTCGTTGGGCGTTGCGTTCTCCGGTGAGTCATGTCTTTATCGAATACCCCAGTCAGGCGTGGGGTGGCCGCTGGGCGGCCGAAGCTACAAAGGGTGGCGTTCGTAAAGTGCAAGCGAAGAAGTCCAGACACCACGTCAAAGCGGAGTTTCGGTGCAAGGTAGACCTGCACGAAGGAATGGTGCAAGCGGCGAAGTACGTGGGTGTGAAGTACGACTACACTGGTGCCTTTTTCATTGGCGTCGTGGCTTTGTCGTGGCGCTTGTTGAAGGTGAAGATACGGCATCCTTTGCGCCGGTCGAGTAGCCAGTTTTGTTCAGAGTTCATCGCGTATATTTTTCAGAAAGCTGGGGTGCAGCGCACTGCGGCGTGGGACCCAGCGTTGTCGGGCCCGGGTAGGTTGTACCGTTTCTGTTTGAAAGAGACAGACCAGTTTGCGAAGATTGAGGAGAGTGCAGAGTGGCATACCAAGGACTCAGGCTAGAGAACGACACTTGGTGGTGGGAACTGGTGCGCCTAGATGAATTGGGTTTACCAGAAAGCTGGAATTTCCTTATCCCCGACAAGCTTAGTCACTTTTTGACGGTCTTCGGGTTGGCGTGGCTGTTGTTCGCGCTCTGCCGCGGCACTTGGGTAAACAGACACGTGGCTGTGCTCATCGCTTGGGTTGTCATGATGGGCCCCTGGGAAATTGTCTGGGACGGAATGTTCCGTCAAGGATTTTCATGGAGGGACGCTGTCGCAAATACACTTGGAGGGTTGCTGTTCTGGTGGTGGGCGGCATCGTACGACCACGTAGGACAGTCGCAATTGTGAGCTCATGAATGATCGTCGAACGCCCAAATCCCAGCCAAGTTGTTCTTCAAGCGGTGACGAAGAACCTCGACGGGACGCCGAAGACTTCGCTGACTTTGGCCGCAGCTCGTGTTTACCACGTAAACGCGGCGGGCGCCGACGTGGAGGACTTGGGCTCGACGTCTCTAGCGCAGGTAGGGACGAGCAGTACATGGCGGTACCGGTGGACGCCTGCTGCGCTGCCCGTCGGGCATTACTTTGTGGAATACGCTCTGGTGGATTCCGATGGGGTTTCTTTTGTTGATGTCGAGGATATGGTTGTGCAGGACTTTGCGCTGCAGGCAGATGTGGCGCTTATCAAGGCGGTGGAGTCTGGCAAATGGGAGATTTCTAACAATCAGATGGTATTCTACGATACTTCGGGGGCGGAGATTCTGCGGTTCAATTTGTTCGACATCAATGGAGACCCGACGAATGGTATCAACATGTACAAGCGGGAACCGGTGTAACCGATGCCACTGGTTATTGGGAGAGGTTACGGACGTGACGACCAAGTCATCGTTCAGCGTATCATCGGAGACGTTATTTCCGTTCTTGTACGTCTCCACGACGTTATTGAAACAGTTGTCGAACAGGACGAGAGTCCGTTTGTTCAAGTTTCTGAGGCGGACCACCTGTTTACGACAGTACAACTGGAAAACACGGTTGCGTGTGTTGTTGAACTTACGCAGACGATTTTTACGGTTGTTTCCGAGGAGGGCGATTGCATGAGCACCAATGACAATTCTATTCGGATGTTCCGCGGGGATAATCGAGACGGTGATGTCACGGCCAATTGGCCTGACGGTGTGCCGGTGGACTTTACAGGCGCGAAGATTACACTGACTTTCAAGGATCGCGCGGCAGACGCGGATTCGCTGGCGATATTTCAGTTGAAGAACACAGCTGCTGGTGGCAGTGACGACGAAGTCTTCATGTCGAATCCAACAGGCGGTCAGTTTGATTATCATATTGTACGGACGGATACGGAGGGAGCGAACCCGGGGATGTACGTTTATGACATCCAGGCCGTTCTTTCGAATGGGAAAGTGCTTACGTTAGTGAAAGATAAGTTTATTCTGAAGGCGGGTGTGACGCACGAGGTTCCTTGATGTCGGAGAGTAAGCACATCTTGTTGGTCGATGACGATGGTACTGTGCGTGCAATGTATGGGGACCGTTTTGAAAAAGATGGTTTCCGCGTTACAGCGGTAAGTTCTGCGATAGAAGCGGTAGAACGTCTCTCCCGTGGAGATGCGTTTGATTTGGTGATAACCGATATTATGATGGCGAAGATGGATGGTTGGGAACTCTTGGATATGATTCGAGGAGGTCTCGATATTGACAAGAAGGTTTTACCGGTTATCATCATCACAGCATTTGAAGAAAAAGGGCTTGAAACGAAGGCGTGGCGAAAGGGGGCTGCGTCGGTTTACCTGAAGGGTAAGCAACCACTTGTGAGGTTAGTCAACGAGGCGAGGATACAAACGGGGCGGATGAGGAGTAAATATCATGATGTCTGATGCGACGGGCGGTGTGCCGTGGCCCACAATTGTGACGGTATCGGGGAGCGTTCTTGGTGTGTTGGGCGTGGCGTTGTTGTTTCTCGTTAAGATGCTGGTGAAGTCCTATCAGGCGAGCGCGAAACGGGATCTTGAGATCGTGAAAAATGAAGCGCGGCAGGAGCTGCAGGAATTTCGGACGCTCACTTCCCAGAAGTTCGAAACATTGGGTGAGGACGTGATACAATTAGAGAGAAGAATAGGAAAGTACTTTGAAGCGCACGAGCGCATGAGGGACAAATGGGACGAGTTCCTCCGAGAGTATTTGAAAATCGACAGTACGCGCGGCCAAAAGGTCGACGCGCTTTTCCGCATTGTCGACCAAATGCAGGAAGCCCTTCGCGAAATCCGCCCAGCACTGAATACCAAAGTAGAAGAGATGTTGACGCATGCACTGACGGAATTGAAGCTCTACGTGCGGGATATCGTCAAGGAAGAGCGTAATGCCGGGTAGCTCTGCGGCAAAGCGCACTATCCAAGAACGTGAGGGTATTCAGATGACTCCTGCACAGCTCAATGATGTCGTTGAATCAAATCTTATGCATCTGAAACCTGCGCTCGAAGATGTTTATAGTGAGATGCTGCGTCTGAAGGACGATTTAGCCAATGGTAAGTTTGATGTGAAGCGCCTCGTGAAACGCGCGTGGGACAAGTCACACCTGTTGTAAGTATTCCTGGACTTCACGGTGAAATTCAAAAGTCCCTACCTGTGACAGGTACCCCGCGCCGAGCCACGTCATTCCTCGAATTGCTTTGAAACTGAATGCCAGTGAGTTGATGTCTTGAAGGGGCCACAGCGGTCCGCAGTCGAGTTTTCGCATAGGGTCGGCCATCTGGTGGTCAATGCACCTATCCTTTTCCAACGTTTGGACGGCTGTGCGTAACCAGCGTTTGAGTACGATGTTGGCTACAATTTGCGGTACAGTGTAGGGCTCCCAGCTCTCTCCGTCGATGTCCTGTACGCGATCAACGCGGTCTTTTGGGTATTCTCTGATGTTCAGATATTTCAGCGAACCGTTTACTTTACGCAGTAAACCTGCGTTCACGTGTTCGATGCCAATATGTGTGTAGCTACAGCTTCGTGCGTGCCAGGAGATACGTTCAAGTGGGTTGATAAGCTGCAGGATAGTGCCGTCACGGTCGATGATATAGTGTGCTGACGAATTCCCGATACCGTCGCCTCTATTTCGACTGGAGAACCACTTTAGAGTGGCTTTTCCACTGGTGCCGCCTGTGTAATGGTCCACCACTCCAACAGGTAGACTGTTTTCCCACGGAGGTCCGTGGCGGTCTGTTGGGTAGTGCATCTCGTAGAAGACGTCGCCGATTTTGTTTCTAATTTGAGTGGCGCTCTCTTCTTGCAGGTCGTTGATAGTACGACGGGCGTCTTCCTGGGAGAGACGCCCGCCGTTTAGAACTGTATCTGCTGCTGCACGAAGAGAAGAATTCTGTATCCAGCGAAACCAATCGGTTCCTGTCATCGGTGTGTCCCTCCGCGGCGTGTGGTTATACCTTTTTCTGTTCGATTTTTGCGCTGGCTAATCTGGTTGGCAGTTTGTTGCCGACGTAGTACCCCGTCTCGACACCGTGGTCGCGGGTTTGCCGGGCAAACTTGAAGAGCGACATGCTGCTGCTCTTTGCGGTCTTTTTTGCTACGTTGTATTCTTTCGATTCAAACCATTTCTTCGGCCGTGCCATCGTACATCTCCTATCGTAGTTTGTTTATGCTGCGGCACGAAAACCCACTGGGTTTCCACATTTGAGTTATACGCTTTGATGTGTTTCAAAGTCAAGCGAAAACCCATACCGTTATCGTTTTATGCTGTTCCGAGTATCTTGGTGGGGTCGACACCCGTGCAGATGCACGGGACGCAGTCGTGGATGACGGGGTCTACTAGTATGTGGCGTCCGTGGCAGAACGGGCAGCGTCCCAGAGCGTAGTCCGTTTCGAACAGGTCTAGGTTTTCAACTTTTTGACGAAGCAGTAGTTGTATGTCCCTCAGCGACAGCATCAGCATGCCCTGTTTTGATCCATTCATTTTCCACGACCTCAAGACCGTCGAGTAATTTTCTCAAGCAGCTTTTGCAAGCATGCCGAGGGTTACCTGTGGCTCCCCTAGAAAGATCCGCGACAACGTCAACACGCTGCCGACAAAAATGACAGTACGGGGTGTTGGACCGTGCGCGTATAAAATAGTACAGCGCACCGTCTACCATCACGTAGCCGTCGGAACTAGCGCCTGTCACTTTCATCGTTTGCGCCTTCCGTTTAGAATGAAATTTTTTGCGTCAGTGCTTAGCATTTCTCGTTCTTCGAGCGCGTCTACCATTTTTTGCTTTCGGTATGCGTCTTCGCGGATAAGATTTATCTGTTTGACAGTTGGTGTTGGCGTTGTTCCGGGCATCTAGCACCTCAGCTTTTTTTAGCACATTCGGCGGCTTCTAGCGCAGATTCGAATTGTGCGTTGAACGCGTTTCCTGCGTCTTCTGTTTCGGTACACGCTACGGCTTCGAACGCGGGGCTCATACAGCGCGCGTGTTCCGCTTGCTGTGTCAGGTAATCAATAGAGTCCAGGGCCTGTTGTATCGCTGAACCGACGGTCGCCCCGGCAGTTCCTAGAAAAGTTTCTAGGAATGTCTGGAATTTTTTGGTAGCTCCAGCTGATTCAGAACCGGCCATGAAAATAATACCTGCGACGGCTTCGTTGCCGCTGTCGAAGGGTGGCCGATTAGTGTCGTCTGTATTGTAGAGAGCCTCGGCGAGTTGGCTGATGAGGTATCTGTTGCCGCCGCCACCGTCTAGTGTCGGTTCGCTGTATATCATAGTGGCGCCCGCGTAAATACGCGGCCACGTAAGTGCTTCGACGAGTTCGTTCAACCTGTCTAAGATGTCTTGTGCCCAGCTCGAGTATCTGTTGATTTCGTTTTCAAGAAATTCAACGTATTCTTCGAGGGCTTTTTTTGAGTCGCTTAGCGAGTCTTCGAATGAGTCGAGGAACGGGACAAGGTGGCGTTCTACGAATTCTCGCGCTTGTGGAAAAAGGACGTCCAGTAAGTTGTACTGCACCCAGTCTGGCGGAACACCTCGCGTAGCTGGCATTTTGGCTTCGACCGTGCTTACCCGTGTTGTTTTGATGGTTCTGATGGTGGACAGCAGTTCATTCCCGTCAGCGTCTTCTATGGCTATTTCAAAACCTACGCCGTACGTGTAGTTGTTTCCGCGTTCAATTGTGTTGTCGAAAAATTCGGTGGTTAGGGTGTCGAACGACATGCTGTCTATTTCGTACTCTGCCCATTTTGTCGGGGTTTGGGCTGCGTCGAGGACGTTAGGGTCTTGTGCACGGTAGACGGTCACGCGTTTGATGTACGTTGTGTTCCCTTCGTCGTCGACATCGACAGTCCTGTCTACGTGCCCCCATTCGAGTTTTACGGCGTAAGGATGGTCTGCGTCGGGGGAACCAACAATGTTGTCCACTCCTGCGCCACCGAATTTCGTACCGTATGACGAAGGAACCACGAAAGCACGGAATTCGCGTGGTTGCGGTGTTGGTGCGTGGTACGACTGGACGCCGGGGATGCGGAGTGCCCGTGTAAATTTGTCTATGACTTCGTATAGCTCGTAAAAATTGGTTGTTCCCAGGAGTACTACGCCTGCGGCGATGTGCGCGTCTTGGCTGAATCGTGGCCGGTTGGGGTCTTTGGTGTCTTCAAGGGACTGTATTACTGTATTTAAGAACCCGTAATTGCCCCCTGAACCCACTAATTCCGCGGCTGAAACGGGTAGTTTTTCGGGGAAAGGGTTGCCTCCCAAGAAGGCGTCGGTCATGATTTTTCCGGATGTCTCCAGGTCGGTGCGGCTTACGGGTACTACCAACGTGTGGAACGTTCCCACGTTGAGTAGGTCTGTGAGCAGTGTCCGAAGGGTGTCTATCGCAGCTTGAATTGCTGCAGCTCCCAGGTCGGCTCCGAGGACTACCAGATTTATTGCGGCTTCAAGAATAGTTTTGACGATTTCGATGACAGTTTTGGCTGCGGCGACAACAGGCAGAAAGTCATCTTTGATGCCTTCTAACGAGCGCACAAGTATCGAGTCGGCCGGGTTTATCTGAATCCAGGGCGACGGGCTGTTTGCAGCGTCCCAAGTAGCGGCGCTATTCTTTTTCCGCAGGTCTGGGGGTGTTTTGTTCGTGTCGCTCATTTTGAATCTCGTGGCTCCGTCGTATCATTGCTAAAGTTTTTTTACTCTGTTCCAATTTTTCTGCAAGTTGCAGTTTCATGGCTGTCGCTGCAAACTTGGACAACTTATTGAGCAGGTGTATTGCACCTGTTTCGTTTAGTGGTATCCATTGTTTAGGCATCAGCCACCTAGCATGACGTTGATGGAGCGGCATAGTTGAAACATTGTTTCCGCTGTTGGCGTGATGGGCACTGTGTTAGGTGTTGTCGGGGAGCCCATTCCAATGTGGATATGCGAGTCGATAGCCAGTGCGAGTGTTTTCAAGATAGGTACCAGTGTTTCCCATTTTACTGCGTGAAACGCAGCGGCGCCTGTCATAGGGTCACCACCGAGTACGACGCTATCAGGGAACATGCTTCCTAAGATAATCCTGCTTGGAGGGCGTAACGCGCCGAGCATGATGTCGCCGCCGCCCATTGAGAGAACTTTGAATCCGCTTCGTGCAGCTTGAGTGTCTAAAGAAGCGGGGTTGCCTATTTCAAAGTACAGGGTGCCGTTGGTTACGTTCCATTGGGACGCGACGTCGCCAGGTTTAGCTTTTAGGTCGCCTCCGGCGCTAAAGCGTATGTGGCGCCCGGCGGTAAAAGCGATATCGCGTTGCACAGTGGCCGCGTAATCTTGGCCGACGTTCAGCGCCTTTCGTCCGCTCACGCTAGTCTTTTGTGCGCCCTGATATTTTTCGACGCGGTCCCCGTTCAGCACTGAGAGGTTGTCGTTTTCAGTGAGAACGCGTGTTGTGCGTCCTAATTGGATGTCGTGTATGAGAGAGCCTTCAGATATCAGTGTTTGATTGCCGCGTGAGTGAAAATTTACGGATCCGTCGTAATCTACGATGTGTTCGTATACAGGTGCGCCTTCTCTGTCGAAGGTCTGCAGGGACATCATCCCTGCAGACGCACCGCCCACGAGAGCTCTAAAAGTTGGGTTTGCGGGGGAGATTGTAGACTCAGTGAGCTGGTCTGTGCCGCCTTCTAATTTGAGCCACGTCTTGCCCCCGTCTTCGCCGAATTCAAGTGTACCGAATTGAGAGTAGAGTTGTGTGTGGCGGCCGACAATGCGTGTGATGTCTTTTTCAGGTGATGCGATAGTGTATATCTGTGCCCACGGGGAGGAGCCTATTACGCAAACACCACCGTCCAGAACACCGAGGCGCTGTCCTTGGTTACCTATTTTTGCCCAATCACCTGGTTGTCCGTCAACAGGTAGACGCCCTGCAAAATTCGCGGCATCGCCGCCGTCGAGTACATCGGCGAGTCCTACTTCGGTGAGACTGAAAGCGGGGGGTGTATCTTTGTCGAGGTCTGCGCTAACTGGGCAAAATTGAACAATGAAGGGGTGGCTCACACCAAATTGAACGAAGACGTCTTGTCCTCTACGCGGGATGTCGAGCGTACCGCCGCCACCGTCAGGGTCTTGTGTGGAATTGGGGAGTGCGACGTTCGACAAGAAATTTCCGAATTCGCTTTTTACCACACACGAACCGGATACAGGGTTTACTGAAATGATGGTACCGCGGACAGGGACAGGTGAGTACGCACCTACCCAGTTCCCGAACTGAGCGTCGTTGGTGTTTCCGCTAGGGAGGTTCTGCTGCCGTGTTGCCATGCGAAAATTATAAACGCATCAGGTGGTGAATGCTATCTTTTTCGAAATCAGCGGTCGGCTAAGCCGGGATTAATATCTTGTCCGTCGTCCATGAACATCGATTTGAATTCGTTGTCTGCGGGGTCGAACGGGTAACCGCCGGATGGCGTTCCGACGTTGTCGAGAGCGATAGGCTGCAGCCTGTCGAACAACAGGTTCACGTTTTCCAGGATGAGGTTCTGACCTGCGCTGAAGTTGATGGTCCAGTTGTTGATCATGCACAGTTCGAGGTAAAACGCACCGATAGACTGGTGTGCTTTGTTGCGGAAAACAATGGCCATCCCAAAAGGAATCATGAACAGTTCAGAGTCCAGATTGGCGAAGAACTGTGACTGTGCGCCGCCTATCTTCGGGACAGCAGCGTAATCGTCGAATTTGTTTACGTCGATGTTGGCGCGAACGACGTTCGTGTACAGAACACGAAGGAGATTCCGTCCGTTGACGAACAGTCGTGCGACGGCTGCGGTGCCTTGTGCTTTTCCGCTCACGAAGAACATCCGTCCAGACCCAACGGCCATGAGAGGCTGTGTTGGTTTGGTCTGGGTAACGTTGATGTTCTGCACCATTCCGATGGGAAGCATTTGGTCCCAAATGGTCGCTTCGCCGTTACGCTGTTGCCGTGCAGGACCTGCCATAACGAGTGTGTTGTCAGGATGCGCGCTTGATATTGCGGCATGGTCCATCAAACGTTCGACATAGCTTCTTTGAAAGAGCCAGTTATTCTGGTCTGGTCGGGTAACCACGCTGGGTCGTGCCATCTTAGCCTCCGGATTCCAAAACTATAAGGTGTACGCGGCGGGTTGCGAAACACCTTGAGAGCTGAGTGCTTTTCCAATACCGAGACCGGCGAGTGCACCACCGGCTAAACTGCCAAGTCCTTCGTATTGACGGAGAAGTGGCAGGAAATCTTGTTTCATAGCTGCGAGTTCTGGGCTTTTTTGAAATATGGGGTCGCCGTGTAATCCGCGAAGGACTTCACGGTCTGTTGTACCGCGGTACCGCCCCGTGTTGGGTTGTTGTTTGAGCACGCCACGAAGTTCGTGCAGTGCACCTTTCCGCAGAAGACGCGCGCCTAGACGGCCGCCGAGGCCGCCTGCTACAGCACCCTCGATACGGTGTCCCGGGCCGCCCATGATGTATCCAAGCCCAGCAGGGAGCCATATTGAGGTTCCCTGGTCTAGCAGCGTATTGAGAATACCTGCTGTTTTTAGCAAGCCGCGTTCGTCTAGCGCACACATCCGTCCTAGGTCGGTGGCCATTTTTAGGAAGACAGAACGTTTTTCGGCGGATACGGGCATTACTCTCCAGCGTCGGGGTATACCGTTTCCAGTATACCAGGAGTCAGGGCCGCGAGGCCACCTAGACCTGCAGCTGCGCCGTAGGGTTTTAGTGCGCCCATGACGTCCTGCCTGGCGAGTTGTATAGGTGTTTTACCCATGGCGCCAGGTGCGCCGAATAAGTACTGTCCCTCTGCGGTTAGCTTGGGCGTGCCGGTTTCACTGACATTCCCGAGGTTCTTTAGAGCCTCGCGTACGCGGCGTGCGGTGAAGAAATCTTTTGTGCCGGATGCAGCGCCGCCGAACAGTCGCTTGAGTCCTGTTAGGAGCGTGGGGTCAACGGCGGAGGTCTTGAGCAGACCGACGTCGTTTAGCGCTAGTTCAACTCCAATATTGTAGGCTTGCTTCATTGTAGTAGCGCTCCTACGACTGCATCAAATGCAATCCGACGACGTTTAGTACAGTGGGGAGATCCACTTCCATGTACATCTCGACTCTGTCGATTTCACCTGCCAATTGCTCGAGAATGGCGATTTCGGCACCCAACAGTGGTGCACCTATGCGTGGGTATGTGCGGAGTGACAGCACCTCAGATCCGTTGTTGACTGCGCCGCGGATGAGTTCAAGAGTCTCATCGAGAATGTTGTAGCGGCCCAGGAAACCTTCGACGATGTCTTTGTAATACAAGGCGACATAGTCGAAGTTTTTCACGGCCATCAGTTCGCCGGTTTGGTAGGCGCTGACGTCGGTGGTCACTTCATGCGCGCTGTAGGGCAGACTTGATTCACTGTCCTGCAGGAATACATACCAGCCGCTTTGTGACAGAGAGGTGATTTGGTCATCGGTGAAGTAGAAGTTTGAGTTGAAGAGTTGTTCGATGCCACTGACGCCGATGAAGGTGAAGCCTTGGTGTGAAGGCAATCCAGAAATCATTCCGCCGATTGTGCACGCCAGGTACTGCCCTGACTGTTTGCTGCGCACGCCGGTCAGTGCGTTGGTCAGGCCGGTGACGTAGACTTCATTTGGCCAGGCCATCACGACGCGTTTTGAGGCGAAGCTCGCGGGGATGGTATTCAACTCGGTTACCTGGGCGGCTTTGTCCAACTCGATGGAGATGCGGTATGCCATGTCGCCGTCGAAACCTTCGATGAAGGTGTCTGGAGCCAGTTCTTCGAGCGTTTCGAGGTCGGCGTCGAGGTATTCGTCGCTGACAACGGTTTCGATGGGCCACTGAGTCGTCGAGGTGTCCCATTTGGTTGGGTCCGTATC
>Ga0164311_10000033_pt1 | contig 46451 bp, 65 predicted proteins | sample GuaBasSedimGuay2_FD_121796 | JGI IMG/M metagenome (GOLD analysis project Ga0164311, IMG submission 121796) | Subseafloor sediment microbial communities from Guaymas Basin, Gulf of California, Mexico - Guay2, Core 4569-9, 9-12 cm | ecosystem: Environmental > Aquatic > Marine > Hydrothermal vents... | reverse complement strand
GCTAAGTTCGGTGGAAGCTACATAGACAACATGGTGCCTCCCTACAGGATGTATGGCCGTGGGGTCTCATGCTACCAGTGCTGTGCATATACCTTTACATCAGGTCCAGAGTCGGATCCAAAGTTCTATGATAAGCTCTACCTTGAAGGTGGGGAGCACTTTAGCTTAGGTGGAAAGCAGGTTGTGACTGTCAATCTCCCGAGGATAGCTTATAGAGCGAATGGCAACGATGCTCTAGTGCCTGAGCTGCTTAGAGAAGTTGTCTCTAAGATAGTGAAGGTGTTTGAAGTCAAGGAGAAGTGGCTCAGGAAGCAGCTCGAGAACTACGGGATTCCATTCGCTCAATACAGGCCTAGAGATCCTGTTACTGGCGAGAAGCTTCCGCCTCTAGTTGACATGGACTCTCTTGTTTACACGATAGGTGTGCTTGGAGGCAATGAGATGGCTCAGTACCATACTGGGTACCAGCTTCATGAGAGCAAGGAGGCTGTACGCTTCCTAGTGAAGACCATTCTGCAGCTTAGAGAGATTGTGAAGGAGCTCCGAGAGGAGACTGGGCTCCCTTTGGTCCTCGCTAGGACACCAGCTGAGTCTGCTGCACAGAGGCTTGCTATAGCTGATCTAGTGAACAGGAAGTTCAGGGAGAAGGCTAAGTCTGTTGTTAAAGGTGATGTTGAGACTGCTGCAGCTTCCATAGCAGCTGGTGAACGCCGCAACCTACCTGTGTACTACTCTAATGGTACACACGTGTACGTCGGGGCTAGGATCCCTCTAGCCAGGAAGATAGAGATAGAACAGAAGTTCTTCCCGATACTCGGTGAAGGGGGGAACATGTTCCACATATGGCTTGGAGAAGCCCACCCTGACCCAGAGGCGCTGTGGGGGCTCACAAAGAAGATAGCCCTGGGGTCTCAGATAGGCTACTTTGCTTACACTAAGGACTTCACTATATGTAAGAGCTGCCACCGTGTATCTCCTCTGCTAAACGAGTCTTGTCCACATTGTGGTAGTAAGGCTGTCACATACTGGAGTAGGATAACAGGGTACTATAGCAATGTAGAAGGCTGGAACTCAGGTAAACTCAGAGAGCTGAGGGATAGGTATAGGATATCTCTGTAAGCTATGGTGATGGGAGTATAAGCTCTCCCTCTCCCTTAATTGACCTATACTTACCCTTTAGGTAGTATATTCCAGTGATTGCTGCCAGAAGGGCATCTAAGTCGTCTCTGCTGGGCTTTATATCGGGTGAGGTGCTCACCTTAGCTATGCCGAGCGCGTTCTTCCAAGCCTCTTCTAAGCTGCCTGAGATTCCCAGGATCTTTCTGCTAGATGTGGGGTGAACTTCTATTACGTTGAATCCCCTCTCTTCTAGGGCTCTTCTAAGCCTTACTCCTCTCTCTGTGAGCTTTCTCATCCCTCTTAGCATCGGTGGAAGCAGCTTGATGCCTTCTTTGGCGGCTTTTCTCTCTAGTTTCCTGAGATACCCTTCGTGTGGCTTGGTTAGGGGGGCGTCTATGGCAATTACGTCTGGCTTCTCTCTGGATACCACTTCTATGATTTCATGATCTGCTGTAGCCCTGTAAAGCCTGATCTTGCCGCCTGAGACTATTGCAATTGAGGTTGCTTTGCTCTCCGATCCAGTGAGATCTATTCCAGCTGCCTTCATATTCCACCCTTAGCTGGTATCCCCATAAACTTCCTTATTGCCTTCACTACATCCTCTCTCGTTATGATACCCACTATAATTTCCCCTCTAGCCACTGCTACTACCTCGTTTTTCAATAGCAGCTCTGCTATCCTCATAACCGGCTCGTCCTCCTCTACCAGAGCTGCTTCCTCTGCTGCGTCTATTGCTGGTATCGCAGTCAGTGGTGTCTCTGGGTTTTCTATTGCAGCTTTGATCAAGGACCTATGCGTTATGCACTTTCTCCCGAGGATTACTCTCTTCCCCTTTAGGAGCAGCTCACATACCTTATCTAAGCTGTCTGATGGATCTACCTCAGTTAGATCTCCCATGATATCGCTTGCTCTTATCTCTATGCTTTGGAGCTTGCTAGCTATTATCTTGGATATCTCAGATAGAAGACCTGGTGAAGGCGTCGTCCTTCCTCTCTCTATCTTGCTTATCAAGCTCTGTGATACGTTAACTTCTCTGGCTAGCTCCCTTTGTGTTACTCCTGCCTTCTTCCTGAGTATCTTCAGGGAGCTTGGGTTCTTTAGTATTGCTGCTGATATTTTCTCCTCTAGTGTGCCCAAAGGGGCTCACCGCAGCTTTCGTCAGGGCATTATATGTCTTTAAAACTATTATGCTCCACTTGATGATTGAGTCCAAGACAGCTCTCGTTTTCGTCAGGCTACTGCTCTCTATCACGATTATAACCTCTCTTTCCGACTCTAGCATCTTGATTTCAGCTCCTCGGATACCCATCCTGTTTACTTCAGGCTTAAGCGCGGCTTTAATCGCTTTGACCTCCTGAGGCCTCCCCTCAAGCTTTATCTCGGCTCTAAGCCTTACCAAAGGTCCAAACCCCTTTGATTGTGAACCTTGGGCCGGTCTCATCCCAGGTCTCCCCATCGTAGAAGGTGAATTTCCAGCCTTGATTCCATGCTGTCAGAGCGAGCACGGAGTACTCCTCATATCCCTCTGGCTTCCTGCTTATGTTTATGTGCTCGACTGCTATGTGCTCTCCTAGGCAAAAAGCGAGTTCTTCACATAGGGTTTGGCTCTCTTTGCCTGCGTTAGATGGGGCTGCTATGATGAGTTCTCTTTTGTCTGTTTTCCTCCTGCTTTTCAGCCCTATTTCCCTCGATAGGGTTATTCCCTTCAGTATGAATGCTATTCTTATCTGTTCACATAGTCTTGGTGCTGCTAGGATAAACCTCAGCATTCCTGGGTTTCCTTTCCATCTCTCCACTATAAGCACTCTGGGTAGTCCTCTTGCGACAGCTTCGATGCAGAGGTCTTCAGTGGAAGCTTTGCCTCTGTTTCTCTTGACTGCATTCGGTATTGATCTGGCTAGGTCTTTTATGAAGCTTCTTATCCTTTGGGTTGGTCTTCTAGATGTTGTTATCAGGATCATTTTGCGCTTGGTGGCAGCACTCTTCTCTCAGACCCCATGTCTGTTCTAGGGGTCCATGCTCCTCCTGTGAATGTTGCTCCGCATTTTCTGCACCTCCAGATTCCTGCCATCACTTGTCTTACTCTCTTCATTCTGCATCTTGGGCACTCATACGTTGCCTTAGCTTTCCTAACCGCCTCATTGTACCTGTCTCTGACGGTCTTACCATATCTGGGGGCCTTGATTATCTTAGGCATTCGCTTCAGCCTCTTTTACTGCAGCTTTGACCTTCTCTATAAGCTCCCTACTTTTAACTGTTGCTATGTCTATAGCAAGCTCTAGCTCTGCTGGCGTGAAGCTTCCTCCAAGCATCTGGATGGCACAGACTCTATTATGGTCATCCACTGTTATTGTTATTCTGGAATCTGCTACTTCCTCTTCTGTGAGGTTGGGGTCGACTATTAAGGTGTCTCCGATCTTGGCTATGGTCACGCTGACTGGTATGGCCTTCGTTGGCAGGGGCTTAAGCTTCTCTAAGTTTGCCTCGAGCTTCCCATCCTCTGTCATCTTGACCTCAGGTATCACTGTGGTCATTAGCGCAGCTATTCCAGCTAGTGCTGATGCATCTTGTAGGTTTCCATCGTGGTCTAGTATATGTATATCCAGGAAGATGAGGTATACCTTATTCCTACCTGGATCAGTGGGGTGTGGTATTACAAGCTGCTTTAAGTCTACTGCCTCGGCGCTTCTTATTCCTCTATCCACTACCCTAGCGAGCTCTATTGCGTTCTCATCTGGTGGCCCTGGCTCGAATGTAGGTGATGCCAGTGGAAGCGGCTCCTCATGGGTTATTAGCACACCTGTGTCAGGTGAATCTGGGTATGGGTCTCCTACATCTATCTTCACTCCTGCTAGCACCTGTGTCCTTCCTAGCCTGACCCATGCCTCACCTTCTCCCTTCGTGAACCCTCCTCTTGCCTTGATTTCGATCTTCCTGTAGTCCAGTGGGTGCCTTCCATCTTCTCTAATCTTGTCTTCCTTGATTATGGTCTTTATGTACTCCTTCTTTAAGAGTGATATTACACGCCTATGTGCTGGTCTCACCTGCGATCTCCCTCACGATTTTCAAGTACTTCTCTCTTATAGCCTGCTTCTGCAGCTCATGTATCTTCTTGCAGGCGTCCATGGCCATGCCTATGGCTTGCTTGAGCTGCTGTGGTGTGAGCGTCCCATCCATTTGGAGAAGTGTTATCTCATTGTAGTCTACTAGCATGGAGAGCGCTAGGTCAGCGTCTCCCCACTGGTCTTCCTCATGCCCTACATCTAGGACGAGTACATCCCCCACTCTTCCGACTGTGCATGCTGAGACGAGCCCTCTCATGGGGATTCCTGCGTCTGCTAGGGCTACGGATGCTGCTGTCGTCCCTGCTACTCTAGTTCCTGCATCTGACCTAAGTACCTCAACGAACACATCTATTGTAGTTCCTGGGAACTCGTGGAGGAACAGGCTTGGCTCTAAGGCTTCTCTGATGACCTTTGAGAGCTCTATGCTCCTCCTGTCTGGCCCAGGCTTCTTCCTGGTTGATGTCGAGAACGGAGCCATGTTATATCTGCATCTCAACACGGCCTTGTCCGGCTGAGCTAGGTGCTTTGGGTGTAGTTCTCTTGGCCCGTAGACTGCTGCGAGGATCCTATTTCCTCCCCACTCTATGTAAGCTGAACCATCAGCATTCTCGAGTATTCCAACTTCTATCCTTACCGGCCTCATTTCATCAGGTTTCCTGCCGTCTATTCGCGTGCCGTCTTCATCGATTAGCTTTTCGGGAGGTTTTTCTATAAAAATGGACAACTAGCTCCCCTCTCTCACCTTAGTTAACTCCTCTTCGAGCATTGCTTTAACTCTGTCGCTTAGACCTGAGACATGTGATTCCAGCTCTATCTTTCTTATGGCCTTAGCTAAGACCGCTAGGATCCTGGGGTCTTTGCAGGACACCCATACTAGCCCATTTCTTCCTACTCTTATATCGCAGCCAGTTAGCTCCTTGAGCATCTTTATCATTGATCCCTTCTTTCCTATTATCCTTGGGACCTTGCTGGGCTCTACCTCAAGTATCATGCCTTTTCTAAGTGGACCTAGCCCTGGCCCGTCTATGCTCAGGAGCGGGTTGGCTCCCCTATCAAACCTTATGATTTTAGCCATTACTGTCTCTCCTATCCTTAGCTCTCCTTTAGTAGGCTTATCTGGCTGGATCTTCTTGAGTAGGACTCCATTGTAGGGGGCTTTAATCTCTACTAGGTACATGTTTACTCCTTCATCTATGACCTTTCCTATCACCTCGTCGCCTACTGATGGTATATAGCTTCCTTCAAGGGGGATCACACCTATCTTATCTCCTTTGACGTCTAGTAGCCCTACTTTGCTTGCTTTCACGGCATCTCTTTCTCTGAATACTCCTGTGCTCAGCTTGTAGTTTCCGATCGCTACAACCTCGCCTGGCACTACTATGCTCCTGTTCTCGAAGAGGATTTTTCTGCTACTTGGCATGGATTATCTCACCGTTCATCTTACTTACCAGCTCTATTACCTTGGTTGAGAGCCCTGATGGGATCTCCACCTCTAGCTGCAGGCTTCCGTCTTCTAGCCATTCCTCAAACCTTACATCACCGTACCTGCCTAAGATTCCTCTGGCTTTGGCTGCTGTTGAGGCTGGGAACCTGGCTTTAATCACTGTCCTGCCTACCTTAAGGGGTATCACCTGGGATAGTGCTGGCAGTATGTCTTTTACCTGCTCTTCTGCTGGTTTAAATGGGTCTATCCTGACTTTAGCTTGCTCCAGTGCTTTCTCTATCCTCGCTCTTGGGTGTGGCTTGTTTGTCCTCGGGTCTACGCTATAAGTGCACAGATAGTCGATTATCTGCCTCTTTCTTCTTTCGATAAGCTCTCTTCTATACTCTGTTGTTATCTGTATTTCTCCTTTTTTGAGTATGGTCTCTGCTATCTTGTAGATGTCATCTGTGCCGAAGCCTTCTTTGAGCTCGCTTTGGGAGGCTTGGATCCCCTTTTTGGAATCCTTGTATACTATCTCAGCCACTAGAGCCTCCTTTATGTCCACTGGCTTCCTCTCTAGCACCTTGTAGGCTTCATTTGGCTTCACAAGTATCTCGAAGCGGTGTCTTCCTCTCCTGATTCTAGCGATTATGGCTTCTGTCACAAGCGCCCCCTCAGTACCCTGCTGCTCTAAAGTACTTCTTCACCTCCTCCGGTGTCAATCTCGTGAACTTCTTGTCCTCTACTCTGATCACCGCTATCTCAAGGTCGTCTGGTGGGACCTTCTTCTCAGCTGCTTTCTGCACCGCTTTTATGGCTAGCTTCATCCCGTCGTCTATGTTCATGTCGTCTCTGTATTCCTCCTCGAAGACTTGTCTAGCTGTCTGGCTGCCCATACCAACAGCATAAGCCTTATATGGGAGGTAAAAGCCGCTTAGGTGTGTCATCATGAGCCTGGGCTTTGTATCCACTCCCCCTATTATCATTAGAACCCCAAATGGCCTGGATCCAGCATACTGGGTGTGTACTTGCTCATACTCTGCTATCCTGTTTGCTAAAGCCTCTACTGTTATTGGCTCACCGAATGTAAGCCTGTTTATCTGCGCCTCCAGCCTCCCTCTTGCCACTAGCACTCTTCCGTCGCTTCTGAGCCCTGCGAAGACTGCTCCTATGTGTTCGTCTATCTTGAAGACTTTCTCAGCTTCCTCCATTAGCGGTGAGGTAACACCCTTTCTTGCGCCAAGTATGACCCCATCTATACACTTCATCCCGAAGCATATGGCTGACTGCTTGGTTGCAGTCAGAGCGTACTCTACCTGTAGAAGCCTACCCTCTGGGTTGAAGACGGTTATTGCCCTGTCGTATCCTCCTGCCATTGGGAACACATGGTTCACCTCTCACTCCGCTAGCTGAAGTAGTATGCTATGCCATTTAAAAGCCTACTGAAGCTGCAACGCCAGCCTAGCTGCTGCCTTAGCTGCTGCCTTAAGCTGCTCTATGCTCAGCCCTAGCGATCTCAATGTGTTTCCTATCTTAGCTATGTCCAGTCTGCATCTAGATCCCCTATACTCTGATATGAGCCCCATTGTGCATAGGGCATAGTCTAGGCTCTTGTGGTCTGTCATCAGAACTCCCAGTCCAGTGTCCTGCTCGAAGTAAATTAGCTCTAGTATGCTGCTTGATAGCATAGTTACTCCCCCTACTCTCAGGGCTGTGCTGTAAAGGAGGCTGCTGAGTTCTCTCGTGGTTATTGTCTGCTTTCCGAGGTACCTGAAGAGGATGTATCTTCTTCTCCACCTAGCCTTGATCGGGATCTTAGCCCGCAGCCCTGACCCCCCTGACCTTGAGCAAGGCCAGCTCCCTTCCTCTCTCCAACATAACCCTCGGGAATACTGTTATTGCATTGGCTGCCATCGGCGGATCCAAGTTAAGCATCACAGTAGCTAAAGCCATGAGCACTCTAGGGCTCCGGAGGTCCCAGCGAGTTCTCACCTCCGCTCCCAGGAGCACCGGTACCCTTCTAGTTGATGCTATTTTAAGCTCAGTTTTCAGGACCCTGAGGCCATATTGGAGTTCTCTAGTTCCCTTGCCCCATAGATCTGATACATACACTATTACTGCAGCTCCTCTTTCTTGTGCTTGCCTAGCTGAGACGTCGTCAAAGTACAGCTTCCTCTCCGCTACCCTGAGAGCTATCAGGTCGATTCCCCTATGGCTTGTTGCAGCTCTACAGCTTTGGAGGCTTTTAGGCTCTGCAACTATTATGTCAGCATATCTCCTGGCCTCTCCTATCTCTGTCCTCCAGTCTTCTACACAAGCTATGTGGGCTCCAAGCTTTATGTGCTTGCTTTCAGGCAGTGCTTCTCTGAGTACTTTAAGCGAGCCTGCAGTATTAGCCATCACTGCCACTATGGAATACCCCAGGTTTGTTGCTTCGCCGGCAAGCTCTACTATCCTCTTAGAGTCTCTGGCGTATAATCCTATCAGGGCACCTTTCATTCTGCTCATCTCTATGAGCTCCCCTCGTGATCGCGTTAATCACTGCTCTTTTGCTGCTGCCTTCTAGTACTACTCTTATAATGTCTCCTCCTTCCTCTAGTTCGATTACTCCCTCAAGTGCCTTCTGCTTGCTTACCCTTATGTAGAGGGTTCCTCCATCCATATGTAGGTCTATTCTCTCGAGAAGCTGCTCTAGGTCTTTCTTGGGCAGGCTCTGGATTATTCTTCTAGCTACCTCAGTGGCTTTTTTCCTTCCTCTCACTGTGATGGTGTACTTCTCAATGCTATATCCGAACTGCCCTCTGAGCTTCTCGTGTCTCAGCTTTACTTCCTCTCTGAGGTGCTCTGGTATCAGGGATAGCAGGGCCTTCCTTACCTTGCTTGGATCCTCTGTTGGGTAAGCATAAGTCTCTATTGTGGCACGCTTAAAGGCCATGTTACCTTAATCCTCGGCTCTTTTTTCCCGCGCTTGTAAGCCCTCTGAATACTCTACCTCTGTGTGCTGGCCTTGTTATCCAGTTGAGCTGGGGATCTGATGCTATAGCTGGGTGGTGTGGGTCTACCAGTATGACCTCATAGTACTTGTACTTACCATCCTCAGCTATGTAGTAAGAGTTGAGAACCTCGAGGTTCGGGTACTTTCTTGCTGCTCTCTCTTCTGCAATCCACCTTATGCTCTTAGCTGGTGTGAGCTTCCTTACTCCCAGCCCAGCTGGCTTCCTTCCTGCTCTAGGCCTGCCCTTTCTTCTTCCTCCCTTCCTGACTCTAACTCTCACTACTATTACCCCTTGCTTCGCCTTGTATCCTAGCCTCCTAGCCTTATCTGGTCTAGTTGGCCCCTTCAGCCTGACTACTGCAGGCTGCTTTCTCCAGACTGCAAGCCTTTTCCTCCATAGCTCCACAAGCACTGGATCCTTGAACCTATTTCGCCAGGTAGCTTCTAGCGCTGTTGGCATAGCTTGGTCACCACTAGCTAATATAACCCTCATGCTCTACTTTAAAAGGGTGAGCTTTTGCTGATCGGCGTATGTGGGAAGACCAACGTCGGGAAGTCTACCTTCTTCAATGCTGCCTGCATGGCGTCAGCTGAGGTCAGCAACAGGCCTTTCACAACCATAAACCCAAATGAGGGTGTAGCTTATGTGAGGGTGAAGTGCCCCTGTGTCCACTTAGGTGTTCAGTGTGATCCACGCTATGGGATGTGTATAAGGGGAACTAGATTTACCCCAGTTAAGCTTCTTGACATAGCTGGCCTAGTTCCAGGAGCTCATAAAGGTCGAGGTCTAGGGAATAGGTTCCTAGACGACCTCAGGAGAGCTACTGGCAGTATCCTTGTGGTAGACGCCTCTGGCTCCACCAGCCCTGATGGAGAGCCTGCTCAGCCGGGGTCATATCCCCCCGAGGGAGATGTGGAGCTTGTTGAAGAGGAGCTTGTGTATTGGGTGGCTTCTATAGTGGAGAAGGCAATGCACAAGCTGAGGCGCATCCCCCCAAAGTCGGTAGCTGAAGCGGCTCAGGTGCTTGCAACGCAGTTGTCTGGCTTGTCTGTTGATAAGTCTAGCGTGCTTGAGGCTGCTGCTAGAGCTAAGCTAGACTTGAAGGCTGTAGCAACATGGGATGATGACAGCATACTAAGCTTCTCCAGGGCTCTAAGGGGGCTATGCATGCCGATGGTCGTTGCGGCTAATAAGGCTGACATGCCCTCTGCTAGGAGGAACATAGAGCGGCTTAGGAGCCTTATGGCTGGGAGGTATGTGGTCGTCCCGACTTCAGCCGAAGCTGAGCTCATATTGAAGAAGGCTTCATCAGAAGGGCTGATAGATTACCTTCCTGGTGCTAGCTCCTTCAAGATACTGGACCACTCGAGGCTTACTCCAGCTCAAGCGGCTGCGCTTAAGGCTGTTAAAAGGATGGTGTTAGATGTCTACGGGAGCACAGGTGTACAGCAGGCGTTGGAGTCTCTTGTATTCGATGTACTTGGGTATAAGCCTGTGTTCCCTGTGGAGAATGAAGGCAAGTTATCCGACCAGGAGGGAAGGGTGCTGCCTGATGTCTATCTCATGCCTCCCGGGGCTACTCCAATAGACCTAGCATACGCCATACACAGTGAGATAGGTGAGTCATTTAAGCACGCGATTGATGTGCTAAGGAAAGTTAGGCTCCCGTCGACAGAGCCGCTTCCATCAGGTGCTGTGGTGAAGATAGTCGCTAGGTCCTGAGGGCATTCATGCTCTCATAGTACTCCTTCAGCACTAGCTTTTCTGTGCCTCCGACATCTATCCTGTCCCATGGGGCTTCCTCTCCTACATCTACTTTGGGCTTGATTTCTTCAAGCTTGATCCCGTATGCTCTTAGAACCCTCCTCCATCCTCCTGCTCCCCTACCAGCTTCAGCAGCCTTCACTATCATGTCCCCCAGCTCCCTTCCTCCCAGTGAGAGCATTGCCTGTATGGTTGCCTCAGAGGGGCTTATGCCAGGTGCTGCTTTCACGCCTACCTTCCTCAGCATAGCTGCTAGCTTCCTAGCTCTCACGCTGGCCTCCCTATAGCCGATAAAGCCCCAGTACTGAGATGGTGTATGGGCCTTCGGTATAAGCGGGTTTATTGAAGCCTGCACTCTGACATTTAGCCTTCTAATTTCCTCAACAAGCTTGGCTGTCTCAGCTAGATCTTCCTCTCTCTCCCCGGGCAAACCAACCAGCAGGTACACCTTCACCTTGCTGAAGCCAGCTTCTACAGCTTCTTGAACCGCCGCCAGCACGTCCTCGGAGCTACCTCCTCTTCCAATGGCGTCCCTAAGCTTGTCTGACCCTGTTTCAACACCCATTGTGAGAGTTTTCTGGCCAAGTCTTCTCATAGCTATCAGCTTCTCTCTGTTTATGAGCTCTGGTCTAATGGAAGCCATGCTCCCCTCTACTCCCAGCGTCCCTATTCTCTCACAGATTTCCTCAAATCTGCTGTAGAATGTCAGCCCGGCTCCGATTAGCACAGCCTTTTTGGCCTGTACGCTCTCTGCCTGCTCTCTTATCTCCGATATAGCTTTTTCTATGGGCTTTTCCCTATAGGGCTTAGCTGTCCACCCGATGAGGCAGTATCTGCAGAGCATAGGGCATCCTCGGACCACTTCTACTCTAGCTGCTCTCCCATAGACTGTAGCTTCTATCCTCTCAGATGCCACGCTGGGGAGCTTGGCCTCAGCTATCTCGCTCGAGACAGCTCTCCTACACTTCTCGCTGAAAAAATAGAATCCTTCCTCTCCCATGAGTGAATCAATTCCGCTTAGTCCCTCGGCAGCAGCTTCACATAGCCTGGGAATGGCTTCCTCAGCGTCTCCCACCACAGCTACATCGAGTATGTTTGCTAGAGGCTCGGGATTCGAGGTGATGCAGGGCCCTCCACCAACTATGATAGGCCCTTTCCTGGGCTTAGTGGGCTTTATCCCAGAGGCTAACAGCATCTTGACGAGGTTCACGTACTCCCACTCATACTGCACAGTAAACGCTATGATGTCAAAGTCCCTTAGGTTTCTCTTGCCTTCTAAGCTAACTGGTATCGTATCTAGGAAGGCAAGCTCACATTCTACACCTTGTGCTTCAAATAAGCTATACAAGAGCGGCACTGTTGCTCCACTGAACCCAACCCTATAGGGTGCTGGATAGCATACTACTACTCGCACCTTAGCTCCCGTATTCTGTCCTTATACTCTAATATGGGTATTGCTGCCCAGCTTGCTCTCGTCTCCAACTATCAGAGCACTGTCTTCTCTCCCTATTAGCTTGCAGTTGGCTGATATATGAGCCCTCTCACCGATGACGGTGTTCTCTATTAGGCACGAGGCGCCTATGCTGCTGTACTTTAAAACAACTGCTCGCCTTATGGTGCTGCCCTCTCCGACGTATGCCCCCTCTGATATAGATACTAGGGGGCCTATCTCTCCCTTGACATCTGCTTCGCTGTCTACATATGCTACTCTACCTCTATCAAATCCCTTGTATTCCGTGTTCTCAGCTATGATCTCAATGGACTTTATGAGGTTATGTGCTCTGCCAATATCCACCCATTTGTCTAGCTTTATAGCCTCTATTCTAGTGCTGTATGCTGCCTTGATGAGTGCATCTGTGAGCTCGATCTCCCCCCTCTTAGATGGCTTAAGCTCCCTTAGCTTGCTAATGATCTGCTTGTCTGCAACCACTATTCCAGCGAAAACATGCTTTCCTGGAGCTTCCCCTGGTCTGGGTTTTTCTACGATTCCTGCCAGCTCCCCCCCTCTTATAATGCATACACCATACTCCCATGGCCTTTCCACCTCGTAGACTGCTATAGCAGCCTCTCCGCTGGATGCCTTGTCAGCAAACTTGCATAATGACTGTATATCTGCCAAGACATCACCATAGTAGACTATTGTGGCGTCTTCTCTCAGTTTTTCTTGCGCACATGCTAGCGCGTGACCTGTTCCAAGCTGTTTCTCCTGTACTATGAACTCGATTCTTTTCCATTCCTCCTTTCTGCTAAAATATCTGATGATGTCTGCTGCCTTATAGCCTACTACAACAACCACTCTATCTACTCCTATTGATTTGAGAGCCTCCAGGTTGTGCTCTAGTATGGGCTTTCCAGCGATTTCTATCATGACCTTTGGCCTACTAAGTGTTATAGGCCTCAGTCTTTTGCCTATTCCTGCTGCCAGCACTACTGCCTCCACACAGGACTACCTTCTTATCATGTCTGTTCTCAGCAGCTTCCTTAGATCAACGTTCTTTATGGGGCATATCTTCCTGGAGACCTGTGCAAGTTCTTCATTTAGCTTGACTGGGCTGCCGAAGAGCACTGACTTTATGTACTCCTCTAGAGTCAGTGTTGGGATTATCTCTAGCAGCTTCTCTGAGACAAGCTTCCTTATTGCCTTCTTCATGCTGGTTCGGATCCTGTACCTAGTTACTATGGTGTGGAAGTGCCTCACTGGGATCTCATCGCTCGTCTTAGAATCGACGAACAGCTCTACCAAGCTGCTTCTCCTCCTTATCATCGATGCCCTAAAATCTCGGCTTATCGCCGCTTTACAGAATCTTCCATAAACTGTGCTGTCTTTGGCTTCTGTTATCCTGTAGTAAAGCTTGTATTTCTCATGTTCAAAGCTTCCAGTCAAATCTCTGAGGGTAACCTCTAGGATCCTGCCCACAGCGGACTTTGGCTTCCCTACAAGGACTGTGCCTATTGTCTTACCCTTAAACACATCTAAAGCAATGACAGGCATCCACTGCTTCGGTATCCTTCTCTTCCCCCTTTTTCTTGAGGACATGCTCTCCTCTCACCGCGCTTGGATTAGGTTAAAAATAGGTACATGATGGACACTTAAGTGTTGAGCTATGCATGCCAGAGCCTATAGTTGACATCCAGAATGTTACATTCAAGTATGCTGGAAGCAGCGCTCCTGCCATAGTAGACGTGAGTTTGCAAATTAAGAGAGGAGAAGTGGTACTGGTCACAGGTGCAAGCGGCTCAGGGAAGTCGACGTTCTGCAGGCTCCTAAACGGCTTAATCCCTCACTTCTATGAAGGTGAGTTCTCGGGTTGTGTTTTCATTAATGGAGTTGACACTAGGACGATTCCCGTGTATGTTCTCTCTAAGGATGTGGGCTTGGTGTTTCAGAATCCTGATAACCAGCTGGTCTCTCTTTCAGTAGAGAGGGAGATAGCTTTTGGCCTTGAGAACCTAGGCCTTCCAAGGGAGGAGATAATCAAGAGAACAGAGTTCATACTGAAGTACTTTGGCCTCGACCGCCTACGTGATGTCCCCCCATACAAGCTATCTGGTGGAGAGAAGCAGAGGACAGCTCTAGCAGCTGTGGTCGCTATGCGGCCGCTTCTTCTTGTCCTAGATGAGCCTACTGCTGAGTTAGATCCAATGAGCGCTCTCCAGCTTGCTCTAATGCTAAGCCAGCTAAGAGAGATGGAGACCACCATTGTGATAGTAGAGCATAGGCTTGATGTCTTCACTCCTTTAGCTACCAGGATCCTGGTTTTCAGCGAGGGTCAGCTTGTGCGAGACGGGCCACCAGAGGAAGTGCTATTTGATTCGAACTTGAGTTCTCTTGGGGTATCGACGCCGCGTGTAGTGCAGCTTCAGCTGAAGCTTGAGGAGCTTGGGATTAAGCTGCCGATCAAAGCCCTGACAGTTTCCTCTCTGGTGGATCAGCTTTCATCTGCGGTGAGTAGCCTTGATCTCCGTTGAAAGAGTCTGTTTCTGGTACAGCAGGGGGGCCACTGTGTTAGATGATGTATCGCTGACTATAAGCGATGGGGATGTGGTTCTTCTGATGGGGGAGAATGGCTCTGGTAAAACTACCTTAGCTAAGTTATTGAATGGGTTGCTGAAGCCTAAGTCAGGCCGTGTTGTGGTAGATGGCCTAGATACCCGAGAGCATAGCGTAGCAGAGCTCTGTAGGATAGTCGGCTATGTGCCTCAGAACCCTGAGCACCAGTTTTTTGCTGAGAACGCTGCTGAGGAAGTTGCCTTTGGCCTGAGGAATCTAGGATTAGGCGATAAGGAGGCCTTAGACGAGGCTCTCTCTGTCCTAAGGAAGTTTGGCTTGGAGAGATATGCTTCAACACCGCCGTGGCAGCTTAGTGGCGGGGAGATGAAGCGTCTGTCGATAGCTTCTGTGTATGCGATGCAGCCAAAGTACTTGATCTTAGATGAGCCGACCATAGGCCAAGATGCAAAGCAGAAGAAGGCTCTTATAGACCTGATTTTCGGCATGAAGGCTGAGGGGAAAGCTGTGCTTGTGATAACACACGATGTCGAGTGGGCATCCGAGCTAGGTGCTGATAAGGTTGTTCTCCTGTCTAAGGGTAAAGTGATAGCTGAAGGTGTTCCTGAAGACATATTCTTCAACTATACCCTTCTTAAGTCATGTAACTTGGTTCCTCCGGTATCTGTAGACCTATACGCCCACCTATCCAAGAGAGGGTTCTCTGTACCGAGGTCTCTTGACTACGGGGTGCTTGCCGAGAGCATAGCTCTCAAGCTAGGTGGTAGCTCTGTCGTTTCTGGCAGCATTTGAGTATGAGGGTAAGCTGTCAAGGCTTAGCAGAGTAGATCCTCGGCCTAAGCTCATATGGCTGGTAGCTGCCATGGTGCTTTCAATAGCGTACTCTAGCCTAAAAGCTCAGCTCCTGATAGCTGTCATAATGGTTCTGCCGGTTATAGCTCTCGGAGGAGTGGCTTCCGTGGTACTTTCGCTCTTAAAGTCGACCTCGCTGCTCTTTGCTATGGTTTTCGGTCTCAACTACGTTTTCACAAGAGACCTCAGCTTTTCACTTGCAATGGGCCTTCGTCTTGTGATCTTAGTAGTCTGCTTCGCTAGCTTCTTTAGGTCTACACACACATCTGAGCTAAGCGACCTCATGACCAAGCTCAGGATACCATTCTATGTGACATTCACCTTCACAACCGCTATAAGATTCATACCAACGCTTGCAATGGAGGCCCAGGAGATAATGGATGCGCAGGCTTCAAGGGGGTTGGAGCTGGAGAGGGGGTCTCTGTTGAGGAGGCTAAAGAACTACATACCTCTCCTCGTTCCAATACTTGTGTGTGCTATAAGGAGGAGCTACCAGCTGGCTGAAGCATTGGAGTCTAGGTGCTTCGGGTACACTAAGAAGAGGACCATGGCATATGGGCTTCCTCCGATGTCTAAGACTGACTGGATGTTCTTAGCAGCTTCCGTTGCTCAGTCAGCCGCAGTCATCCTGCTAGCCTCTATGTGAACCTGATTGGCTTCTTTAGCCTGCTGAGTAGCACGACTCTGCTATCAGCAGACTCATCTATGATGTCATATCCTGATGCTGCTGCCAGCTTCTCTGAGAACTCTCTTATATCCTCGTGAGTGGGCATGTGTGCGAATGTTAACCTAAGTCTCGAGTACCCTACATGCATGTAGGCTTTTGGCTCGACGTAAGTAGGGTTGCCTGCAGCTATTATTCCAGCATAGCTCTCTGGATCTATCATGTTAATGCCTCTCACCAGAGTTAGCCTCATAACTGTTGGGCAGCTAAAGGAGCTCAGGGCCTCCACAGTCCTCATTAGCCTGCTCCAATAGTCTCTTAGGGATGGCCTGCAGAGCTTTCTATAGACCTCGCTGTTTGGGGCAGGTATAGTGACATAGAGTTGGGTTGGCTCGCTTTCAAGTGACAGCAGCTTCTCAGGGTAAAGCCCATTTGTAACTAAGAAGACTGTCATTCCCATCTTCTTATAGACTTCTATGAGCTCTCCCAGCCTAGGGTATAGCGTAGGCTCTCCACTAAGTGAGATTGCAACATGCTTGGGGTCCATCGCCTCCTCTACCCTCTTCATTATCGCATTAACACCCCTGTACCCTGTTATGCACGTCCTCTGAGCTTTAATGCTCTCTTTGGCTATCTCCTCAGGGTCATCCCATGCTTCAGGAGCCTCTGGTGTATGCTTGCTCCAACTCAAGCCCTCTATGTCCCCCTGCTGGACTCTCCAACAGTAAAGACATGAGTTGGGGCAGTATATGACAGCTGGGCTCATCTGTATACATCTCCAAGACCTTATACCATAGAACTTGTGCTTGTAGCATGTCCTTCCATCAAGGAGCGCTCTTCTAAGCCAATAGCACAGCTTCACTCCAGAATGCCTCAGCACAATCTGATACCCTTGCTTTCTGAGTATTTTCCTGACATCAGGTGGAATCTCTACCATCCTACACCCAAAGTACCTTCAGCTCCATGTTTTTAAACCCAACTTCCTAAGAGCTTCATGTTCTCTGCTGCTGTTGAGGAAGCTAGGAAAGAGCTTGACAGGTATGATGAGATCCGAGAGAAGGTGTTTAAGCTAGCTAGAGACCTTCAGCGTAGCATCAAGAGAGCTATAAGCTTGCTAGTCAGGGGCGCCTTAGAAGAAGCTCAGCAGCTTATCACCAGCTCGCTGGAGAGGTACAGGTTAGCTTTGAGAAGCTGCTGGGATTCTAGGAGCACAGCTCTGGTAGAGAGGTATCTGAGCAGCGTCTCTCAGGAGTTGGCTGAAGCCGCTATCCTACTCGCTATACTAAAGGGGGACCCCATTCCAACTCATGCCGACCTCGGTATCCCCTCTAGAGAGTACCTTCTCGGCTTAGCTGATGTAGCAGGTGAGCTAAGGAGGATCATGCTAACCAAGATGCTAAGTGGAGACTTAGAGTACGCTGAAAGATGCATTGAGCTCATAGACGATATATACAGCTCTCTGTCAACGCTGGTTTACCCTGAGGCGCTCATTCCCATAAGGCCCAAGGTAGACTACATAAGAGGACTGTTAGATAGGTGTAGGTCAGATTTTCTGTCTGCTAAGCTTGCTTCTGCCCTCAGCAACCGCGCCATCTTAGACGAGAGCATGTGAGCCTCAGCAAGTGGGAGTGGAAACCTCCTCCAACCAAGTAGCTCTCTCACCACGGATACTGCCGTCTCCAACGAGAAGCCATGCCCTACCCCGACTACAAGACGGCCTCCGGTCTTGGCTCTTAATATCGCTTCAACGGCTTCACCATCAACTACTCTGACTACGTACCCGCTTCTCTCCTCTAGAATGCCTTCCTTGATGAGGCTTCTTTTAGTTACTCCAATGCTTCTGACTCCTGCCACGATGCCGAGGTGAGATGCAAGCCCAAGCCTTCTAGGGTGGTTTACACCACAGCCATTCACTATAATAGCATCAAAGCTGCCAGCTTCCCTCACAGCCATAAGCATAGGCTTAAGCTCTCGAAAAGCTAGAAGCCCAGGGATGTATGGGACCCTGACTTCACATAGTGCACAGCTTGCCTCAGTAGCTCTACCTAACTCCAAGTCGTAGACAACTAGGCAGGCTAGAGCTTTCTTCTCACATGGGTAGCTTACATCGACTCCTGCGACTCTCCTGACCTCGCCACCTAAGTCCCTTGTTACGACTTTCCTAGCAAGCAGTTTCTGTGCTTGTATTGCTCTAGCTATATTAACCCCCCTACACTTGTATGGTTGGTGCCTGTTTGCTGTCATACAGCGATCTACCACCTAGACTGCTCTATGCTCTGATTAAGCTATCTGAGAGCGGCATCAGCAGCTACCTTACTCCGAGGGATGTTGCATCTAAAGTAGGCATCCCACGGCAGACAGCATACCGCTGGATATCAGAGCTGTCTCAGCATGGGCTCATCGAGCTGAGGAGGGAGAGAGGGGAGCTTAGGTTAAAGCTAAGTAGACAGGCAGTCGCTATACTAGAGGAGCTATATTCCACTCTCTCTAAGGCTCTTCTTGACATGTCGATCCCAGCTGTTTTACATGGGAATGTAGTCTCAGGCCTCGGTGAAGGCAGATATTACATGTCTCTCCCCAGATACCTCTCATCTTTCAAGGAGAAGCTGGGCTATACACCATATCCTGGGACACTCAACATTAGGCTACATGAGAGAGACCTACCGAAGCTAATAGCCATCGAGCGACTGCTGTCTCCAATAGTTATTCCAGGGTTTACACATGAAGGTAGGAGGTATGGTGCTGTTTACTGCTATCTTGCCTCTCTCAACAGGTCTGAGCGGGTGCACATAGTCAAGCCTGAGAGGACCCATCACCCACGAGGAATAGTCGAGGTAATCTCCCCAAAGAACTTACGTGCCGCTCTTAGCCTTAAGGATGGAGATCAAGTGACTCTAGTCGTGCCTCCTATAACATAAGACGGGCCCGGAGGGACTTGAACCCTCGGCCTCCGGCTCGCTACTCTCTCCGCAGGCCTGCACGTAACCTCGGCGCTCTCCTCAGGAGCCTATCCGAGCTGAGCTACGGGCCCACTTTAGAGAGCTGCTTCTGTTGTTTTAAGCTTATTGGTGCTATGCTTCTGTCTGCTTGAATTCCGTGTATCCGCACTTCCCACAGGATCTTCTGTCTCTGTGTTCTGCTAGGAAGCTCCCGCATCTAGGGCACTTCTTATTCAGCCTAATGAGCTTGCCCCCCTCCATCTTATAGTATCTGTATGCGCTGGTCTTTTTACCCTTTGTCACCCTCCTCTCCCTCCTTCTCTTCTATCTGAAAGTTCTTTCTAAGGACGTGACCCGGCTCAAAGAGCTCCATTACTCCTCTGTCGTCATAGGCATGAACGATAACTTTAGATTCCTGAAGCCCTGTCTCACCGAGTATCTTGACTATCACAGTCGTGTCCGGATTCTCCCTTAAATTCGGTATCAGCATCTTCCTCAGCTCAGCTCTGCTCGGAATCCCTCTACCTGCATGCTTCACCTTTATCTCGTATTCCCTCCTGGGAATTGACTTCCTACTAACCTTACTGACTACTTCTATGGCTTCCTCCATCTTACTTCACCAGCAGGGCGTATGCTCCTTCCGTGTCTACATCAAGCCTCTTAGCAAGCTCAGACCTATCTGAGTCAAGTAATATAAAGAGCACGTCCCAGTTATGTGTGAGCTGTGTAGAACCACACCTGCTGCACTTATCCCCCTCTATTACTATTGCTCTACAGGACTTACATGCCTTAAGCCTCACTCTGTTCACCTTTTACCTTGCCTAGTCCAGGCTGCCTACATGTGAGATTGACTCTAAGCCTTACTTTCTCTCCTCTTTCACGGGATTTAGATATGGCTATGACGCGCCCCCTCACAATATCCCCGACGCTAAAGGTAACTTTCTTCCCTACTAGGTTCTTTCCATCGTAGCTGAAGTAGTCGTCTGCAAGCTGAGATATGTGCACTAGGGCGCGTACAGCCCCAAGATTCACGAATATCCCATAGTCTACTACTGAGACGATTTCCCCTTCAACTATCTCCATGAGCTCAGGCATGAACACAAGCGCTTCAAAGAGTACTCTGAAATATATGTTTCCGTCGAAAGGAGAAGCTCTCCCAAGCTTCTCCCTCTTTGCACCTAATACCTCAACAACATACCCTATTCCTGGAATGAACTTGTCTGAATACCTTTTTCTAAGCCTCTCTAACACGACCTTATCGAGTTCTTCCCCGAGCTCGTGAGGCTCTACCTCGACTGTATCTCTGAATGTTGCTATGTGAAACATCTTCTACACCCGATCTAAGGGAGGTAGCCTCCCACCGGGCTGTTGACCATAAGTCTTTTTCTACTCCTGAGGAACAGTGTAGGCACCCCTCTTCTCATAGCTTTTCTCCTCAGCTCCAAGTCACATGTTGCTACAATGCCTCTTAACTTCGCAGCTACTTCTATGACATCTGTGTCAACATCCTCTGTCACGCTATCAACTATCCTAAGTTTCTCAGCAATTGAGAGGGCAGCTCTGGCCTTTAAGGCCTTTCCTCCTTTACTGGATGCCATCTTCTTCAGCTCATTCAGGACAGAGGATGTGGTTGCGAGCTCAAACTTGTAGAGCGTATCTTCGAACAATCTATCTAAGCTCAAGCCTCTCTTCTCAGCTATGGCCATAAGGAGGCTGGAGTCTATTATAAGCAACTTCCCTGACCTCAATGCCGACACCAGTGGGCCCGGAGGGACTTGAACCCTCGACCTCGGTGTACGTATAGTACACTCCCGGTTATCAGCTACACCTCACACATCGGGCGCTCTAACTGCCCCACCGCCCAGGCTGAGCTACGGGCCCACTTAGCTACCAGTACCTGTAGGTTTTAAAGCTTAGCACCCAGCATGTATCTCTTGTTCACTGCTAGATAGCCTCTACTATGATCCTGATCACTGTATTTGGGCTCCTAACTAGTCTGATTATCCTCCTATCGATCTCTCTGGCAGCTTTATTGGCTTTGATTGCTAGCGTCCTGTCATCTATGTAAGCTGACTTCCTCACTACAAGGTCTCTTTCACTAGCGAGGGAAGCGCCTCTAGCTCCTCTCGCTATTATCTCATCGGTAACTCCTCCAGCCTGTATTCTTATTCTCAGCAGCCTCCCTGCTTTTATGTGCTGCTTCATCTCATCACTAAGGTCTGCACATGCCTTATTAGCCTTAACTCCTATCACACAGTCTGCTCTCTTGGTTATTTCAGGGTCCTTTGTCACCTGAAACGTTGTTCTATGTCTTGCTGTTATGTTAGGGTGTCCCCAGGCTATTATCTCCTCCTTCAGCATCTCAGGTAATATTTTAGGCATACACATAAAGATTCTGGGGGTGTATGTGAGCTTTGATAAGAGGAGAGCTGAGCTATGCAGGCTACTGCAGGCCGAAGGCTTTATAAAGACTGAGAGGGTCAAGAAGGCATTCCTAAGGGTTAGGCGAGAGCTTTTCGTCCCAGAAGACCTAAGAGAGCAGGCTTACGATGACATTCCGCTCCCCATAGGGAGAGGGCAAACCATAAGTGCGCCACACGGCTGTAAGCCGGGCGAGACATGGTTTGCCTGATGAATGAGCTCCTAGAGCTTGACGTGGGAATGAAGGTGCTGGAGGTTGGGACTGGAAGTGGATACCATGCTGCCACAATAGCTGAGATAGTAGCCCCCCTCGATGTAGATAGATCTAAGTGGGGTAAGGTGTACTCCATAGAGATAGATGAGATATTAGCCCAACGTGCAATCCAGAACCTCAAATCTGCGGGATATTCAGATAGAGTCGTTGTGATAGTTGGTGATGGAAGTGTTGGGTATCCCCCTCACGCTCCATACGATAGGATTCTGGTTACTGCTGCTGCACCAAGGGTTCCTCCTCCTCTGGTCGATCAGTTGGCACCTGGTGGTCTGATGGTTATACCAATAGGCCCTCCTCACTCCCTCTGGGGCCAAGAGCTGCTCGTGGTCAGGAAGGATCTTAAGGGATCCGTTTCGACCAAGAAGGCTGGTGCTGTGGCATTTGTCCCGCTAAGAGGGAGAGAAGGTTGGAGATAGCTAGGCATGAAGTTATAGCTGCTGGTGCCGAAGCTATACTTATCAGGGGAGTCTTCCTGGGGATTCCATCTGTTTTCAAGGTGAGAAAGCCTAAGGGCTACAGGTTAAAGGAGCTAGATGAACAGCTAAGAAGACATAGAACCATGCTAGAAGCTAAGATCATGCGTGACGCAAAGCAAGCTGGTGTCCTCTGTCCAGCTGTCCTCTATGTCGATTTAGATGAGGCTACCATAGTAATGGAGCACATTCCAGGCTTAACCCTAAGGAATACACTGTCTAGCAAGAATACCTTCCTTCTAAGAGATCTCGGGGCGATGATCGGTAAGCTCCACTCTGTTGGAATAATTCACGGCGATCTAACCACATCAAACGTCATATTATCCAGAGGAAGGCTCTATCTGATAGACTTTGGGCTTAGCTTCTACTCTAATAGGATTGAGGACCAAGGTGAGGACATACACCTCCTCTACCGTTGCATAGACTCTACTCACCCCAACATCTACCATGATGGGGTGTCCCTATTTAACAAAGGCTACACGGAGGTTAGAGGGGCTGCTGCAGCCCCTGTCTTGAAGAGGGCAGGTGAAATCTATAGCAGAGGGAGGTATAGAGCTTGAGGCCTCTCTTGTTTATCACCTCAAATAAGAATAAGGCTAGTGAGTGTAAACAGATCTTAGCTTCTCTAGGAGTTCCTGTAGACATCTGTCTAAAAGAGTATACTGAGGTTCAGAGGAGCAATGTGAGAGAAGTTGCAGCAGAGAGTGCTAGGATGCTGTCAAGAGAGTTAAGCTACCGTCCATTTTTCATAGAGGACTCTGCGCTAGAGATCCACGTGTTAAGGGGGTTTCCTGGCCCATACTCCTCCTATGTATACAAGACCCTCGGGTGTAGGGGTATCCTAAAGCTTATGAGCGGAGTAAAGGATAGACGAGCTAAGTTCAGGTCTGTACTGGCTCTGGTAGATTCCTCTGATAGAGTTCACATAGTGGAGGCTGAGGTAAGCGGGTACATTACGCTAGAGGAGCGTGGGAACACGGGATGGGGATTTGACCCGATATTTGCCCCACTAGAGGGGTCTGGAGAAACCTACGCTGAGATGGGGCCTCAAAAGAACAGGGTATCCCACAGAGCAAAAGCTCTGAGAAAGCTAGCAGAATATATATCCTCGTGGACACAAGGCTAGGTGAGGGAAAGAATGGGCAGAATGCATGCTAGGAGAAAAGGGCAATCTCACTCCAACAGGCCGCCTCCAACAGTAGTCCCCAACTGGACTAGGATAAAAGCTGCAGAGATAGAGGAGATAATCGTAGATCTAGCTAAGAGAGGCGTTCCTCCCTCGCAGATAGGCCTTATCCTAAGAGACAGCTATGGTGTACCTCTGGTTAAGAGGGTACTCGGGGTTAAACTCACCAGAATACTGGAGAAGCACGGCTTAGCTCCTCCTATTCCTGAGGACCTTTCCAACCTCATAAACAAGGCAAAGAGAATAATGAGGCACCTCAAGGAGCATAAGAAAGACATCCACAATAAGAGGAACCTCCAGCTAGTAGAAGCCAAGATAAGAAGGCTAGTCAAGTACTACAAGCGTGAAGGTGTGCTTCCACCAGACTGGGATCTGAAGCGGTACCTGACCATCTAGCTTCGAGGATCCTACATGGATATAAGAGACCAGCTAGCAGACGCTGTGTCTAAAGTCGAGAGTATACTGAGTGAAGCAGCATGCGTCAGAGTGTTATCTCACATAGATGCTGATGGCCTATCTTCAGCTGGAATAGCCTGCCGGTACTTGTTCAAGAGAGGAGTTTTCTTCCACTACACCCCCCTCAAGCAGCTTGAGAGAAGCATGGTCTCGTCTCTAGCTTCAGTAGAGTCGTCAGCATATGATGTCGTCATGCTCTTAGACTTGGGATCTGCACATGTGGATGCTCTGTCGAGTGTGAATAAGCCGGTTATAGTCATAGACCACCATCAGGTACCTAACTTAAGCCAGCCAGAGAATGTGGTCCATGTCAATGCCTGGATGTATAGTGTAAATGGCGGATTAGAGGTAAGTAGCTCAGGGCTCACGTATCTGATCTTCTCCAGCCTGCAGAGCGATCCCGATAGCGCTGTACTGGCCTTAGCAGGTGCCATGGGAGATTTGCAGGATAAAGGCGAGAAAGGGAGCTTCCTCGGTGTAAACAGGGAGATACTAGAGGAATGCATGAGGCTAGGCGTTGTTAGGCAGAAGCTAGACCTTAGACTATCTGGAGGAAGCGATACTCCCCTCCTTTTCGCTCTACTAAACACAAGTAACCCGTTCATACCTGGCTTAACTGGAGACGAAAGCAGGTGCTACAAGTTCCTATACGACCTCGGGATACAGCCATTTAGAGAGGAAAGGTGGACAAAGCTGTCGGACTTAAGCGACTCTGAGAAGAAGAGGCTTGCAACAGAGTTGGTAAAGTACATGATAGCTGTAGGTCTAAGCGAAGAGGAGGCAAAGAGCATATTCGGATACACCTATCCAATAACCGAAAAATCCAGCTTTAACATCTTTCATGACTTGAGGAGCATGAGTGAGACATTAAACGCATGTGGTAAAATGGGGCATGGGGCTTTAGCTATCCTAGCATCCATATCTCCAGGCCTCTATGCAGATAGATGCCGAGAGATCATGTCATCATACAGGGAAGATCTCAGGAAAGCCATATCCCTCCTCATGTCCAATAGGGAGAGCAGGATAGTGAAGGCTGCTAAAGCTGTGTTCCTGCTAGGGGCCTCAGATATAAGAGATACTATAATAAGCACAGTAACGACCATAATGAGCGGGTTCAGAGAATTCAGCTATGCAGTTGCTGTAGTAGGGCTGGCGAGATCAGACGATGGCAAAGTGAAGATATCTGCTCGGCTTACCCCCAGCAGAACAGCTCCAAATCTCGGGGCAATAATGCGTGAGGTATGCAGTAGGCTAGGTGGGGAGGGAGGAGGGCATGCTCAGGCTGCTGGCGGCCAAATACCCCACGCTCTAGCTGAGAAGTTCATGGAGATGTTCGAAGAAGCGCTAGAGAGGCTTATCCAGCAGTAGTTGGTGGAGCTGTTTCCCTTGTTATGAGCTCTTGTGCGAGCGTATTATACTCCTTTTCAGCTTCCTTAATTCTCTTCTTAAGCCCCTTTATATACGCTCTATACTTCTCAATCTGCTCTCTAAGCTTGGCTACAGCCTTGCTTTTCTCCGTCTCTACTAGGAAGCTGCCTATGCTCTCGAAGATCCTAGCATCCTCTGGTGTCTCCTCAAGCCTAGCAAGCGTGTTCTCAAGCTGTTCTAGGTTTTCCTGCACCATTCTGAGAGTGGCAGTCATGTTCCTGAGTTGCCTGGCCAGATCTTCAACCTTCTTATACTTCTCCTGGAGTTCGTGTGGAACTGAAGTGGCTGCCATGGTCATCCCACCGCTTCTAACTGCTCCAGTAATTTTAGCTATCTACCGAATCTCCTGTGCCTCTGCTGATAAACTCGTATTGCTCGCAGAAAGTCGATCTTCCTGAACTTAGGTATGTAGACATCGCAGAAGTATAGCTCAGAGTAAGCTGACTGCCAGAGCAGGAACCCAGAGAGCCTCTCTTCTCCAGATGTCCTTATTATCAGGTCTGGATCCGGAAGCCCTGCCGTATAAAGGTACTTGCTGACCACTTCCTCGTCTATTTGGTTGGGGCTGAGCATACCTCTCTTCACATCTTCAGCTATCTTTCTCACAGCATCAACCAGCTCAGCTCTCCCACCATATCCTATTGCTATGTTCAGATATCTGTCACTATAGTCTCTTGTCTTGTTCTCAGCGTATCCTATAGCCTCCCTGAGCTTCTCTGGAAGGATATCTCTCCTCCCAATGACCTTAATTCTCACCCTGTTCTTGTGTACGAGTGGGTGGTCTGCAACCTCGACTATCTTTTCAGTTAAGAGCTCCATTACCGTCTCCACCTGATCCCTAGGCCTCTGGAAGTTTTCTGTTGAGAAGGCATAGACTGTCACGCATTTTATCCCCAGCTCCAGGCACCATTCAAGGACTTCTCTAAGCTTCTCTGCTCCCTTCTCGTAGGCTTCCTTCAGAGGTATCCCGGCTTCTCTAGCATACCTTCTATTTCCATCTGGAATGATCCCGATGTGATTGGGCAGCTCCCCTCTCCTTTCTATCTTGCCGAGCAGATATCTCTCATAGAGTGGTATTCCTATGGTCGCTATTCTATATGCTATTTTTCCTATGTGGTAGGCTATGTCTCGTTTCCTTATCCTCACCCAGCTCTACCTCCTTGCCCTAGAGGGTCTTCTGTCCTGCTGTACTACTATCGAGAAGGTTCCTCCAGCTCCCTTAACCACCTTGACTATTATCGGCATCCTGCACACTGGGCAGAACTTCGTTACTGATGGTGAAACCGATATAGACGCCCCACACCATGGGCATCTGGTTTCCATTACCACCACCCTATATTTTCGCTTAACTGAGAGGTAATAAACATTCAGAGTAGACCTCACGAGGGTGTGTATGAAGGTAGAGGATGTTAGAGTCTTCATATCCATTGCTTTCGTTGCACTGTTTGTCCTCCTACTGAAGTATCAGCTCGAAATGCTAAGACACCGGCCAGAGCTCAGGCTACTCTATCTTGTAGTCGATGTGATGATTCTCGTCGGCTTCCTTCTTCCTCTGCTGGCTCGTAAGCTGAGTGCTAGCTTTTAAGGTACACATAGAGGTACCAAGTAGGGCTGTAGAAGGTAGAGGTGAGATGACCAGGGTCAGCAAGCTCCACCTAAAGAGGTTGCTGAAGGAGCTTAAGTCCAAGAGAGGGTGGGGAACAGAGCTCATATCGCTGTACATACCTGCTGGAAGGAACCTACATGAAGTCACCAGGTACCTGAGATTTGAGTACAGCCAAGCTGCTAACATAAAGGACAAGAATACCAGGAAGAATGTGCAGGCTGCAATTAAGTCGATACTCCAGCACCTCAAGCTCTATAGATCGACTCCAGAAAATGGTCTAGCGATATTCTGTGGGGCAGTATCCTATGGTAACGTCCGTGGAGAGGAGAAGATAGAGCTTATTGCGATAGAGCCCCCTGAACCCATCACGTCTTTCATTTACAGGTGTAGCTCAGAGTTCTACCTAGAACCTCTGGAAGCCCAGCTCGAGGAAAAGGAGGTTTATGCTGTGATAGTCATGGACAGAGGTGGTGCAGCAATAGCTGTCATAAAGGGGGCTTCATACAAGATAGTTGACGAGCTAAACTCAGATGTGCCGAGTAAGCACAGAGCTGGAGGCCAGTCTCAGAGAAGGTTTGAAAGAGGAAGGGAGGAGGCTGTCAAGAGGTATTATGTCAGGCTTGGTGAGCATGCAAACAAGATGCTACTTCCGATAAAGGAGCTCAAGCATATTATCATAGCTGGCCCAGGTGATGCTAAGGAGGAGTTCGCTAACGGTGACTACTTGAACTACATGTTAAAGCAGAAGGTGATAGGTCTCGTTGATACAGCATACACAGGAGAAACTGGTGTCAGAGAGGCCATCTATAAGTCCAGGTCGCTGCTATCAGATGCTAGAATATACAAGGAGCGTGAAGCTGTTCAAGAGGTATTTGAGAGGCTATCTAAAGATAGCAGGCTTGTTGCCTACGGGATAGTCCCTGTAGAGAAGGCGCTCCTAGTTAGAGCTGCTGACAGGCTTGTAGTCTTGGAGTCTCTTGCAGACGAGGTTCTTGCGCGATGTAACAGCTGCGGCTTCTTCTTTAAACCAGACAGAAGCCCAAGATGCCCTCAGTGTGGCGGCTCAGACATAGCAGAGGCTAAAGGAGAAGAGTTCCTGGAGAAGATAGAGGAAGAGGCAGCGCAAACTAAGGCTACCTTAGTCATTGTAACAGACAAAACTGAATGGGGAGAACAGCTACAGAAGCTAGGTGGGATTGCTGCTATACTCCGATACGCTATAGAGTAGCAACTATTTATACCCCCACTAGCAGTCCAGAGGTAGGGCCGGTAGATCAGTCTGGTAGATCGCCGCGCTGGTAGCGGTGTCGCATCTACCCTGAGAGACGCGGAGGTCGCGGGTTCAAATCCCGCCCGGTCCATCAATAACTTTTTAAGCAGCCTTATCTTGGAACAAGCCAGGGCCCGTAGCTCAGTTGGGTAGAGCACCGGGCTCTTAGCAGTGGGGGAGTTTCAAACCCAGACCCGGGGGTCGAGGGTTCGAGTCCCTCCGGGCCCGCATTAAGTTTATCCTGTACCACTTACTTGTTGGGGTCGTCATGAGACTTCTCTCTGTTTTCTCCCTTTTTACCCTCACATCCACTCTGATCGCAGTATACCCAAGCTTTCAGCCGCCTTTTTCGGCAATCCTCGTTAGAGGCGACATATACCCCGACTGGGTAATTGCTATGGCATATGCTCAAAGACAGGGGATCCCAGTTCTTACAGTTGTTGAGAGGTCTGTGCTTACTAGCGAGACAAAGGAGCTATTGGGAGGCCTAGCTAGACTAGGTGGTGGCAGGGTCCTCATAGTAGGAGATACTCTGGCTATATCCAGCAGCGTGGAGGAGGAGCTCTCTGAGTTAGGGCTTGATGTGGTTAGGATAGCAGGAGTCCGCAGAATAGAGACTTCAGTGGACTTTACTTGGAGACTATGGCCTGATGCAAGCCGCATAATACTAGCTGATGGCTGGGACTCCTCCGTATACCTGCCCTGTCTTGTTCTCTCAAGAGAGCTTGATGCCCCAATAATTTTCTCCTCTAAAACAGAACCTGTTCCTCTGGTCCTCCTGCAGGCAATAAGGGACGGGCTGATCCAGCCAGACGAATGCTATGTTGTAGGCTTAAGCGAGCACTTTGCTACGGTGTCTGAGGAGCTGAAGGCTGTTGGAGTAGAATGCAAGCTAGTAGAGCTCAGGAAAGGGACTTATATGCCACCTTTCCCAAGACCTAGGCTAAGAGTGTCGTGGAAGGCAGTACTAACCCACCTTTCAGCGGCTATCATGGGTGTGCTTGCATCATATTTAGTACTACATTTGTCCAGAGAGCGTGTGTCAGCTAAGCTTTCTCTCATCCTTAACTACCTAGATCCTGAGGAGAGGGCCATACTAGAGTCTGTAGCCAAGGCGGGGGGAGTTAAACAAGAAGATTTGCCTGCTATGACAGGGTTTAATAGGCCTAAGGTATCTAGGCTTGTGAACTCTCTCGTTGACAGGGGGCTGCTGGTAAGAGAGAAGGTGGGAAAAACCTATATGCTAAGGATCTCAAGCGACCTTCAAGGGTGAGTGCGTGTTGGCTAAAGAGCAGCTTACATGTGTATCCTGTGGCAGAAGAATCTCTCCCACTCTTAGGGCGGTCGCATTCTACTGTCCAAACTGTGGTACCACTAGAATCATAAGGTGCTACACCTGTAGGCAGTATGGAAGAGAGTACGTCTGCCCTTCTTGTTCCTTCGTAGGGCCTTGAGGTGATGGTTTGGGGCGCGTGCTGCTTGAGGTGGTGCTCTACCCGGAGAGCGCAGATGTCCTAGACTCTGTGAGGTCATCACTGCAGTCAAAGCTTGCTGAGGTAGCAGAGATAGTTGATGTCTCAGAGAGGCCAATAGCATTTGGGTTGAGTGCCATAGCAGTAAGGCTTATTGTGGATGAGTCTCTTGGGACAGAGCCTGTTGAGAGGGCGCTTGGAGAGATCTCAGGGCTAAGCAGCTTTAACATCGAGAGAGTGACTCGCGTACTCTAGCTCTAGCTAGCTTATCGTAATTGGGTGCACAGTTCTTGCAGACTCCCATCATCGGTATGAAGCAGCTTGTACAGTAAGACTTACCGCATAGAATGCATGTACTAAGATACCCTGTCTCCCTGCCACATCTACTGCACTTCAAGTCCTGTTAGCAGGGCGCTACCCTTTTAAAAGGTTGCGAGCACATATCTGTAGCTGGAATTTCAGTAATAAAACACCTACTGGTCTGAGATCTTGATTTCGCTTTTAGAGTCTGCTGTTATCAGCGTGTTATCTCGGCTCAAGAGGGCTAGTGAAGCTGACTTACTGAGGGAACTACGCAAGACCTGCCTAAAGGAGGTTACTCAAACTGAGCTGAGAGCTGTTCTCCTGAAGCTGGAGCTCATGGATCTGGTCGTGGTGTATAGGGGAAGAAACGACGCCCTGGTTGCTGAACTCACAAGGCATGGAGAGCTTTCATTTGAACCAGGCTTCTAGACTCCTCCTCTTCTTAGCCCTCTCTACTGCAGCCTCTATCTCATCAAGTGCCTTGCTTACCCTTTCAAAGCTGAAATCATGCTCGTCTACTAGGATTCTTAGCACCCTGTCTCTATCTACGGGCTTCCACTCAAGTGTATAATTGCTGGTGACATCAGGTTCAAGAAAGATCCTCGCTATCTCCATGGGATCTACCTCAAACTCCCACTTTACCTCCCTGAATACCCTATCTATGTCCTTATGCTTTCTGACTATGCTCAAAGCTCTCTTAGGTCCTATGCCAGGTACCCCTCCTGGGTTATAGTCTGTCCCAACGAGTATTGCCAGTGCAACTAGCTGCTCTCTGCCTATACCGAGCTCCTTAAGCATCTTCTCCAGCTCAAACACTTCCGGTGAAACCTTGACATACACCTGTTTCCCAGGGAGCTTCCGCCTTCCGACTATAGCTAGGTTTCTTACTAGCCTAGGGCTTCCGAATACAAGAGAATCATAGTCCTGAGATGCGGTAGCCCAAACATCTCCTCTGCTACACATGTAAGCTGACTGTGCTTCTCCCTCGCTTGGCGCGTGTACCACAGGTACTCCTAAGGCTGTTATAAGCTTCTCCAAGTCTTTTACCATTTCCTCATCTAGTGCGATTGCTGCTTGGGCATATTTCCTTGCCTCCTCTATTCTGCCTTCTCTTAATGCCTTCATCCACTTTTCCATGGCTTCCTCTCTGGTCTTCCTTCTGGCCTCTAATGTAGCCTTCTTTAGAGGACTAGGTTCTCCATCAAACACGAACACAGGCTTTATTCCAATCTTAAGCATGTTAGCAGTCCTGTAAAATGTCCCAGAGTGGGCTGAGGTTACTCTCCCCTTACTATCCATCAGAGGAGTTCCATCTGGCTGCCTTATTGAAGCCAGGAACTGGTAGAAAAAGTTGTATGCGTCTATAGCCAGCACCCTCCCTGAAAGCTCCTCTAACTCGCAAGTCTCCCCCTTCACTAGAGGGGTAAGTTTCACCCCCAAATTAGGTCCCTGCTATATGCTTCATCAACTTATTAAACAGTCTTTCACATGTGTGTCCACTGATCAGTAGATGCTCCTCTCTTCAGTTCTGCTTGTAGCCCCATATAATCCTACTCCAGCTGGTGTGGAGGTCTATGCTACAGAGGTAGCTACCCGCCTTGCAAGAACTGGAGTGAGGGTGGAGGTCATATCCTATCTTGAATCCAAGAAAGCTGGTATGGAGACTGTATACAGAATGCCCACAGTCTCTCTCCCCTTACTAAGAGGGCTAACTTTTACGGCTTCAGCTTCAGCTGCAGCTTCAATCTTATCCCTTCTTAGGGGAGTTGATGTGGTGAACGCCCACTACGCTGTGACATCAGGGGTCGCTGTCTCTCTAGCGAAACTCCGCGCTCCCAAGGTTCTTACCTTCCACGGCTCTGATGTAGCTCTATTAAAGGGAGTCATGCGCCCCTTAGTTCCATTACTTTTATCATGCACATTCTACGTTGCTGTGAGCAGAAGGTTAGCTTGCGAGCTTGCTGCTCTTGGTTTTCCGAGGGAGAGAATCACAGTGATACCTGGCGGGGTAGACTTCAAGGGGCTCTCCTCTATTGCTAAGATCCCTCGTGAGGAAGCCAGAAGGGCTGTGGGCTTGCCTGTGCACGCGAGGATAATACTGTTTATGGCTCCTCTAATCCCATATAAAAACCCTCTAGTGCTTCTTCCTGCATTTAAGAAGCTGGTTAGGAGCTTGCAGGACACTTATCTAGTGTACTGCGGAAGAGGGCCGCTGGCTAGGGAAATATTGAAAGAAGCCTCAGGTCTCAAGGTAGGGAGCCGTGTTGCTCTCATTCCTGAGGTCTCTAGGGATAAGGTCCCGTATGTGCTGAGGTCTGCAGACGTCCTTGTTGTGCCATCAACTAGAGAAGCTTGGGGGTTGACTGTACTGGAGGCGATGGCTGTCGGCACGCCAGTCATTGTCTCTAGATTCGCTGGCGTCTCTGATGTCTTAGTAAACTGGCGTCATGCTATAGTAGTCAACCCTCACTCCTGCTTAGAGCTGGCTAACGCCATAAAAGCCATTTTAGAAGACCCTAGCCTAGCTGAGTACATCGTTAAGAGAGCTATTAGCATCGCGAGAAAGTTCACCTGGGAACTGACAGCAAAAAGGTATCTAAGGCTTTTCACACACATTCTAGGTGATGCATCTGAGAAAGTTCAGGTTTAAGCAATGCATACTGATTAGAGTAGACCTAAAAATGTCTATTGGGAAGATAATAGCACAGGCTTGTCATGCTTCACTTGAGGCAGCCGAGGAGGCCCGTAAGCTATACCCAGAGGCGTACAGATTGTGGAGAAAGGAGGGCGGCAAGAAAGTCGTTCTCAGGTGCAGCGGGGAAAACGAGCTCACCGAGTACTATAATAAAGCTAAGAAAGCTGGCCTACCAGCATCACTAATAAGGGACGCAGGTCTCACGGAAGTCCCCCCTGGAACCATAACTGCGGCTGCGATAGGTCCAGCTAGAGAAGAGGAGGTAGATAAGATAACTGGCCACCTTAAGCTGCTGTGATGGTGATGCGGCTAGTCCCTACGAGTTCCACATATGAGACAGAAATAGGTTTAAACTTCTATTCAACAAGTCCTCCTGGGGCAGGTGGAGTAGCTAAGCTGTATCCTTGGGACTTTGTTGTCGACGAAGTTTATCCCCCGTTTATCAGAGCTAGCTTGCTGCAGTCAACTCATCTGAGGGCTGGAAGATACAGATGCTATGTTCTCTCCAAGATAGGGCACACGACGATGTATGCTGCAGCTCAACTCGCTAAAGCTGCTAAAATAAGTGTGGATGCTATCCGATATGCTGGAATTAAGGACAAGAGAGCTATATCACATCAGATAGTAACAATTCCAGCTGCCTCTAGAATAACCTCTCAGAGCCTGCCTCAGGGCATAAAGGTGAGGTACATAGGCTACTCTAGCCATCACATAGCTACCAGAGAGCTGAAGGGGAATGTATTCAGAATCAGGATCATAGGAGCTTCTTCAAAGCGGATCCAGCAGCTAGCAGCTGAGCTAAGGGAGTCGGGGTGCCTGAACTACTTTGGCTATCAGAGATTTGGAATACCCACCCCAGTTAATCTGCTTATTGCCAAAGCTGTACTCCAGGCAGATCTCCAGCTTTTAGAGCAAGCTATAAAAGAGTCCCCGTATGCCACACCGTTCTCATATGAAGCCAAGGTTATTAGGAGGCTCAAAGACAGGAGGGGAGGCATCTCAAGGGCGATATCCGCACTACCGCCAAGAGTTCTTTCCATAATTCTGCAGAGCTATCAAGCCTACCTATTTAACAGAGTACTGTCTATACTAGCTGATAACGGCTTTAACTTCACCAGAGTAAGGCCTGGTACCATAGTGAAGATCTTTGAGAGGTATGTTGTAGCAAGGACTTCATGGGATGCAGCTAAACTCACTAAGCTATGCTCATCTGGGATTGCATCTATCTGTGTACCGATTCCTGGCTACAGCACGCTCAAACTCTACCGAGGTCCATTATCCCAGGCGTTAAGCCAGGCTTTAAGGGAAGCAGGGCTCTCCCATGCTGACGTGAAGCGCTGGCCCTCCCAGCTAGCTGGAGCGATCAGGTCTGCAGTCTTATGGCCTAAATTCCTAGAAGTTGATGTGGATAGAAACTCAGTAGTTCTATCCTTCTATCTAGAGCGAGGAGGATATGCAAGCATCGTACTCAGGGAGTTCATGAAAAGCAGCCACATAGAAGACTATGAAGGCGGCCTTAAACCTCCTCTATCAAGATAGGCATCCCAATAAGCTGGCTAATGATCTCCCTCTCCTCATCTAAGCTTCTCCTGCTCTTTCTCCCCTTCAACCTCACGAAGATCTTTAGTATCACGAGGTCCTCGAAAATATACCTCCTACTCATCCCCACTATTTGATGTGGTGCAAGGATGCTTGCAATTAGCTTCTCTATCTCCCCCTCCTTGTATCTAATGACTCTAACCCTGCTTTTTAGCCTTCTACTCATGGATCTGCCAAGAGATCTAGCCTGCGCTTCGCTTATATCTCCCTTTATGACGACCCAAATCCCCCTTTCTGTCTTTATACTCTTCACATACTCTCCTTCCATCTTCGATGCTTCAGGGATGTCTATTAAGACCTTAATAACATCAATATCTGTCTGAGTTACCTTTCCTTCCTGTATCTTCGCTCTACATACTGGGCAGAATGTCCCTGTTCTCACACATAACACGTCAAGTGGAAACTTCATTGGTACCACTTCCACTGCTACAGCACTCTACACCTTGCCAGCTCCTTTACTATTAAACACTTTTCATAGAGGCTGCATCACTTCAGCTTAGGCCTCCTCCACCTCGCCTCTAGCTTCCAGCAGCCTTTTCCTTCCATTATCTGTGATGGCAACAAACGTATAGCCTCCATGCTTCTTGATCACGATTTCTCCCTTCTCCTCAAGTGCCTCTAACACTTGTCTTAACCTACTAAATCCCACTCTAATGGCTGTAAGCAGCTCTCTTAAATGAACTCCATCCCTGCTCTCTACAATCGATAGAATCTTGATTTCCAGATCTTGGTTGCTCTCCATGCTCCCCACAATCAATGTAAGAACCCTTTTATATGTTAGGTAGCTGTGAGGAAGTAGACCTCGTATGCCTATAGAAGACCCATTTAAAAGGCAGATAGCGATGAGAGCTCTGCTGAGATACAAGATATGCAGAGAATGCGGAGCACGCAACTTCTATGGTGCAACTAAGTGCAGAAGGTGCAAGTCTAAAAACTTAAGACCAAAGCATGAGAAGCCCAAGAGTAGGTAGCCGGGCCGGTGGTCTAGGGGTATGACTCACTAGCATAAGGCCGCCCTTACGAGGCGGAGGTCGAGGGTTCGAGTCCCTCCCGGCCCACCAGCTTCATTCTCTAATCATTTCCTTGTTACAGTGTGGTTATGCACCAATAGAAGAGTTTATTAGTTGGCTTTACCGACCTATACTCGGTGCCGTGGTAGCTCAGCCTGGGAGAGCGCGCGATGGTAACGCGTAGCTGAAGACCGCGTTGTCGCCGGTTCAAAAATGCAGTGAGAGTCCGGCCCACGGCACCACTCCTACAACACTCTAAGTTTCAGTGCTAATCTTTATTAAACCTGTAGACTAGGTTTGGTGTGGCGGCCGTCGTCTAGCCTGGTCTAGGACATCGGCCTCCCGAGCCGGTGACCCGGGTTCGAATCCCGGCGGCCGCACTCACTAAGGGATGGTCTTGAGTGATACTGCCAAGAAGTGTGCTGTAGTTGGTTGTGGAAAGCCTGCTGCTAAGAAAGCTAGCCGCTCATTAATACCTTTCTTGCAGCAGCTTGGGTTTTCTATCGATGTCAAAGCAGGGGCTATATGGCTTTGTAGGGAACACTATAATAAAGCTAAGAAGCTTAGAAAAATTATGTTAACTCCTTTTTAGCTGCTTTCTTATACTCCTCATATATCTCTAAGAGTTCATTAGGGCTTAACTTATCAACCCTCTCACATAGCTTGTCTCCTTTAATGGCCTTTAATAGGTGTTCAAGCTCTTGTCTCTTTAGCCCGATACTCCTCAAGCTATTTTTCAGCTTCTTTCTTCTATGGGCAAAAAGTTGCTTGAGAAACATAGAAAACTCCCCGTAGTTCAAGTTTAGTTCTCTTGTTCTTGCTATCCTCACTACTACCGAGCTTACCTTCGGCTTTGGATAGAAGCACCTAGCAGGTACAGCTCGCAGCAGCTCAATGTCGTGTCCCAGCCTATATAAAACTGATAATCTACCATAGCTCTTCGTCCCAGGCTTAGATACAAGCCTATATCCTATCTCCCTCTGTACTGTAAGGACTGCCACCTTAAAGGGCCATTCTAACATCTTAGTGAGTAGGCTTGAGATTATGTGGTATGGTGGGTTTGAAACCACCTTCGTAAGGCTTAATGGGGGTGTGTATTCCAATATATCTCCTAAGATCACGTGAACATTACTCTGCCCAGTAAACTTTTGTCTAAGGATAGCATAGAGCCTTGCATCCTTCTCTACAACTATGAGTTTACAAGGGTTATGTTGCAAGATTACTTGGGTAAGTGAACCTAAGCCTCCTCCTATTTCAAGCACTATATCCCTCTCAGATATATTTGCTGCTCTAGCTATGAACTCAAGCACACCTTTATCTACCATGAACCTCTGAGAGAGCTTGGTAATCGGCTTAATGCCGTCTTTTATCTCTGGTAGCTGCCTTTTTCTGCTGTACATCCTACTACTAAGACTTAAGGCACTATTTTTAAAGGCGTAAGCCCCTGCCTTCCTATGGCTGCTGCTAAAGCTGAGGTTGTAGAGAAGCAGAGTAAGGCTGCTAAGCTAGGGGACTTTGTCCTAGTAGACTACGACTGTTGGATTAAGGATACTGACGAGCTGCTTGAGACTACAATGAGAGAGACAGCTGAAAGGGAGGGTAAGCTCGATGAGAACCGGGAATATAAGCCTGTACTACTGATCTTAGGCGCTAGATGGGTTACTCGGGGCCTTGATGAGGGGATATTGGGGATGTATGAGGGCGAGGAGAGAGTTTTTGAGGTTCCTCCTGAAAAGGCGTATGGTAAAAGAGATCCTTCTAAGGTGAGGATGTTTCCAGAGCGTAGAATTAGAAGATCTGGCGCAAGGCTGGTGCCAGGAGAGGAAGTTGAGATAAATGGAGTTAGAGGTGTTATAGAGTCGGTGAGTGGAGGTAGAGTTAGAGTAAACTTTAATCATCCGCTGGCATCTAAGACCCTAAAGTACAGGGTAATTCTCAGAAAGATCCTTGAGAGCCCTGAGGAAAAAGCTAGTGCAGTGTTCGAGAAGGCATATGGCTCCAAGCCTGAGCTTCTTAAAGTAGAGGATGGCTGTGTTAAGGTAAGAACCCTAGCTTCTCCAGAGACGATAAGCGAGCTTGCTGCGAGAAAGGCGTATTTCCTTGCTTTAGTTAGCAGGTACCTCCGGGAGGTATCTAAGCTGGAGTTAACTGAGGTTTATGAGCTTGCAAGGTAACTAAAGAGGGATTACCCGGCATTTTCTCAAACTTCTTCCAAGAGGGCAGTCGATTTCTCCTAGGTCACTTTCTACCTTGACTTTGGTCCCAGAAGGCAGTCCAACAGGCTTACACAGGCTCTTATTCCAGCACGCGATGCCGCAGTTCTGCTCTATGAACTGGGTAACTGCGCCCTCGTGAACACTTCTGCTTTCCATCGCTACCTCAAGTGGTGAAGGCTCAACCTCTACTGCCACAACTTCTCCATGCAGCTGGCACTTGAATACCCTCCTCTTCACGTTTTTAATCGTGTACCTCCGCTCTGGCTGAAGGCTTTCGACACATACTGCCCTAAGTCTGCATCTCTTGCATGCTGTTGCCTCCCCAAGAAATATAAATTCCCAGCCTACTCTAGCCTGTAGCTTGCCTATGAGGGTAACCTTCCCCATGTTGGGTCCACACCACTTGGGGGCTGCTCTTTAAAGTCAGGTGAGGTGCTGTAACATGCTAGAGCTCAGGTCAGATAAGGCTTCTACGCTGCTAGAGTCGAAGACAACGACTGTAGGGCTCGTGTACTCTGATGGTGTAGTATTAGCTTCCGATAGAAGGGCTTCCAGAGGTATGCTTGTATCAAGTAAGGTTGCTAGAAAGACTATTAGAATATCTGATGACGTTTATGCTACAATTTCTGGCTTAGTAGCTGATGCTCAGTTCTTAACGCAGCTAGCTGCCGCCGTAGCAGGCTATGAGCTTTATGAGAACAAGCACAGGCTATCCCCAAGAGAAGTTGCTGTGTACTTATCCCACAGGCTGTTCTATGCGCGCCCATTTCTATACATCACACATCTGATCATAGCTGGTTTTTCAGAGGATGGATCTCCTCAGCTACTCAATGTAGACTTATTGGGAATGGTCAGTGAGGAAAAGTACCTGTCGACAGGATCAGGTTCTCTTCTGGCATTCTCCATACTCGAAAAGGGCTACACACCTGAGTTGACTGAGGAACAAGCTATTAAGCTAGCTGTAGATGCTGTTAAAGCTGCGATATCTAGAGATACAGGTACAGGCGACGGCATAGATGTCACAGTGATAACTAGAAAGGGTATCAGGACCTTGAGATTCACTGTTAAAGGAGAGCTTGTTGAAGAAAGGGAATCATAATGGAAGCTCTCACAGCTACCGTACCTGAAATTGAGAGGAGGGTTCTTGATCATTTTCCTCCTGAAGCTGAGATAACTAAGGTGATAGTAGAAGGAGCTATTGTGAAGGTTTTTTCGAAGAATATGAAGTACTTTGTTGAGAATCGCAGTGAAGTAGCTGCGCTTGCAAAGTCCATAAGAAAGAAGATAGTGGTGAGATGTGAGCAATCGGTCCTTAAGAAACCTGAGGAGGTTGAAAGGTATCTAAAAGCAGCCACAGCCAAAGTAGACCCGCAGAGGGAGAAGCTTTTCAAGGCAATATACATGCTTCCTGATTCTACGGTTGTTATTTTGACGTGGAGCCCTAAACTTTACTCATATCTAGCTGAAAATGGCCGCCAGGAACTACTAATAGAGACAGGGTGGTTCCCTGAGGTATATTACATTCTACCTCGAGCCAAAAAGGCTCTTCTCCCTCTAGAATACTCCTGTAAAGTCCTCATGTCAGCTTACTCAGATAGAAGTAGCTTCTTATCTAATGCTGCAACGCTGGTACACAGGCCAGTGCTGTCAGATAACCGCTGGATTACCACTACTTTCCTTGGAGGAGCGAGAGAGGTTGGGAGGAGCTGTATCCTTGTGCAAACGCCATCATCAACTATCATGTTGGATTGTGGGATAAACGTGGGGTCCTATAGAGAGAAGTTCCCCCTATTCTCTAGGCTTCCCTTTTTAGCAGAGTATCTAGATGCTGTGATAATATCTCATGCTCATCTGGACCACTGTGGCGGCCTTCCTCTGCTAATCAAGTATGGCTATAGAGGCCCAATATACTGCACACAGCCAACAAGAGACTTGATGCTTCTCCTGTTTAAGGACTATCTCAGTGTATGTAAGCGTGAAGGTGCTCCAGCATTTTTCTCAGAGAGAGAGGTAGACTCTATTGTTATCCAGACGATACCTGTCGACTATAATACAACTCTAGACATAGCGCCAGATGTTAAGATGACGCTTTACCCTGCTGGTCACATACTAGGTTCAGCGATGGTGCTGCTGACTGCTGAGCTGGGTAAAGAAAAACACAACCTCTTATACACTGGGGACTTTAAGTTTGGGAAAGTTCGGCTGCTGTCCTCGTCTCCTACACATTTCAAGAAAATAGAGACTTTAATAATGGAGTCTACATATGGAGGTAGACGAGATGCACGTAGAGACCAGGCTACAGCAGAACAGCAGCTGCTCTCCATAGTAGACAAGACCCTTAAGGATGGTGGTAAAGTCCTTATACCAGTTCTTTCGGTTGGAAGAGCCCAAGAAGTTATGTCTATCCTTCACAAGGCAATATCTCAGGGCGAGCTATCCAGAGTTCCAATCTACATAGACGGGTTAACCTACCAGGCTTCACTTATCTATGCAAACTACATAAACTTCTTATCATCCTCTGTTAGGAAGAGCTTCAAAGAGACTGGCGAGCTTCCCATATTGAGTGACTACTTTGAGCCTGCACTAGGGAGAGATAAGCTAGATGTTGTTGGCGGGGGCCCTTGCATACTACTCGCTAGCTCAGGTATGCTTACTGGAGGCCCATCTCTCCTCTACTTCTCGCTTTTAAGCGATGATCCTAGAAATACGCTTGTGTTCGTCAGCTATCAGGTTGCTGGAACTATTGGCCGAGCTATAAGAGATGGGTCACGAAGCGTCAGAATTAGGTTACCAGATGGTACTGAGAAGCTTGTCGACATTAAGATGAGAGTTTATTCCATAGATGGTCTATCTGGTCACTGTGATAGGCTACAGCTGCTATCCTATGTTGGTGGGCTGAGGCCTACCCCCCAGCAGATACTGGTAGTTCATGGTGAGGCTCAGAAGGCCATGGAGCTTTCGAGAGACCTATGGCATCTAATGCGAGCTAAAGGTGTTATATGGGCTACTGCTCCATATAACCTGGAGACATATAGGTTAGATAGACGCTAGCCCCTCGTTCTTCCACTTCTCCATACTTTGACAAAGGATGGTGTGGCCAATAGGATCGGGTAGTCTGACTTATGTTGGTGGGCGACGAGTTCTCCTCCCATGGTGGATAGTAGTGTTTTAATCTGCTTTACTGCGCTCTGCAGCTCTTCTGGGTTTCTCTCTGCGAGCGGGGCTATGTCTATTAGAAGTATGTTTCCATTCCTAACCTCCTCTACTATGCTATCTACATCGGTTATGTCTCTTAGCTTCATTGGCTTAATGACTACTACCGCATCATATGTAAGATCTATGGCGCTGTCCTCTCTTTCCTCCTCAATTCTTGCCTCATCCTCTCTTCTTGAAAAGATCTTCTTAAGCACCCCCATTGTTCCAGCCGTTACAGCTAGTGCTTTGCTACTTAAATTCCTATCCCTCTAGTTTATTAACATCCTTGAAGACCCCGATCTTGGTGTAGTGCACTTGAGTGAGCCAACAACCCAGTTAGAAGCCTACACTGGTAAACAGGTTCTAGTGGTGCTCAGAGGTGGTGGTATTGTAAGGGGGCTCTTCATGTCCTTTGATAACCACCTGAACATAGTACTAGATAGGGCAGAAGAGCTAGCTGTAGGGAGACCTGGGGAAGACCCCGTGCCACTAGATCCTTCTAGGCCTCTAGGTAGAGTCATCATAAGAGGAGATAATGTCGTGTTGGTATCGCCTGTTGAGGGGTGAAGCATGGTAAAGGGTACTCCATCTATGGGGAAGAAGTCCAAGGGCAGAACTCACATAAGATGTAGGAGGTGTGGTAGGCATGCGTATCATGTCACAAAGAGGGTTTGTGCTGCTTGTGGGTACGGTAGGCTTAAGAGGATAAGGAGGTACAAGTGGCAGAACAAGGATACATTGACGAGAAAGAGGCTATGGTAGCCTGTAGCTCCTAATCCTACCAGGGAAAAGTTTAAAATCCTCTCTGCAGTAATCTGCTGGGCCGGTGGCGCAACCTGGTAGCGCGCCGCGTTGGCATCATGTAGACGTGATCGCGGAGGTTGCGGGTTCAAATCCCGCCCGGTCCACCATCTACTCTTAACTGAAGAGTTCTAAACTGAAACCTTTTTAACATGCTTGCTAGGAAGTTTTAGGGCCGGTGGTCTAGGGGTATGACTCCGCTGTGATAAGGCCGTCCTGACGAGGCGGAGGTCGAGGGTTCGAGTCCCTCCCGGCCCATCCAATGGAGGTGTAGTGGAGGGTGCCAAGATTCTCTGTTGGCCGATTAAAGGATCTTCAGATCTTAACTGATGATGGCCGGCTGATAGGTAGGCTGAGGGATCTTGTTGTAAATGAGCTTACGGGGGAGATATTAAGTATAGTATGCGAACCGGAGCTAGATGAGCCAGAAACTGCTGAGATTCTTGCCTACTTCAGGAGGGATAAAGAGGGGTGCGTCTTTATTCCATTCAAGCTCGTTAAGAGGATATCTCACACGATAATACTCGATGAGAAGCTGTTAAAGCTTTATCTTATTAAAAAGAGTGGAAAAACTAGGCTATAACGTAAATCAGCTCCTTTCACTCTCTTCAACGAATTTATCGTATATTTTCTTAACCATTTCATACACTCTATCCTTTTTCTCAGCTATCACTCCTCTTCTTGTGACTATGACTCTACCCTGAAATACCCTTATTTCACCCTTACTCTGATCGTATTCAACAAGTTCTGGGTCAAATGTCTTCTTAATCTCGTCATATAGCCTCTTCATGTTGAGGGAGGCCTCTACTTTAGCTATGCTTCTAATATTACCTCCCGGCACTACGAGCCTGTAGAATTTCCCTCTTTCTGTCATAGCATTAGCCAGACAGACGCTCATGCTATCTGTATCTACTCCCAGGAGAACCCCCTCTATCTCTCCACTATCTGTAAACACTGTTACAGTCTCTCCTATTAGTTGCAAAAGCTCTTTAAGGAAGCTTCTTCTTGGGCTTTCCAAGATACCACCAGTAGGTAACTAGCTATTGTAGATTAATACCTTGTGGGGTTCCAGATGATGAAATGGAAGGTAGTGCTGGATGGCATTGAACCTCTTTCCGACTATGATATTGATGTTCTAAGCCTTAAAACACCGGACGGCTCCTGTAGCTTCAAGCTAGAGCTACCTCGCAACCTAGCTAGCTATAGGATAGGTGAACAAGGTGAGCTTGTCATGAGTAAAACAAGACCTGAGCCTAGTGCAGAGCAGAGAATAGTCGTCCGCGGTATGATTTACAAGATTAGACGTGAGGGAGGTAGGCTTACCATGCTAGCATCTATAGGCGGCTTGCTCTTTTCAGCCATTGGCGAATTAGATCTTAGTGATTTCAATGAAGGAGAATATGTATACCTGACCTTAAAGGGAGGGCTTCTAGCAGCTTTATCCTCGTAATACTAGGATATGCTGCCGTTATTACTTTCCATTTCTCTTTTCTGAATAAAACCCCAAGATTTGCTGAAGAAAACCTGCTAAATCAATTAAAGCAGCCTGCTAGGCAGCACTAGCTGGTGTATAACTGAATGATATGCCCAAACTGTAGCGTAGAGTGTGTGGTGCAGGGGTTTGAGATCATATGTCCAAGCTGTGGGTTAGTCGTAGATGAAGTCTTAAGGTGCAGCATGTCGAGCATGTCGTATTCTAACATAAACCATCGTAAGCTTTCGGAGAGTGAGAACATCAGAATGCAAGAAAGCAGCTATAGGAAACTTATTCACAGAGTTGATACAATAATAGGCTATGTATGTAGATCTCTATCTATATCTAAGAATGCACGGGATAGAGCAATGGAGATAGCATCTTACTTAATTACTTACCACCAAAGTAAGTTTACTAACTCAACTTACATAGCTATTGTTTCTCTGCTAGCTGCAGTAAAGGAGGTAGATCCATCTAATCCAGTTAAGATCTCGAATATAGTTGCTCTTGTCTCAGAGATGGGGAAAAGAGTCAAGGTCAGAACTTTAATGAGGAATCTTCTCACTTATAGCTCAATTGCTAAAGTAAGGCCTCCTCTGCTCCTATCCTACCTCGAGAGCTTACTCCTGAGGGTTGAGCACATAGTATCATCTAGAGGCTCTAATGATGATATCGAGCTTTTACCTGTAGTTAGAGAGGAAGCATTCAAGATAGCAGCTAGGATCCCCAAGTCATACTATGTTGGCAAAAGGCCGAGCGCCGTTGCGGCAGCAGTGATATACCTGGCATATTCAGCAGTATTAAGGAGATTAAGGGGGAAAAAGCGGGGAATAGTAACACAATCCATGCTATGCAGGTTAGCTGACTTACATGTGTCTTCTCTACATGACCACATGAGGGCGATATCAAGTATCATAGCAGGCAGTGGGCCACATTGACCCGAAAGGAAGTAGGCAAGATGGAGCTAGCTGTGCTTTCTTTGCTTGTTATAATAGCTATAGCAGTGCATCTTCCAAAGCTCCGCATGCATATTGGACTTAGAGAAGCATTGCCATACATCCTGCTGACCCTGAGCGCTTTATTCATCTTTACTTTGGTGAAAATCTACCATACTGTACCTCTTCTGTCCTTTCATCTCAGAGGGGTTGGTGATGTTGCAGTATTGAGCATTCATGGGAAGAAATATGTCATAGCTGGTATTCGCGTTGCTTCTATAAGCAATCAAAGTGAAGTAAGTGGGGATCAGCAAAAATACGCTGATAAGACTCCAGTCTTATCATCTATGATCAGAATTGTTGAGAGATCCTCTTTAAACATAGCATATATGCTTATGATATCTCCAAAGCGTCTTCTGAAGACATTAGGCGAAAGAGTAGCCTGTATGGATATATACCTGATAATGTGGTCCAAATACAGCAGTCCTAGGTCAGTTGAGGAGGTTTCAGCTGCTGTAGACTCAATGCTATCTGTCATGTCTGGATTCTATCCAGAATTTGAGTTTGAGCTCATACCTCCTGAAGACATACAGAGGCTGGTTTGCCCTCTGATGCAGTCAGGTACCTCATTGGATGCTAGCCTCATAAACTCTAGAGACCTAGATCTGCTGCTTCCATTAAACGCGTCTATCCCAAAGCTATCCGATATAGGGAAGTTTAGGACGATAGCACCTCCTCCTAAGCCAACTTCCCCGTCCATAAGCCTGGGCATGTGCATTCCTGTAATATCTTCTCCTGCGAGCTATATGGTACCTATATCATCCTTATTATCCCATGTCCTAATAGCTGGGGCTACAGGAGCTGGAAAAACAACTATCGCTAGACACATAATTACACAGCTTGCCAAGCTCAATATACCCGTGCTAGTCTTCGATCTCCATGGAGAGTATGCCAATATTCCGGGGTTTACAAGGCTGTCTGTGAGAGATAACACCCTCAAGCTAGACTTGCTGTCTAATCCATTTACTGAATGTAACGATGACTACATAGATTTCTTAATAGATGTGTTTACTGAAGTCCTGGATCTAACTCTTCCACAGTCTGTCATGCTATCTAAAGCTCTTGAGATGGTAATAAAGTCTGATAACCCATCTATAAGGGGGCTAGTCAAGGCTGTGGAAAGCTTTAAGGTTAGAAGCTATGCGGAGTACGAGACTAAGATGGCTCTCCTCCGTAAGCTTACCAGACTCACCAGGGGACAGGCCTCCGAGATTTTTTCATCAAACCCGGTGAACTGGAAAGCTCTTTCTTCAGGATGCTGCGTCATAGACTTGTCTAGTGTAGTTTCTAATGAGGTAAGAAAGCTTCTTGTTTACGTGATTTTACGCTACCTCTATGACGCCATAAAGGCATCTGGTAGGCTGTCTGGCTTACAGCTAGCCGTACTTCTAGAGGAGGTAGAGAAGATATCTCCAGAGTACAGCAGCAATGACCTTTCAATAATAGACTACCTTGTATCAGAGGCTAGAAAGTTCGGAGTCTGCATCATAATGACCGCACAGTCCATTTCAAGGCTTTCTACTGCTATACTACAGAATACAGGGACTAAGATAATCCTACGTCAAGCATCTCTAGATGACATTAAAACAGCATCTAAGGTGCTAGCTGCTCCTACCTCGGTATCCAAGATGCTAGTAAACATGGAGACTGGATGGGCTCTAATTAAGGCCCCTGAAGCCCCCTCTCCAACTTTAGTAAAAATTCATAATCAATCTCCTGAAGCCAGTTAACTACGCCAATCCGCCTCTCTCTCTTAGATACCAGCTTAAGCACCTCCTCTACTATGCAATCCACGCTCTTTCCAGTAGTATCTACTTCTATGACCCTATCTCTGCCATGAGCTTCTATAGCCGATATTAAGCATGAATCAAGTACCTCAGCTAGCGTATTCTCACACACCTTCTTGCTGCTATAGCCTCTCATGCTAAGCCTCTCAAAAAGCACATCTGGTCTGAGCCTAAGCACTACAACCATATCAATACACTCTGAAGGCACAAGCTCACAGTAGTGGGTGTCTATTACATACTTCTCAAATTTTGTAAGGTACAGCTTAAGCTTCCCTGCAATCTCATCGCTAACTATGAAGCTCCTCCTAGCATGGTCGTATCCACTTATCCACCCCTGTTTAATGACAAGCTTACCAAGATCTATGTATTTAGCTCCCATGATCTTCGCTATTTTGAGGCTGATGGTAGTCTTACCAACTCCCGGTGTTCCAGTTATACAGAGCCGCTTTATTGCTATCGACAAGTTTAAAATACCCCCATCCCAACAGTAGGTGGTGCTCCGGTAGTGTAGCCAGGCCAAGCACGGCGGCCTCTCGAGCATGGAGAAAGCCGCTAGCGCGGGTTCGAATCCCGCCCGGAGCACTATCCTCCAAATATCAGCGCTATGGGATCTAGGGTTCTAAGCACTATCATCCAGAAGATTGCTAAAGCAATTAGGCTTCCAAGAAGCTGTACATATCTCCTGTTATATACTGGTATGGCTAGAAAGAATGAGGATATGATGCATACAAGGAGATAGAACACTTTCATCGTCTTTTCTCTACTCAGCATCCAGAGCTGTGAAACCCATATACCATACTCCCCGATCGCAAAAGAGACTCCAAAAGCTATAGCAGCTAACATCACTCCATAGAACACCTCAGAGATTACATATTCCACTATACTAGGCCTCTTACTTCTTTTTCTCAAGAGAACCCCCCACTACAACTCTCGTTCCCACCCCTTTCTCTCCTCTTAAT
>Ga0164311_10000031_pt1 | contig 47788 bp, 63 predicted proteins | sample GuaBasSedimGuay2_FD_121796 | JGI IMG/M metagenome (GOLD analysis project Ga0164311, IMG submission 121796) | Subseafloor sediment microbial communities from Guaymas Basin, Gulf of California, Mexico - Guay2, Core 4569-9, 9-12 cm | ecosystem: Environmental > Aquatic > Marine > Hydrothermal vents... | reverse complement strand
CGCGATCCGAGATCCAGACTGGCGCGTCATGGATGATCTCAGCTGCACGCAGCCAGCGCTTTTGTTCATCGTCAGTCGTTTTGCCGGTCATGGCTTTGTGGCTTGACACATGCGCATATGCTGATATGGCGCGGTTGAGCACACGGCTCTCATCCATCTCCAGGTGGTACATCGCTCCTGGTTTGCGCTCTACGATCTGATCCTCCCAATATTGCACTCCGGCCATTTGGAAACCCAACTGCGTCGTAAATATCGATTTGCCCACGCCCGGCTCTCCGGCGATAAGCACAACCTGATTTTTGTGGATGCCGCCAAACTCATGATCCAGCGCGCCGATACCGCAACGGATTCCCCAAACATCTCTCGGTTTTGCAATGCGATCCAGGAAGCGATCCACGACCTCTGACGCAGTGAGCTTGTGCGCTCCATCAGCGCGTTGCGCGAATTGCAGCGCCGACGCCTGGAGATCGCTGATAATGCTTTCAACTGGCGCTTTCTTGTTTAGCTGCCGTGCCGCATTCTCCAGGAGCGCTATCAGGCCGCGCCGATTGTATTCGTATCGCACTCGCTCGGCGTTAAGGTTGGCCGTCAGGCTTGAGCCATAGAGCATATAGCCGGTTAGGAGCGCCAAGTCGTCAAATTTGTCGCCCATAATGTCGCTTATTGTCTGCGGGCTGACCGGCTCTCCGCGATTTTGCAGATCCAGGATGGCGCGCCAGATGCTGCGATGTTGCGTGTCGTGGAACATCTGTGGATCGACAGGCTCGATCCGGCCAAGCATGGCCGATCCTATCAGTCTACGCTCAGCGTCGTGATCGAAAAAGTCATTCATGCGGTGCCTATCCTATAGCGGTTGCCTGGATCGGTTTTCAACTCGCCGAATGTGGCAATTGCCGGGTTGAGTATGCTCTTCGGGCTGCTGATGGTCAGGCGATCAGCGCGCATTTTTCTGATTGTCTTGTCGATGAGATACACGGCTTTCTTTTCGTCCCACTCACACAGTGCTGCTATTTCTCTTAGCGGTGCATACCACAGCGCGCCAGCCGCGCGTTTCTGTTTTTGTGTTTTGGGATTTGGTTTTGGAATCTTTGTTCTACTGGAAAACTCATTCTCCAAAATAGCCCTGATATCGTTTTTCGGCACGCGCGCTGGTTTTGCGCGCGTGGGTTTATTGATCTGTGATTCTGTGATCTGTGAATCTAATGAAGAGTCACCAATCGCAGTATAATCTAGTGGTGACTCTAGTGGTGACTCTAGTGGTGACTCTTGTTTTTCGTTGACTGGTAGACTTTGGTTACTCTGGTTTATCTTCTTGCCATCGTACTTTCTCGGATCAATCCAGTTATGAATTATGATAGTTTGGGAGTGCTTGCCTCTTACAGATGTAATGTATCCATCAGCCTGGAGTTGTGCGCGCTGTTTTCTCAGCGTATGAACGGACATTTCCAACGCGTCAGCTTCTTCTTCGTCAATCCACTCAAGCACTTTTCCGGTTTCCCAGTTCGCCCGATCCAGAATGTGCAAATAAAGCCAGATGCGAATACCCAATGCCACTCTGTGTTTAGGTTCAAGAAGGCCGCGCTTGACCTTTATCCATGTCTTTTTAGCCATGAACTTTACTCCAATCTCGCACCCTTGCGGGCATTGCATTCGTTGCACAACGTTTGAAGGTTATTCACGTCATCTGAGCCGCCTTTTGACACGGGTACAATGTGATCGACTGTTAGGTTTTTCCATGTGCCACAATATTGGCAACGATATTTATCGCGTTCGAATACCATTCTCGCCAAATGTTTTTGTCCTCTGAATGGCCATTTAAACGGCGGATGAATTGGCAAACCTGCATCCATTGCCGCTTCAGCGATTTCTGTCAAAACATAACCCCCACAGCCGTCGCCATATTTCCACATTGGAATTGCGCGCAAAATAAATTCTCGAACCAATTCATTGAATTTGTCCTGAGATGTTTCTTCTTGCTCAATAATCTCTTCAATTTCGTCATGTGTTGGAAGCTCGATCATTTATCCTCCCGACAAAAAATCGCCCGCGTGTGGCCGGTGTCTGCGTTGAAAGCGAAACACGCAAGTGAGAAAGAGGCCTATCGAGGAGAAACCAATCGTGGCATATCCAAGAGGCGTTACTAATGCGAGGTTCCGCAAACACCGCCCAATCGAGGGCGATTTACTTTTTCTATTGTAATCCATTCGCATTACGCCTTTCTTTTCATGCTCGTTGTTTCCCCAAGACACTCAGGCCCGTTCCTCGGTTTCGCTTTCGTCCTCAAGTATACTATTAATCCGGCCCGGATGCAAGCCGATGCGCCTGCATCCAGGCCCGGGCGCGTTCACTTGGCCGCGCAGAACATATGTCTTACTGTATCCTGGCTGGAGTTGTACTTATAGCTATAGGCTATGTAGTAGCCGTCGATCACCTCAATTTCTGTGAGTTGCGGTTGTAAACCGATTGAGCTTAATTGCAGCAAGAAAAAGTCCATTGCCGCAGAGGCAGTATCGGGCGGTAGAATTTCCAACATGCCATTTGCACCCCAATCGCCGACGAATTGATAATCGGCGTCGCTCGCGCCCAGGTTGAGTATTGCTCCATAGCAGATCAAAGTTTCGTTGTCGTCGGTCTGGCCGAAGGTAATCGCATAGATGCCCTGGCCGCTGGCGAATTGCCTGGAGCCCATCCAATTCTCGCCATCGTATTCCCACTCCATGTCGGCGTGCTGACTTTTGAGTTCCGCTGTGCTGACCAGGAAACCTGTGTCGATAGGAGTAGGTGTGTTTGTTGGCGGAACAGGTGTGGGTGCTTTGGTCGGTGCAGTTGTGGCAGTCGGTGCTACGGTAGGTTTGATAGGCGCAATGGTCGAAATCTTCGCCGTGCTCTTTTGCGCTTCCGGCTGTTCGGCGGAAAGCACAATCGCAAGCGCAAGCGCCAGGCATACAACGAGCGTTCCAAGTACAGATACAATGATTATAGACTTCTTGCTCATTTCTTGTTCTCCTTTTCGCTTTCACTTCTTGTTTTCAGTTGCTTCCAGGGCTTCGGCGTAGGCGTTCAGCGCTCCCCAAAAACTACCCTGATATTGGTCGTCCTCTGGATATTTGTAGTCGCGTAATTCGTCCATAATGTCTCGTGCTAAATCAGCGGGCAGTAGCTCAGTTGCCTCTGCCAGCGGGCGCAGGCGGGCGAGTTCAGCTTCAAGGGCTTCAACTTCGCGTAACATTTGTTTATGTTGTCGCTTTCCGCCCTCCGACATATCAGCAAAACTCATCCAGAAATTTAGCGATTTCTTCAGCCAGTGTATTCCCAAGGTTTTATTCATCATCTCACCTCCAATTGACATTCCTCGGCGATAGCGGCAACAAAACCCTTGCTATCCGCATACAGCGTCAAGTGTCTTTACCTCCACATTACCACCGCCGGCACATCGTGGATGGCTACGCCTGTTTCCACTACCCAAGACCCCTCCACGCCAGGCAACAAATCACTATACCCAACCGCATAGATGGCAAAGTATTCTGCGTGGGGCCAATTACGCCTGACGATTTCTGGCATATCCGCGGCGTCGGCAAATTTGTGACCTTTGTCAAGCAGCTCAGCCCGCAAGTCGCTCAGGGTCTTGATTGGCTTGGTCATCTCAATCCTTTCCGCTTCATCCTGCGCGAATGAAGTCAAAACTCTAAATCCGGCATGCCCTCGCATTCGGCCATTTGACGCCAATATTCGTCAGTCCATCGCTCGATCTCGGCATCCATGCGCTCCTGCGCCATCTGCTGCTGGCGCATGGCCTCGCCCCAGTCGTCCAGGGTGGCAGGGCCTTGACGCCATTGGCCGGATTGCTCGCCGTCTATCTCTAGGTACCAGCGGAGGTTGATTTTATGCATCATTCACCTTCCTAAAGAACAGAAACTGATACGCGCGGCTTGCCAACTTTGGTATGCTGTTCGACAACTTCAGCGGGCGGGTTGCAGGCCTCGGCGACCTTCTTCCAGGACACGGAAGAGCGGCCCTTTGTGTACCTGGCCTGAACATTATGGAGTGTAACGCTTTCGCCTTGAGACATCACAGCGTCAACAATCTGCGCCTCAGCTTCAGCCATGCGCTCGCGGTATGGCTTCTCGGCATCGGAGATCAGTTCGTCAACCTCCATCATCTTCGCTCGCAGTACATCGGCCTGCTCGCGTGCGGCTAATACCGCAGGATCTGTTTCCATTTCGTCATAGGCTTTTCGGTAGCTTTCAAATTCGTTCATCATTTACCTTCCTTGAGGGCCTGAGATACAATTTCCGCTATCTCCCCAGCACTTGCAGCATCCTGTTCAGTGGGCCATGGGGGGGACGTTTCGTGCATCCAGTAATTCACGGATTCTAACGCCCTCCGCAGCCACTCATTTTCGGCTTCGAGGGTGGCGATTCGTTTGCATCTCAGATCATCATATGCCTCCGCGGACATGTATTCTCCAGTAGTCGAGTTGAACCATACATTTTCCGTGGGTACAACTTCGTAACCAAGGAGCTTGAACGATTCAACAATGTCGTTGATGCAGATTTCGTCAATGCAGCCAGCTTCGGTTACATCGCGGCATACATTTGCGATATCCTTTTTGAGTTCTGCATAGTTTTCGGTTGTGCCAAGGTGCAGCCAGTTGATGCAGGCCAGTGGCTTGCCCTTTTCTTGTTGTTTCAGGTCGTTCATCATTCATCTCCTGTCGCGATTTGTATAATCGTAATTTGTGGACTGCGGCTCCACAAATTCGGCTTAGTTTGTGGCATTCCGCAGCCATCTAAACACTAGCCACGTCAGATCGCTCGGCTTGATCTTGACGACCTCACAGCCAGCCTTGCGGTCATAGTTGATCGTTCGCACTGACACATCGAGGATCCTGGCTATCTCAGCGATCTCATAGCCCTCAGCCGACAACCGCAACACTTTTCGCTGCCGGTCGGTCAGTTCCTCGTATTCGGCGAACGGATCTTCCAGGATTTCCGCTACTGTTCTGTTCATCTTGTGCCTTTCCGGCGAGGGCCATAAGACCCTCGCCTTGTAATCGAGGACTAAAAGCATCTGGGCATGTGATTACAGCAATTCGGTTTGCCCAAGTTCGACCAGGCGAGCGCGATAGATGGCGAGCGCCTCTTTCGCGGCCATCGGATCTGGTGTGTAGGCTCCGCCGCTGTCCTTCTCGGGATTCAGCCAGTCCAGGAGCGCCAGCACCCCGGCATCTTCAACATCATTCAGGCTGGTTTCTCCAAACAGATATTGCAGGACACTGTGTCGTTTGTTGTCACTATTCTCATCACCGGCAAAGCATGCGTTCAGCATCCCGACACACAGCCCGCGTTGCTTTGTGCTGGCTACGGCATCGTTGTGCCGCGGCGCTACCTTGTCAATGAGATAATCACGCAGGGCTTCTGGTGCCATTGGACGTTCGGATTTTGCCGATTTGGGTTTCGGCTGTGGCTTGGGCGTCGGAGCCTCGCGCACTTCGGCATCCACAATCTCGATTGGTTCGCCAGATTCATCGAGTTGGATGTCAGGGTCCAACTCTTCCGGCGTGTAGACTGGCGCGATGAACACGTCCGGGCAATACCAGCGTGCGCCGTTAGTGAGTGCGCGCGAAAAGTACATGTTTCGCGGGTACGTTTTCCAGTTGAATTTATTGAGCAACCCGGCACGTTGAGCGTCGGCCTTGCTAAAGCCGGCCTCGCCGATCATTTTGCCTTCCTGGAAAAACTGAATTGTGCATCCATCATCGTCCAGCGCCTTGATGCGATAATCATAGCGTGGATGTCGCTTGATCTGTGCGGCGACCAGGTTCGAGCTGTAGGATGGTTTGCCCTCGACGATATAGATGGCTGTAAGGGAAGTTACAGGGCCCAGTCCAATCTCTGCGCCAGCGACCACTTTTGTTAGCGCCTGCGCCTCGCTTTTGACATCCTGGAAATAGCCGGATTGTGCCAGCAGGATCGACAGGGTTTTTAGCTGGCTGATGTCGTGCGGCGTTTGGAAATGTGACAAAGCGATGGATTTAGTCTCTGCGTTTTCGCTCATGATTTTCTCCTATTCCATGTTCAGTGCTTCGGCAGCCCAGAATGCTTCGGTTTTGTGTGTTTCGGCCCGCGCCCGGACATCTGCAAGCTGTCCCGCGAGCCAGTCGATGATGTCTTTATCTTCCATCCGCATCGAGCGCTCCAGGACTTCGGCGCTGATGCTGTCCATTTCTTGCTGCCAGTGTTTGTAGTACACCGGCGCAAAGACTTCGCCAAACTCGGCCAAAATAGGATCTTCTATTTCCTGGTCGTCATCGGGCACGCGGTCGGTTGGATCTGGATAGCACATTGTTATAACTCCTGTGTGGGATTTTCTCGCTCGCACTGGATCAGCCAGGCGGCTTCATCAAGCGCTGCGTCGATGGAGTTGATGGCGTATTTCACCGCCATCCGCTTTTGATAGGACAATCGTTTTTGCGCTTTATAACGCGTGAAGCGATTGCGCGTTTCGGTCAGTTCCTGAATGGCTTTTTCAAAACTCGCGATATGTTCCATGATCCTCTCCATTGTTGGCCTGCGGATTTTTGCATAGTTCATGGCGGCGGTTTGGTCGCGCAGGCTGCTCTGGTCGTTGCTTGCCCAGTTCATCTTTTGTTGTCCAGGATTATGTATCGGGTGCAGCGCGAGATGTGCTCATCGTCGATCAGTTGCGTATAAGGAGTTTCTGCCGTTGCTTTTCCAGTTTCGACCATGCGATCCAGCGCGGTTTGCAGCTTGTAAAACTGCAAGTTGCTCATGGCGTTATTATGGACGCGATGTCCGTCGCTGTGGAAAAACACACCTACGAATGCTGGAATAGAGCATTTGGATTTGTGCTCCAGGTTCATGAATGTAGTTACGGAAATGGATCGTGTCTTGTGGGTTTTCATTTTGGCTCTCCATTGTCGGTTGCATCGATTGAAGATTGTTCTTCCAGGCGCCCATTGCATCGTGGACAAGTTTGCTCGGATGTGTTCCAGATCTTCTTGACCATGTCATCTCCTTTGTTTTCGCTTTCAGGTTCATTATACAGCATCTGCGCATTAAATGCAAGTCCAAAACTGACTGTAAGCTGACAGTAAGGAGTTGAAAACTTGCTCAGGTGTGCTATGATGGATATATGCCCGGTAGCTCAACTGGAAGAGCGCCCGGCTGTTGACCGGGGCGTTGCAGGTTCGATTCCTGCTCGGGCAGCTGTCGAGAGGAAGTGTTTGTGAAAGTTCGTTTCAGGGGTTTGAAATGGCAAAGCTAACAGATAAGCGAAGAGCGTTCGTCGAATATTATCCGATAAGCTGGAACGCGACTGATGCAGCAAGAAAAGCTGGCTTTGCGCATCCTAACGTGCAAGGGCCGAGGTTGCTGAAAAATCCAGTGATCCAGGAGGCCATCCAGAAGCGCATGAAAGAATTGGCAATGGATGCTGATGAGGTGCTTCTGCGTCTTGGACAACAAGCACGTGCCAGCATCTCCGATTTCATCGAGCCGATTGGCGAGCATCAATTTTTTCTGAATATGGACAAGGTCAAAGAAAAGGGGCATTTGATAAAGAAGATCCGGTACACAGCATCCGGGCCGGAAATAGAACTTCATGATCCGCAGGCTGCGCTTGTTCATATCGGCAAACACTTTGCCTTATTCACTGACAGGGTGAAAGTGGAAAACTGGCGCGATGAAGTTATTGAATTGATCCGCGAGGGTAAAGTAGATTCTGATGATGTAATCGAGGAACTGGGAAGTGAGCTTGCTCAAGAATTGTTTGAGTCCGCAGGCATACCGATCTCTTCAAGTTGAGAAGCTTCGCCGAGCCCAACTTAATCGTACTGGTTGGCTTGACTATCGCGCATCGCCGGAAGATCCGAGCGGCTTCACGCGCTGGGTAGATGACTTTGTTAATTTCACGCGCGGAGAAGGTCTTGCTGATTACCAGGCTGAAATCGGAACAAAGCTATATGAGAAAAGACGCGCAAGCGCACGCGGTCCGCATGGTCTGGGCAAGACGTGCCTTGCGGCTTTAGTCACGCTTCACTTCATCGCCACGCGACCAGTCAATACGAAAGTTGTAACAACGGCATCTGCATGGCGTCAGCTTACGCATTATCTGTGGCCTGAGATCCGGGTATGGAATGGCCGCGTGGATTGGGCTGCATGGGCGCGGATAGGCGGCCAGGTGCCGGAGATGTACACGCAGTCGTTACGCATCGGCCAAACGTGCGAGGCGTTTCCGGTAGCATCAAAGAATTCGGATTTCATCGAGGGCGCGCACGGCGATAATCTCCTGTACATCTTTGATGAGTCAAAGGCTATTGTAACGCCAACCTGGGATGCAGCAGAAGGCGCCTTCGCGTCAGGAGACTGCTATTGGCTTTCGATCTCGACTCCGGGCGGCGTGGGCGGCACGTTCTGGAAGATCCACACAAAAAAGAATGGTTATGAGGATTGGTGGGCCCGGCATGTCACACTTGAGGAGGCTATAGCTGCCGGGCGCGTAAGTCAATCGTGGGCTGATGATCGCAAGCGGCAGTGGGGCGTTGATTCGCCGATATACCAGGCGCGTGTGCTGGGCAACTTCCCTGACCAGGAAGAGGGCACGCTTATTCCGCTGGCGTGGATCGAGGCGGCGAGGGGGTTAGAAATTAAACCACCAGGCAAACCCTCTAACGGTGTGGACGTGGCGCGCTTCGGCGAGGATGATTCAGCCATGTTTGTACGTGATGGTTCATGTGCAATCAAAGCGACTTGGTGGAACGGAAACGACATCATGCAAACGACTGGCAAGGTGAAGGCAGCAGGCATCCGGGCAAACGTAGACGAGATAGGACTAGGATCTGGAGTTGTGGATAGATTGAGAGAACAGAAATTTCCAGTAGTTGGCATCAATGTCGGAAATGCGGCTCGGGATAGCGAACACTTCCAGAATTTGAGGGCTGAATTGTACTTCACCTTACGAGACAGATTCAAAAAGTCGTGGGAGATCCAGAGCGGCAAGGTAGAACAGCCAACTCATGAGGACTATGATGATGCCATTGATCTAACACGTCTGAGCGAAACGGTTTATGAGCGTTTGCTCGGTGAGTTGAGCGCTATAAAGTACACATATAGATCAAACGGCAAAATCATAATTGAGCCGAAGGACAAGATGAAAAAAGACTTGGGCGTGTCGCCAGATTTGGCCGATGCTTGTATGCTGGCTTATGCGCCATCGTATCGCGCTCGCGTGATGCGGGTAGGCGGATAGGAAAGCCGAAATCCGTTATAGCGTGCTTGCCTGGCGCGCTTTTTGCGTTATATGATAAGAGTAGCAAGTGCGCAGCGTGATGAACTCTATACACTCGCGCCTTATTGTGTGGAGAATCTCACAATTTGTCGAAAGGTAGCAAATGGCTGAACCAGATAATAAAGCAGTGATTGATGCAACGATACAATCACGCGTGAAAAAAAGTCCAGAGTCGTCTATACCCATATTGATGTGGCTGGTGCAGGGCCAGGGTTTGATCGCGCCATACTGGTCGCCTCGTCGCGATCAGGATCTGCGCAACTTCTGGAAGAAGGTCGATCATATCGCAGGCGCTGTGTATGCGCTGTCATCGCGTATGACAACGATTCCATTCAGGGTGGAGCCGCGTGATCGCAACATAGCAAGCTATCAGCGGATTGCAGATGAAACATTCGCCATGCTGCGTGATGGCTCAGAGTTTGGCGGCGGCTGGTCGAGGTTCTACTCGCCGTTCATTCAGGATTTACTTACTACAGATAATGGCGCGTTCGGCGAGATCATAGCGCCTGGGGATCCATCAGGACCTTATATCGGTAGGCCGCTCGGCATCGCCCATCTTGACTCGGGTCGGTGTACGCGCACGGGCAATGCCGAATTTCCGGTCATCTACGAAGATCCACGTACTGGACGGCATAAGCTGCACTACACACGTTGCTTTTACCTGTCGCAGATGCCAAGCCCGGACGCCGAATTGAATGGCGTCGGCTTTTGTGCAATCAGCCGCTGCCTCAACATCGCGCAGAACTTCCTGGACATCATGACTTATAAACAAGAAAAATTAGGCTCACGTCCGATGCGTGGCATTTTGACCACAACCGGCGGTCTGGATCCTGAGGATGTGCAGGCTGCCCTGGCGCTTGTCAACGAGTCCATGGACAACCAGAATCTTGACCGGTTCTCGAAGCTGGCGCTGATCGGTGATCGCAATATCAAAGAGGCATCGCTTGAGCTTACTGATCTGGCTGGAATACCGGACGGATTCGACGAAAAAGACTCGATGACGCTGGGCATGGCGGCGGTGGCGCTTGCTTTCGGAGTTGATGCTCGCGAGTTATGGCCTGCCATGAGCGTGGGCGCTACAAAGGCGGATGCGCTTATTTCGCATCTCAAGGCGCGCGGCAAGGCCATCGGCGAGATCCTGACACAGACGGAACAGATACTCAACCAGAAAGTCGTGCCTTCATCGGTGAAGGTCGTATTTGACTTCCAGGATGACGCGCAGGATCGGCAGGTTGCAGAGATCCGCAAGATCCGTGGCGAAGGGCGCGTTATCAACTACAACTCCGGCGCGATTGATGAGCGCACTATGCGTGAGGACATGCTTGAGGCAGGCGAGATCACGGAGGCGCAATTCATCCGGCTTGAGCTGGACGACGGACGTTTACAGGACGGTACCGACATCCTGACACTGTTCTATAATCCGGACTATCGGATCTATCTCAACCTGGGCGTTCCAGACCCGACGAACGTAGACGTTAACGATGCCGAAACGATGATCCAGGCGATTGACGAGCAGCGGGCAGTGCTGATGAAGCAGCTTGCCAACCGGCCGCGGCCGACAGTCAAGAAAGTGCTGCAAGAATCCATCGCTGCGCTGAGCAAACTCAAGAGCGATTACAAAGGCGAGCAGATTGAAGAGCAGATGCAAGAGGAAGAGCCAGAAGAGGGCGATGAGACAACCGGCGATGACGAACAGTCGGAGGCCGAAGAAAACGAGAACGAGCCACTAACTGTGGAGGCGTAATGGCATATCAGAAAGATGCAAGTTATGACTTTGGGCGCAGCGTGCGTGCTTCGATACGTGGCTTATGGAAAGGGCATCTCGATCTGATTGGTTTTGTCGATACCATGACGACTGCCATATTGCGCGATTATGAAGTGGCATGGCGCGAGGGCGAATCCAGGTGTGGAATTTTGACTGGAGAGAGATCGCTGGAAGAGTCGCTTGCGCTGGACAAAGAGATTCAAAACGACTTTGGATATCTACTCAACTTTGGCGAAGCGATTTTGAAGCTGAAAGAACGATCCGAGGCGGGTGGCAAAAATGCGCCCACGATCACAAACGCGCTCAAGCGCGGCAAGGTGTGGGAAAACAGGACTGACGCTGTGCGCAACCTGGCGCAGCGGATGGCTTGCAGTGACCAGAAGCTGAAATGGGTTTTGGGACGCGCGGAGCATTGTGTAGTGGCCGGAACAATAATATTGACGGACCGTGGAGAGATTCCGATTGAAGAGGTAATTGTTGGTGACAGGGTATTGACTCGTGCGGGCTTCAGAAAGGTGACAGAAACATTTAAGCATGGCTATAGTGGCAGAATGGTCGAATTGAAGCATAAAGGCGATAGCGTTAAAATGACAGAGGATCATTTGGTATTGACGGGACGAGGATGGGTCGAGGCGCGGTACTTGCGTCTAGATGATATTATGCTTAGTCAGGATATTGGCAACTGTGTCCGCAGTCATATCACTTTCCCATATTCTTTCAACAATATAATCCCTGCTTTGAAGATAGTTATTGCGAGCGCGATCACGTTTTTGCTGCGCAAGTTGCCTATCAGTAAATGGCGCAAATCTGGGATGTCCATGCCAATAGTCGCCATCGGCCTCGATGATGAAATTATCTGCAATAAGAATATCAACTATGAATCTTGGTTTAATGATTACGTTGGCCTTGAAAGAAACCCCAAAATCGTTGAGAATAGAATGCAGCTTCAATTCAAGACCGCTGGGGTTATCTCTTCTATTGCTTCTGGAAGCATTAATGGCGTTGCGGATAACAATTTCAGGATGTTTTTCTCGCCACTTTTGAACAGCGTCAATTCCCTCTTTGGTTTTCATGGGATTATGAAGAAGCATATAATTCCTGGCACCAATTTTCTGTCTTTCTTTAGCGACATCAGGAGAAAGGCGCTCCGCGTGTTTCTGAAGGATAATGCGAACACTGTTGATGTGCCGTCCGACTATTACGGAAATCTCTTTGGCGGTATGCGTTTTGTAGAGATAAACAATCTGATCTATCGTATCTTGAGATATAGTCGTCGGGTGATATTTGCTGGATCTGGAACGCGCCACATTGGCACAGGTAACCGAACAAAACTTGCGCCTAACGCCACCAGTATCAACAACGTCAGGCTTAAACAAATTTCCGCAAATAGGACATGGGATTGGCTTGAGCTTTCTGGCTTTGTTCCTGCAAGCTGGCGAACAAAAACGGCGAAATGGATAAGAAGGATAAACATTGCGTTCAAAAGACTTTCCGCAGAATTGACAAGTAAATTGTTTAATCGTCATAGCAGTATTGTTCCATTTCACCACACTCCCATTATAGCACTAAATCATTATTTTACAAATGGAACAGCAGTTTACAATTTGGAAATTGATGATTTGCCAGAGTTTTTTGCAAATGGCATTCTCATTCATAATTGCATTGACTGCCTGAACTATTCCGGGCGGGTGTACCGCGCTTCGATCTGGGCGAAGTATGACATCAGGCCGCAGCATCCGAATCTGGCGTGCCACGGCTATAACTGCAAGTGTCATTTTGAGGTGACGACGGAAAACGCATGGCCCGGCAGACCGCCTGGAATGACCGGAGGATAAATATGGTACAGGGACGCAAAAAAGAGCATGGCATAGTGAGGCCGGTTGCGCTGCATGGAGAAGAGGCATCGCGCGAGCGTTGGTATCCTCTGTTGATCGACGCATTAAACGAGGGCATGGTAATAACCGATGCTGAGTGCTACATTATTCATCAAGGTAATATGTTTGAAACATGGGCGTATGACGCGACGCTTTCAAATGACGAAGCCATTATTCTTGCAACGCCTGTGCCATGCGATGAGGCTTACCACTTTACGTTTACGGCGGCTTGCAGCGCACAATCTACGTTGGAGTTGCTGGAAAATCCTGGGGTTGATGAGGGCACGTTGCAGACCATATATAACATGAATCGAAACTTCCCGGACGTGGCCGGGGCGATGCTATTAAATCCGACGCTTGCTGGAGGCACGGTTCTTATAAAGATGTATGTGCCCGGCGGTAGCGGCCCGCGTGCGGTTGGAGGAACCGGGACTTCAAAGATTGATTTGCATTGGGTAACAAATCCGGCGTGCAATTACGCAGTGAGGCTGACGAACATATCGGGCCAGACGCAGAGCGCTTCGCTCAGCGTGAATTTTTATTATGGAAACAAAATATAGGTTATGGATAAATTCGTATGATAAATTTGAAGCCGATAGAGCCAAAGGAATTCAAGATCCCAGGAATCAAGGGCAAGCTGGAAAAGATGCTGCGACATGAGGCCTGGATTCAACGACGCATGATGCAGAAGGTCACGCGCACCTGGAAGGGCACAAAACCGCGTTTCAAACGCGAGATAAAAGTGGATCGCGGCAACTTACGGCTGACAACGTTGCCATACGGAAATCCAAAGGCAGTAAATAAGTTTCGCTGGCTCAACGAAGGAACGCGGGTTCGGCACGCCGTGATGTCAAAAGACTTCCGCCCAAAAACGCGACATCGCACGATTGGCTCTCGCCGCGGACGTGGAGGGATGGTATTCGTAAGTCGCAAGATCAGGCAGCCAGGCATCAAGGCGCGGGAGTGGACAGACGAGATCCGCAAGCGCCGCACGCCGAAATTCCGTGTGAAGGTAGAGCGCACATTTGCGGTAATTACAAAGGACATAACTAAATGACGTTACCACTTGACGTTAAGTCGGCCTGGTTGAATGTGATCCGGCGATTGCAATCGGTGTGCTCAAGAAACAAAGGTCTTATGATCATTCGGATTGATGTACTGGTAAAAGAGGATGGTGAGCCTGTGTTGTGGACAGAGCCCAAAACGACTCTTTTGGAGCCTTGGAGAAGCGCGTCGGAGATTTTAGCACTGTTGACAGACGAGTAGCGCATTAGTAATATCAAAGTAGAGCGTTCGCACTGGACGCACTTCCCCCATGTGGGAGGTGCGTCTATTTTTATGAGGTTGATATGCCGAAGCCGAAGAAAAACGAAAAGCAGAAAGACTTTGTCTCACGATGCATTCCGATAGTGATGCATGAAGGTACGGCAAAGGACAACAAACAGGCTGCCGCGATCTGCAACAGCATGTGGCGCGAAGCGAAAAAGGAAGTGGACATGCCGGAAAAAACATTGGAAGCGCCTGAGCAGGAAGTGAAAGAGACTCATGAGAAGTACTTGGAAACTGAGGCTCAGGTTGTCTACAGCATTCCATACGGCGCGACATCTTTCGATGATGTGGACGAATACGCGATAAGCAAGATTAAAAAGGATCGCGTTGGAGAACTTTCGCGCATCTTCCAAACGCTGTCGGCCAACATCCTGTGGGATGAGAACATCGAGGACAAGGAAACGGCGCTTAATGATCTAACCAAGGAATTGCAGGCGCGCCTGAACGATGTCATGAGCGATGATCCGCCAGGCTGGGTGCGAGTCTTGAAAGACAAGGTAACGGGCATCATAAAGCCGAAGGAAAAGAAAGAAGATCCGCCACAGTCGCAATTGATGGTTTGGAAGGACGCTGATACAGGTCAATATCGCTGGATGGCGATTTACTCCAACAAATATCGCGACAACGACAACCCGCCCGAAATCCTGAGCGCAGCTGCACATGAGCGGTTCGTCAAAGAGGTTGAGGCTGGCGAGCAGCCATATCCAGAACTGTGGCATTGGCATGTACCAGGCACACGCTATGGAGTGGCTGATTGGCTGCACTTTGACAAGGAAACCGGTTTCGCGCTTGCCAGTGGAACGATTGATGAAGGACATGAAAAAGAAGCCGAGGTGATGGCAGCTATAAAACGCCCGATAGCTGTATCACATGGCATGCCAGTAGAGTACATCGAACGAGACGAGAAAGATAACAGTGTGCTTACCCGATATGTATCAAGGGAGATCAGTGATTTGCCGCCGCACGTCGCTGCCAACAAACTTACTGGTTTCAAAATCGTGAAGGAGAACATGATGGCTATTCCTGAAGAGAAGAAAGAATATTTGCGCAGTACCGGTATGAGCGACGATCAGATTGCGATGGTCGAAGCCACGCTGGAGAGCCGCGCAAAGGAGGCCTCGGAAGCAGAGCTTGAATTCAAAGAACAAGAACAGGAACAAGCCGCCGCGACCGAGACCGAGAAGAAAGATGAAGTGAAAGAAGGCAACGAATTTCTAACGCGTGAGGAATTTGTCTCAACGATGAGTGAACTCATGCAGCCTTTAGTCAAGCAGCAAGAGGATTTGAAAACCACGATCAAGGAATTGATGGTGGAGGACGGACGCAAGGTGGCCGAAAAGGCAGCCGAGACGCCGCCCGCATCTCTCGCCGCGCTGATCATGAAGGAGATCAAGGGTTCGTCTGCGCCTTCCACAGCAATCACCGATAAGGAGGCTGAAGATTTGGGCAAGCCAAAAGAAAAGGCAGCGCCTGAAAATCTCTCCGGTGATCCGTTCAAAGACAACATAATCGCTCCGATGATTTACGGCAAATAATCATCGGGCATGTGAGGTAGAACATGAGTGAAAATGAGCTTTTGAAACAGCTCGTTGCCAATCAATCTCGCCAGGATGCGATCCTGGAGAAGCTGGCAACGAAAGAAATGCACACCAAGACGCCCGCCAATTTCGGCACCTATACCGAGATCCATGGCAACGGCTCAATCTTTGGCAGTGCATCCGTTGAGCGCGAGGTAGTTACCGCGCACATGCGCCCGCACGGAATCGGTGCTATTTTGGACCGCATTCCCAGCGTCGCACAAACACCATTCTTCCCGTCGATTACTGGCTTCACGGCCACGACCGGTGATGAGGCCGCAACCCCGTGTGCCGACAATCCGCAAGGTTATCTCAAGGGCTGTTTGCTGACGGCACAGTATGGCCGTGTGGCGCGCGATACACAGACCATCGAGATGGACAAAGTGATGCTTCGCAAGAACCGCGGCGATTTCGATGATCTCGTGCTCTATGGCGAGCTGATCGGTGAAACCGGGTTCTCGCCTGATGGCATCACACAGGCCGATCTGCTTCGCACGGTGACAAAAGCCGAGATGGTTACGGCTGCCGTCAATCTGGAAAGCTCCTACAGCTACCAGATGTGGAACGGATCGCCGGCAAACAACAACCCAGGCGGCGGCTATAAGGAAATGCCCGGCCTGGCGAATCAGGTTGCAACCGGACAAGTCGATGCTCTTTCCAACACAGCCTGTCCAGCGATGGACTCGGATGTCAAGACCTTCGGCTATGATGAGCTTGGCGGGACCGGTCGCGACATCGTAGAGTATGTATCCATGCTTGAGTGGTATCTCTACAACAACGCGGATCGCATGGGCCTGTTGCCCGTCGATTGGCTTTTTGTTTGCCGCCCAGAGATGTGGCAGGTGTTGAGCGAGGTATGGCCTTGCGCCTACAATACCAATCGATGTGCGGGCTTCATGAATGACAGCAACGCACGCGTCAACATCGATGGTTTCCGCTATGTTTCCGAGCGCGATAAGATGCGCACGGGAATGTACATCGACATCAATGGCCGACGCTATCCAGTGGCGACCGATGTTGGGATCTATGAGCACAACAACATCAACAACGGAGAACTTCTGCCGGGTGAATATGCTTCTAGCATCTTCTTCCTGCCGCTTCGGGCCGCTGGTCTGCGCACTTGCTATCTGGAGTATGTGGATTATAAGCTGGCCGATGCCGATACGGCTCTTCTGCGCGGCACCGAAAACTTCTGGACCGATAACGGGATGTATTCCTGGGCGGTCGAGAAGGTCAAGTGGTGCTATAAGCTCAGTGTGAAATCTGAGCAGCGGGTGGTTCTGCGTGCGCCGCAACTTGCCGGGCGCATCGATCAGGTCAAGTACGTACCGCTTCAGCATCTTCGCGGCGTGTACCCCGGCGGTCCTTACTTCGAGGACGGTGGAGTAAGTATCCGCGAGGACGAATCGGTTTACGCGGTCTGGCTGTAAGACTGACCATAACCTACTTCGCAGCGGCGGTAAGGTTGGAGGCGGGGTCACACTCGCCTCCGCCAGTCGCCGGAGCGCAAACGCAAAAGCTCCCTGGATGGGGGCTTTTCTCATTCTGACGATTTACTCTTGCATTTCAACCCACTTTTATGCTAAGATGGAGTTGTCGGAAGTTGTGCTCTTCACTGGGCGATAAATGGACGCAATAACAAAAGAAACAGTGGTGGTGAACCAAGACCCGCAGGCGCGCCCAAATACTATTCGCACGCGTCCCGTTTGCGGGTTGTTTTTATGAGGTGATATGAGCGTTCCCGTTGTAGTGATGACATCCGAGAAATACCTGTGGACAATTTCGCCGTTTGCATACCTGTTCAACATCTATTGGTCATCACTTCAGGAAGTGTATCTTGTTTCTGACGTGTTGCCGAAGTTCTCGTTGCCGAACAATTTCCATTGCCATTCGATGAACGGTGACAGGCCGCTGCCAAAGGAGAAGTGGTCGAACGGCTTCATCGTTGCTATGGAGAACCTCAGGATGGATCAGTTCGTTTTGCTCCTGGACGACTACTGGCTTTGCCGGACCGTTGATCATCATGGCATCCAGACGCTTGCGCAGTACGGGCGAGAGCATCCTGATGTGCTCAGGATCGACCTTACTGATGACCGTTTTTTCGCCGGGGACAAGTATGACATTGGGTCATACGGGCATTATGACATGGTTGAGACGCCGCCGACATCGCCATATCAAATGAGTCTACAGGCTGCGATCTGGAATCGTAACCATCTGCTGTCTATCATGCGGACAGGACTATCGCCGTGGGAGGTGGAGTTGCAGATAAGCGCTGCGCTGCATGATCGAAAGGATCTGCGCGTAGTTGGTACGCGTCAGTGTCCTGTGCGCTATGCTAACGTTTGCCAGGGCGGCGATCCGAAGGACTTGAAAAACCTCGATAAGATCGACGAACAGCACCTACAGTATCTGCGGGAGAGACGATGGATACCAGAGTAAGGCTCATCGACGCTTGTTTTCCGGGCCAGCCGTCAAGCGCAGGTGGCGAGAATGCTGGCAGACATCCTCAACGTTTCAAGTGGTGCCGCGACAATTCTTGTAACTCGATTTACACTTGGTACACTAACTGGACTTTGCACCAGGCGCATACAGATTTTCACCCTCGAAAGGTCGCATGGCTTTGGGAGCCGCCAAGTCTCCAAACGTGGCCTTATCAGTACGTCGCCAGTCGTAGAAACCTGTTTGACGCTATCTTCACTTATGATGAAGCGCTGTTAAGTTGCGGTGATACACGATTCAAACTCGCGCTGCATGGCGGGACATGGATCAGACCGGCGCATTGGGGAATGCACGAAAAGACTCGCACGGTCTGCATGTTTGTATCGCAAAAAAAGCGTGCCGTTGGTCACGCTTTCCGGCACGACATTGCCAGCGCATTGTCAGATCAGATTGATGTCTATGGGCGCGAGATTAATCCTGTGGCGAACAAGTGGGACGCGCTGAAGCACTATCGCTATTGCATCGTGGTCGAGTCGATCAAGATGCCGCTGTACTTCTCGGAGAAACTCATTGACGCCATGCTGTGTGGATGCGTGCCGATATACTGGGGCGCGTGGCGGCTGGCAGAATACTTCGACATGGATGGCATAATCAACTTTCACAGCATTGAACATCTGGAGCGAATTCTGTCTGCGATTGGTTCAGGAATTGCGGACTATCGAGCAAGGAGCGATGCCGTCAAAAACAACTTGATTGCGGCACAGGAATTTGCCTGGACGGAAAACAGGATTTATGATGAGCACAAGGAGTATTTTCGATAATGGCAGCTAATGACATCCTGGTGGTAGGCTGGCCGCGCTCCGGCAATACATGGATCTCACGCTTGCTTGGCGATGCGCTGAATTCGCCAGTGACAGGCTATTTGGGTGCGCATCCGCTGGGCGAGGAAGGTCTTGACAGATCGGGCCCGTTCGTTGTGCGCCAGCTTCATCTTAGGATCGCCAAAGAGGACATGGGCAAATTTATGCCAAGCGCATATCGTATTTGTACTAGGTATTACGGCGGCGAGCGGATCGTTTTGATTGTGCGCGATCCGCGGGATGTGGCCCTGAGCGTCATGCACTATTGGCAACGTAAGAGTTTGGATGATGCATTGCAGGCAATGATCTTTGGCGACAATCCGATTAGAGTGCACGGACCGCTGGGCGATTTCTACGCGGAATGGCACGCGGCCGATTTGCCTTATGTGCTTGTGCGGTACGAGGATTTATTGTCCGATACCGAAGCAATGATGCGAAAACTTTGTCATCGTCTTAATGTTGTTCCTGCGCATAAAATTTCCCGCGTAGTGCGCAGGCAGTCTTTCAAAAACCGCAAGGCAACGATTACTGATGATCTGCCATATGGTAAAGGCGTCCAAAAATCGCATCTTTGGAAAGGTCGCGCTGGTCACTGGCCGGAGTATTTCAATCGGCGACAGGCGCAGCTTGTGGAACTTCACCTTGGCACGCATCTCAGGCGCTACGGATATGAGAAAGATTCATCCTGGATGAAGGATCTACCGGAGGAACTATGACCAAGAAACTTACGGCACATGATCTTGCAGGCGATGATCCGAACCCGATGAGCCATGAAGAAGTGGACGCGCTCAAGGAGCTTGTTCGTGAATTGCCGTACACTCCAACAATCATTCAGATTGGCGCGGAGCGTGGTTGTTCAACTGTTGCGATGCTTGAGGAGCGGCCACTGGCATTCATCCTATCAATCGACATTGGCGAGAGACCAGAAGAACGCGCAAACGTAGAGCGTGCGGAATTGGATCATAGACAGGTTGTACGCGCTCTTGGGCGTTCTCAGGATATTGGTCTTTGGTGGCCGATGAACTGGGAATGCGACATGCTCTTCATCGACGGAGACCATCGTTATGAAGGCGTCAGTCAGGATTTGTATATATGGGCTGATAAAATAAAGCCCGGCGGCATTCTGGCGCTGCATGATTACATCGAGGACCCGATACCGGCGCATATCAAAGGCCGAGTAGCCCATGCTGTGCGAGACTGGCTTGAGAAACATGACGAATACGAGGAGATCGCAAGGTGCCAAAGGCTGATAGCGTTCCAGAAGAAATCGTAGAGTATCGCGAGGAGCCTGGGCTAATCGAGATCCTGAGCGCTATATCTCGTATGCCAAAGGCGCGAGCAAAGAAATTCCAGACATTCGCGAGCCTGGCAAGAGCAGCTCCTGCTGGAACAATCGTTGAGCTTGGGACTTATCGTGGCCTTGGAGCCTTCGCGCTGTGGTGGGGAAGCGATAAGTATATACATCGTGTATACACAATCGACGATTTTCTCAAGCGCAAAGGATGGGCGAATGAAGAATATGTTGCGGACAATCTCAAGATTGCGCGCTCTAATCTGCGATTTCTGCGCGCTGATGTGACCATACGCCAGGGCGATGCGCGCAAGATGGCGAAAAAATGGCCGGATTTAGTATCCTTGATAGTGTGGGATCTAGGCGTCATGGCGAGGGTTGTCGCTGATCTCTACGGATGGCGCGAGCGGGTTTTGCCCGGTGGCTTTCTGGCGATGCACGATACATTTGATCAGCAGCTTGGCTCCAGGACGCTGGAGAAATGCCTTGCAGACGATGGCGGCTGGATTGGGCCTCAGGTCATGCCGGGCGGCGTGTGGGCGTGGAAGCGAAAGGATAAAGTATGAGCCAGCATTCTAAAGCTGCAATCTGGATCACGACCTATCACGATGAGGCAGCCGTGAGTGCGGCGAGCTTCCGGCGTCATAATCCTGGAATTCGCACTTATCTCTTTACGCCGGATTTTCCGCCATCGCAATCGTGGTTTGATGCCAACCATAAGCAGTTTGATGAGGTAGTGAGGTTGCCAGAGCGCGAACATCCTGATAACTGGTTCCTGGACTCAACGCGATACTTTAGTCTTGTGCTCAATTTCATAGATGTAGAGCAGATACTTTATCTTGATTCGGACACCTATATTTGCGATAACATCACGGATCTATTCAGCATGCTTGATGCTGGATTTGACTTCCTTGGAGCGCACGCGCCCGGACGCATTACGCGCCCGCGAGTGCGCCAGACCGTACCGCCAGCATTCCCTGAGATCAACATTGGGGTAAACGCCTTCAGGAATTCGGGTTGCATAGCCGCGCTTTTTGACCTTTGGATGAACCATTTTCTACAGCACGCGGCCAGTTTTGGCGAAAACGATCAGCCTGCGCTTCGACATGCTCTATACCACTCGCCGCACGTGCGCCTTGGTATACTGCCATCGGAGTATAATTGCCGCTGGGGTTTCGGCGGCTTTGCGAGTTACAAAGTCAAGGTGCTGCATGGCAGGCCGCTGGATGGTGACTATGAGCGGATTGAGCGTGAAATCAATGCTAAAATTATTATGCGTAGCTGGAAGAGAGGTGCACTGAATTGACAAAAAGACACTATCTCATCGAAACGAAAAACATCTATGACCCACGCGGCCGAATCGAGATCATGGAGCAGCTTCCATTCCGGCCTAAACGAGTATTTGTTTTATCGCTGTTTGATCCAATTATGTCCCGCGGAGACCATGCTTTGCGCGAATGTGAACAACTGTTCTTTCTGACCAGTGGCATCGCGCGTTTCGAAATCGAGTATTCGCCCACTGATATTGAACAAGTCATATTCGACGATCTAAATCTGGCCCTATATATACCGCCGCTTGCCTGGCGCACAGTGTATGGCGGGAAAGACACCACTATCGTTTGTCTGGCATCGCATGAGTATGATCCTGATGGGTATATAAATTCAAGAGATGAATTATGGAAGATCCTGGAGGCGGTATGATCAAATACCTTTCGCTCCGTTCGCACTATGACGCGCTGAGACCTGAGCTGGACGCAGCCTACAGTAGAGTCATGCAGTCTGGCGTTTATGTTGGCGGCCCTGAAGTCGCTGCCTTTGAAGATGAATGGGCTAAATACTGTGGCACGACGCATTGCGTTGCGGTAGGGTCTGGAATGGCTGCGCTACAGCTTGCGCTTGAATCTGTGGCCGGAGGCGAAAAGAGCAGATCAATCGCCATTGTACCAACACATACGCATATATCGACGTGGCTGGCGGTTACGCATGCCGGGATGATGCTTCAGCCAGTGGAACCAACCAGCGGTTATGTCGTGGGCAAGATTGACAAATTGCATGTTGACGGTATGACAAAAGTCATACTACCTGTGCATATGTATGGTTTTCCGGCCTTGATGGATGAGGTCTGCGAGATGGCCGACAATCATGGGCTTTATGTCATCAGCGATGGTGCGCAGGCGCATGGTGCAAAATACAACGGGCGCAACGTGGCCCAGTTCGGCGATGCTACTTGCTGGTCGTTCTATCCGACAAAGAATCTGGGCGGATTTGGCGAGGGCGGTGCTATCACAACCGATAGCCACGATATTGCAAAGCGGGCGCGTGCGCTACGAGACGTGGGCAGAATTCATCGTTTTAATCATTACTATCTGGGGCACAATTTCAGGATGGATCCGCTGCAAGCTGCATTTCTGCGCGTGAAGCTGGAGTATCTCGACAATTGGAACGCCAGACGCGCGCGTCTGGCGCAGCGTTATATAGAACTTATGAGCGACATTGAATTTATCGAGCTTCCGAAGATCAATCCGTGCTCAGATCCGGTGTGGCATGTATTTCCGATCCTGAGCGAGCGCCGGGACGATCTGCGGGCATATCTAAGACGACAGGGCGTTGATACATCCATGCACTATCCTGTGGCATGCCATCACAGCGCGGCATATCGCAATGCCTGGAAGTCTGACGAATTTCCGGTAGCCGAACGGTTCTCAGAACAGGAATTGAGCCTACCGCTACATCCGTTCATGGGTTTGGCAGAGGTCGAGAAGATCGCTTATGAGATCAGGAGGTTTGAGTGATGTATAAAAAAGCACTATCGGTCTCTTGTGCAATTGTGGGGCTTTTGATTTATAACTTATTTGCAATTGCTGGGGCATCTAATCTTTACGACAAATCGCCAATTGTCGCATGGCAATTGATGGGAATTATGATTGCGGCCATTGCTCTTAGCATAATAATTTTTGAGGTTGAAAAATGATTCGAGTCCGCATGGTTCCCCACATCACAGAGATGAAATCCGAAGAATCGGGCATCAAGCGCGTGCTGGAGGCGTATTTCAAGCATCTGCCTGATTACGGCATCGATCTGGTTCCGCGGGAAACAAAGCGCACCGATTTTGATCTCCTGGCGGTGCATGCTGGAACATATGACGGTGATACCGATGTCGCTCACGTGCACGGATTTTATTGGAGTGCGGATTACCAATGCGCGGCCTGGGAGTGGTACACAAATAAAAGCGTTGTACAGTCCATTCGGCACGCTCGCGCTGTGACTGTTCCAAGCGAGTGGGTCGCTGAAACGATCATGCGAGACTTTCGCTTCAAGCCGGACGTTGTGGGTCACGGTATTGACTGGGAAGCGTGGCAGCAATATGCCAATAATGACCAATACGTGCTATGGAATAAAAACAGGGCGGTAGACGTATGCGATCCCGCGCCTATGATAGAGCTTGCAAAGCGGTTTCCGAACCGCAAGTTTATAACGACGCTGACCAGCCAGGAGATGGATAACGTCCATCCGCAGGGCATACTTCCGCATGATGAAATGAAGCGCCTTATCATGAGCGCGGGCGTCTATCTCAGCACGACGAAAGAGACTTTTGGCATTGGCGTACTGGAAGCGATGGCGTCTGGAGTGCCTACGCTTGGCTGGCGTAATGGCGGCAATGTCACGCTAATCGAGCATGGCGTAAACGGATACCTGGCAGAGCCCGGAAATTACGACGATCTGGCAGAAGGGCTTGATTACTGCTATCGCTACCGGAGAATCCTTGGCGATAATGCGCGTGAAATGGCGAAGCGCTGGACGTGGGAAGCCGCATGCGAAAAAGTTGCCGGTATCTATCAGCGCGTGCTTATACCGCCAGATCCTGATACTGCCATCATTATACCGACTTATAATCATGCTGAAAGAGTAGGCCGGGCCGTTAAATCAGCGCTTGCGCAAACGTCTGAGCACGTAAAAAAGGTCATCGTTGTTGATGACGGATCAACCGACAACACGAGTGAGAGGATGCAGGAGATCCTGGCGCTTGATGACCGGGTAGAGTATATCCATCAGCCAAATGCAGGCGTGGCGCATGCTCGCAATCGCGGCATCAAACGAGCAGATGAACTTGGCTACAAGTATGTTTGTTGTCTGGACGCAGATGATGCGATAGAACCGCAATTCGCCGACTTCTGCATACGTGAGCTTGAGAATGATCCGACGCTTGGTATTGCCTATACCGGGTTGCACTGGATAAAGCCGGACGGCTCAGAGGGCAATTCCGAATGGCCTGGTGAGTACAACTTTGAGGCGCAGCTAAAACGGAAAAATCAGGTGCCTACATGCTGCGTGTTCCGCGTGGAAGCCTGGCGCAGGCTTGGCGGATTTCGGCAGCGGTACGCTCCGCATGGGGCTGGTTCTGAAGATGCCGAATTCTGGACGCGTATGGGCGCCTATGGTTATGGCGCAAGGAAGGCATCACCCAAGCCGTTGTTTATCTACTCATGGCAGAGCGGGATCGTAAGCGGAAACAAGGATTACAAAGAGGTGGATTGGCTTGCCTGGCATCCGTGGGCAAAAGATAAGCTGCATCCGCTTCCGTCTGTCGCAAAGCCTAAACGCTGGTCGCATCCGGCACGGGAATATGATGAACCTATGGTATCGGTAGTGATACCGGTTGGCCCAGGTCATGCAGGAGCCATCATCAACGCGCTTGACTCGCTTGACGCGCAAACACTGCGCCGGTGGGAGGCTGTTGTGGTCTGGGACACGCCGCCCGAAGAAGAGAACGAGGATAAAGATTACATCAGAACCACGTTTCCTTTCATCCGCGAAGTGCAAATGGAAAAGGCGCCTGCTGGCGCTGGCGCTGCCCGAAACGCTGGCGCTAACATCGCACGTGCTCCGTTCCTGTTGTTTTTGGACGCTGATGATTGGCTGTTTCCGCATGCGCTACATGATATGGTGGAGACATGGCAGAGCAAAGAGTCAATCATATACTCCGATTACATTGGTAAGGCTTTCATCGGGGATATATCAAAACTTGATCCGCGCTTGCAGGAGCGGATATATCATCGGGATGAAAAGACAGGCGAGACCGTGATAGGCTACAGGGCACATGATTATGATTGCCAGCGGGCGCAGGTACAGCCGACATTTCCGAAGCCTTACATCTGGTGCAACGTTACGGCTCTGATACCGACAGAATGGCATAAAGAGATCGGCGGATTCGATGAGGAAATGAAATCCTGGGAGGATTGGGATTATCATATCCGCATGGCGCGTGCAGGCAAGTGTTATCATAGGCTTGAAGATGAGTTGCTTGTTTATCGGTTCTACAGTGGATCGCGGAGAGAATATGGCCGCGAAAACTTCAAAGAATTGGCCGCTTACATGCAATCTAAATATGAAAGGGAAAAACTTATGCCATGTCCAGGTGGTTGCGGTGGAAAATCTCCGGCACGTGTGCCCGTCAGAAAGCAAGTTCCGGGCCCACGCTCAAAAAGTGAGGTTGATATGAAAGATGATGATTACCTGAAAGTTCGTTATTTGCATCCTAACAGAGGCCAGCACATGGTAGTTGGCGGCGCTACTCACACAAAATACGGCATGCGCGGAGGCGGCGAAGAATTCCTTGTGCATCGCTCGGACATTGAAGCGCAGCCGCATCTTTTTGAGGTTGCACGTCCGATCCGTCCGCCAAAAAGCGCAATTGTACGCGCACCCGCGCCGGTAAGTTTGCGTAAGCCAAAAACCATTCCAGAGTCGCAGATGCCGCCGCCAAAACCCATGACGCCGCCAGATATGTCAAAGATGGATCTTGAGGCGCTTCCTGGCGTTGGTAAGAAAGTCGCTGAAGCACTACGCGCTCAGGGTGTAGAAAGTGCGGCTGACATCCTGGAACTTGGCGTAGAGGGCATGCAGAAGCTGGACCGCATCGGCCCAGTCACGGCAGAGAGAATCGTAGATGCAATTCACAGACTCAGTTCTATCTCATCCTGAATTTCTCATCTTGGCATTGGCAACATGGCGGATAACATCCCTCCTCGTATCTGAGGAGGGACCGTTTTACATTTTGGAGAGGTTGCGTTACATCATCGGAATACGTTATGATGAATCTAGCGAGAGGTATGGTAAGCATGAATTGGCGAGGGCGTTTCTATGCGTCTGGTGTCTCTCAATATGGGTCGGTATAGCTCTCGCCGTTGCTTATCTAATCGCTTCAAAAGCTACGATACTGATATCGTTTCCGTTCGCGCTGAGCGCGGCGGCAATCGTGATTGAAAGGCTCGCAAATGGCACGCGCTAGCACGCCAACGCTTTTACCGCTTGATACATACGCCAAAATCATGGGCGTCTCTCCGCCTCATTTCAATGGCGCGGTGGGAGAGAAAATATTCTCCGCGGCTGGCGGCTGTACCGATGTATGGTATCAGTATGCCTGGCAGGGGAACGATAGGATCTCACGGGAGGAATTGGCAGAGACAATCGCGGAGGCGGAACAAGACATCCACGATGTTCTGGGCTTCTGGCCTGCGCCCAAATGGATCTCTGAGGTTCATAAGTTCCCCCGCCATCATAGACCAAACATTCGCAACGGCGTATTCAATGATCGCCATTTGCGGAAGTCAATCATACTCAAAAACGGAAAACTCATCTCTCCAGGACCGCGAGCAGAAAGCGTCATCGGGACCGCTACAACGGCGGGCGCAACGCTCGTTTACAGCGATGAAGATGGCGATGGCTACTCAGAAACCGCCACGATCACACTCGCCACAACTGTAACCGATCCGAAAGAAATCAAGTGCTATTATCCGGGCGAGACCGATGACGCATGGGAGATCCGGCCTGCGCGTTCGATCACTATTGCCGGTGGAAACGTTGTAATCGTGTTTTGGGCCTGGCAGCTGATAGACGAAAAATACTCCGAAGCGTTCCCCGGTTCTGATGAGGCCGGAACGCTCGACATATCCGACGCCATTTATCTTGCATCGGTGGATGTGCGCCGGGTTTATACCGATAACACTGGAACAGGAGTTGTATTCTATTGGGAGGCCGCAAACGATCTTGCAAGCGGCGCGATCTGTTCGTCTTGTGGCGGAGCAGGATGTCCTGAATGTACGCTAACAACGCAGAACGGATGCTTGGTTGTGCGCGATGTGGAGAACGGAATAGCTGTTCCAGCTCCAGCCACATACAGCGCTGATGATAGAGAATGGTCGGCAGCTGCTTTTGCGGTTTGCCGCGAGCCGGATCAGATCAAAGTCTATTATTACGCTGGCGACATGGATCAACGCTATATCGATGACAAGACTACTGATCCGATGCCGAAAAAATGGGCGCGCATAATTGCATACTTGGCGACGGCACGCCTTGAGAGGCCTTTGTGCTCTTGCGGAAACACAGAAGCTCTTTATCGAAAGTTGCGAGCAGAAACGGCATTCAACAGCGGAGATGGTTCTTCCTGGTTTTTGAGCGATGAAATGATGTCAAACCCCTTTGGAACGCGCTATGGAGAGGTATGGGCGTACCGCCGCTTAATGGGGCTTGCTCCTAAGCGCATGACCGGAGTTGCAGTATGAGGAAAGTGGTATACGAAGATAGAAACGGATGGCTTCGCGCGGCGCTTGTGCGCGACAGTGATCCAGACGAGGCCGCACCAATGGGTTTGCCTGTCACGGGCGTAGACATTGGCAATCTCGATTGTGAGGCGGTGAAAAAGGACATCAACAACTATCTGGTCAAGTCGGGCGTCTTTGATTGGTCTGATGTCCAGCGTGAGCAAAATTCCATTGCCCGCGCCATCAAGCAAGCTCTTCACAAAAGAGTAGTTGATCTTTTCCGTATGGATGATCTGTACGGGCAGGAGGATATAACAAATGAGTGATTTCATTCCTAACAAGCGCGGACTTTCACGGGTGTTTATCATCCCTGGAGGCGCGCGGCCGGATCATGCACCGGTTTTCATGAGCTGCATGAGAGCGCAGGCGCAATCCAAAGAGTTCGGCGATGTTGAGGACATCGAAGCGCCGCACATGAGTCGACCAGGAGCATTTGTAAAGATCGGCGAAGTGCAGGGTGCAGATGGCCGAGCACAGACCACTCTTGAGGGTCGCTATGCACTCGACATCCGTTCCGAACTTTTGAAATGGGCTAAGCTGCGCTGTCCTGTAGACGTTCATCTGCACTGGGGCGTTTGCGAGGATCTCAGCGACTTCAATTCCTTCAAGAAAATCGCCGTTTACGAGGAAGCGCGTCTGACATCGTGGGAAACCGATGAGGCTGGCGCGCTCCAGAGCGATGACGAAGCACCCATCCTTGAAAGCGCACCTATCAGTGGGCGGAATCTCTTTGAGTATGTGCCGCTGAACTTCAGCAAAAAGGCTGAGGACCTGACGACTAAAGAAATCACAGACGTAATCTACTGTGATGATCCATCATGCGGCAATTGCGCAGATGAATCGGACGGTTGCAAGGTTGCTTTTGCCGTTACGATTGGCGAGGGTGGATCTCCAGGCACACCGCCCGACATCCTATACACGCTTGATGGCGGGCTGAATTGGTATGCACACGACATCGAAGAACTGGACAGCGCACAGGATGCAAGTGGTGTTGCATGTTTGGGATCTAATGTCGTGGTCATCTCAGCAGATGCCGCTTCTCTTGTCTATGCTCCGCTAACTGACTTTGATGGCGAGGCTGATCCAGAATTCGAGGAAGTGACAACCGGATTCGAGGCTGGCGGCGCTCCTAATGCGATCTGGAGCGTTGGCAACAAGGCCTGGGTTGTCGGCGCTGGCGGGCACATCTATGTTCTTACAGACCCAAGCGCTGGCGTAACTGTACAGGATAACGCGATTGCAACCATCTCGGACTATAAGTGTGTGCATGCGATCTCGCGCTACTTCGCCATTGCTGGCGGAGATGGCGGAGTTGTTGCAGTCACGGAAGATGGCGAGACCTGGGCGCTTTCACCGAGTACACCTGTTGGCGTGGGCACTACAATCAATGCGATTTATGCCAAAACCAAGAAGGAATGGTTCATCGGCACCGATGGCGGACAGATTTACTACACGCTTGACGGTGGGCAGCACTGGACGGAAGCAACATTCCCTGGCAGCGGATCAGGTGAAGTTGAGGACATCGTAATGGCGAACTCGACCGTTATGTATGTCGCTCACACAACCGCTGCAAATGTTGGGCGTGTACTTGCAAGTTTCAACGGCGGCTATGATTTTGTCGTACTGCCGCAGATGCCGGGCCTGTTACCGGGCGCAGAGAAGTATTCCGCGCTGGCGGCCTGTGCATACGATCCTGATAAGCTGATCGCGGTTGGCATCGATGACGATGGTTCAACCGGGATCATCACGCTCGGAACCGACTAATCAAATAAAATCTTCGGACTGGAGTACATATAATGGCTGAAAAAGAAACCCCGGCGGCCTTGCAGGTCGCGAAGGCAGAAAAACACCGCATTAAGGCGGGCGATACAGTCACGCTATCCAGTGGTTACAGGGCGATTGTGCGCCCGGTTTCATCGCGTCTGATCATGGAAGCTCAAAGATCCGTGAAGGATCCTAAGCCGCCCATGCAGGATGTGGGCAAGGGGCGCAAAGAACCAAACTACGATCATCCCGAATACCGCGCCGCCATGCTTGAAGCTGAGGAAAAACGGTCTGAGGCCGTATCGGACATTGTGCTCCTGTTCGGCGTCGATCTTGTGGATGGCGTGCCAAAAGATGATGGCTGGCTGAAAAAACTGCGCCAGCTAGAACGCATGGGCACAATATCTCTTGAGGGCTATGATCTCGAAAGCTCGGCAGATCGCGAATATGTGTTCAAGAAATATGTTGCTGTGAACCCGCCAGATGTGCGGTTGATCGGTATGCTGGCAAGCGTGACGCCAGAGGAGGTGGACGCGGCAATCGCCGGGTTTCCGGGTGACTAGATTCGGCGAGCCGATAACGGATGTCGCGATCAAGACAATAACGCACGGGATCAAGTACGAATATCCATTTTTTGAGTATGAGGCAGCGGCGGCGGCACACCTGGACCTCTGGCGCTGGGAAGAGAACGAGTATCCGAACTGGTTTAAGGCGAAAGTAATGGCCTGGTACAAGCTACACGGCATGATCGAGGCGCACATCGCGGATGCTGGCAGAAAATACACAGAGGCGAAAGCGCGAACCAGGCGAAAGTAGGACTGATGGCTGGTAAATTGCCGCTTTACGGCGTGCATGCGGTTGTAGAAAACTATCGCGGATTTATCCGCGATATGGACGGCATGAAAGGCCACATCCGCGCGGCCAAAAAAGACCTGAAGCAAATGGCCGCTGCGTCAATAAAAGGACAGGGCGAAGCAGCTGTTGTTGCCGGTCGTCTTGCCAAAAAATATGGCGACATGGCGGTTGCCGCGCGTGAGGCGTCTTTGCAAGCCATGGCGCAGGGCAAGATGGCAAAAGCCGGAAGGCTGGCCGAGCAGGCACAGCAAGCAGGAGCACTTGCGGCGCGTTACACGGACATTGCTAAAGCTGGCGACGGCACAGTATCTGTTATGGACCGGATGCGGAGCGCGAGCGAGTTCCTGCAAAAGAACTGGGTTGCACTTTCTGCCGCGGCTGGTTCTGTCGTTGCTGTTGTGAAGGGCGTTGAAAAGGCATTTGAGTTCGGGCGCGAGGGCGCTGCAATCGCGCAGACGCGCGAATCGTTCGACATGCTTTTGCAAAAATTCGATATTGCTCCATCCATGCTTGACGAAATGTCCAGTGCTGTAAATCACACAGTGGCGGAAACGGACTTGATGGCGTCATCTCTGACGCTTGCCGCAGGCGCGAACGATGAAGTGGCCGAGGCTCTTTTAAGAGCACTTCCAGATCTGGCGCTCTATTCCAAAGCGGCGAGTAAGCTAAACCCGGCGCTGGGCGATACCACATTTATGCTTGACTCAATAGCGCGTGGTATCAAGCGCAATTCTCCGCTTTTGATCGACAACACGGGCTTGAAAGTGACAGCTGGCGAAGCGAATAAAGTCTATGCCGAACAGCTTGGACTTGAGGCAACGAAACTAACAGATGTGCAACAGCAGCTTGCCCTTTTGAACCTTGTCCAAATCAAGGGCCAACGGCTTGTTGAACAGGCTGGCGGCAGCGTTGAATCGCTCACGGACGACTATGATAAACTGGGCGTACAAACCCAGCGCACGACCGAGCGCATCAAGCAGCAGATTGATAGCGGCATACGGCCTCTTGTGCAACTTCTGGGCCTGCTCGGAGAGGAATTCAACAACACGAATGATGGCATGCTCATCGCTCGCGGGATGGTGAAAAACCTGAATGGCGAGTGGGTTGTGGCGACTGATATTCTGGAGCATGGTCAAACAACATTGCAATCCTATTCGGCGAGTTTCATGGGCCTGACAGAGGAGATGGCCGCGAGCGCGCCAGCAATAGAAGAAACCGGCCAGGCGATTAGCACCGGCCTAACGCCTGCGCTAACGGATGTTGAAAGCGCACTCGATGCGGTCAAGATCAAATCCGATGTTGCCTGGGGTTCGGTAAACGTTGGAGTACGATCTAATATTGCATCGCTTAAGGAAGAAATCGCATTCATCCAGGCTGGCGGCGGCGAAATTATATCAGCCTACGAGGCCGTGAAAAAAGGCATGCAAGAGGGTGTAATAGCGCCCGAAGATGCCTCGGCAATGCTTGAGGATTTGGAACTTGCCGCGCTTGCCGTGGATGAGGAAATCGGCAATATCAGTATGGACGATGCCATAGCTCAAGTGCGCGATGAGTATAACGTGTCGTGGGAAGAAGCAAACACCATGATACAGAACGCCAAGCAGTCGATCACAGAGATTCCGTCCGAGATTAAGACCGAGGTTGAAGTCAAGCTGAATTTTGTGCTCGGAAGCGGATTGCAAACGCTCCTTGGACAACTGAGGCAATTCGGCGGGCCAGTATCAGCAGGCCAGCCCTACATTGTTGGCGAGGGTGGCATACCTGAGATGTTTGTGCCTTCGACAAGTGGAACCGTGGTTCCGATGGCGGCGCCTTCTGTACATCAGGATATGAGCCGCAACTTGAACATCAGCGGCCCAATGAATTTCCAGTCTCCAATGAGCGAGGCGAATTTTGATCTTATGATGCGTGAATGGTTGGGTGCATAATGCCTTCTGACTACAGAATTTTCGAGATAACTGATGGTACAGATACCGTTGATCTAACTTTTACGGCACCTAACAGCGCGACAACTTTCGTGCCCGGCGGCGGATCTCAGATCCAGCTAACGCCGCACGCCTGGGATGAGAGCATCAACAATCTTGAGGCGACAACGTTCAGCGAGCGCTGGCAGCTAGTTTACAAGGGCGGCGACACAGATGAGCTCAAGCGCAAGACAGACAAATTCCTGAAGCTGCTGCGTAAGGCTTGGCTCAATACCAACTCGCGCAAGCGCCAGTGGACGCCGGTATATATCAAGCAACGGGCGGTTGGCGAAACCGAAACACGCTGGGCGATAGTCTACGGTTCGCCTGATGTTATGTTGCAACCATACATGTTCTCGCAGAGCTTCGAAGTCATGCAGATCATCAAAGAATTTGGCGTCGGCATCACGCGCGGCTTATGGCAATCCGGCGTGCCTGGCGTGCTGCCAGATGCGATAACGCTGGACGCGACGGACGGTCCAAGCGGAAGATCTTTGATTCATGTCCCAAACGAATACAGCGATTTGAATGTGTCAAGGATTTTCAATTACGACAGCTCTCTTGCCGCATGGTCCGGGAATCTTTCTGCGGTAGCGAATCATGATATATGGTCTGTTGGAGGCGCTGTTCCCGCGGCTGGCGATATTTATTACATAGGAGGGTTTCGGGGCTTCCATAATATTGTGTGGAATATTGTTACAGCAGGAGTTTATGATGCCGATGTTGTTATTGAATATTCAGACGGGGGCGGCGGTTGGCCTACACTAGATTATGGTGATGAATGTACGATTTATCCAAATGGTGACGAGGATGAAATATTCAAGTCGGTCGGGGATTGGTGCTTAAACGATTTTGGGCCTTCGGATTGGGCCTCGGAAATTGTAAATGGAGTGGATAGATACTGGATAAGATTACGCCTGAACACAGTAACCGCCTGGACGACTACTCCGCAAAACGGAACAGCAAAGGTATATTTTCCACGTAAGCCTTATATAGATATTCCTTCTGACGCTTTTTCAGGATCTATTTCTCCTCTTTTGCATATGCGATATAAAACGCCAGACGGGGGCGATGATGACCCGAACTTTAGCTCCATGTCCAGGGTGGTTTGTGGAGTACGAACAAATCCAAATACTTTCATTTCGCATATACATGCATTTGACGCGGCCATTGTCCCTGGATGGGCGGCTGTGGCAGGTACAGATGCCGTGGGCGCTCAAGACCCTGCCGGTCCTCGCGGCGAGATTATGGGGGTGGATTTTGCAACAACTGACCCATTGACCGTCAGAACTACTATTACCGGTACGGACAAATTAGATGATTGGCGTGGTTTGTATCGTGTGTTTGTGCGTGCGCAACAATCCGGTGGGGCAGCTGGCGATGTATCTCTTATGGTGCGCACATTAATCAACTCCACCGAAACTACGGCAACAAAGATGGATTCTCAGATTGTTGCGCTAAAGGGTGTTGATGAAGGCATTGAGGTTGTCGACATGTTCGATGGAGGCGTACTTCAAATTCCGTTTACGGAAAATGTATCAGACGACGATTTCACCGGGTGCGATTTGATCTTTGAAATTCACGCTTCACGAGAGGCTGGATCTGCGGCTACACTTGATCTGTACGATTTGATCTTGATACCTGTTGACGAGTGGAGTGTAGAGCTTAATGACCCAATCTCGGACAGTGATGATGGCACAAGTGCGCTCCGTGGGCTGAACATGCTCGATGACGATGCTGGCGTTGTACTCAATCGCACAGTCAAACGAATCATAGATGGATCACACATATATTCTGGCGAGGAGTGGACGCGTAAGGGCAAAGCTCCAGAGATTGAGCCTGGCGTTGATGCTAAGATATTTTTTCTGATGATGCACTATAAATCCGGCGGCGATTGGGGCGACGCGCCAATGATGGCATCTTGCGGTATGCACTTTGCCTTTGAACTGCGCAAGCGAGATCGTTACTTCTATTTGCGAGGCGCTGACTGATGTATGGATCGCTGGTCATCACAGAAAACCCAGTGACAGCATGGGAACAATTCCATGAGATGTTTCATACGCAGGATCTGCTTGATATTCCGCGCGTGGTCAAGCGCGACATGGGCGGCTATCACTCGATGACATTCGAAATGATCGTTGAGGAGGCGATAGCGCGACAATACCTTAGTCAGGGCGTCGGGCGCAATGTGGAACTGTTTTACGAAGATGGCCGGACCGCCTGGGAAGGTATGATTTCGGCAGTAGAACTGGATACTGGAACGGCACGCATCAGAACCACAATAGACAACATGGGCAATTACGTCTGGGTTCGCCATCAGCCTGTTGGCGGAGGCGCGGCAGTACGTTCGAACATCGCCGAGAATGCGGCTTCTCAGGCTCGTTATGGCTATAAACACTGGGTAATAGCTGGCGGAGAACTTGATGCAGGCGTAGCAGATCAAATGGCCGAGAAGTGGTTGCGCGGAAATTACTGGCCTCAACCGGTTCTCGATCAAATCTCTTTTGACGCAACTTCAATGCAGGCCAAAATCAAATTTAACTGCATAGGCTATTACCATACGCTCAATTGGTGCGTATACAATCAGACAGCACTATCCGGCGAGGCCGATGCGGATAGTGTCATATCGGCTATCCTGGCTGATGCGCACGTTGGACAGTTCATCGCGTCTACAGACATCCGCACAAACGTCACACAGGTGACACAAGAGTTTGATGCGGATCGACGCGCCAAGGACATATTAGAGTCAATAGCGGCGCTTGGGGATGTATCATATCTGCCCTGGGTAGTTGGTGTTGGCCCTGGGCGCGAGTTTTACTATCGACCGGCAGCGAGGCCTTACTAATGCCTGAACAAACCTTTCAGCCAGCGGCGGCGGACGGCAAAGACACATGGATTAACAGCCGATTTCCCGCGAACAATTATGGCGCTTCTACTACCATGTCTCTCGGCTATTCGAGCAATCCTTATAGTCGTGACATTCATATCGCCTTTGATCTTACGCCGATCAAAAAAGGATCGAAAATAGAAATCGCTACGATGTCGCTCTATTGTGATTCAAAGCTGGCGGGTGTTGCCAATGTGGAAATCAGACGTATTTTGGAGGCTAACGCAGCATGGACTGAGGGCGGAGCAGATTGGAACACAATGGACGGAGTTAATGCATGGGCTGGCGGTGCAGGGTGCGAAGTATATGGTGTCGATATTGCCAACACGACAATGTACTCAAGCGCAAGTGTAAATACTGCCGTGGGGGCTTGGGAAGATTTCTCGCTTGATGTTGGCGAATTTCAGGCCCTGATCGATGTCGGCAATTATGGCATTAAGCTTTTCTCCACGGAACGCGCGGCCGGTACAAATGCAGGGCTAGATTATCGTACTTCAGACCACGCTACTGCAAACACAAGGCCGAAGCTCTATGTCCGCTGGATCGAGCCAAGCGGGCGACTTGTCGAATATACGTTTGACATTTGGGACCCGAAGCGACGCATTAAGGATCAGCAGGGGCGCATCGTACCTCCTGAGGAAGTCGAGCCGGATAACTGGATGCGAGTATTGGGTATCTCGATGCCTGGCGCAAAGGTATTTGAATCGCTGGTCGAGGATTGGGATGTCGTGTACATCATGGAAACGGCTATGAGCGGGCGCGGGCTCAGGATGAAGGGCAACAGAAACGAACTTGCCGAGGTTATCATCTCGCGCGCGGCAGGAGGAAAAGGCTGATGACACACGGACCTACATTTCCCATGATCGATGGCATTTGGGCGTCGGTAATCATACCTGCAAAATCGGCGCAAGGAAGCGCTACCGGGACAACCGCCAACTCCGATTCGAGCGCGAGCACGGAAAAAACAAGCATGGCAGAGTTGGTTCCTGATAAAATCGGCCCAGTAAATGCAACCTACGATCCTGAACTTGCGGCGATTTTCAACAGCGAATTGTGAGGCAGAAATGGAAGGCAAAGGAATATTTATCTGGCATACAGCAAGCACAAAAGGCGGTGACGCGCATGAAACTGCCCACTTCCTGCTCGACGCTGGCTTTGAGCGTGTGGATGTCAAGGCTGCAAATGGAGCCTATCGCTATATGCCAGGCGGCGTGGACAATCTGACGCCCGAGTATGTGGCCGGTTTGCAGGCCGAGGGCTTGAAAGTCTATGGCTGGCAGTTTATCTATGGCCAAGATCCAGCGGGCGAGGCGCGAATAGCCAATGCTGAAATCGCAAGGCTTGGACTTGATGGATGGATTTTTGATTGGGAAGCACTCGCAGACGCCAAGAAAAATGCAACATCCCGCGCCAGTACGCTTGTGCGAACTGTTAGAGCTGCAAATCCAACATTGCCGCTTGGGTGGTGTTCGTGGGCGCTGTTTGAAAATCCGCACACTGGAGCACAATGGCATCCGCGAAAAATAGCCGAAACAGCAATGGCAGTATGTGATTTTGCCATGCCTATGATGTACTGGGTTCCAGTCGGCAACGTAACACCATACCCTGCAAACGGCATAGATAATGCGCTCTTCTGGTTAGTAGAAAGTCTGAAGCAGTGGCGCGCAATCACCAATAAGCCCATCATTCCGGTGGGTCGAGCCTACGATGGCGATGGAACTACAGCAGAACCGGACGCGGTGCGAGCATTCGGCGAGGAGACCAGCGCGCTTGGCTTGCAGGGCATAAGCTGGTGGGTGCTGGAACGCGCTCAGGCGATGCCAGACATCTGGCCGGTTCTTGTAGATTTACCGGGCTTTAGTGCAACCGAGCCAATAGAGCCACCCGCTATAGGCGGCTTGGATGAAGTTTGGCAGGCTATCCGGGACCTGGAACACTGGTGCGATGCGATTAACGACGAAGTGACAGAAATAGAAAACGCATTACGAAAACCGATACTCGAGGACTAACATGGCAAACGGCGGCATCTTGAAAGAACTACATGACTTATCGCAACAGGACCCGCGGAACGTACCCGCGTACACATTCCGGCAGATTATGATGTCGTCTCAAGCCGAAATATTAGAACGTATGCGTGATGTCGAAACACAGGCTGATCGTAACAAGCAGCAAATAGAAGATCTTTGCGATGATATGGAAAAACTAAAGCTATGGGACAGGATGCTGGCGGTATTTGCAACGGCAATCGCAGCGATGGCCGCGGTGCTTGGGCTTAAATAGCTTGCGCTGGTGTGTTTTTTGTGCAATAATTAGTTATGCTGGCGAAGCTCATTAGGAAGAGCATCGGCGTTGTAACCCGATGGTGTCGGTTCGAATCCGACCGTCAGCTTCCCGCCCGCAGCGAGGGCTGACAGCCCAAGTGGTTGAAAGAGCGACCTGGCCGGGCGGGCCATCGTAAATGAGTCTAAACCTGGGCGATCTCAGTAGTAGGACTCACCCGGCTGGCAGTTGGGCTAAACAGTGTAGCGATATAATGTCGCTCGCCGCAACTGCCAGTCAAAAAAAGATTGAGATCGGCGTCCGTGCCGGGACTGGCACAGGTTGCTACGCCGGGCGGAAGTAAGGCGCTACACGCTCGGAAGAGATCTCCTCCGGTAACAGGGCATCGGGCAACCGGACCGTATAAGCCCTGGCCGATCTCAAGAATATCATTGCGGGTGGGAGGCATGGTGTCTCACGGGTTTCATATGCCTAAGGAGGCCGGTTCAATTCCGGCACCCGCTACAATGTGAGAAAACCTATATGGTCTTACTCAATGTTATAGGTTTTATCACACTATTATCGGGACTTTAAGTAACCAGGAGAGTGTCTATGGCACGTAAAGAGGGAAAGAAAAACCGCAAACTTGGCCGGGCTTCTCGCAAGCCAAAGACAGCACGCTACAAAGCCCGCGATCAGCGGTTCAAGAATAAGCTAAAGCGCGTGCGGCAGTCGTCTGGCGAAGCCGCCGCGGAGCAATACGCGCTTGAGCACAGACGAAAACGACTAGGAGAGTGATATGGAAACAAAGAAGTGGTACGCATCAAAGACATTTTGGTTCGCAATTTTGTTCGGGCTGGTGCACGTGGCCGGGCTGTTCGGTTTCGCCGACTACACACCATCGAGCGACGTCGCGGAGATTGTGAATGTGGTTGGCGCGGTTATCATATTAATCCTGCGCCTTGTGACTAACAAAGCTATTGAGCTTTAGCGGGTCGGTTGATATCTGTGCTGGTATAAGGATAGCCGGGGAAGATTCCCCGGCTGTCTGTGCGTAAGTTTTCGGCATCAGTGAAAACAATAGACTAAAGGAGAAATTGATGGGCTTTACCATCGAGGCAAAATCTCCAAACTCGCATGTTATCCACCTGGATGTACCGGACACGGATTGGGAGCAGTGGGTGCTGCTCACGGCTGATCGACATTTCGACAGCAAACACTGCAACCGGAAGCTGATGAAGCGGCACATGGATCTCGCGGTGCAGCGCGATGCTCTGGTCATCGATGCCGGGGACTTCTTCGATGCTATGCAGGGCTTCTACGACCCGCGAAAAAACTACGACGAACTCCGGCCAGAATATGTTGCCACGAACTATCTTGATGCCATCGTGACAGATGCCGGAAAGTGGTTTGCGCCTTATGCTGACCGGTTCGCTGTGATCGCGATGGGCAACCACGAGACCAACCTGGAGCGCCGAATGGGCACAAACCTGGTGCAGCGTCTTGTCCAGGAGCTTAACAGGCGCGGTGGACATTGTATGGCTGGCGAGTATTCCGGCTATGTGTTGTTCAGATTCAGGATCCACAAGACAAAACGCGCGGCTGTCGTGATGAAGTACCATCATGGCATAGGCAGCAACGCGCCTGTTACTCGCGGCGTTATCGGCACAAACCGCATGGCGGTGATGTTTCCAGACGCCGACATTCTGGTATCGGGCCACAACCACGAGAGTTGGATAGTGCCAATCCAGCGTGAGCGCATAAGGCAATCCGGCAAAATCTATCAGGCTCCTCAGTGGCATGTCAGAGTGCCGAGCTATAAGAACGGGTGGGAGAGCGGCAAGGGTTTCGATGTTGAGAAGATGTCGCCGAAGCCCGTGGGATGCGTGTGGCTGAGGTTCTATTTGGCAAGTTCAATGCAGAGCAAAATCGGTTTCGAGTTCAGCCAGATGCTGGGGTGATTGCCAACAGCAAAACAGCCCAAGCATGTTCGCTCAGGCCGTTTTGCAATGTTGCGCCTCGATGCTATTCTACCAAAAGCTGCATGAACTCAATGAGCTTTCGTCGATAATAGCGATCCGTAGTAAACCAGATCGGCATGCGAGGTTTTTCTCCCGCGTCGCCGTTCAGGTAGCGGTCAAGAACGCTCTCGGCATCGTCCGGCGTGAATCCGCCATCGCCGACGAAGTCATCGGCGTACTTACGCAGGCAGTTCAGGCGATCAGTTTCATCGGTGTAGAAGTCTTCCCTATTGACGGGGATCAGCCAGGTTTTGCCCTTCTTGAAGGCCCCTGGAACCTTACCCTCGCCGCACTTCCTGCGCCATGTGGAGTCGTTAGATCCAGTTACCATCGCGGCTTCTGCTGTGGTCATCAAGTGCTCGTTCATTGCTTTCTCCTTTAGATTTTTATGATGTTGATTACGGTTGGGGCTTGCATGATGATTTCGCCATCATCTTCGCCATGTGAGTAATAATTGCCTCCCAGGATCAGGATATATTCGCCTGCATAGTATCCAAAACCAAGATTGTATTGTGCGGCCATTTCGGCGTCTACTGCGCTGACACCGTCAAGTGTGTCGTCTGTGCGCTCGCCGTCGATCCAGATGTAGGACTTGTGCTCGATCTTGTCGCCGATTTCCAGCCCGTGTAATTCGTCTTGCATTCTGATGCCGACTGCATCGTAATCGTGATTTTCGCTGATTACTTTTTGGGCTATTTGCTTGATTTCTTTGGCGCTCAACATTTCGTTCTCTCCTGTTTGTCTCTCGATCTGTCTATATAATACACGATACCGCTCATCATGTCAAGCGGTATCGTGAATCTCTAATCTGGTGTTCTAATCCGATAGAACAGGTGGGATTAAACGTAGGATCTAGCCTCAGGATGTGCTGCTGCAAATTCATTGAACAATTCCGGCCACCCGCGCTTGAGTATCACAAGTTGTCCATAACCTAATACTCGATCAACCGCCAACGGGCCTATGCGTTGATGTTCTGGATCAACTCCGATTTCATCGAGTCGATCATATGCCCTGTTGTAATCAACATCGTTGGCGTAAATGTATGCCCAAACATCCATCCAGGACCAATTGTGTATTGGATTGCATTGCCATTGCTTGCGCGCCATTACATAATGCAATGGGCCATAGGTTCGCAAGTATACCCGTCGTTGATTGCTCTCCTCCTGGCGCAATCCGAGAAATGCACCATCCCATCCTTGAGCGAGGGCGTATTCAGGTATCCCGCCCCAATCACCAGATACATTGAACCATTCCGCGTGATTCGCGTTAGTACGGATATGATGCAGGTTGTTGATCCTCGCCATGTACTCTGCGGTCTCTGGTAGATACCACTCATCATCTGACCAAACCAGCGGAACGTCCGGCAGCCGCTCACGCACAAGAGCCGCCACCACGGTGCTGTCTTTGCCGCCGGAGAAAGATACCGACCAAACAAATGCGCCACGTGATAGCGCTTGTTCGATTATTCGCCGGGCTGAGTTGAGTGCATACTTATGCCGTTTGGTTTTGGCATGTAGTAGAGCAATTTGCTTTTTCATTGATGTATTTCTCTAGGCGTTTCCGAATATCCTGGCGATAACGATTGATCTTCTGCATTGTCAATCCGATTTCCTGCGCTATTCCGGCCGTTGTATCTCCTCGCACAAGACCATTGCAGATGGCTATGTCTCGACGTATCCCAGCAATTTCCTTTGAGCCATGCTTTCGACGTGTTTGCCAAAAGATGTTGTGCAGGACCTCTTGCTGTTGCAGCGACAGCCCGCTTTTCTGATGTGGCCGAACATTGGCAATGACTTCTTCCCATCGCTCGATTGCGGAGATGTTTATTGGCGTCTCTATTTCATCGAGCATTCCGCGCAATTTGTCTCTAGTCGCTCCATATTTCCACCATATCAACCACGCGGACGCGCTGCGTTTCCCGGCTACAAAGTAATAAGCATTGCTCATACCTGGCTTACTTTGCCAGATAGCAATGGCCGCATTCTGTATCATATCATCCAGGTCAGAATCGCAAATCGCATAGCAGCCCCTGGCGGCCGCTGACTTGGCGGACTTTTTGGCGATCCGGTAAATATCTTCAACGATCAAGGTACAACCAGCTCCATCTGGTTACGGTGATCCCAATATGATGGCCTGATACCATAGTTGGCCCGCCTGCCTGAATAATCGCGGGGCTTGTGATAGATCGGGATGCCGCGCATCAGCTCGCCATCTTTCCATATCGACCAATCTTCATCAACAGACTTCACTCGCCAGGGCAATATAACTCGCCCCCAGCCCTGAGCTGTCTTTTTGCCAATATGAGTCATCGTTGATAGCAGTTGCTCAATCTTATCTTTATCGCCCACGCAATACCATCGCACCCATAATGCTGATCTATAATAGATCGGCATATGATACGCCTTATATTTTGCCGCTTTATGGTTGACGACGCCGCGCCGTTTCCCGAAATCAATCAGCTCGGAATACGCCATGTCGAAGCGTTTATTCCAGTGATCTATCCCATCTGCGCTTGGCCCCCATTCGGCCCATGAGCATCTGTAGTACCAATCCTTGGCATGCACAATCTTAATTGGTAATCTTCCTCCGCGCAATTTTTCACCCTTGGGCTGCGCCAATGTAGACGCGCCGGATATAGTTACATCCCGTGGGCCAAGATCGCGCCTAACGGATTGATACAATAGCAGTCCATCGAATGGCAGCCACTCATCAGCAACAACTGGCGATCTCAGATTGGCCATGATTTGCAAAGGCTGGTAATCATTTGAGACCATCGAGAGTTTCCCGTATTTCATCACCATGCTTTATAAGATGCTGTTGATATTTTGTACCAAGCGATACATCAATCTCTGATCCCGATGGTGCAAGCCTTGGGTCAATGTTGATCCACTTGTCGAAATTGATCCTGATTTTCCCAAGTCCTACGCCTGATTTCCCACCGATGTATGGCAGCTTTCCAAATTCAGCGAGCGTCACACAAAAGGCATCAAACTCAATATCGTTCACATCGTCGAGGGTTATGTCCCAAAACAGCCTTGTGCCAGCGGCTAAAGTTTCTACATAGTATCGCATTTGCTGTTTCTGGCCAGTTTCTTTTACGACATCGCCATCGAGCGTTTTGGCCTTTTCTCGTTTCGCTTTGCTCTCAGCTTCCAATAAACCACGCACTTCTGGCGCGATGAGTTGGCGCAAAGCCTCGTTTTTCTCATCGTCTCTCCTCGTGTAGGCTTCCTCCTGACAAAACTCCCACACGCTATTTACATCATCCTCGTTGACAAATCGCTCTGGGATCAGATGCGCAGTTTCACGGCAAATTGGTATTGCTTTGCCGATCTTGACTTTGCCTGGCATGATCTGATTGCCCATCGCTCCGCCAAAAATCGCCACAAGCGGGATGAGGCGTCGCCATTTCCGGGCCTCATCAATATCCAGGCCGCGAGTCGACTTGGTGAGGGCGCCGCCGGAGAAAAGGAAATAGAACGCAGCCAGGCTCAAGCCGGCCACCTCGCCTGTATCCTGATTGATGCCATATCCCAGGCTAGAAAGCATCTGGTACATGCCGCGATCACGCAAAATTCCGCGTAGCGCGTTGCCGGAGATAACAGGAATTTCCTCGACCGATCCATCCGGCTGCACGATCTTCTCCCTGCGCAACCGCGAGTTAATACCGTAGCTTTCTCCGATATGGCTGATGCTGGTTAGAACCGTCATCGTGCCTTCAAAAACATAGGTATGCATGCTATTCTCCATTCTCAAACCAGGGGAGATTATCCGCCTTGGCTTGATCGAATTGTTCCCGGCGCTTTTGATTTGCGATCCGAACCATCAGAACTAATAGAGTCGTTTCCTCGCGAAGTAGTTTTAGCGTTTGCTTATCATCCAGATGTTCGATCAGATACCCCGCGCGTTCGCGGTCATCATTGTTGATCCCCAGAGTCGCCTGCATCTTCAAACAGATCGAATTGATGAACTTGCTCAGACTGCTTGTGTATGCTGCGCTGCGAATCTGACTCTCGAATTGATCCCAAATCGACATCCGATAGCGGCTTTTGTAATCTGACGGTATCCCCCTCCACAAAATCATCAGCAATTCGCTCGCTGCTTCCTTCGTCGTCTCCATCTTCACTCCTTTTCTGCGTCAAATAGATCGCAAGATCAAATAACTTGCTTCCGCGCAAGTCTTTGATTTGATCTTCAAATTTCTGCCAGCGTTTCAAACCAAATTTCATTATTCGATTACTGGAATATTTGCCTGATTGTATTTCTGTTTTGGAGAATGTTTCATAAAGCTTTATTGTTACATCAAGAATGAGTTGCAATTTTTCGGGCTCAACGAATATTGACTGCTCCTCAAATTGCACCCACCCCTCTTTGCTTCCCCGTGGATTTCGAATGGCTCTGAAAACAATATGTTTCTGACCGCTTTCTGCAATCGCGGCTAACTCCGGGAATGGATCGCCAAGTAATAATTCTGTCATCCTGGATTTGTCACTCTTGGATAGCGGTATCCACTCCCCATCAATAATAAAATGGCTGTAATTCTGCATCTTCTGAGGTTTATCTTTTCCCATTTTCTCCTGAAGCGCTGTTGATTTCTGTTGAAACCAGAAAGCACAATCCTCGCAAATAATATCTCCGGGATATAATACATCCCAGTTGGTGAACGTCGGACGAGCCCACGAATTGAAATCATCGCCTGTAGCTTGTTTTCCGCAGATCCTGCACACTCCCAATTTGGATTTATTTGGTTTTATCACTCGCAAACCTCCCACGCGCATCCCTCCGCAGCCGGATCTCGACGATCTGTGCCAGGCCGAGCCTGCGCCTGATCTCAGGGTCTTTAGGCTCATGGCCGCGATTGACGATTTGCCAGATCAGGCCGCGATTTATGCCATATTTCCGGCCAAGGCTTGCATAAGTTTCGCCATTTGCTAATTCGGCTCTAAGGCGCTTCTGTATGTCGCTTGTCTTACTATCCATATTTATTGCTTTCGTGGCGCTAAGATGCCGTTAATTGGCTTAACACCCTATATCTATGGCAGATTCAGATCGCAAAATCATCATATCCGACTGCATCCAAAACCTGGTCTGCGGTAGTGCAAACGTAGTACCATGGCGTGAATAGCTTGCGGAATGTTTCTTCGGCTGGCGTCAGGTCATCTTCGTTGCCCGGCATTTTGAGTTCAACGAGCGCAATTTTGCGCGAGCGCGTGCAGCCCACAACCAGATCAGGAAACCCGCCGCCGACATCGGCGCTGTCGAATACCACGATCCACGGGTATAGCTTCAGGCTGTTGCAAATCTGCTTGTGATTGGCGTCGCGCTTTCCGTGGCGCGGGCCTTTAGAGCGCGATTTCATTCGCCGCGCGCCCTTCGCTCCGCATCCGACACGCGCCCGGCCGCGCACATGAGCGCCATGATGAGCACGCCGCAGGTTCCACCGGCCATAAATCCGATAAGTGCTGCAATCCAGGGGTTCATGACTTACTCCTCTTCTCACTTGCCGTTACGATAGCGGTATAGGCATCGTACACATGCGGATATATCGGGTCATCACTTGCCATTATCAGCAGATCCTCCAGGTTGCCCTTCACGCGCTCTAGCAAATCGTCAATCGTCAAGGCCACCTCATCTCCGTTGAGCGTCGCGAATAGCTGTACCAGGCCGTGCAGCGTGTATTGTCGCTGGTACAGGTCGCATTGCTCCTGCCATACGCGGTAATCTTCATCGTCCACGTTTGCCGCCTGCACGCATCTTTGCGCGTCCTTGCGCGACGCAAATCCAGCCTGTTCGGCAGTCAAAAGCGTGCGGTTTGTCACGCTTTCCGGCGGTCGTCCAGTGTGTTTTTCGGCGATGTCCCAGTAGGATCCGGCTTTGCGGCAGGCATCCAGGTAGACACGGTTCGCCCTGTTTGCAACATGCAGGCGCTTTTTGCGCTCCTTGATCTCAGCCGGGATGTGCCTCTTGAGATAGTCTGCCACAACTCCAATGCGGTGCCGGATCTCGTTTGCCTCTGGCGCGTCGGTCGCTTGCGCAAGAGCAGCTTCCATGTTCGGTATCAGTTTGTCGACAATTTCGGTGACAGTCAGCTGATTGACATTAGTCGGCGTGATGGCAGTTGTCATGTACTCTCCTGTGTATAAGTCCTTCGAGGGCGGGCGCGACCCCGCCCTCCACCACCGCCTCTATTCGCAGCCATCGCCGCTAGGCCGGATTGCCACATCCTCTGAATAAACCATATCCAGGATAAATTGTTTTTCCTCTGGATGTCGTTCCTCTAACTCAGCAAGCACAAGTTGCAGGTGCAAGATGAGCGCGTTCTGTTCCAGCGATTTCATCTTTAGCTCATCCCGCTCCGCTGTCACGCGGGCGAGGTCGTGGATCAGCTTGGCAATCTCGGGTTGCAAATTCACTGTAACCTCTTCGCCGCCGTGCTCCATCAATCCGAAAATTTCATAACAGTTTTCGATATGTGTCTCGCTTGGGATTTCGGCATTGTGAGCAGCCACAATAATCAACGCCTTGCATTTTGGGATCTCATCCACAAAGCATACCGAGCCGCCAAGTTGCCCAATGAAACCCATTTCTGGATCATCCTCATATTCGCCAACAGTCCACTTCATCGTCTCATCCTCTCTCTGCCCACGCCAGCAGCGCCCAGATCACCAGGCACACCGGCAGGACACATAGCGCAGTCAGCGGGGCCAAATACCAGGGAGGCATTATTTCTCCTTCCACTTCAGCCATGGGCAGTTGGGGGCGTATCTATTGTTGCCAAAATACCACGGGCAGTAGCCAAGTTGTTTCTTGAGTTCTAGTTTTGCCTCCCGCACCATCGCCAGCAGTTCGGCTTTGTCTGCTTCTATGGCTCGCCATTTGTCGCGATGTTCCTTCATCCATGAGATCGCGTTTTTTGCATCGCTCTGTGCCACATCCAGCTCCAGCTTTAGCTTACGCGCCCAGCGGCGGGCTTCGTCGCGTTGTGCAATCGCTTTATCCAGTTTCCAGTTTTCGACCATGTAATACGTTTTCAGTTTGTCCATCCCGCGCCTCAATTCAGTCTTGCCGTTTTTGCAAGCGTCCGGCTTCTGTCAACATAGTGGTTTATCGCCTGGCCAATGGTATCGTTCGACAAGCCAAGATGTGATCCTACAACAACCACATAATTCAATGGCAACGCAAAGCGCGCGGCTGTGCTTGCGGTCGCAAATAGCCCGATCAAAGGATCGTCGCCGGAATAAGCGGGCACCCAAAACTCACTCATTGTTCAGCCTTCTTTTCCAGGTGCCATCCGTTATCGCCGTCGCGTTTGACTCGATAGCCCAGCTCATCGGCCAGCACAAGCACAAGTGCCTCCAGCTGCGCAATGCGATACTGCATAGCGTACCGCCGCGATTGTTCGCGTGTTTTATACACAATTTGCTCTGTCATGATGCCTCCTAAAATTGCACTCTGGTTTCTATCGCCGGGTCAAATCGTTTTTCCGGGCCGTTGAGCACCATCGGTATCTTGAGATACATATCGGCATCGCGTGCCTTCGTGAACCTGAGATGCCGAACCATGCTTTCCTCGTCTTGCCGTTCCAAAAACGCCACAACGTCGGCGTCATAAACTTTTTGCACGCTTCCCCGCACGCCCGCGAGCGTCTTGTTGCCGCCGAAGCCCTGCTTATTGAGCGTCTCAACGGCGATAACTGCAATGTCCATTTTGGCGATGCTCGCAAGCTGCTGGCTTATGATCTTCTCTCGCGCGAGTTCTGATTCCGCCTGGTCGTTCAGCAGCCCGGCGTAGTCGATCAAGACCCACTCGATACCATGTTCCTCGATCAGCCTGGCAACATCGGCTTTGAGCGTGGTTGTTGTCCAGTCATCGCGATCCGAGATCCAGACTGGCGCGTCATGGATGATCTCAGCTGCACGCAGCCAGCGCTTTTGTTCATCGTCAGTCGTTTTGCCGGTCATGGCTTTGTGGCTTGACACATGCGCATATGCTG
>Ga0164311_10000030_pt1 | contig 47861 bp, 63 predicted proteins | sample GuaBasSedimGuay2_FD_121796 | JGI IMG/M metagenome (GOLD analysis project Ga0164311, IMG submission 121796) | Subseafloor sediment microbial communities from Guaymas Basin, Gulf of California, Mexico - Guay2, Core 4569-9, 9-12 cm | ecosystem: Environmental > Aquatic > Marine > Hydrothermal vents... | reverse complement strand
TCAAAAGCAAAGATTACAACTTATGCCAGGACTGCAGAGAAAAAAACAAGAAAGGGACGGGCTTAATGACAAGGTATATTGAAAAGATGAAAAGGGGGTAAACAGATATGCCTATCTATGAATATGAATGTCCAAAATGTGGACATATACAAGAAGAGCTTATTTTAACTGAAAATGATATTCCGAAGTGTGTGGAATGTGGTAGTAATGTGAAAAGGATAATGTCGGCTGGTAATTTTATTCTTAAAGGAAAAGGTTGGGCCAAAGATGGCTATGGGCTCAAAAAGACTGAAAAGGAAAAGGCAAGCACATGAAGGAAAGAGTCTCAAGATTTATAAGATATTCCTGTTTATCACATGCTTGCTTCATAACATGCATAGTTTTGGGGCTTGGTGCCATCAAAATAGGCGGATTTGTCTTACTTTTCATAGGATGGGTTTTAATAATATATTCACTGCTAGTGGATCAGCTTATATTTAGAAGACTTGATATAGATTTTTATCATAAAAAATGCCATTCAACAAAAGTGATGCCTGATAACCAAGCAATTGATGTGGAATGGGGATTTGTAAAGGAGGAAAGCCATGAGGGGAATGGTAGAGTTCTTTAAAACTCAAATAAAAAGCGTCATATCTCCAGCAGCTAAGAAAAGATGGGAGTTGGAAATTATACCGAAGCTCTGCATAAGTTATAATGTGTGCCCAGCCTGCGGTGGTGATTTGGAACTAGCGAATGATGTGAATAGTGCTTATCTGTGGTCTTTAAAGATTTGCGCAAAGTGTGGAAAAAGATATAAAAACGACGTTGTAAAAAGGAGAAAGTATGGACAGCAACAATATAATGAGTCCAAGACCATTTTTTGATATGGACGAAGAACCAGGAAAAGGTGTGGTAAGGATCAAGCTAGGAAGCAAATCCAATGGTATTTTCATCGATATAACCAAAAATGGAATAACTTTCAACGGCTATTACAAAGGACGTGCAACTCAAGAAAAAAGATATGCTTGTCTACTTAGGCCCGCAGAAATAGAATGGGATGACCTTGAAAAAATGAAACAAAATGCTGTTGAAGCTTCAAAACCAAAGAGAAGAAAGAAGGAAACAGCAAAGAAAAAGTATACAAAACAGAAATGCGCCGCGCACTATGACGACCCTAACTTCGACAAAAAGTACTTGGAAACGCTTCCCAAAGTAACACTGAATAACGAGAAATTTTATATAGATACCGAAAAGAAAGAAAGACGCCCTGTATCAGATCCTACTAAGGTATACAAATATTAGGAGAGCGTTATGAAATATGTCACTAATAAAACAAATTCCAACGAGAGTATGAGGCTACTTAGCAAAAAAGAAGTTAAAGAGGAGATACTGAAATTTAAGAATGTCAATAAAAGGGACATAGGTACTACTCCTTATATATCATGTCCTGCGGAAAACTGGGATGAAGTGGTAGTCTTGGCTGTGTTAATTACAAGGGCTGCAAAGATCACTTTGTCTGTGTTCTACTATGATGAGAAAAAGCAGATTATGTTTGTGGCTTGTGATTGGCTCAACAGAAATCCTAACGAGATAAAAACTATATGCATAGACATATTCAAGAAATATTTGGGGAACCCAAGACTATCCGTTATTCTATATGACTTAGACGGCAATCCGCTATTTGATGAGAGTCAGCGAACCATGGATGGATTTATGGGAGATTTACTGAGCGACCCAAATGAATTTCATACGTTTTCACATTTTCCAAGTTCTGGATATAACGATGTAGGAATCGGGTATAATAATATAAAACTCGTAGATAGGCTTAGTATTTTTAATCCATCGCAAATGGGAATTATATAAAATGGAAAATGGAATAAAAGAAAAGGTAACAATGAGCACGCAAGACGCTTTAAGAGGCTATTTGGATATTGCACTCAGCACGATAGCTCAAGTACGTGATCTACTTACGTTAGCTGAGGAGGCTTACGAAAGGTCAAAGGATGCTAAAAATCGACAAGAAGAGGACGAAGCGCGTGCTGAGGGTACTGAGTATTTAAAGCAGGCGGAAAATATTTTTCTTGGAGAATAGTTATGAAGCAGTTTGATGGAGATATAACAGCTGTAACTGCTGGTATTATATGCCATATAGCAACTAACACAGGGCTTATGATAGAAAGAGTCTCCCAACGCATAAGGAGAAAATGGCCAGTAGTGAAGTCGGAATATACATCTATGTACATAGACCATGATCTAGACCTTGGCGAGGTAGTGTTTACCAATGCAGAACGCAATGACTTCAATCTGCAGGTTGCAACAATGGTCTGCGAAAACGGTTGGGCTACACAAGTCAACGGCCATGTAGACTCAAGACTAGATTATCAAGCCTTAAGAAGGTGCGTAAGAAAAGTGGCTATATGGCAGAAAACATGTGTTGATGGTAGATTGCCTGTATATGTACCGCATGGCATTGGCTGCGGTGATATGAATGGAGATTGGCGCATAGTCAAAGCTATAATCAAAAACGAAATTCCGAAGGCCATAGTGATAAGGGAAAATAAATTATAAATGATAATACTTATTGAGAAGAAAATAGATCCCTGGCGGAAAACCAAGATCATAGTATGTCCCCATTGCGGATTTAAAGTGATATACTACACGTATATAATAAGAAACTGTACTAAATGTGGGAAAGCTCTACCTATAAATCCATTAGAGATCGAAAGAAACATTGTTCAGCAATGTAATTATCATTTTAGAAAAGAAACGAGGTCATAACCAATGCTTAGTATAAAAGTAGACTTACAGCCATTAATGAGTAACAAAACAATTTTCAGTTGCCCACATTGCAGCGACAGGCAGTGCTACTATACCGTTCCAAAAGGTTATTGTCCGGTATGCGGAAAGAGATTACCACAATATAATCTACTTCAGAAAGAGCTTATTAAACGCATCGGATGGCATTTTAGTAAGGAGTTGATATGCTTCCTATAAAGGTGATGGCCCCAAGATATAATTTCAAAGATATTAGTTCGGAAATACTAATCTGGAAATGTCCAGGCTGCAGACGTGAAATAAGGCAAATGTCTTATGAAACAATACCTCCGAAATGTCTTACTTGCAAACGTACACTTCCAAATGTAAGATCCATAATATATCAAGATTACTTTAGAGCACAATGGCACAGACAAAGAGGGCCGATTAAAAATCCAATTTACTCAATATATAAGCATTCTGGCGACTAAAGGGATGCCTATTTAAGAATTGATTGAACGAAGGGAGAGTGATACGAATGAAGTATAACAAATTTGTTATGCTAGTGGTAACTTCATTATTGTTAGCAAGCTGCGCCCCAAAAGTTATGATTATGTTAGACGGACTACCTGCTCCTACCCATACCTATGTTATGTCCAATCCGGCTACTTCTATACAATTAAAAGTCATAGCGTCCAGATGGCATTATAATAAAGACCACAATCTCTGGCCTCGCTATATGCAATTCAACCGGAAATACACCATTAAAGCAGAAAAAACAGAATTCATAGAATTATCGATAACAGTCTGCAATCCTGGAAGGGTATGGTATATTCTGGAAGAATACACAAATAACAGGCCAATAGAGGTGTTCCAGGGGGGAGATAAGATTAGGAAATTTACGATCCGGCACAACGTTTTTGAGGAGGGTTCCCACCGCGTTCGCGTTGTCCTCAGAAACAAAGAAGGCCTCGCACTAATGGAATTAGGTGAGGTAGTTTATGAAACCAAATTAAGACAGAGGGAGGTGGTACAGCTAATCAATTGACAAGAAGATTTACCTGATCAGTTAAATTTTATTAATTTGAACAAACATGGAGGATTTAACAATGAAAAAACTTTTTACTTATTTGGCAGTAGTACTTTTTGTAGTTTGTCTGACCGTGGCTCCTGCCGGCGCGTGCTGGTTCTGCCAGACTGCAGATGGGCAGTACGACGCCCAATCTGTTTCCAGCGATTACAGTTTTCACAAATCTTATTGCGGCTGTGGTAATGACTGGGCCGAAGCCGGAGCAAGTGGTTTCGTAAATGGTACCTTAACCACTCACGCCAGTGGTCTTTTTTATGCCAGTGAAAGTGGATCAATCAGAGGTTGCGATCAAAGCGACGCCTGGTCTTATGCCAAGGATTTCGGGAGGACATCCAAAGCAGGTGCCGGTGCCTCTACTGAAGGTGCTATTATTACCAAGGGTAAAGCTTTTGGCGTTTGTTGTGGACGTGAGCTTGTTGATAGTACGGTGACCGTTAACGGTGATATTTTCCAGAATAACTACGCAGCTGAAACAGGGTATGGTCAAGGCCAGGGCGTCGACGGCGGAAGCTCCAGTTTCGCCAACTTCACGGCTTCCGATCGTGATGTTGACACTGGTTGCTGCTATGCTTCTGATGTAAACAGTATTTCTGGAAACGCTGAAGTCCAAGGCCATACCGTGGTTAATATTGATCCTTATGGTTCCCACCGTAGCTTTGACGCTCGGACACGTGCCATGTCTGACATTAATGTAAGTGGTGCTTCTATGTATACAGGCTCTGTTGGCGGTAATGGTGGTGTTGGTGGTCTTGTACAGAATAATGGTGCGTATGCGGGAGGTAATGCCAGCTTTGCTTACACTGGTGCTCATTCAGGTAACGGTGCTGCTCAGATTTCTGCCAGTGTCTATAACGGTGGTAATTATTCCAGCGTTAGTGTATCTGGTAGCTCTCACGCTTTCGGTAACTAATACCTGTTGGCTTAAGGTTAACCTTATTACGGGGTGAGCGTCAGTGAAAAACGGTTCACCCCCTAACCAAAATATTTATGGAGGATTTTTATCATGAGAAAACTTATTGCAATTATAGCAGTTCTTAGTGTGGTGTTTTGTTTTTCCGGCGTAGCAATGGCTGGCCATAGCGCCAATGCTGAGGTAAATGATGTGGAAGCGTCAGTAACCAATAACAATAGTATTGTATTTCCTGAATCCAAAGACGTAACCAGGAACATTAATGACGGAAAAGGCTTCCGTTCATTTGCTCCCCAGGCCGAAATCAGCTATCCGGGGATGCCCAGCTACTTTGGCCCTGCCGTGCGCAACGGCAACGTCCGTGGAGTAAAATCTATTATTATGTATAAAGACACATTTACCCGTGCCGATGTGGCTGGGCTTTTGAAGGGAGTGAGTGTTGATGAAAACAGACTCGTCCCTCAGGTCAAAGACAAAGACAAGAAGGATACCGACTCCGTGAAAGTGGTACTCGTTCCTCCTGCCAAAGAAGACGTATTGAGACAATGCGCCATTATCAATGCTCAAGCAACCAAAGAGAGTGCTTCTTCAGTCAATGCTCTTGCAGCCGCTATTATTTCCGCTTTGGATGCTGGAGCTGACACCCTCTTGATCACCGCTGAAGGTGCTGGTTGTAAACTTACCAGTAATGGTTGGGGTATTGGTTTAGCCTGGACCACGGCCGTTATCAATACCGCTGAGAATACAGGTAATACTGGTTCTGGTGGTATGGGTATTACAGGCGGTACCGCTGGATACAAGAGCCTGCCATGGATTCAAGGTATTGCTTTAGACCTTAAATAACTTTTCCGTATGGGCGGTTGCTGTGTATATACTACATGGTAACCGCTCTTTTTTTCTTTTATTTAAAAAGAATTGTAGCGCTATTGTAGTGCTAGAGGACTGCGCAAATATATTAATCGACAAATGTATTTATGTAACCTCAATTTATATGAAATAGACCGAATTTTTTCCTATCGGTTGTGCAGGAGGAGGTGAAACTATGTGCACTGTAGGGAGAAAGCTAGCAGCATATCAGGCAGCCCGACTTAATTTAATTAGAGAAATAAAGAAGGGTAGAAATAGAAAGGCTGAACTGGCTATAATCGAAAAGAAAATAAAAGCATTGAAAGAGGCAGCAAAAAAATAATAAAAAAGTGATAGGAAGTAATTAACTAACCTCTATATAGGTTAGGAGGCAAAATAAGCTCTTGCACATGCTAGAGCTAAAAACTTGAAAAATGGATACTCTACTTCAAAAACTACACACCGAACCAAGGCCGATTCTTTGGCACAAATCAAGGCCAACGCTCGATTACCATCAGAATGGTATCTTTGTGCCCAAATATTTCCATTATAAAATACATAGATAAGACAATGGTTTAGAGGTGATCTATGAGCAAAGATTTAAAGATAGCCTTTATTATTACTGGTATCTGTATGGTACCTATTTTTGGAATAGTTGTATATATACTTTACTTTTGGAGGCACTAAAGACATGGTTACGGTAACTGAGGAACTGCCTCATAGCGGTATGCAAAGGTTAGAATTGGAACTGATCGATAAGCTGTTCAAGTGTATAAAATGCGGAGAGAACCACCGCTTCTATACTTATTCAGGAAGGGTCTGCTCTAAGTGCGGTATTTCGCTTCCGCCAATTGACAAGATGCTTGAAAGTGAGTCACAGAGGAGAATGTATCATTTTGATAATAGTGGTAACCTAATAGAAAAATTTATGAATATAACTTAATATGGTGGGGATGGTGAAGAGGACGAACACGAGGGATTGTGGCTCCCTTACTCGCCGGTTCGAATCCGGCTCCTCACCCCAAGAGAGGGAGAACGATGCTAGGTATAGAAATCATTGTGCGTCAGATTGATTGGCCGCTAGCCAAATATGAAGAATATGCATATAAGTGTATATTTTGTGGTGAAGAGATAATATTCTATTCTCTTTCACCTAGGATATGCCCGTGCTGCGAAAAAAAGCTTCCTGACATGCTCGAATTAATAAACAATAAAGTATACAGAACTAAGTATCATTTTTCGGGAGGACAACATTAGTGAAAGAAAGGAGAAAGGGATAAGTTATGAAACCAGACTTTATATATTACCTTATAAGGTGGATAACTGGATTTTGCGATATTATAGACGGAGTCTGTGTAATACTTAGCTTTGGCTTCTATAATCCATTGCTCAGTTTTAAAGTAGTCTGTTACAGCAGCAGAAGGGACATAAGGGAAAGAATGAGAAAAAGGTAGATATGTATTTTTAAAATAAAATATAGAAAAAATAGATCACCTGGCTGGAAAAGGGAATCAAGTCAACTGAACTGATAAGGAGAATAAGATGGAAAGCTTAAGCAGGAAGAAAAAAAGAAAGGTAATTGAGAAAATGACAGGCCTTAATAATGAAAAACCGGGACCAGCCTGGAGAATGAGACTAGAATCTCTAAAGAATAATAAGAGATACTTTCTTAAGTTTTACAACCAGGAACGTAAAGAGGTAACTAAGGAAGAATACATGAATGCTGAGGCACGAGCTGGTTTTGTGCCAAAATTTGAAGGTGAACCAGCTACAAGTTCCTTTGGTTGTTTCAGGGAAGATCTTGTAGTAGAAGGTTGGACAATAGCGCCGTAAGCTCAGTCTGGCAGAGCAGGCGGCTGATAACCGTCAGGACACTGGTTCGAATCCAGTCGGTGCTACCAAATAGTTTACAAATAACTTAAAGGAAAGGAGAGTATTCATGGAGGGATCAACATTACTGAAACTTTTCACGAAACAGATTTGGATACTTGGAGTCAATGTAACAGTTTACTTAGTTTTTTATATCACCATAATAATACTTTTGATTCAGATGGGATGGCTAGCATACAGATATGTAACTGACGCTGCAAAGAAGCATGACAATGCTGCAAAAAAGTATGACAAATTCAGAAACCGCGACCGAATAATTTTCTGTGGGGACTTCCTAGCTAACTCTTTGCCTAATCCAATACCAGGATCACAAACTTTCAGTGATGACCTCGGCAAGTTTTTTGGTGTTGTCTTCATCTACTTTATTTGTGGCGTGGTTTCGGCGCTAGTCTGGCCGCTTCTGCTTGTATGTGCTACCGGACATGGAGCTCTTTTTGGACTAAGAGCCGTACTTAGATTCAAGAAGAAAATCAACGAAGCGTTGGATAGTAAAGCCGAAAAATATCACGACCACGACGACCTTTACGCTAGGAAGTAACAAACGTTTTCTCGAAGGACCGCTTTGTGAATAGCTTTTTCTGCGAAAGGTAAAGATTGTGGAAAGACAGCGTATATTGGTAACAGGAGATCTACGTGAAATAATGCATAATATTTATTACATGAGAAGAGGTAATGTATTAACCCTGCAAGACGGTAGAAACGTTTTATTCATGGGAGGCGCTCATTCTGTAGACAAAGATGCCAGAGAGCCAGAAGTAGATTGGTTTCCAGAAGAAATTATTGCTGAAAGAGATCTTCACGATCTACCTGAGGATAAGAATATTGATATAGTAATCTCTCACACATGCTCTAACGAAATTTTCGAGAAATTGATAAAAATGAGTGGTGTGATTGCCTATAATAAAGATCCATCAAGGGAGGCACTATATCGTATGTTCTAAAACATTACAAATCAGCTTTGTGGTATTTTGCTCACTTTCATGTATCTGCCCATGGTAAACACAAGAACACTCAATGGTTCTGTTTAAACATGGTAGATAATACTAACTGGTGCGTAAGATTAAAGGAAGGTCAAAAATGAGTTATTGTAGATTTGTAAGTAGTGACGTCTATATGTATCCTGATGTAAAAGGTGGCATAACTTGCTGTGCGTGCAGACTATCAGATAAAGTAAAAACAATTTTCACTCCAGGTGTAATGGAAAACCTGCCAGAAGATGATCCAAGAAGAGAGTGGTGTGTTTATATTTGCACTAAATGCAAAGATGGATGTGATGAATGCATGATGCATGGAAACGCGCATTTTGAGACCTATGAGGAGGCATTACAACATTTAGAAGATCACAAAGCTGCAGGTGATAAAGTCCCTGAATATGCATTTGAAGCTATAAGAAGAGACATGAGAAAAAAAGTACCTTTAAATCCAATCCTATGTAAATGCGGAAATGTGGCCTGTATATTTAGCTTTGGCAAACCACCTGCATGTGTTAAATGTGCTTTAAAGGAGAAAGATAATGGATAAGAGAATTGAAGAATACTGGGTTAAGAAATACCCGAATATGTTTAAAGGTTATCATATGACGCCACATCAATCACCAATGTCATGGGGATTTGCTTGCGGAAACGGTTGGTTCGATTTAATGGATCAACTTTGGAAAGACCTCTCCAAATACGAAGATGTTGAAGTTATACAGGTTAAAGAGAAACTCTCTGTTCTAACCGTGTATATCAAATCTAAGCACGACGAAGCTCGTGGTTTGACTGGAACAGCCATGCGCGACTCCAGTGTCATATGTGAGATGTGCGGTCAACCCGGCGAAAGACGATCTGGGAGTTGGTTGTTTACGTTATGTGATGATTGCCACGGTCTTGATTCTGAAAAAATGTGGGAAAAATCTGAGGAGAAGGGCAACGAAATAGTAAGAAAGCTTGGTCTCAGGACTATTTGTGAATCAGAAAAAGACCATATTGTAAACTTCAAATATACTAAGTGTATCTGTTGTGGTGTAAAGTTTATGAAAGGAAAATGGATAGAATAATAAAAGAAAACAACAAAACAGTATGTTATAACGGAGCATAGCTCAGTCTGGCTTAGAGCGGGCGGTTTGGGGCCGTCAGGCCGTAGGTTCGAATCCTACTGCTCCGAAATAAGAGTAGAAAACATGTCTGAATATCTGAGAGAAGTAGCAAAAAAAGTAAAAAATGATCTGTGTGGTGTATCAGTTTACGGAGATGGACTTAACCCGTCATCAGTTCAGACTCTTACAGAAGACTATTTGAAGTTAACAGCTAACAGAGATTTTGGCTGGTTACCACCTATGAAAATGGGTCTGTTTAAATGGCAATGTGTAGTATGTAAAAGGAAATACTTCCGATACAAAAAAGCCTACAACTGTTGCATTTATAAATAATATTTTTATAACCAACATAGAGGAATATTAAATGAAATTTATTTCTCCCTGGATTCATACCACAGAAAAATGCAATTTAAGATGCCATTATTGTTACGTTCGCGGCAATGAAACGATGCAACCAGATATCTATGAAGCCTTAGGCGAATTTCTATTAAAAGCACCTACAAACAATAGACACCTTCGTTTTGCAGGCGGTGAACCATTACTGGTTTTTGACATATGGGAACCATTCGCCAGGTCGATGTTGAAACGTAAAGGAACCACAATAGAAGTACTGACTAACTTCTACGACGTTCCAAGAACATTCTGGAAATTCACGGAATTAGAAAATGTGAATGTATCAGTCTCAATAGATAATGGAAAGAAAGTCAAGATGCTCGATAGGAACACGGTTAAAAAGGTAGCACGTCTTAGGAATCCATGGATTATGACAACGTTGACTAAGGAAAATATCAAAAGATTTGATATAATGGCAGCTTTCATAGGAATGAATAATTATGGTTGGGCAATTACAACTGACTATTTTGAAACAACAATGCCAAGTTGGGAAGACCTTGCGGAGGTATTATTGAAAACTGTCAGAATATTAAAAGAATTCAATTATGATTTTACAAAGATATCTTTTGATAATTTCAGCGTAAAATCAGGGTTCAGCGGCTGTAGAGCTGGAGACGAGATGTTTGCTATAGCATGTAATGGAAGTATCTATAAATGCCAGACGTTAATCGGAAAACCGGTTAGAATAGGAGATGTGTATAGTGGGTACAAACGTACTAGCCCATGCGTAAAGACAGAATGTAAAAAATGTTCTATTTATGGACTCTGTAAAGGTTGGTGCCCGCTTTACCATAAAACACCTAATCCTGTATGTAATGTGATTAAGTTGTTTGCAAACGAAGTTATAAAGGAGGTCAAAAATGCCGAGTGATTGTCAATGCAGTACAGCATGTGAAACAAAAGTAGTAACCAAGATAATCAGTAACAAGGAAGCCGATAGGAGGCTCAAACGTTTGAAAAAAGAGGTGGAAAAGCTCACAGAAGAAAACTGGATTCTGAGAAGTAAGCTGAAAAAAGCAACCACCAACAAGAAAAAGCTCATTCGGAATTTAAAAAATCATCTGGATAAAGCATAATGAGAATAATATTTAAACAACACGATTATTATGACAAAGTGGTGGTGTAAACATATCGCTTTAATGCTAAAGGAACTATCCAATTTTTAGAAGATAATAAATTTGGCATAGAGAAAAATCTCAATAAAAGAACTTTCACTGACGGAAAATTCATTAGAGCATCGGGCTGTCAAAGGATAGAATGGTAATCAAAAAAGGTTTCGATAATTTGATAAGTGGAGTTTTAGAAAGGTAAAAGGGGATTAGAGTTATACACTAACAAAATACCTCCGTAGCTCAGTGGATCAGAGCAACGGACTTCTAATCCGTAGGTCGCAGGTTCGAGTCCTGCCGGGGGTGCTAGCTGAAGGAATTGGCTTCATGATGGTAATACGTTACATAGTTAAAATGAAACGGTCAAATTTCTATCTTAAAGACCCACCGTACTATCGAAACAAAGGTGTAGAAAAATGGTCAACCGATATAAATATGGCTTATAGATTCAGTGATTGTGAAGAAGCTGAAGAAGTACTGAAAACAATGCGTAATAACGTAAACATAAAAATAAAACCTATTAGGGAAGAGAAAAAGGAGGAAAAGTTAGTGATGCCTTCAAAGAATAAGGATGAAAGCCATAAGGACTATGGTATAAACATGAAGTACGAGGACTATAATGTAAGCATGACTTTCACCAATGAAACCGAAATAAGTGCTATAGATAAAGTTATTGGTGAAAACCTCAGTAAATCAAGGACCATAGGTAAGCCGTTGGTAATGGCGACACTCAAACCTAAATAAAGGAGGAAAAGGAAAATGAACAAAAAGGGTTCCAAATATTTGGATTTGGTGAAACAAATAAAAAAGGACTTTCCGGTAAGCAATTACGGAAGCGAAAAGACTGCGAAGGCAATATGGGCTGCAAAGGTAAAGACAGCTATAGCCAAGATGAATGTTAAGAAATCTGAGGATATGAGTGGTTCCAATCCGATGGGAGTTAAAACTGACATTGACTTTGATGATCTCCGATCAGATGCAGTAAGTATTATTGAAAACAATAAAAAAGGTAGGTTGCTTGTGTCTCAGTTTGTAAGGCCTGGCAAAAAGAAGCTCTCCAAGACGATAACAGATATTGCAGCAGGAAAGGTTTACAAAAAATATGAACGCAACATACCCGTCGGGGCGTTAGTAGCCTTCCTTACAGATGGTAAATTACTAATGGGTTGGTCAAAGTATAATAAAGCCAAAGAGTCGTTACCATTCAGCAAGAGAACAGCTGTGCTTACTGGTATTATGCGCGGGTTGATCGATGGAATTCACCCTAATGGACTGGATAGTTATGTAACCGATAATGGAAGTCATATCCCCAAGGTTATCGCCAAAGACATAACGTCTTTTGTAAAACGTGTAGAAAAATATTTTGGACAGCAAATTACCAATGTTGAGAGATTTCAAGGTACAGGATAAGGAGGAAAAAAGTGGGTACAATCTTTTTACCAGAGGAGGCTACGTTAACATTGGATGATATAATGCTAACGTTATCAGACAAGCTTCCTAGTATAGGCTTCGCAAACATAGACGAGAACGAAGTTTATCCTGCAAAGATTGAGGATGTGTCTGCCAATGAAATTATGATGGATATGGCGGATGGCTCTAGTTTCAGAATAAAAATCGAGGAGGTGTAGATCAGTGAACAAAAGGCCAGAAATAAAGGGGATTCATTTGGCGCCTATACATGAAAGATGCATAGGATGTCAGAAGGTTATTACGTTTGACAGCTTTGAGGATATCTATTGCTCAGTTTATCCCAAACCTTCTGTATTCTGGAGACGTGGAAGATGCCCAGTCGCAACACACATTGAAACTACCAGCAACAAAAGAGGTAAAATTCGCGTTGGCCAGCAAAAACAACGAAAGAATAAGAAATAGAAAACGGCTGCATGGAGGTGTGAAATTGGCAAAAAAAGAGACAGCTATTAGATTAAATAAAAGAAAGATAGTAGCGAAAAGAAAGCCAGTTAAAACCGTCAAGTTAAATCTTGGAAATCAATCAAAATGTATAACTCTTAATAGTAATTATGAGAGCTGTGCACCACGATACGCTTTATGTTCAGAGATAGATAGAAATAAAAACAGCATAACATTAGTAAGTTCGTTCACAGGCTGTCGCGAATCGCTAGCAACATATGCCCAGGGTGCTATAAATAACATAAATGTCTACGGTACTGATAATAAAAAATTCTCAAGAAACAAAACTTGTGTTGCTGTTCTGATAACCACAGGAACGAAAAGCCATAGACGAGAAGTAGTATGTAGTAAAAAGCAGATAGGTATGACTTATAAAGACTGGGTGCCAAAGGTTTTCAAAACTGGGCTAAATCTCATAAATCACTATGAGAAGAGAAAGAAATGGATGTTGACAAAACTGTATAAACTGAGTTATAAGCTACCCTATGACAAACCGGCGGTCCACATGATTTATGGCTTCATAGGTTCGCGATGGTGGATAAACTCACCCCAATCTTTTTCTTTATTTAATTTACTTATAAGACTGGGTCGTTATGAAGAACTTTGGCCAATTAGAGCAAACACCAGCCACGAAGGAGTACTGAAAGCTTTGAAACGAATTGACCGTAATAACAAGTGTGCTGGCAGAGACTACTCAAGAGTATTTGTCGATGAGTGGGAAGTTTTTTTTGACAAATTTAAAGAGATCTATAAAGGCAGAAAAAGTCTCGAATCTAATTGGAAACTTGACGTTTTTAATCATGATGTTACTCGTATAGGTATCCAATCGTTGGTAGAAGGAAACTGTAATGATTCTACTATACAAAACAGATTTACCAAAGTACTAAGAGGAGGTTTATAACGTTATCCTGGAGGTGTAAAATTGGCTAAAAAAGGTGTAAAATTAGCTAAAACAGTAAAATCTGTGATATTAGAAGAAAAGAACAGATGTTGTTATCTAGACGGTATATACGAAGCATCAAATATCAGCTTTGCATTGGCCGTCCCAACTGATAAGAATAAAATAATGCTTACTACGCCGGTTAATAGTTGCCGTGAAGAATTGATTCATGATGTGTGGAATGAAATAGTCAAGAAGGGTAAAATGCAAGAACTTAAGAAAACCCATATTGTAATGTTTGCAAGCTCGGCTGGTGTCGAGCCCGACGAGAAAGGCAATTGTGGGCCTTTTAAGATTCCTAATGAAGGTGAAGGTAGATATTCACTCAGTTATGATGAGTGGTTGAGACAGGTGGCTAAAGCTGGCTTAAAAATAGTCAACCATTTTGAAAAAAGAAATAAGTGGTTACAATCAAAGGTCTATAAAGTAATCTTACCGAGGGCTAGATCGACTAAACATGCTTACTACTTTATAGGTTCAAGATGGTGGATGTACGCTCCTCACAGCTTATCTTTATATCTGCTGTTAATTAGGCTAGGGAGATTTGAGAAGATACGAAAACTCTGTAAGAATATGAGCAAAGGAGCCTTTCTCAAAACACTTAAAAGCATAGACGTAAAGTCTTATGGAAATGATTTGCTACATGATGCACCAGTTTGGTATCCTATGACAAAAAATATATCGAAAATTTATGACCACCACAGGGGAAAAGCAACCGGATGTTGGAATATAGTGGGTGACTACACAGAAGGCATTTATGATTTTGTCAACGGTGATACCAATGATAATGCTGCTTACACAAAGTTTTGCAAAATACTAGTAAAGGCAAGACGGCGAAAACGAGTATGACGGGTCAGTAGCTCCAGTGGCAAGAGCAGCGGACTCCAAATCCGACGGTCGGGGGTTCGAATCCTCCCTGGCCCGCCAGAATATACAAGGAAGATTAGTAGCAAACTGTTGCAGTTTGAAGCTTACGCAGCCTTTTATACAAGTGTAGTGAGGAATTTATGATAAGGTTAATGGGTAAAAATTTTGGCAAGGCACTTAAAGCTACTGGTTATATAAATGTGCTTCCGTACAAAGGATGGGATATATATAACATATCCAATATATGCAAAGAATCGCCTTTCAAAATAGTATATATAGGAAACGGATTTGCAGAAGTACAAAGATTATTCGATTGTATACTGACGCTTACAAGCAAATTTATGGTAGTAAAAGATATAGATATAACCAAAGAAAGTGTACTTGCAGAAGTGAAGAATAAAGATTATTTGAAATCTCTATCTTATACATGGCTAAATTTATCAATAGAAGCGCTGGAGTATTTCGGTACGGCTCGGAAGAAAACCAAAATGAGCTTGAGGTGTAATCTGCCGGGTGTTGCTGACATCATGCTGGAAAGAAGTTACAAAAGAATTCATCGAGATGGCGATAGAAAATTGGAATATTCGATGTTATTCGGTGAAACTAGAGATTCTAGCAAATTTGTGGGGTTAAAAGATCTAAAGTAGGGGGTGGGTATAAAATGGCAAAAATGACAATTCTTCAGGTGTTGAAAAGAATTAAACACATTGACAGAAGGCTTGAGAAAATTGATAATAGAGTAGCAAGATGGTGTTCTTACTATGATACAGAACTTGAGCCGGGACAGGAGCCGCCTTATAATGTGGATAAACTTATCCAACAGGCTAAAGATCTCCGGGTATATAGAGCTGCTCTGAGACACGCGCTCCATAAAGCTAATATCAACCATTTTGCAGAGTATAATGGCAAAAATATTACATTTGATGAACTTCTTATTCACAGAACAATAACCTTGCCTCAACAGAAGACTCTTATATCCTGTTTAAAGCGTAAGGAAAAGAACTATCATGCTTTAGGACATTTGACTGAAGAAGAAAGAAAAAGAGTCAGAGTTGTGAGTCAGTTCAATCCTACAGACCGGGATAAAGCCATTGATGATATTGACAATGAAATAGATGAGATTGATGAAATTTTGGATGAACTCAACATTTCCACTACAATTGAACTTTAACTTTCTGTTTTGCATGGCCGGTGATAAAGATCAGGAAAAAACACGGCTTATCCTATGGAGGCTGGACTACCAGCAAGTGAAGGATTTGTTGGTTGGGTGTCAGGTTTAATGCTCACAGGCGACAAGGATCGATTTCTCAAATAAAAATCCTTGGATAGAAAGAGGGTTTTACTTAAGCCGTACGTTATCCCGCTGGTGCTTCCAAGGCAGCCGGTCATGCAAAACCCATTCCAAAGGTGTATCAAATGAAACTCATTACAAAAGAGTTTGCTGAAACGACAATAACAAACTCTTTAGCCTCGTTAAATCCTTGTAAAGAAGCACGTACAAATAAATTATTGAAGAGCATATTCGAAAAAAGGAAGCCAGCGAACATAGGCTCATTTTACGTTCCGTTTTCACTGACATGTATCGTGCTTAAAGCTGTGCAGAAAATGATAGACTACGACTGTAATATAGAGTTTAGTAATATACTAATAGATAATCTGAAACTAAAAATAGATTACAGAACAGTTACGAATTGCCGGTTTGTACCAGAACTGCAAGAAATCATAACATCTGCACAGTACGAAATTGACAAAGTAATACATCAAAGAGTGTTTATGTCATTGGACAAAAGGAGGAACCAAAATGGTAAGGCAGGACATTGTTAAAAATGGAAAGATAGGAACACCAGAATTAAATCAGGAATCAAAAGCTACAAAAGCTTTAACAAGAATAATGGTGGGGTGTGTTTTCATTGTTATAGTACTAGTAGCCTACACATCATTAGACTTCCAAGTGCCAATACTAAGAAATATTACATTCTTGTCAATGATTGTAACAATACCGCTAACAGTAATACTAGGTGGTATAGTTGTGTTCTCAAACGAAAGAAAACTAAAGAAAATAGAAACTTATGTCGGATTGTTGTTGTGTATTATATTTATTACTGCTGCCACAAGTTCTATAAAGAAAAATATAGCCATCAAAAAGCTGCAGGAAGCACAAACACAGATTAACAAGCTCGAAGGCTACCCACGCAGTATGATCGTAAAAAAACATAATAAAATTGTCTATTATGTTAAAAATAAATACAGGAAGATACCAAATGTAGTGGTAGAAAAAATAGCAGCCGAGGTAGTTGTCTTATCCAAAAAAGAAGAAGTTCCTATTCCTATTCTCATGGGTATTATAAACGTAGAATCAGGTTTCAATCCTTCTTCGGCTTCAAAAAAGCTTGCAAGGGGCCTTATGCAGGTTAGATGGGATGTTTGGAAAACCGTACTTAAGAAAGATCTTGGGCTCAAAAACCAATTTGATCTGCACAATATCAAGGAGGGAATGCAAGCAGGTATATATATATTCAAACATTACATGAAGAAGAACGAAGGAGACATGTCTCTTGCATTGTATGATTATGTTGGTAAAGACAGAAATTATGCCACAAAGGTTTATGAAGCGATCGGAGACTATATAGCCTATGGAGGATCAAGTGATGAGCCTGAGATACAAAGGTCCACTACCGAATAATTTTGACGAAGACCCACGTAATAAAGGTGTGTATAATGATCTTTCAGACGAATACAACGAAGACCACTGTATAATCTGTGGCGTGTTATTACCAGAAAACAACATTTGTTTACAGTGTGGAAAGGACAACAACAGTAGTAAGGATAGAGAATGCCACTCACTATAAGAACACTCTAAGAGGTAGAAATGCTGAAGATCCAGGAATATATAAGCCTTTTCAAAGATATAGAAGAGGCTAACCATTATCTAAACTCAAATCTTAACATAAAAGTCTCAAAAAGCTCTATATGGGCTGAAAACGGTATAGAAAAGTTATATCTATATAACTACCACCCAAAGAAATCTCCAAAAGATAACCCAATAACTAAAGAAGCGAATGGGCTTATTCTTAATAAAAACAATGAAATAGTAAGCTTTTCGTTCGAGAGATTCTATGATATAGATCATCCTTGCGCCGATACTTTGGATGACAATGGCGCGTATGCCCAAATCATGGAGGACGGCCACTTAGTAGTAATATTTTACTATAAAGGGTATTGGAATATCCAGACAGAATTCACGATAAATGCTACGGAACCTGTATACATGAACGAAGCTCGATCAAGGATAAGACACAGAGTAATAGATGTCCTACAAAAGAAGCTTGAAGCAGAAGATCCCTACTTACCATTCAAAGAATACCCATCTGAAGACATATGTTATGTATTTGAATACGTATCTCCCTACAACAAAAAGATTACTCCCTATAAAGAGGAAGACTTACTGTTTATTACAGCATACAACAAAAGGTTACAGTTGGAAATGAGTGAAAATTGGATTTACAATTGGAAAAAGAAATGTACTAAGGGAGATATATTTAGATCACCGGATTCGTTTTTTGTAAGAGATAGAGATCAAATAGAGAACGTGCTTGCGTGTTTCAACTCTTTCACAAAAGGTCTAGTCATAACAAATAACTCTGGAAATAGGGTAAAAATAGCAAATCCAAGATATAAAAATCTATGTAGATTGTTGAAAGCTGGCAAAAATCCGTCCACAAAATTACTATCAAAGATAGTGTTGAATGGAGAAGCGTTACGAATGGGACCTTATTATAAAGAATACCGATCAGTTTTTGGCATATTTGGCCAGCATTTGCATAAGATGGACAATAAAATACGTAGACTTTGGGCCTCAAACAGGCATCTTGATCAAAAGGAATTTGCAAGAGCTATTAAACATTACAAACGGTCTACAAGGAATATACTCTTTAAGCTAAAAAAGGAGAAGGGTAAAACAGTTGAAGAATGTATAAGAGGAATGGACCCAAAGATATTGGCTAGGGAAGTCGAGCAGTGTTGCTTAGATAAACTTGTAAGAGAATTTGATAAATTGGAGGTCGAAATTGAAAGTTGAATGGTATCCAGACAAGCAGATGAGCGAAATTTATCAGCAAACAGGAATGCAATTCGCATTTCTATCTCCGGAAAAAGATGGTTTTAAACAGTGCCACCCATTTGTATTATGCCGTGATTTTCTCCATGACGCCATGAGAGCCCATTTGAACAAGAACAGATGGGAGATATTCGGATTTGAATATGAATATGGAGAGTACCCACCTTTGGATACATCGTGTATAAGAGTACTGGTGAGAAGAAAAATATTAACTAGTAGACCGGAAGACCTGCGTAAGATAAATAAACCTCTTAGGGATTCTATAAGAAAATTCAAACGTGACATGGATGACAGCTTGCAGCTTTTAAATTACTACGAAGATATGGCAGGCCTTCCTATTAGTACTATAGATGAAATCAAGGACGCCAATAAGAATCCAGTTTTTGTGTTCACTGGGTCTCCAGTATGGATGACAGCGCCTTACCTTATATCGCTTTATACATTTCTTATAAGACTAGGAGACAAAGAGTTCGACTTTAAGGATAATAGCATAGAGAAAAACTATGAAAGATTAATGGGAATGTATGCCGACAATAAGTATACACATGAGCTTGATGGAAAGCAAAAGAAGTTTGACAATGATATATCGTATCTCAGAAAAAACTGGGATAAGATAAATATAATAATGACCCGAAGGGAGAAATTGTTTGGTAAAGACGAAGAATTCCATAAAGGATATTTTGACAAATCTATACCAGCAGAATCATTCCATGACAGATGTGGAATTTACAGCTTATGTTGTTATAGATCGCCAGAAGAAAATCTTAACAAAAAGCTAAAGGAGATGATTGATGGTAAAAGATAAAAAACTAATAAGGATTGAGCCATTCGTAGGTGGAGATAACGACCCATACACTAGCAACAGAATAAAGTTTGCGCTTGTAGCAAAAAACGGGGGTGTTAGAAGACAAGTAGTTAGATTCTCTACGTGTAGAGATTATATAAATGAAGTGTTGAGAGCTAGGGTTCATGGTAAAAGCTTTTCCAATTTTTATACTCATAATCCGGACGGAAAATTTATAGTAGACATGTCTTGCCTTAGGCTATTGGTTGGTAAAGATGATCTTAAGTCCGGTCAAAAAAAAGATTTTCGCCGTAACATTTTTTCGGCGAAAAGGCTAATCAACTTCTACGAAAATGAAGGTAATTGGAATAAAAGCTCTGTAATAACGACCGTACGTTTTAAAGAAGATGAAGATAGAAACAAAAGAACTAGCGCTTGGCTATTGACTGGACCTAAAGAATGGCTTGCCTACTCCCAGTTAGTATCTATGGTCACATTATTATTCAGGATAGTCTCAGACTATGGACCTATAGAATTCAACAACAATTACGACATTGAAAAATGGTTTTACAAATTAATATTGAAACATCAAGCAAGCAAAGCATCGGGAATATATCCTTATAATCCTGATATACTCACATATCTTCCTACATGCTGGGACAAATTCTATATGATTGTAACCTGTTATGATGATATATTCACGCAGCCACTAGAAGAAGCATACCCGATGAGTGGCAACGTTCACGGGCCGGGCGGAATTTTTCACCTTTGCTTATGTGCCACAAAAAACAAAGTTTTAGACAAAAATATGAAAGAAACGTATGCTAAATATTCAGAGGCTATGAAGGAACACAAAAAAAGATTGATGAAGGAAGCGGAGGAAGAATTTAAAAAGGAAACATAAATATACGGGTATGGAGGTAGAGGGAAGTGAAAAAGAAATGTACCGTTGGCGCTGACCCCGAATTCTTTTTGAAGAGAAAAGATAACGGTAAGTATGTATCAGCCATTCCACACATTCAAGGCACGAAAAGAAAACCGCAACTGTTAAAAAGTGGTGGTAATGTGCAACGTGACAACGTAGCACTTGAATTCGCAATCGATCCAGCTGTCGATGGTGACGATGTTGTAAACAAAGTGCGAAATGCATTCAAAGAAATTCGCGGGCTAATCCCGGAAGAATGCGATATAACAGCAGATCCATCAGCAGATTTTGACGAAGATCAGTTAGCCCATGAAGAAGCTCAGCGATTCGGATGTGATCCAGACTACTGTGCGTGGGATATTAGAGTAAACGATCCACCAATTTGCGACAATCCTAGTTTGAGGACATGCGGTGGTCATATCCATGTAGGACACCAACACGGGGATGGTAATGAATTTTTACATGACCCTATGGGAAAAATAACTCTCGTTAGGATTATGGATGCCATTCATGGAATTGCATCGGTTCTGCTGGATTCTTCAGAGAAAGCGATTGAACGTAGGAAGCTGTATGGTAAAGCTGGCTGTCATAGGCCGACAGAATACGGCGTTGAGTATCGAGTGCTCAGTAATTTCTGGTTTAAAGATCCTAATCTTGTAATGTTAATGTCCTGGTATCTTGTGCAAGATGCTCTCAGAATAGTGAGAGAAATGAATCCTGAAAAAATAATAGATACTATTGGAAAAGATCGTATTCGAAGGACGATAAATGAAGGTTTACGAGAGGAAGCAGAAGATATCCTAGAGAATAACATTAAAGCACTACTAAGTGAAGACTCTATACATTATCTCGATATATGTATGAAAAGAAATGGTAAGCACAAATCCATATCAGAGGAATGGGGATTATAACAGAGAAAGTTAAACTTTATAAAACAAAACATAAAGGAAATAGAATAAAATGAAACTAGCAATTCCAACCAGCAGAAGCAAAACACAGTTCTACATTAACCAAGCATACGTGGATTACATATCTGGGGCTGGGTATATTCCTATACTTACCCATGATCTAAACGACGCCGTACAAATAGCAAGTCTGTGCGAAGGATTGGTTTTGCCAGGCGGTATTGATATCGATCCTGTCTTTTACGGAGAAAGTAATTTTTCCTCTTATGCTGTAGAGCCAGAAAAAGATGATTTCGAAAGGCGTCTTATGTATGCATTTATAAGTCAAGGCAAACCCATCTTTGGGATCTGCAGAGGTGCCCAGCTCATAGCCAGAGAGTATTTGCGTAACAAACCTGAATCAAGAAACAGGTTGTTTTTTGCTCAACATATAGACGACCATTCTCTAGCCAAGGATTTGGCTGTAAGGCGTGATATAAGAACTCATGAAGTCAAGGCTGATAGGAATACTTTATATGGTGAAGAGCACAATCAATACCAATTGATGTTTGTGAACAGTATGCACCATCAATGTTTATGCATGCTACCGGAGAAGGTGAAAAAAGGAAACAAGTCTGGCTATATGAATCCAATAGTGGATGATATGATGGTATTAGCATTTACAAGTTATGGTTTGAAAAAGAAAGATGGTTTGGTAGTCGAGGCCTTTAATATTGAGGGATGGGTTGAAAGCGACATATTAGCAGTCCAGTGGCACCCTGAAGAACTGAAGGACTATAAATTGCTAACTAATTTCTTTGGCGAAATAAACGAAGAAAACGTCGAAGGGGCTGTTTAATGAAACGTTGGAGTACTATCATCAATATGAACCAAAATCTAACCGGTTTTAATATTCTCTCTAGTCGTCAAATTTCTACCTTTGCAAAAGCTGAAAGGAAAAAGCTTACAGAAAATGGAAAAGTAGCATCCTATTCTATAGTAACTGGCAAGAAGCCTTTGTTACCTATAGAATCATGGATAATTCAAATGGTATTTGAGGAATTCAGAGAAAAATATAAGGATATTGAAAACGCTGAAATAATAGAAATCGAAATCAAAGCACTTGATAAATAGTGAAAGGGGTTTCGTAAATGAGGCACGAGTTTTTCGGAGAAATAAACTTTCCAGAAGCATTGGAGTTAGTAGCTGAAAAGTTTGACAATGCGGTAGATCTTATAGGATCAAATGCAGTGGTATATGGAGGAGCTTTGAGGGATTTAATTGCTGGCTTTCCTTTGACCTCTGATTTAGATATAGCGTGTGATTACAACGAATACAAACAAGTCGTAAGACGATTTAATAACTCAGAAAAGTGGATTACTGGAAGTGACATGAAGAAGCTTAGAGGAGGCACTAGTAACGACTTGTTTGACAATATTCTTAATAACCTTAGCCAGCGTAAAAATTCTTATGAGAATATACCCATAAGCTCTGTAACCGATTTTTATACATGTAACAATGTAAAAATACAGCTTATGAGGGCAGCATCAGCAGCAGATGGAGAAGGTTCCGCTGTAGACATCGTGAAAAACGTTGATATCGTCTGCTGCGGATTGATGATGGATGCTGCCGGCAGAATATTTGAAGTGGTTAAAGGCGCATACCGCGACTGCGTCAACAAAGTGCTCAACCTAAACGAGGGAGGCTTAGGAATAGATATAAAAGCTTTGGAAAGCAGAATAAGCAAACTTGAAGAACGTGGATGGATATCAAAAATAAATCTACGCAAACTTGCTAGAAATGCCAAGAAGCTTGAAGAATCTAAGAACAAATATATGCAAAAGATGGCGAAACGGAAAGGAAAAAGGGGATGGGTTGACTTTATAAAAACTGAAGATGCTTTTCGAGTAAGAATTCATAGAAAATTACTTAATGCTTATATAGGATTTGGTCTGCCAGCCAAGCATGTTGAAGAATTAATGGATATAGCTAAAACATATTGCGATCTGTCAATCAAGCATACCGGAGAACCGGGGTATAAAGGTAAACCACAAAAGCTAGCATATGAGATGTATAAAACTAAAACTAAAGCTAAAGCACAAAAACTGATGCATGAAGTGTATAAGGCTAAAGCACATCGCAATCTATCTGACGACATAGAAACTGGACAGGATTATATAACAAAAATCTTTCCAACAGGTAAAATGTCATCACTTAACCAAATGAAAATGTATGAGGCGAAACTTCAGAATTTGGTAGATGAATGTCGTTATGATGCACAAAAGAATATATATAATAAAAAAGACCGTAACCTGCTGGGAAAAGTACAACTTGGGGAAAAGAAGAAAAGGCCAGAGGTGAAAAAAAAATATGAAAAGAAAAACATCCTTTCCTTAAAGAAAAGCACCTTTTCCTTAGATGATATACTTCTTGTACGAGAAAAACCAGAAATATACTAGAAACACGATCAAAAAAAGGAGTTTATTAAATGCCAGAAGTAACAAAATTATTTTTCGTTTATGGAACTCTCAAAGAAGGAGGACATTATTCCCACCATCTTAAGAAGTTTCGAAGAAAAGTCATGAAAGCTACTGTTACAGGTACCCTCTACGACCTTGGATATTTCCCTGGAATGCGGCTTGAAGGCGGTAACATAGTTCATGGAGAGGTCCATGAATACAAGGAAGCCAGGCATGTAACAGAAAAGATGGACGAGATTGAGGGATATGTAGGACCTGGTATGGATAATTTTTATGAGAGGGTTAAGACTAACGCCTTGATAGAAGGCAAAAGCAAACCTATTGAAGTGGAGACTTACATTTTCAGCCGGCCAATTGACAAAAGTAAAATGATTCCAGATGGTAATTGGATAATTGAAAAAAGATAGAAAACCTAATAAGATCTACTAATGGAGGATTGACCAATGGCGATGAAAATAATTATGGTTCGCACTACCGATCGCTCGTATGACACTGAAGCAGAGGATACCAATATCAAAGAGATTGTCTACAAAAGGCAAGGAAATTTATACAATAGTGGCTTCCAAACAGGTGTTCCCGGATATGTAGTCAAATATATTGATTCGCCCAACCGTGTGATCTTGGTGCCAGAACATGCAGTTGTCGAAATCTACGTTGACAAAATAGAAGGAGAACAGGGCATTATTCCGGATTTACCAGACGCTGAGATAACGATTATCTAGATAAGGAGTATAAAGAATGACTACAGCTATCATGGTACTTAATGGCCCATCATATGGAACTGCTTTGGGGTCTATGGGCCCCAAGATAACAGAGTACAAGGAATTTCTAAAGAACCCTAAAGAATTCCGGTTAGTATTGTTTACCGGTGGCCCTGACGTCATGCCTAGTCTTTATGGCCATTCCAGTCCTAAAGGCCTATGCTGCTACAATTCCACTAGGGACATTATAGAAAAAAGGATCTTTGAAATAGCAGTGGAAAACGAGATACCAATGGCTGGAATATGTAGAGGTTTTCAATTTATAAATGTGATGGCAGGAGGCACTCTAATTCACCATTTGGACGGGCACGAAGGTTGCGATCATCATATGGAATGTCAGCACAATGGAAGAGTCATAAACATAAATTCTTTACACCACCAAATGGTAATACCACCCAAGAATGCGTTTATAACCGGCTGGTGCCCAATAAAACTATCCGAGATCTATTATGGGGACAAGGATAGGCCTATAGACTGGGCTGGCCCTGAGGTCGAGGCAGCTATATTTCCTGATATAAAAGCGTTCGGAGTACAATACCATCCAGAAATGATGGACAGTAAATCGGAAGGGTACAAACTCTTCTTTAGTATGGTGTATGACATAATCTATAAAAACATATATGATTTTGTTAATATTTACAACGGAGAAAAGAGAATTCACGCTTAGGAAAGGCAGATAAAATGATGCCATTCAATCAAAGTTTTTTTAATGCTAGAAGGTGGGTGCATAGTATAGTGGTACTGCCTGACAAAAGGATATTAGCTGAGAGGGTTATAATTGCGGAGAACGAAAAGATTCCATGGAATGTAAGTATAGGGACCCAAACCATAAGGAAGACTAATAATGCTTTTATGGATGATTTGGAATCTCTTTCCATTATTACAGAAAGAAGGCTTGGCCTCTCGCTTAGAAACATCAAAGATAAAGTTGATATACACCATATTGCAACACACAGACCGCAAAGAAATATAGGCTTCCTGCACCAACATGCCTTGTTAATGGATATCTATAGAATAAGGTTACTGTCATCTGTGACACTCAGGATTTCCGAGACTTGCGAAATCAAAGCTTTCGATTTTGATAGTCTTGTTGAATCAAGTGATAATGAGTTAAAATGCGATCCTAGAAGTAAGGAAGTTATAGATTTATTCGTTGGCTTAAAAATAAACCCATAAATAAGGCTACTAAAATGAACGTTACTTTAAACGAAGAAACATTTATCGCTGTTGAAGACTTTGATATAAGTTCAAAAATTAAAATAACAAACTCCATGGAAGACTTACATGACCATCTTATATGCATTGAACCCAATGATAACCCAGATACAAAAGTTATCCATGGAGTAATAACAAGAGCAAAATATATACCGGGAAATATAAGAAATCAAAAGTGTTTTCTTATGGTACTGGAGCCTGGTTGTACCATAAATTCATTAGATCTGGAAGGCACTATAATAGAATCAGATTCTGGTGGAGATTCTGACGTGCTGGCCGATGAAGTTGAAGAAATCATAAAAAACCCTGTAAATCTAATATGTGCCCCTGATATAAAAGATATCTATATAATATATGGCTATACAATGGAAATCGGGTTATGTGTAAACATGGACGCCGTTGATGAGGAATGCATAGACATGTGCGAAAGCATCGCTTCAGAAGCTATAAATATGTGCGAATAGGAGGTTTGATAAAATGACAAAAGCAAGTAGGAAAGCTCAGACACAGATAGAAGTTTGGGATAATAAAGATGTAGGTGTAAAATATAAAGGGCGGCTTCTAGGGCTTATAACGGACAAAGAGTTTAACGCAATCATAAAATCTACAGATCTTCAGAAAAAGGTTATAACAAAGGAAACAGTGCTTCTTAGCGAGATAACGGATAATCATAAAGACCTTTCTGGTTATAGACTAATGCTGGCCATAAAATCTAAGGATGGCGTCGCTGTAGTAGGGAAAAAGCTTTTCATATCCGAAAGACTCCATTTGATGAGTTATGTGCGTCCTGCCAGAAATGAATGTGGTATTACCGGTGAAGTTGATTCGTATTTATTTATTAAAGAAGGAATATAAACTATGAACCCTTTAACGAGCAAATTAATGGCTCCGGGCACCAAATTTATAGTAACTGATGATATAAAAGACAACACATTTGGACCTGGGACTATAGGTATAATGTCTTACATTATAAAGAAAGATGTTAACTTTGAAAATGTAGCACATGCTTATGTGACGATAATAAGAAGAGGGAAGGGTGGTATGGACCGGGTTAACCATAATCAGATAAACTTCCCCATATTCTTTGATAAAAGGATGTTAGAACATGAAGATTACCTACCTACGAAAAGGAAATACCATGTCAACATAAAGGCTATAGACTATGAGACGTTAAATTTGCTTAAAGTCAAACCGCTCGACTTTTTAGGCTGGGCAAGTGCTTATGCCTCGTATATTAAGTATATAATAAATTCTATGGCAATTACATCTCAAGGAGTATGGCCTTCAGATCCTGGTAACGTAATGAATATTGCTAGGAGAATTGCAAACTCTTACGATGAAAGTAAGAAGTCTACAGAAAAGTACTATGCAAACAATGAATGGAGAAGAATGTTTATTATAGAAGCCAGAAGAATGGAGTCTGCTCTTATAAGATGTGTGTTGAAATATAGACAAGTTGTATCAGATATAACAAAAAATGCGGCAAACTTTATAAAATTTACTAATGATGGCTACTACAAAGTAGCAGACGAGAAAGACATTGAAAAAACCATAAAATTTTGTGATGAGAAAAGCAAATTCATAGGGCGTATGATAAAGGAAAAAGATAGATGTGCTGAGAAATCAAAAAATTTTGGAGGATAGGTTATGTTAGAAAGTAATACGAAGGCAATCGTATTAGCAAGCTCAGTTAGAAAAAACATAGGCCCTAGATATGGTAGCATCGGTTATGTAGTAAGCACTGAAAGACCTACCTACATGAAGAACTTATCAATTACTAATTTACCAATTACTAATGGTATTTCTATGTCACTAACAAATGTATTGTTTATAAGATATGGTTTTGAAAAGGAGCGCACTGGCGAGTACAGATCGCTTCTTAACTTATTTCCCGTAATTACAAAACCTCTCCGAAAAGGGAGTACTATATCTAAAAAAATGAACAAACTTCTTCGTAACTTTAATAAAAGCGAATTTAACGAAGAACCTTGGTTTAGCGTAAAGGCTACCAAAACACGTAATCCAAATAGGCTGATAGTCGCAATATTGGCTCCTCTGAAATCAACAGGCGAGGATCTAACATCTTGTAGTAAAGTAGAATTTGAAGCCTGGCTCAACAGTTATGTAATGAATGTTAGGATGCGTGCTGCTTTATCTAAATTGTGTGAAGAACCATATTACTCAAAACTTCCTCTAGATAATGAATACAAAGAACTCCTACACATATTTAATGAATACTCTAATTCGAAAACTGCCAAGAAAGTTTTGATAGAAAATATAATATATGATGATATAGCTAGAAAAGCATTCATAAAGACTATAGTATTGGCCAAATCAATAGCCTTTGGTAGAATAAACCAAGCATCAACAATAAAAGCTCTTGAAATGTCAAGTATATTAGGTAGCTCTGTTAACCATTTACATACAAGCAGATTTATGAATTATTTCACAGACAAGCTGTTCTTTGGAGAGCTGCCCTACCAAAAGAGGAGCAAAGTAATTAATGCAACCCTTAAAAATAGGATTAAACCTAAGGAAATGGTTCTTAACCGGTTAGTTGAAACTGTAGATTTCCTAAAATCCAAAGCAAGTGAAATAGAAAAAGGCCCTCATGGTTCGTAGTGGAAGTTTTCTCGATGAACCGAAGCGTGACGTCGTATAAAGTGCTGCAGCACTGAATTATACAATTTTACACAATTATAAGCTTATAAAGGAGATGGAATGGTTAATGTGGCCAGTCAGTCTGATTTCGATGGTAAAGTGGTAGATTTTTGTAACTATCTCGCACAACAATTTTATATCCGCACAGTTGTACAGGGAAAGAAATCGGGAGTTGATTATGGTGATCTAAAGCTAGATATAAAGAAAGTAAACAGAACATTATGGTTAACTTTCTCCAAAGGTACGGAATCACATTCTGTCGTGGTGCCTATCCCCTATGTGGAAAATGGTGTAGAGCTTATTATGCAGAATGAAGTCAAAAGGGCTCTCTGTAAGTACTTTTTGAAACGAGAGAACACGATTGTAGATTATATCTCCATTTTGCATAAAATATTCTGTGGAGAATCGGTTGGAATAATTCCAGAAAATCTTGCATCATCATCAATTCTTTTGAAGCGTGTGATCAACTCATTCAGGTATGGAAATGCCTCAACCATGATCTATGTTATGCAAAGGACGATAAATGAAGTTGTAAATGTAATGCCCTTGCATGAGACATATCTAGGCAGTTGGATAATGAACCACCGTTTGGTTATTATCGACGAAAAATTCGATATAATAAAAAGTCCAGCAGAACAATTAGAATATCAAGTAAAGAAGAATAGAGAACACTTTCATAAAGGCTGGACTTCGATAGGACTTTCTGACGGTGTTTTGGCAACCAAAAACTACATTCTAACCACGGACGTGAGGAAACTTACACCATTCGGACTAAAGTATCATAATCCTGGTAGAAACTTGTATTCAACCTACGGAATGAAAGGCGTAGAAGAACCGTTGGTAAGGTCTAGATCGATGCAGAATTTAATGGACGCTGGAATAACCAGGAAAGGCTGGAATTTCTTTACCCTGTTCGCGGATATTCCTGATGTATTTGAAGACCAAATAATGGTTGACAAATCCCATCTAAATAAATTTGTCCAGTACGAAAGAAGGTATCAATGCTTTGGGGAGCTGTTAATAAAGAAGGGTAACAGGCTCAAGAAAGGACAAGAGATTTCCATAGCGCCTGATGGAAAAGTAAAAACATTTAATCTTGCATGTGAATCGGCAAAAGTCGAGAGAATAACCGAGACAGTAACGAACATCGGCGGAAACCCCGAAAAAGTATATAATGTGACTATTACGTTTATAAGGAAGTTTAAAGACGGAACAAAATTCACTAATATGCATGGAAATAAAGGGGTGGTTCGTTTCAAGAAGCTCGGGTATGCTGTAGACCCTAGGACCGGAGAATCTCGTAAAATAGACGTAATAGCCTCTGCAAATTCTATAAAAAAGAGAAGGAATTATGGCCAGATACTTGAAGCTCTTTGTAACAACGTAAATGGTGAAAAAGTAGTCATTGTAGAGGACGATTTCAACTGTTCTGTAAAACAAATCGAAGACAGGCTTAGAAAAGAAGGATTCCCAAAAGATGGGACGTGGGTATGTCACACTTACGCGGGAAAACTAACCGGTATATGCGGGAAGATATTCTGGGGTGTTATAGCACAGCCTGAAGGTTCCTTATGGGAGAAAAATACAACTACACGGAAAAACGGTGTAGAATTGAGGACGGCGGGTCTGAAGTTTTCTACAGTAGAATTCAGAGCATTAGACACCCGCTTCGGCAAAGACAATCCGATCACGGATGAAATATTATCATACGCCCAAGGTGCAGAAAATCTTCACGAAGAATTCAAAATATTGAATTCAAAAAGGGGGAGACTACCAATTGGAGTACCTGTAATAAATGCAGTGGACGTTAAAGCTGTAAATCAGTCTTCGGGAACAATTATGGATCGTAAAGACATTGCAGGAACTGTAGTAGACGAAACATTCTACCCTGGAGGCTTCATTCTTCGGCTTCCAACATTGTATCAAACCATTTTGGATTCGGATTGGGAAGTAGTTTCAGAAGGAGCGCCGGTAGAATGGTCGGATTATGAAAAGACGTTTATGAAAGGTTTCCATACTATTAACTCGATTTATATTCCAGATTCTAATCTGAGAAAATGTTGGCGACATGAAGCAGGCAAGTACGGCTTGAGTGATATCGGTGCGTTAGTTAATAACATGATAGTAGCATGCCACCGTTTAATAATGCGGCCACAGGATAAGTTCAACTTTACCCTGTTCTACAGAAGGATTCAAGCCTATTTTGACAGAGTAGCATCAAAAATGAGTACCAAAAGGGGGAATATAAGCCAATACGGTATGGCTGTAAGATACCCATATTCAGCAAAGGCTTATGCTACTCTTACGAATAGACTTCCGAAGAATACAATTGAAATTCACCGGGATATGGCCAGAGATATCCATGTCAAAAATGGTGATATTGTATTGGTAGAAAGATTTCCATGTCTTGGCTTTATGTCAATTAGACCTCAGAAAGTTCACATCACTAACGATCCATTATGTAAGTATGTTATTAGAGTTAGTGGAAACAGCTTGGGATCTCTATCTTTAGATTTCGACGGGGACACCCTTTTCATCGCATCGTTCCACACGCCAGAAGCGACCATGCTACTCAGGAAAGAATTCAGGAATCCGAACAAATCTTGTTATGATGTAATCAAGAAGCTCAACAAGAAAGCGGGTACACCACACGTCAAAGAAATGTGTTTACAGGAATATGAGGTGTATCCGTTCGCGGATTTGGATTGCGAAACGCACGCTGAGCTTGTCCGACGGGCTACCGGTGTAAAGAGTCACACTGGTCCGGTGATTGCCCTGGCATATAACATTATGAGAATTGTGGAAAATTCCGAAATCAAGAACAGTCAGAAAATGAACGTGGCAGTAGAGGTGTTCCTTGATAAAGTTGGCAATTCAGTATTCAAACAAAAACACGGTGTAAAATCCCTACACGACATCGTTATCGATGCTATCTGCATGGCTGATGTTGAAACCTTAGTGGAACATGGCTTTAACCGTGGAACTTCAACAGTTATTTGTGACATCATAAAGAAAAAAGCGCTCGAACGCGGCGTGGAAGATCTAAGAGCTTACCATGAATGTGCTTTGAGTATGGGAGCTAGTAATATAATAAATCGCATCGTAAGAGAAGATAACATGACTTATTTTGCCAGTAGAGCTAATCTAGAAGCTTGTAAACTACTGCATCATATAGAACAGAAAGCTGTGGACATACCGAGCAGAACACTTGATCGAATTATGTCTGGTAAGGCTAATACTATTGTCACTCCTCTTGAAAAGCACGAAACAGAGAAAGCCTTACTTAGGTTAAACAGTAAAAAAATGAAAGAAGCTTGCTCAGAGCTAAATGAACTTATTGACAGAGTTTTGATAAAGAGAATAACTCCGGTGGCTCCAGGTTCTATTGAAAGTAATATTCGAAAAAGCCGAAAAAAAGAAAGGCAAAATCAAACAAGATCTTAAACCATGTTTCACAAATGTGCGTACAAATATGTATAAAAGGAGGTTTGCTCTAAATGTATAACGTGAATTTTATTATGCATAAAGGGGTTAGAATCACAAAAGGCGATAGAGCTATAATGGTATATAATTCCCCATTTGGCAATGGTGACAAATTTATAGAAGTTGAAGTAGCACGTTTCAGGAAAGGGAAAAGGGTGGGGGTAATCGCTTCTGTAAAGATGCCTGGATGGCATGACTTAGATGGTACTATACCATTTGGCCGGGGGTATTGGGTAAACCCTAATGATTTTCTAAAATATTTCAGACCTAGAGAATCAGTGTACCCGTTAGCAAACAAAAAGATGAAAGTTAAGGATTTCAAATTTTGCCGTAGAGATTTATCAGGAATGAAATGTAAGGTATTGGCTTCTCTTCCTGATGGGAAAAGCAGCTTTGTGGAGATGATTGAAGATGTTGGCGGCTGTGGTAGTGATGGATTGGGAAAGGCAGGCCATTGTGTAGTAGTACCCAATGATAAACTGATAGAAGAAGAACCTAAGAAGAATAGGTTCAACACAAAGTCGAAATCGGAATGATGGTCGTAAGATTTCAGAGAAACTAAAAATAAAATTTGGCATTGTAGTTGTAAAAGCGAAATTTTTAGAAAAACAATTTTAGGAAGGAGAGTTTCATGAATCAAAAAAAAGAGTTCAAAGGCATAACAAGAAACAGATGTGATTTCCAAGGTAAGGTTGTGGAAGACCCGACTTATTTTGCTATTGAAGGTGGAGAAGGTGCTGTGTTAAAAATAAAAACATTTGTTCCTGAATTCCAAGCCAATAACCAAAGGGTAGACGTCGAGATAATCGTGCCAATTATAAACATGAATCCACAAAGGACAGCAAATGTCATTAAAAAGTATGTTGTCACTGGTAAAGAAGTTGATATCGGAGCTTACTATAAGGCATGGAAAGATGGAGATGGCAATGATCAGAATGGCCTGATTATGACCTACATCCAATTAGGTCATGGACCATACGTTCAGAAGGAAAGTAAACCAGGCATTCCATCCCTACCAACTGGACCAACTGGGCAGTAAAATGGAACTTATATCGTATGAAGGTCTGCAGATTATAAATACAATTGCAGATGATAAAGACGTTAAACAATTGCTGGATGATTCTGGCAGAAAACAATTGACATGCGACGGTTGTGGAAGCACCAGCTTCATTGTGAAAGTATTGATTGAGGCAGATATGGAAATATCTGTCTCACACATACCTTTGAGGCAAGCCATTTTGAGAGAGCAAGAAATGAAAGAGCTAAGAGTCATAAAAGTAAGAAGGTGTGCTAACTGTGGGTCAACAGAATTCATCCATGAAAATCTGAACAACTGTTATTAGGAGGCAAGGAAATGGGAGAAGCTGTAGAGCTTGGTAAAGCAGTAAAAAAATCAGCCACAGGAATAGCGGTGAAGCCACAGAATATAGAGGACAGAGTAGCCGCACTGGAGAACATGATAGCCAACATAATGGCGGTAAACATCAGCTCTCACAATAAGCCTGGTGCAAGATCCTCAAATGCTTACGAAAATGTTCCTACTAACAAGGACAAGATACCAATAGGAATAAGTATGATTGGTTTAACCAAGTTTGGGCCGAGAATTCTGACGGTAGCAGAAGGTGGTTATTACGTAGGGACTACTATGTATAGTTCTCTGTCAGCGGCTGCTGAAGCAGAAAGTGGAATTATTAGGAAAAGCGGATGGGTTTTCTGGAAGCTGGCTGACGGAAGGACTGCCAAGGAAGCCTTTAAAAGGACCTAATTATGGCGAAGAGGAAAAAGAAGAAGAAGCTTTATAATAAAAAGCAGTTTAAAAATATCTTCTGTAACAAATGCAAGCTTTGTAATGGCAAGCCTACGTTTTGTTATACTGAAGTGTATCGCAAATATCCAAAGGTCTTCACAAAGGATGTTTTCGAGCGTTTGTTAGATGTAAAGGACTGGTATAAAAATAGAAAGCGTGATACGCTATGTGCTGAGGAATTTAGATATGCGTTTTGTATGGTTTTGATGCTTTTATGCAATCCACATATCAATCTTGACGAGCACGAAGCACGTTTTACTTTATGCCACAGATTTCAAAGTTGTTACAACAAATTTTCCGAACAGCAAATTAGTAAAAGAAATAAAATTGACTCGGTAAGGATAAACAGGAAAAAAATCAGATATAAAAAAAACAACAGGTATATATGCGAACCATATCCCACAGTGATAATGAGCGACAATGTAGAATGGAAAGATTTTATAAAAGGATTGTTTAATAATGGAGATAACGCTGGCGAACAAAATACAACTGAGGAAGCTGCCTATCGATATAAAAGAGCTTATAATTGATGAGCTAACTGTTGCAAATCCGAAATTTGCAGAAGCGTCAGCTGCTGGAAGAAGTACGTATAATATAAATCCATTTATATATAATTTCAAAGTGCTGGCAGAAGATAGTCTTTTAATCCCAAGAGGATATAAGTCAAAATTATACGAGATTATAAAAAGATCAGAAATCGAGACTAAAATAATTGATAAAAGAACAAAACCAAAGCCAAGGTTTGACATAGATTCTTCTATGATAATGTATAGACCTTACCAGTATGATGCAGTCATGAATATGGCGACAATAGAAGAAGGAGTATTGGTAGCTCCAGCAGGTAGCGGAAAGACTGTCATTGGGATAAGTTTGATACCGTTATTTGGACTTCCTACAATATGGCTTACACATACAAAAGCATTAGCACAACAAGCTCTTAAAAGAGTTAAATTCTTTTTACCTGGTTTATCAGAAGAAGACGTAGGATTCATTGGGGCTGGTAAATGGGATATAGGAAAATTATTCACAGTTGCAATGGTGCAGACGTTAGCCCGCCGACCAATAGAATCTGCCAAAGTAATGAATGAGTTTGGAATGTTAATACTTGATGAGGCTCACCATTGTCCGGCTTCCACATTTCTAAAAGTTGTGGGTTATTTCAACCCTTATCGAATATACGGCTTGACTGCCACTCCATATAGAAGGGATAAGCTGCAAGCTCTTATGTACCATGCTATAGGAGATCTAATAGCCAAAATATCGATTGAAGAAGTCGAAAGACATGGAGGAATGATGCGTCCTAAAGTCAGATATAGAGCATTCAGGCATCCAAGGACAATAGATGAAAATATAGTATCCAGAATTCTAAGGGACAGCATAGTACCAAATGATAAACGTAATGGTATGATCGTGTCTGATGTACTGCATGAAGCGAATAAAGGCAATTTCTGTATAGTGACTTCAGACAGGAAGAAACATTGTGAAATCCTGGCTAACTTAATATCTATAGGTTGGGAAAAAACAGGAATTGCAACTGGGGATTACAACAAGAAATACGTGGAAGAACAAATAAGAAAATTAGAGAACAAAGAAATAACAGTCCTAGTTTGTACTAATCAATTACTTGGTGAAGGTTTTGATTTTCCGCCTTTAAATAGAGCATTCATCGCTTCGCCATTTAGAGCAGAAGCCAAATGCGAGCAACTAGTCGGTAGAATTCAAAGACCTGCAGTAGGGAAAGAGGATGCCGTGATATATGATTACGTAGACGTCAATATAGGCGTATTACATAATCAATTTCATAGTAAATATAACAGTTGTCGTTACAAGGTTTACAAAAGGTTAGGCTTAGATATTGAACCATTTTAATACACAAATTTGTTAGCCTAATAGAATACAAAAATGAAAGGAAAAGAGAAAAAATGGAAATACCTGTAACAATTTCAGACAAAATGGGAGGGGACAAAATTGATGACAATCTGATAAGAATGCCAGCAACATTTAGAGAACTCAGTGGTTATGATATTGACGAATTCGTTAATTTCAGGTCTGATAAGGACGGCGAATTAATAACTTTAAGAGTTGCTCATGCATATAAAGAAGACCTGGAGTTTGATCCTACTATATCTTACGTAAGTTCCAATATATTTGATAGGATGAAAAAAAGGGCAGTAAGAAATAAGGGAAGAGAAATCGAGGTTGAAGTTGTTGAAGGAATAACATTAGGTTGTGATCCCGAATTTTTTTTAACAAATGTAGATGGTGAGATAATACCACCGAACATATTTTTTAGACGTTGGGGTTACCTTGGCTATGATGGGAGGATGGTAGAGTTAAGACCGGTTCCCAGCACTAATGAGGAAGTAGTGGCCTATAATCTATACAGTTTAATCCAAACAGCAAGAGCGACTATTAGCTCAGTTAAAATGATTGGCTTATATTATAAACGGATATATACTAACCAAATAAGAATGGTAGCATCTTCTTTCTACAAAGGCAGTTCTGCTGGATTTCATCTGCATTATGGTTTACCTGCGCCTTTACTTGGGAGAAGACCACATAATCAAGAGTTACTAGCAAGGCAGATAATAAAAGCTTTGGATTTTTACGTGGGAATCCCTTCAGTGATCTTGGAAGGTAGCGATGATTATCAGAGAAGAGTGTATCCAAACAGGTACGGAAAGCCTGGTGAATTCAATCTCGATAATAAGACGTTAGAATACAGAGTACCTGGTGGTCATTTGTTAAGACATCCTAAATTAACAATAGGTTTGTTAGGTGCAGGTGCGGTAGTAGTTGAAGACTTAGTAAGTCGTATGAAGAAAAGAACGGACCAGTTTCTCAACTTAAACTTCATGGTTCCCGATGAAGCCCTAAATTCGCTTTATCCCAATGTTCCGGACAGAGATGAAATTTATAAAGCGATAGTAAGTATAGATTCTACCGTGGCTGAAAGCTACATGAAGACAATAATAGAAGATATAAGGTGTATGGTAGGATATGAGAAGAGGAAAAAATCAGTAGAAGGTTTTTTCAACAGTATTATGTCAAAAGAAAAGTTTAGTGATAACATGGAAATCAACTGGGGGAATTATTATCATGAAAGACAACAGAAACAGATGGATGTTTTTCAGCCACAAAGAAATTAAGCCAGCAATAAATACCAGAGATTTAGTTTACTGGAAAAACATTCTTAAAAAGCTGTTGAAAGTAGGTATGGAGTTCGAGTTCAATTTACCTGACCAGAAAGGAGTCTGTAAAGGAGAAAGCAATGCCTGTCCATGCGAATCTATGAAGGAAGACTCATGCTGGGAAAGGTGCGTCAAATGGAAAGAGTGTTTTGACGGTGTACCTGAGAAGGATATAGTATGTAATGGTGTATACTGTCCAGGATTTGTAACTCAATGTATGATTTGTCCTGATTTCAAAATAGATTGCAAAACTTGTGAAAACAGATACGATCCGGAAAGAAATCCAGATAACATCAGGGCCAGAATGGCTGATGAATTGAAACCTAGCGGAAATTATGGCAAAGTTTCTCCCAGCGGTGTGCTTAATATAACGACTGATGGTAGTTTATTGGGCAAAGGTACTGAAGGCAAAGGGGCTGAAATCATAACGATTGGAAGGCGAGTAGATTATTGGGAGTTCTTTAAGATGGCTGACACTATATTCAAATCAGCTGTTGAAAAAGGAGCTTATGTTAATGAACGGTGCAGTATTCACATGCACGTTTTGGCAAGTTATTTTGGAAAATTATTTCCAGAAAGCAATAATGATCTCCATAATGAAAACATCCCTGGAATTCCAAGGAATATAACTGAGCTGGAAAAACCGATTCCAGAAATAATCTTAGCAAACTTTCACCAATTATGTAGAAGATATCAGAACGCAATAACATGGATGACTACTGGGCTAGACGATTTGGAACACATAACAAGGTGGGAGAAGTTCAGAGTTTCTGTGTTGGGTATATCTGGTATTTTAAATACTATGAAAAGTGTAAAAGGGCTTGTTTCTCAAAATGCACAAGCCCAAAGTCAATCAGGGGATAAATATGGCTGGGTAAACTACAAATACGTTAACTTTGACAGCAAAGGGGATATTACGAGGCTTCATATTGAAATGAGAGTTATGGATTTCATTCTATCCCCAAGTGCTGTAGCAGCTATGGGGTGCATGTATTATGCCATGGTAATAAAAGCTGCAGAAATAAGCAGGTGGGGTGTCGTTGAAGTAGGCGATAACGAATGGATGAATCAATCGCAAAAAATCAAGAGTGCACTGATGAATGGAACTGGTGATTATGGTGGCACTCGGCTTAGCAATACTAGCAACTTACATAAATATTATGATGTTCTCATAAGGGAATCATTAGAATTAATAAGGCAGCTGAAACACATTCTGATAAAAATTGGACCGGCTTATCAAGTGTTAGAAAAATTAGCAGAAAGGCCAGCTTCCTTAAGGAGATGTGATGGCCAAACTTGGGAAGAGATCGAGAAAGATCTTGCAGTCGTAGTAAATGACGCTGACTTATTCGAAATAGCAATGGATGAATGTATTGGTCTGAGATATGTATCAGAATGTAAAGATGAAAAAGAATGGATTAGAGGTGTCAGCAAAAACATCGAAAAGAACCCTGACATTGAAATTGAAAAGAACAATGAGATCGAGGATAAAATAAAGAAGTATATTGACAACAAGAGAAACGAAGGTGAAATCATTTGGTCGGATACTCTTGGAACAATGCTAATGTTATAAAGTGGGGAGAAGTTATGTGTGGTATATCTGGAATATGTCTTTTAAATGGTCATAATTTTAGTATTGAAGAAGCTAATGCCTTAATGAGTAAGCTGCTCGTATATTCAACAAGACGAGGCGGAGATGCTACAGGTGTTGCTATTATAAAAGGTAGCAAAGCTCTAGTCTTTAAACATCATATAACTGGTCGTGAGTTCGTTAACACAGACTATTACAAAGAGATGATGAAAAAAGGCTTAAGATTCCACAGTAATACTGATAAATCGATGATCATTCTTGGACACAACCGCGCCCAAACAAAAGGATCTTATTTGAATAGGCATAATAATCATCCAATAATAAGCAACCGTATAGTAGGAATACATAATGGTTGTATTATCAACGACGATATCCTCTTTAAGCATAATTGTAATAACTTTAGCAGAAAAGCAGAAGTTGACAGCGAAGTAATCTTCAGACTCATAGACTATTATACACATGGGGTTAATGCTGACACGGCAAAAGCTATAAGAAAAACGGCTAAGATTATATCAGGAAGCTACGCGTGTGCAGCGGTGAATCTTAGATGCCCATGGGTCCTGTGGTTATTCAAAGCTACAAGTCCGACCACAATAATGCATTACCCTGAACGCGGAATAACGGTATTTGCTTCTGAGGAAAGCATCATAGAACAAGCTAGCAAAGATACAGATTTAGGCGTGGCTATGAAAATATCCTATAAAGCAAATGAAGGGTTAGGGATAAACGTGTTACAAAATTGCAAAACAAAGTTCAAACTATCGGCGAGAGAGACTAGTAGTTGTAATAATAGTGGTAATACCAACACAGATGTTAGAAGGGCTGGTTATAACCATCTTTGCGCTCTTTAGTTCCATAAGGAGGAGTTTTGGAGGAATTAAAATATATATTCAAATTGTCGAAAATATCTGGAAAGCCAAAGAAAGACGGCTTTCTGTCTGCAATAGTAACAGAAAGTCAGAATGAAATAGGCGCTTTAATAGGAACGCCGTGTATTGTAGATAAGTATAAATGTAAAACAGGTTCCGAATCAACACCAGCCTTGTTTACATTTCCGACCGTTGGTGGAAGGCATCCTAGCGCTGCCTATAGTCTACGTAATCATCAAATAAAAATTGGCGGTGAAAGCTTTATTAACACACATAAAGTGAAGATTATAACCGAACTTGATATGAATAAGTTCGAAGATCTTTCCGAATATGTAAATGAGTATGGTGCCATAACTTTTAGACTGTCAGAATTTGACTGTCCCTATGCTGGCGTCGTATTTGTGCGTAGATTTGTAACGAAAACTTTACCCGATATTATCGGGAGATTCAAGAACCACACGGTTCAGGAAATGTTTTACTATCTTGACTCAGAGCCTTATTTCAAAAATGTTTCTTGCCATCTTACATTTTTGGATATAAGGCACTGTCTTCCAGTGTTCAGTGCAATAAGAGATGTAAAAGGTATATGCTTAATACTCAAAATAGGATCAGAACGCGTTTACAGAAAAGCAAATATGAATGTAGACTACTTTACGATGTCCATGGTTTTCTCAGACAAATTAGAAGGAGTGTTTTTTGTAGACGGAATTCAAATAAACAGCATAAATAAGATAAGCAAGACAGCAACAGATAACATGGATAAATGGATAGAAAAGATATTGAAAAAGAAAAGAGGGAGGAATAAAAAAGAAATATTGAAAAGAGGGAAGAACAAAAAGAAAATGGAGGAGGAAGCTGAATACATAAAAGTATCCGATGTAACAAATGCACATCATACTATTTCCATCAATTTCCATACACTCTACACAAATACAAATACAGGTGCTTGTATAAACACAAATACAAATACAGGTGCTTGTATAACAAATTACTAATGGAGGTTAAAATATGTGCGGGATTATAGGTGCAATATCTTTCGGAAAAGTTGACCCAGAGATGGAAAAAATTAGGAGAGAAGCAACAGCATTTCTCGTAACAGAGTTGCTACAAATAACCCAAGAAAGAGGAAGAGACGCCACTGGTGTCTCAGCATTGTTTGACGATGGTAATTATTTTGGTGTAAAAATGGGTATTCCATCTCCGGAGTTCATAGTTAGATTCGGAAACAAAGAGACAGACTATAACGGTTTTCTAGAAGTAATAAGGGAAGCCAAAGCTCCAATGAGAGTAGTAATGGGCCACTGCCGAAAGAGTTCCGTTGGAAACTCTAAAGATAATAATAATAATCATCCAATAAAGGTCGGAAATATAATTGGTGTCCATAATGGAACATTGACTAACCATGAAGCAATTTTTAAGAAGCTGGGTGGTAAGAGAGACGGAAATGTGGACAGTGAAGCTATCATGAGATTAATTCATTATCTTAGTCATCAAGGTAAAGAGCCTTTTACTGTAAAAATGATGAAGGAAGTGTGCCGGAGATTGAGAGGCACGTACAGTTGTATTGTGTTCAACGGTAACAATCCTCACCAAATTACTACGTTCAGAGATACTAGGCCGGCAGAAATAGCACTAATAAAACCTTTGAAAATGGCATTTATAGCTTCAAAGCAAGACTACTTGAAATCTGCATTGATCGAATATAACAAAATGTCAAAGCTTTATAAAATGCAGGTGCAATTACCGTTCCTGGTTAAGGATGATGTAGAAATAAGAGGATTACCAGATGACACCGTGTGTATATTCAACCTTCTTGCCGACGTGAAAATTGATACCAAAATTACAGACTTATACGAAAGCGAAAAGTTGACTTTGGCAGATAAAATATGGAGAGAGACTACCGCCCTTACCAATAGCTACAATACTGGCAACCGGGCTGGTGCTTATTCAGGAAACATCTACAACCATCGTAAGAAGATTGATAATAAAACCACTGATAGTAATAGTACTGGCGAAAAAAATAAAGTTGAAGTAGGCGTGAAGTCTATACATACAGTAGATAAAGAAAAAACCGGGAAGGTATGGAATGATGGTTTGAAGGGCTACGAACAAATAGAAGGTTTAGATGAAACTAAGAAAATTGGCGGAGTAGAAATCGATGCTGATGTTGGGGAAAAGAAGTCAATACACTCTGATGGAAAGGTAAACAACGTTTCTGATAATAAAAAAAATGAGAAAAACATTTACTTAGCTGACGTCGATAATGAAAAGATCAACACGTTAGTAGGAGATCCAGCTAAAGTTGAGGATAGGCCATTCCCAGATAGTGACAAACCAGATAGTGACAAAAAGGATAATGATAAGTTCATCAACCACCTAAAGGAGGGTCAAACAAAAGAGATTGATGTTGCAGTAGATGCTGATGCAATGGAAAAAGCTGAAGAGAGTGCTAGAAATTTAAAGATATTTGAAAACGACGATGAACTTCTAGAGAAACTAGATGTCTCTGACGAGCAAGTTCTGAAAAATGTTCCTTTACATGTATTGGCTAACAGAATTATGAAGCGCATGCACAAGGACTTCTTCTATCAGGGGTACACAAAACGCAAGGAAGAAAAGTTGTCTGACAAGTCTGCCCATAACGTGGTTATAAAGAGAACTAAAGCGGAGAATAACTTAAAAAATCTAAAAGTTATGACTAAGATACTATCTAAAGCTGTAAGTCACAATACTCCTTATCATAATAGAAGAAAAATTATAAGCAGCGCTGTTAAAGAAGTATTCGACAAAGATAGAAAACTTACATTAGACGATATTACAAATCTGATTACTGCCGGAGACATAAAAGACTATCCAGAGCTAGGACAGTTGAAGTTAGCTATCATGGAGGCAAATGGTGATATAGAGGAATAAAGGAGGAGTAACGCAAAATGGCTCGAAAAAAGCTGATACTTTTAGCGTCTGACCGTATGGACAGCAACAAAAAGCCTGATCGCAATGAAGATAATTTAATAAGAATGTCCGCTGCGGCTAGAAAATTTATGAATTTCAGTGATAAAGCAGTAGAAATATATCCTACAAATATAACGGCTGCTAATAGAGGAATAAGGTCTCAAGTATTAAATATATTCCACGCTTTTAAGCCTGATGTAACTGATTTGAAAAGAATGATGAGAAACGGCGAGCTTACTCCAGAAGAAGCTGTCAGAGTAGGATTTGTTACTACTAGAACATTTAACAAAATAAATGGGACAAACAAAAAACCCAAGCTCAATAAAAACGTATGGATTGCTGACGAGTTATCAGAAACCGTTATAGGATCAGATCCTGAGTTCCTTTTGTTTGACAATGATGAGAACAGGGTAGTTAGAGCTAACAGTATATTAAGCCACTCTGGTAAGGTGGCCAGTGACGGTGCCATGGCTGAGTTAAGGCCAGATCCATCAGTATTACCTGAAGAACATGTTAAAAATATCGTCAAGTTGCTAAGGAGCGATAAGGCAATAAAGGAAATACGTCCTTATAGATGGATGGCAGCTTGTTATCATAGAGACGAAATCAGGGATTACCCTGTTGGTGGGCATATTCATATTGGAATGCCAGCAAGAATAGCCAGTTTGGACAGGAAAACCAAAGAGGCTTTTTTCATCGTAATGAATAAAATCCTAGACGAGCTGCTAGCTATTCCGTTGATAAAACTAGACGGCGCGGAGCATGGTCGCAGGAGGAGGACTAATTGTAAAATATGTACAACCGGACATCACGGCTATGGATTCTTCGGAGAGATGAGAATACCAAATGGCCGCCTTGAACATAGAACCTTAAGCGGTATGTGGTTAATGCATCCATCTGTGGCAAAAGCTGTCTTTGGTACTGCCAGGGCTATAATCGACGAAATTTTCAAGCTTGTTTCCAGCAGGAACTTTAGTTCTAAATATATGTGTCTTTACGCAAAAGATGACGAGTCTGGTAACGACAGGATTATTAAACATATGTACAAACGTGACTTTAACGGCTGGAAAAATGTACCTCTTGCAAAAGATATTGGCTGCACTACGTCCTCGGATAAGATGATAGAAATATTGAACAATTCCAACACATCTTACGTTAACTCTTCTTATTTAAAGAAGTGGTTCTCAAGATTAAAAAGTTTTTCAACTTATAAGGACAATAGTAAATATATAAGAGGTCTATACGAAATTCTAAAGATATCGGCCAAGGATTTAAATTCTTACGATAAAGAAATGAAAAAGAACTGGTTGGATAAAAAGAAATTTATGGTAGATTTATAATCATGGTCGTAAGATCGTGGTCGTAGAATAAATATTCTCGAAAAAAAATTTTTGAAGGAGGTACTTGACAAATGCCTAATAATGATTATATTTGGTACAGTGGCCCAACAGATGAGACAGGCCAAAGATTAGCAGAGAAACTCAAACTTAAGCATGGGAAGAATAAACCTACGCTTAAAAACACTGATATTTGTATTTGCTGGGGTTGTAAAACTAAAGAATCTGTGAACATGGGTAAAGTTATTACCCTTAACCATCCAGATAAGATAAGACTCAATCGAAACAAGTTTGAAACTTTAAAACGTCTAAAGGACCACAAAGTCAATGTTGCACCGTTTGTATCTGCCAGAGATGTGTCCAAAGCGTTGAAAGATAAGAAGAGCGATTTGACATTGCCGTTGGTAGGTAGGAGAAATTACCATCAAGGCGGGAAGGGATTTTGGTTGTGTGTGACTGAAAGGCAAATTAAAGTTGCCATCGACCAAGGAGCGCAGTACTTCCAAAATTACATGGACATAGTTGACGAGTATAGATTACACATATTCGATGGAAAGCTCATCAACGCTCAGAAGAAAGTAGTGCGAGACAACATGGCCAATGCCTTCAAAGAACAACACAGTGTTAGAATTCAGAATATTGCCAAGAAGAACAATGTAGAACTCGATCAGAATACGATGGATTACATACTTGGCGATCTCGGTAAAAGGCAGGAACATCCGGACATGATTATAAAGTCCAATACTAGAGGTTATAAATTTAGTCAATTGGACATAGGTAAACTGACAAAAAGTAAACCTGCTCTGGTAGACATTGCTATTAAGGCTATCGAAGTAGTTGGTTTGAATTTTGGAGCAGTAGATTGTTGTGATCTGGCTGATAAAAGTGTTGCTATTATTGAAATAAATACTGGACCGGGACTCCAAGGTACTCCATTTAAAGCTTATGCTCAATCATTCAAAGATATTCTTAAAACTCTTAAGAATCCAAAGAAAGCTGAGAAGAAGGCGGGTAAAAAGATAGCTGAGGTAAATACCGTCAAGGCCAAGGACAAGAAGAAAGATGAGCTGAAATTTTCCGAGAAACTGAGAAGCATGGCAGAACTATATGATTACGCAGAAAATGATGAGGAAAGAGCCACAGTCAAAACAATTTTTGACAGGATGTTTTCATAAAGGATTATTAGTATGGCTGAATTCTATATATCTTTGAGTAGTGATGAAATAGCGGCTCAGATAGCGGGGTTGTTGAATATACAAAATAAGTTGTATAAACATCACAGCAAATATACGATTAAAAGAAGTGCAGCTGACTATTTTGTTGAAGTAGAAAGAAACAGAGTAATTGGCTGCGTTGCCTTGTTAAAGGAATACCCGACAATGAGTAAGTGTTACCATATGTCAATTGCTCCGGACAGAATGCGTAAAGGAATAGCAAGTAAATTATTGTCCACTGCAATGGTTAATTGTCAGACAGAATACATTTATGGTACCATCAGAGAAGACAATGTCGCTAGTCTTAATTTGGTAAAAAAGCTAGGCTGGCAGTTCATAAGAAAGGATTGGCATAGAGATCACAATGTGATTACGGTGGCAAAAAGATTACTCATGTAAAGGAGGAGAAGGAATGTTTAGACCGGGAAAAAACACCGAATCCCTGAATGATATGGGGCAGCTTTCTACAATCAAATATGTAATTGTGGAGATGATCCGCAATGATCCAAGTACACCAGTGGTAAGTGCTATAAAGAAAGGTTTATTTAAAGGCATAAAATGCGAAGAAGGAAATGCCGACCAGAAAATATTTGTATTACTGGAAAATGCTGATGGTGTTATTTATATTCTAAACACAGAATATTACAATGTGCTATCGGTCGAACGGTCGGATGGTGTTTATAAGTATGTCACTTTCTTTCAAGCACATAAGTCTGATCAAGATTTAGGCTACGATTTATTGGCTTCTACAGTTGTAAAGCTAAGCAGCGAAAATAAAACTCTAGCTGCTGATTCAAACATAATTGATACAAAGGAATATGAGGGAATCCCTGCCCTCTTTAAAACAAAAAGTAAAGATAGTAACATGAAGACAGGAGCAAGTAGTAACTTTAACAATGAGAGGCAACATTCTTCAGCTGCCACTCATCAAAAATTTAGGAACGACAGAAAGACATATGATAACAAACCTCCCGAACCGAAGGAATTCAAAAGGAATGGTAGAAAGCTAAATACTAACACAATAAACAAAATGAGAGAAAAGATCGTGAAGCTTCTTGATGGTGAAATTGAACCTCGCGTTCCAAAGCTCGACGAAGATGAAACCGTTCAAGTTGATAAAGTTTCTAAAACTGATACTGCAGTATACAATAGTGATTACAACTGTATGTGTTATTAACAGACGGAGTTATTATGATGGAATTGATTGGGCATGAAACCACGAAAACACAAATAGGAAGAGCAGTAATGTCTGCACAGATGAGGAATGCTCAGTCTCCACACATGCTCTTTGCTGGAGTAGCAGGTTGTGGCAAAACTTCTATGGCTAGATTTATTTCACAAGGTAGGAAGGTCGACTTCTTACCAGTAGCTCCCCAAGAATTTAAAGATTACAACAGTATCCTAAACATATTAGATAAACTAAACGATGATGGATACGACGAGAATGGAAACAGAACCGATAAGATAAAACCAACTATTCTGTTTATTGATGAGATACATAGGATGCCGATAGTTGGAGAAGAAATTTTGGGTATAGTTATGGAGGATTTCAAAATAGCTTCACTAAAAGGTAAAGGTTATTATTGGATTCCGTATTTCACAGTAATCGGTGCCACGACAGACGACGGAAGTCTATCTAAGCCTTTTAGGGAAAGGTTTAAATTAAAATTTACTTTTGAGCCATACAACAATAATGAGATAATACAGATAATTAGACTTCATGCCAAAAGGAAAGATATTGACATAGATGTTACACCGAGGGCTGCCAGAGCGCTAGCCCAGCGAAGTAGAGGGATACCCAGAACAGTAATAGGATATCTCGAAAGAGCAAGAGATTTATGTTTGAGTATCGGTGGTCAAAGAGTAATAACTAGCAATATTGTGGAAGAAATGTTCGCAGAAAGCGGGATTGACCGAGAAGGTTTTACGCCGGTAGAACGTAAGATATTGAAAGCTTTATATGAAGCCGACAAACCTATAGGCCTTGATAACTTATCCATAATTGCTAATGAAGCACCAAAAACTTTAGCTGCTTCGATTGAACCATTCCTGATAAGGAAAGGGTTAATAATTAGAAGCGGTAAAGGTAGGATAATAACCAGAAAAGGGATTGATTATATAGAACAAACTTCAAAAGGCGGTAAAAAGGCAAGGAAAGAAATAGAAGCCAACTATATAAGAGTGTAATAATGTAACCATTAGATATATAGAGGAGGTTAATATCTGAGAGGGTATTGATTCTAATGGACAAGGATAAATTTAAGTATGATGTTATAAAGGAGAGTTCGGTAGAACCATACGAAGAATTGCCTAAACACTTCCTTGCAGATACATTAGAAGAAGCAGAAGAACTCTACAATGAGTTTTTTGCTCTTCTAAATAACCTATCTTATTCATATTCAATTTCAACTGGAATAGACAAAGCAGACCTGTTTGGACAAGCTCTAGTTGGATTATCTAGAGCAAGTAGGGACTATGATGATGAACGAAGTGATAAATTCAAGAACTTCGCTATATATAAAATAAAGTCAGCACTTAACGATTACGTGCGTAAGAACAGAACAGCAGTGGTTACTCCCGCTTATATAGCCAATGCAAATAGGCATATAGAGCTGCTTAAAGACCTTGGTGTTGAGCCTTACAACTTGATTAGAGACAAAAAGTTGGAGTTAGAAAAAGTCTCATCAAGGTGGGTAAAAGACAAGGCTGTCCACCTTCTTAAGATGCTTAACAATGCGGCCAATAGGGCTAACATATCAACAAAAGAATTAATAAGGAGGGCTGAATTTATGCCTACTGTAATAAGATATGATGAATATATGAG
>Ga0164311_10000028_pt1 | contig 48614 bp, 53 predicted proteins | sample GuaBasSedimGuay2_FD_121796 | JGI IMG/M metagenome (GOLD analysis project Ga0164311, IMG submission 121796) | Subseafloor sediment microbial communities from Guaymas Basin, Gulf of California, Mexico - Guay2, Core 4569-9, 9-12 cm | ecosystem: Environmental > Aquatic > Marine > Hydrothermal vents... | reverse complement strand
CATTTGCCTTAGTACTTGAGCATAGTAGCCTACTGAGATCCCACTGTTGATTATTGCTGCGAGAGCTAGTCCTGGTGCCACGTCGAACACTGATAGGAACAGGTAGATGAACTTGCTCCAGAATCCTAGGAATGGTGGGACTCCCATCAGGCTTATTATCTGGATGGCTATCCCTAGGGATATGGCAGGCATTGTTCTACCTACTCCCCTTATGCCTGCTAGCGTCAGCTCTACTCCCTTCCGAGCTAGGTATGCTAGCCCTAGGAATATGCCTACTTTAGCTAGTATGTAGGCTGTCATGTGTAGTGCTACACCTTGTATCCCGTAGGATTTTCCAGCTGGGCTTATTGCAGCTGCTAGCCCCACTAGGAGGTAGCCTGCATGGGCTATGCTGCTGTATGCCATCATCCGCTGGACATTCTGCTGTACTAGAGCGACCACATTGCCGAAGGTCATCGTCGCTATCGAGAGTATTGCTAGAAGCTGAGTCCACTTCACGCCTAGAGCTGGACCTAGCGGGTATAGTACTCTGACTAGAGCTATGATTCCAACTACCTTAACTACACCAGCTATATAGGATACCACGAGTGGGTGTACTCCACCGTAGACATCAGGAAGCCACCCGTGGAATGGTACTACACCCAGCTTGAAGCCGAATGAAGCTACTAAGAGCAGTACTCCAGCTGAGAACAGGAGGAAGCCTTGCTGTGGCGACTTCAGTGGGAGAGCTGTCGACCCAGTGAGACCATAGAGTATTGCTATCCCATATACCATCAGCGAGGAGGATGCTACTCCCATCAAGGCATACTTGGCTGCCCCCTCGACAGAAGGCTCATCTTTCTTTATGCCGACTAGCACATAGGAGGCTACAGCTACCAGAGCCCATGTGACTAGCAGCACTACTAGGTCTGCTATGTAGAGCATGACCTCGACTCCCGTGAGCGCCAGGAGCACTAGTGAGTAGAAGCTCGGTGAAAGAGGCCACTTCGATACCTCTGGTAGGCTAGCTATGGCAACTAGCAGCGCTCCAGCTGCCACCAGAACCCCAAGGAATGCACCATAGAAGTCTAGCCTGAGAGCACCACCAAACACCACTATGCTGCTTGATGATGCTAGCGATACTGCCATCACCGTGTATATGGCTAAGGCTGCGGCTAGAGTAGCCAAAGTGAGGTAGGGGGCAGTCCTCCTTCTTCTAATGAGGATGTAGTCGAGAGCTGGGATCGAGAGGCCAGCTCCAGCTAGGATAAATGAGGCGAGGGAGAACAGAGCTGAGACTGTAGCCATCTTATATCACCCAGAGGACTAATATGGCTACGATAACCAAGCCTGTGAAGAATGTGAGTAGATAGTGGTTTATTCTCCCAGTCTGAGCTCTCCTGAACACGCTTCCAGCCTTAATGAAGGCATGCGGGATCTTGCTGTGGTAGCCTTCGTCTATCACTGGTGTCTCAAAGTTCTTGAAAGCTTCTCTGCTGAACCACATTGTGAGCCATGGTATTAGCCTGTGGTATAGGCCGTCTACCACTAGAGTGTCGAACCACTTGAAGGCTGCTCTAGCAAACGCTGCTCCACCGTAGACGAATATCTTGTAGTACACTGAGTTAAGAAGCCACCTGTCATAGAGGAACTCTCTGAGAGCCTTCAGCGGCGGCTGCTTTAGCAGAGCTGAGTCTAGTCTGAGAGCTGGCTTGAAGTAGTTTGCTATGGCCAGTAGAAGGCCTGCTGCTACCAGTGTGGAGCATGTAGCTGTGAGCTGCACGTCGATATGCAGGTGGAACTCATGTGGGACTTCTTCCAGGCCTATGACACTGTGTGTCAGGGTCTTCATCAGAGCTGGGTATGCTAGGGGCCATGCTATGCCTAGGCCTATTGACACCAGGGCCAGCAGCAGGTATGGGGCTAGCATTATCGGGTGTGCCTCATGGAGCTTGTGCTCTTCTAGCGCGTGCTCCACGTTCTTGGACTCCCTCCCGAGGAATACTATGCAGAGCATCCTCATTGAGTAGAATGCTGTCAGAAGCGAGGTCACAGCGCCGAATGCAGTCGGGAGCGCTAGGTGCGCGTGCTTGGCAGCCTCCACTACGGAGTCTTTCGTCCAGAAGCCCATGAACGGCGGGACACCTGATAGGCTCAGTGCTGCCAGGAGCATTGCTATGAATGTGAGCTTCATGTACTTTGAGAGGGCTCCCATGTCGTCTATGAACCTAGAGTGGACGGCGTGTATCACTGCTCCAGCTGCTAGGAACAGTGATGCCTTGAATACTGCGTGGCTCATCAGGTGGTTGAAGCATGCTGCGAACCCACTCACGAACTCGTGTAGAAGCCCTGAGGAGCCGATTGCCAGGAACATGTAGCCTAGCTGGGATGCTGTCGAGAAGGCTAGGATGAGCTTCAGCTCTCTGGCTACTGTAGCCTGGGTTGCCATGAAGAATGCTGTGAAGCCCCCTATCAGGGCTATAGTCGCGAAGAAGCTGTGCACTGCAGGTGCTGCTTCAGGTATGTGGGCTGCCGCCACGAATATGGGAGCGAATCTGAGCATGAAGAAGACCCCGGCCTTAACCATTGTCGCCGCGTGTATCAGAGCTGAGACTGAGGTTGGGCCTGTCATAGCTGTGACAAGCCACTCATGGAATGGAAACTGGGCGCTTTTAGCTAAGGCTCCTAGCGAGAATACGAGTAGGAATGGGTAGAGGAGGCCTCTTGCTGCTAGTGGTAGAGCCCAGTACTCTGGGTGCTCAGCTAGCTCAGGTATGCTGAACGTGCCTGTCAGCGCGTACAGCACTGCTATGCCAGCTATGAAGCCGACGTCGCCTAGCCTGGTGAAGACTATGGCTCTCACTCCGCTGTGGCTTGGTGGGAACCACATTGGGACCCCTAGCGCCTTTCTGCCTGGGTCTCCCACCCAGCGCTCCTCCTCGTCGGTGTACCAGTGGCCTATTAGGGCGTATGATGCTAGGCCTGTCCCCTCCCATCCCAGGAACATCGTTATCAGGTTCTCAGCGTAGACTAGGAGGAGCATTGAGCCCACGAAGAAGTCGAAGAAGAACCAGTACCTGGTTAAGCCTGGGTCACCTTCCATGTACTTCAGGCTGTAGAAGCCTATCAGGAAGCAGAGCCAGGCTACTACCAGCCCCATGTAGGCTGCTAGGCTGTCCACGTACACTCCGAGGTTTATCTCTAGGCCTAGGGCCTCGATCCACGGCTTCTTGAAGACCACAGGCTCGCCTCCAGCTATCACAGACCTCCAGAGCACTGTGGAGAAGAGGGCGCTGACTAGCAGGACCCCTGCGCAGGTGTAGTCTCTAGCCTTGCCCTTAGCTACCAGTGCTACCAGAGCCCCGATGTATGGTAGTAGCCATGTGAGTACAGCTGAGGCTGTAGCTAGCTCCAAGGGCTTCACCTCAGCAGAGAGGTTACCAAGTCTACTAGCGGGTTGACGAGCTTGTATGGCATCAGGAAGAAGATCATGCCCATGGCAGCTATGAGAGCCATCGGTAGGATTATGCCTCTTCCAGCCTCCTTAGCTTCCTCAGCTGCCTTAGATGGCTCTCCGAAGAATATCCTCTTCATCGTGACGAAGGCGTATGCTGTGGACAGCCCTATGGCTACCAGCAAGCCAGCTACCAGGGCTATGAAGTAGTTTGACCCTGATTCTATCGCCCTGTTGACTGCACCCATGACTATGAGGATCTCGCTCCAGAGACCTAGAGATGGAGGTACTCCTGTGATGTGCATAAAGCCTATTAGAGCCAGTGCAGCTGTGTATGGCATCCTAGGCGCCAATCCACCCATCCTGCTTATGCTCCTCAGCCCATGCAGCTGCACTATCAGGGTTCCTGCAGTCATGAAGAGTAGTGCTTTCCCGACTGCATGAGAGGCGTAGTGGAGCATTGCTCCAGCTATGCCGCTTGGAAGCAGGCTTGACACGCCAAGGAGTATGTAGCCCATCTGGCTTATACTGGAGTATGCTAGCAGCCTCTTGAAGTCATCCTGTGCAAGAACCATGAAACCACCATATATCATTGTCAGTAATGCTAGGAATGTCAGGTATGGTGATACAGCCTTGAACTCCTTTGGGAAGAATGTGTAGCTTATCCTGACTAGCGCGTAGCCTGCTATGCCGATCAGATTTGGTGATAGGAGCGCTGACACGGGAGTTGGGGCCTCAGCGTGAGCGTATGGCAGCCATATGTGGACACCAAAGACAGCCATCTTGACGAACAATCCTACTATGAGAGCTATTGCAACAGGCATCCTTACGGCTGCAGGGAGCCTTTCTCCCAGCGCGATGTAGTGCTGTAGGGTAGCTGGGTTTATTATGTCAAATATCCCGGTCTTTAAGCCTAGAACCATTGCTCCAGCTAGGAACAATAGAGCACCTACGTGAGTCCAGATCAGGTAGAGGATTGCTATCTTAGCTCTCTCACCGTACCCGTAGAAGGCTATTAGGAGGAAGCTTGGAAGCAGGCTAAGCTCTAGGAATAGGTAGAATTCGAGGACATTTGTCGAGAGGACTGTGCCTAGCATTGCAGCAGAGAACATGACATAGAGCATATAGTATACTCCCCAGGATGGGGGCTTCTCACCTTCGTGCTCCATCTCCTCGAACCTGTGCTTCATGTAAGGCAGTGAGTACATAGCTACGAACGCTGTGACAACTGCTATGGATATGGCTAGCGGAGCGTTTAAGCCATCCAGTATCATGGTGAAGGTGCCTGCTCTGGTGCTTGAGAAGACAGGCGGGTCTATGACCGGCTCCTTAAGGCCTGTTGTAGCCATTAGCCCTGCTATGGCGACTAGAGGCCATAGTAGGAGTATGGTAGCTGCTGTAGCGTTGGCTTCTGGGCTTTCCTCTCTACCGAATAGCGGCAGTAACAGCGACCCTAATATAGGGACGACCACTGTGGACATTAGGACTGGGAACTCTAGCTGCACATCAATCACCCCTTAAACTTCTCAAGCTTATACACATCTACATCTCCCTTCAGCATGAACATGAGGATTGCTATAGAGACCGCCACACCAACTTCGGCTGCAGCAATCGCTATGGCTAGTATCGCTATAGTACCGCCTGTTGGGGGCGCACCTGAGGCAGCTGCCAAAGACAGCAACGCAAGCAGGCCGCCATTGAATATAACCTCAGCTGACAGGAGCATCTTGATGAAGTTCCTACTTGACAGCAGGCCATATAGGCCTATTCCAAACAGGCAGGCCGACACAGCAAGATAAGGTAGGACCGTCATTTCATCTCACCTCTCATAGCTAGGGTTATGGCTTCAATAAGCGTGGTAACGAGGGCTAGGGACGCTATAATCAGAGCAAACCTGTACTTGCCTATGAGCAGGGACGAGATCTCCTTGAAGCCTACTGAGACAGGGGTCCCTGTGACTGACTGGAAAGCATAGAGGAGGCCTGCTGTAGCTAGCACTGCAGCATCTAAGGCCAGTATACCAGCTGTAGGCTCTATTCTCACAGGCTTCCTGAACATGGTTATGGAGAACAGGATGAATGTGACTGCAGCTCCAACGTAGACAGACAGCTGGAACAGCGATATTACTGGGAAGCCTAGCATAGCCATGAAGACAGCGTTGCCTGCGCCCACTAGTGCTAGGAAGAAGGCGGAGTAGACCAGCGACTTCGCTGACACAACCAGCGCAGCTGAAGCTATTGTGAGAGCTGCAGCTAAGGTAAATATTAGACCTTCAACTATGTTAGCCTGGAACATACTTCAACCCCACCTCCTCATCTAGCATGGGCTTAACGAGCTTAGGCTTGAAAGGCCTCGGGGGAGGTCCTTCAGCAAACCTGTCAGGCTTAAACACGAGGTCCTCGAGGCTGTATGAGGCGTAGTCGTGGATGTCGGTGAACTCCAGGGCGCCAGCTGGGCAGATGTCCACGCAGAACCCACAGAAGATGCACCTGTTGTAGTTTATCCCAGGGTACTTCTTCTTTTTCTCGCCTTCAACCTCAACTGTGTACATCTTTATGGCGTTAGCTGGACAGATCCTTGCACATAGGCTGCAGCTCCTGCACTTCTCCCTGTTGAACTTAGGCATCCCTCTGTAGCCTTCTGGGAGGATCTGAGCCTCCTCAGGGTACATCACTGTCATCCTAGGCTTTGCAACCAGGTACTTAGCTCCAGTCAAGAGGGCTTCAATGTGGTGAACAACTCTCTTAGGGAGCTCCATGCTATCACCCTACTAGCCAGATTACAGCTAGGGAGTATGCTATTGAGAGCATTGAGAGCATGAACAGCAGGTGCCAGCCTACCCTTATCGCTTGGTCTACTCTGAACCTTGGGTATACAGCTCTCAGGAATATGCCGAATACCATTATGATGAGAGCTTTGATGAACACTACTAGGCCAGGTGCAGCGGGGTGTATCTTCTCGAGCCACGTGATGCTAGGGTGCCATCCTCCTAGGAACAGGAGGGCGAAGAGCATGCTAAGCACATAGAACTTGACGTAGCTGGCGCCCATCAGCAGCCCATATAGGATCCCACTGTACTCTGTGTATGGCCCCATGACTATCTCTGTTTCAGCTTCAGCTATCTCGAAGGGGAACCTGGCTGTGGATATGAGGGCAACCAGGAGGAACGTGGCTGCTGCAATGGGGTTGAGTAAGATGCCCCAGCAGCGGCTTTGCATCTCAACTATCTCAACTATGTTTAGGCTCCCGTATACCATGGCTATTGCTAGAGTAGAGAGGAACATTGGTATCTCATATGACATCACAATGTACCCTTCTCTCATGCTGCCTATCAGGCTGAACTTGTTGTTGCTTCCCCAGCCTATTATTATGTCGAATATCGGTGCTAGGGTGAGGAGAGCTAGCACAGCTAGCAGGCTGAGCTCGCTCCTCAGCCCTGTGAACTCTGCTGTAGCCGGCAGGAGGGCAGCAGGCACGTATGCCGTCGCGAACAGGAGGACTGGGCCTGCTATGAACGCTATCTTGTCTACAGTCTTCGGTATGATTGGCTCCTGGAACATGTACCTGAGGAGATCTGCTAGAAGCTGAAGGATTCCACCAGCCTTCCTTGTGACATAGAGTGGGCCATATCTGAGCTGTACTTTGGCAGCTATCTTCCTCTCAAGCCAGATTATGAATATGAGGAGAGCTAGGATTGTGACTAGCCCAGGATAGAATATTGGACAGAACACCTCAGGCTTGTAGAAGAGGAGGTTTATCAGCCAGCTTATAATCTCAGACACCTGCATGAAACCACCTCACCTGTCAGCGCAGGGCGGGAAGTAGTCTATGCTACCGTATATGGCTGGTATGTCAGCTAGCCTGTGGCCTGGAAGCAGGTGGGCAAATAGCCATACGTTCCTGAATGACGGGGAGACCATTCTGAACCTGTATGGCCTAGGTGAGCCATCGCTGACAACGTAATAGAGGAACTCTCCTCTAGCCCCCTCAACCCTGGACAAAGCCTCCCCCTTGGGGGGCTTTAGCGTTGCGAATGCAGCTGGGAACTTGAGCCTGCCAGTCTCCTCTATCTGCTTTCTAGTCTTCGGAGGGATCATCTTGTAGTACTTCTCGTGGAGTATTGGGCCATCAGGTATCTTCTCGAGCACCTGCCTTATTATACGCATGCTCTGCTTTATCTCCTCGACTCTAGCCATGAGCCTGGCGTAGGAGTCTCCCTCCTTCTTGACCACTACCTCGAAGTCTAGGTCGTCATAGGCAGCGTAGGGCTCTATCCTCCTGACATCATAGTGGACCCCTGAAGCCCTCAGGTTTGGGCCCACTATCCCTAGGGCTATAGCATCCTCCTTTTTCAGCACCCCAACGCCCTTGAGCCTAGCTACTGTGACGGGGTTCTCGAAGAAGAGCTTCTCGTAGTCTTTTAGCCTCCTCTCCAGGTACCTCAGCGCTTTTTCAGCTGCCTCCTTGAAGCCTACTGGGAGGTCTCTCCTGACTCCACCTGGTATTACATATGAGTATGTTATCCTAGCTCCAGTCAGCATCTGGAGGAGCTCTATCATGATCTCCCTGTCTGCGAAGGCCCACATGAATGCCGTTGAGGAGCCTAGCATTATGCCTAGGATCCCTATACCGTAGAAGTGGCTGTGGATCCTGTTTGCTTCAGCTGCTAGTGTCCTCAGGTACTGTGCTCTGGGTGGAGCCTCAATTCCTAGAAGCTTCTCCAGTGCTAGGATGTAGCCTAGGTTTGGGTTGACTGTGTCAGCCAGAGAAGGCCTCTCAACCAGGGGAGCTATCTGGATGTAGGTTTTAGTCTCTGCTATTTTCTCGACTGACCTGTGTACGTAGCCTATGCTAGGCTCAGCTTTCACTATTATGTCCCCGTCAAGCGTTATGTCAAACCTCATGTGGCCTGAGCCGGGGTGCTGGGGGCCTATATAGAGCTCGATTGTCCTCTCACTCAACCGCATCAACCCCCTCGACAGGTATCTTGAAGTCCTTCCTGAGTGGAGGGATTCCCTCGTAGTCTTCAGGTAGAAGAAGCCTCCTCTGCTTCGGGTTTCCCTCGAACTCCACCCCCATCAGGTCGTAGGTCTCTGACTCCAGGTAGGCTGAGCTAGGCCATATCCCGTAAAGTGACGTGAGCTTTGGCGAGTCCCTCTTGACTCTAGCCTTCAAGGCTACTATGACCTTCGTCAGCTCAGGCTTGGTGTATGATGAGACATGGTATACTACCTCTATCTCCCCTTCATCTGGGTAGTCTAACCCGGTTACCGACTTCACGTGGTCGAATCCGCTTTCCTTCAGCTTCTTAGCTGCCTCAAGGAGGTTCTCTGGGTGGACTCTCACCGTCGGTATCCCACTTTCCTCTCCGATGAGGCACTCGACGCCGCTGAGCGCGGCTTTTAGGAGCTCAAGTACCTCCTCTAGCTTCAACTTTGACACCCTCCTTCTTTATCTTCTCCTGTAGCATCAGTATTGCTCTAGCTACAGCTTCAGGTCTAGGTGGGCATCCTGGTATGAACACCTCGACTGGCAGGATCTGCCATGGCCTCACTATGTTATAGCTGTTCCAGAATATCCCTCCATCTAAGCCACAGACTCCCATTGCTATGACGAACTTCGGCTCTGGCATCTGGTCATAGACTATCTTTGCAGCTCTGCCCATTTTCTTGGTTAGCGTGCCTTCTATCAGCATAAGGTTGCACTGCCTTGGGGCTGTAAACGGGAGGAACCCGTATCTCTCAGCATCGTACCTTGGGCCTGATGTAGCTGCAAACTCTGCCCCACAGCATGCTGTGGTGAAGTGCACCGGCCAAAGGGAGAACCTTATGCCCCAGTCTCTTATCGTCTTGATAGGTGTCTTCTCCACTAGCCACTGAGCAGCTTTTCGCGCTACCTCCTCAAGCTCACCTATCAGGATGAATCCTCCTGAACAAGCCATAGCTCAACCCTCCTAGCTGCCTCTAAACCGAAGAGCAGGGTTGGAGCTAGCATAGCTACTATCAGAGCTAGAATAGCTGAGACTTGGAGGAGGGCTTCTTTGGCAAGTATCAGTGATAGGAAGCAGTATATCGCTATGGGCTCTACTGTGAGGAACACTATGAGGTACGGGTAGTATTGCATTGCAAACCATCCTCTAGCCCTCCCCATTGGCTTGTTGCCGCACTCGTATCTCTCACGCTTCATCGGGAGCTCTCGCCTTGGTGAAATTATTCTGCCGAGTACAAAGCCAATAGCCCCTATAACGACGCCTATAGCGAAGGCGAGGGCGAGTGTGATGGCTGCTGCCAAGTCGAAGCCTGGAGCAAGCATATAACCCCCCGAGGGGCTCTCAGCAACCTCCACATTGAATTGTTTAAAAACATTAACACATGAAGGAGGCGAATTCAGCTTTTGCCTTCATAGCAGCGCTGCAGCAGATAACCCCGTTGAGGCTAGAGCTATGGACAGCAGGACCACAGCTAGGTTCCTGGCCATCGCTTGAAGCATGCTTTCAAAGCTATCTGGGCTAGCTAGCACCCTTCTTGAGGAGTCTACTGCCAGAGGCGCTGTCGCCAGAGCTAGGAGAGCAGCTAGTGGTAGGATGCGGGCAGCCACTGCAGCGATGAGAGTGATGTAAGCTGCAGCTACTAGAGCTGCGTACACCCTTGCTGCCCCACCTCTCCCCAATAGCACTACAGTGTGTCTTCTACCAGCTTCCTTATCCACTTCCATGTCGGGGAACTCGTTTAGAAGCAGCAGGACTCCGACGAGTATCGATGAGAACACGTATAGTGAGGCTATTGTCGAACTCAAAGCTCTGGCTTGAACCACGTAAGCCCACAGGCACATCAGCGAGAAGCCTGTTCCAGCGACAACCTCTGATAAAGCTGGAACATGAGATAGAACAGGGGTGTATAAGGTAACGCAGGCTGCAGCATAGGCCACTATGGCTCCAATGAGCTTGGGGCACTTTTGCATGTAGTAGGCTCCTATAGCAGCTGCAGTGAGACCTGAGGTGAGCCCAAGTGCGAGAGCCCCTCTCGGTGATATCTCGCCTCTAGCCAGGACATCGACACCTCCACTAAAGGGTGTTTTCCTGGACTTCAGGTCTATTCCGCTCTTGTAGTCGAAGTAGTTGTTCAGCACATTGACCGACATGTGTGATAGTATGCTTGCGACCAAAGCTAAGGCTGCATCTACAGCATCTATTGGGATGCCATCGTATAGGAGAGAGGCTATGCCCAGCGAGTAGACTACTGGAGTAAGGAGGAGGAAGTTCGCTCTAATTAGCTTGAGCCAGCTGCCGAGCATAGCTGGCTGCTAATGGAGCAGCTTATAACGGTTACGAAGCAGTGGGATGAAGCTTGAGGCTAGTAGTTGTGGGAGCCGGAGTAGCCGGGCTGAGCTGCGCATACTGGGCTTCTAGAGCTGGGCATGGTGTGGTGGTGTATGAAAAGAGCCGCGAGCTCGGAGCTAAACCATGTGGCGAGGGTATACCAGAGGACACGATGAGGCACCTGCCACCAGGCTGCGGTGACTTTATACTGAATAGGGTAGCTGGGTGCCTGCTTTGCCTATACTGGAGGCCCCTTCGGAGGGTAGAGTCAGCTAGCACATTCGGGTACATAATAGACAAGAAGGCTATGCTGAGAGAGCTTAAGGAGGCAGCGGAGTCAGAGGGAGCAGTGGTCAAGATGGGAAGCAGAGTAAGGCCGTGGAGCAGGCTTGAATGCGATCTCATCGTAGATGCAAGCGGGAACCCAGGTAGCATAGCTAGGTGGAGAGGCCTTGACTACCGTGGGTACAGATCTATTCCAGCCTTGCAGTGCTACTGTAAGGGGAGATTGAGTGAAGATGAAATCTTGATAAGCATACTTCCCTCTGGATATGGGTGGGCTTTCCCAAGAGGAGACAGGACAGTGAACTTTGGTGTAGGAGGGTTCTCCAGCTTGCGTGCTCTCGAGGCGTGGCTTAGGCTGGGTTTAAGGAAGCTTAAGCTCAGCTTAAGCGGGCACATTAGAGCTGCACCAGTATGCGTCAGTGGGCCTATAAGGAGGTTCACAGCTAAGGGTGTTGTGGCTGCTGGTGAGGCAGCCGGCCTCGTGATGCCATCTAGTGGAGAGGGAATAAAGTACGCCCTCTTCTCTGGTAGGATATGCTTCACTAAGAGCTATGAGAGGCTGTGGAAATCCGCCTTCGGTAGGAGGTTTCAGCGGGGTAAGGCTGTGCTTAAGGCTATCATCGCTACTCCAGAAGGGCTTAGAGGTAGGGTTATAGCTGAAGCTGGAGACAGCCTCGTTACCCAGCTTTACTCTGGCAGCAGAGTTCCTGTCCTAGAGCTGGTGAAAGCTCTGGGAACCGCCTTGCTTAGGGGCTAGTGGAGCGCCAAGCTTATGAGGAGGTGGTGCTGAGCTTGGGAGGGGACATTGGATATCGAGAGCTATGCTAGGGAAACTAGGCCTCTGATAGACCTTAAGCTAGCTGAGATGGCTAGAAGGCTCCACTTCAGCAGACACATGCTATTCCAACTCACTGGAGGGAAGAGGCTCCGCGCAGTCCTGTGCCTGCTCACATGTGAAGCGCTCGGAGGGAGAAGAGAAGATGCGCTGGAGTATGCTGCAGCAATTGAGATGATACACGCTGGAACACTGACCCACGACGACTACGTTGACAGGCATAAGGTTAGAAGGGGGAAGCTTCCTCTTTACGCAGTTATAGGCCCTAGAAAGGCTGTGCTACTCGCTGACTTGCTTATGAGCGCCGCCATAAAGCTGACCAAGAGCGAGGACGGCAGCAAGGATGCTTTAAGCGAGGCTGTGTACAACGTTGCTAGAGGAGCTGTCATGGAGCCTCTTGGATTCAAGGACATAGCTTCAAGCTTGATCTATGGGAGCATACAGGAGGAGCTTTATGAAAGCATAGTGAAGCTGAAGGCAGGTGAGCTTTTTGCTACAGCCTGTAAGCTGGGGGCCATAGCAGCTAAAGCCCCTTCAGAGCTGCGGGAGAGAGCATACGTCTATGGGCTCCTATGTGGAATGGCTTTCCAGGTAGCAGATGACCTCGTTGACTTGAGTAAGCTCCTCCAGAATGGAGCTGCTGAAGCAGACCTGATGACATCGATATTCCCCATGGTAGCATTCTTCTCAGGTAGAGAAGCTGCTATAGAGCTTTTTAGGAAGCTTGTGCTTGCTAGGGGGCCTGGAGGGGTGTTTATGCTCATACCCGGGTATGGAGCTGCTTTAAGAGCAGCTGTAATTAGGCGTGAGAGGAAGTTTCTGAAGAGGGTTGCGAGGAGTGCATTCAGATATGTATGTGAGAAGTGCAGGCTAGCTAGAGAGGCGATATCAGTGTTCCCAGAGAGCAGGTATAGGAGGGTTCTAGAGGAATTCCCGGAGTATGCTGTGAGAAAAATGCTTAGAGAGGCGTGCAAGCCTAGCTAAGCACTTAAGTGAGCGATATGGTGAATCTAGGTGTCATCTCAATGGCTCCTCTAGGGCATATCATCTCGCATCGGCTGCAGCTTATGCACCTCCACTGGTTAAGCCTCGGTTTCTCTCCTTCCCCCGCCTCTAATGCTCCAGGTGGGCATTCCCGGCTACATAGCCCACAAGCTACACAGAGTTCTTCGTTTATAGCTGGAGCCCCTCTATAGCCATCTACATCAGCTGAGGCAGCTTCCTCTCTAAGAGCTTTGAGGATTGCTTCCTCAGGAGGGGGGCAGCCTGACACCATCACTTTGACTGGTATAATGCTGTTTAGAGCCCTAAAAGCATAGCACTCCCTGAATACTCCACCGCTGCAAGCACATGCACCTACAGCGATAGCGACCTTAGGCTCTGGTAGAGACCTCCAAGCCTCCTGTATCTCGCGTGCATGTATGTGAGAAGGAGCACCTGAGACAACTAGGATGCTCTTCTCGTGCAACTCTCCCCCAGAGCTTAGAGCAGCTTCAACCTGCCTGAGGCAGCCGCTGCACAGGCCAACAGCTACATGAACTAGCTTAAGCCCTGAGCTAGCCTGCAAGTGAAGCCCCATGGGGGGCTTCTAGCTCTGAAGATAAGCTTTGCTCTAGCTGCATGCAGCTAGGTTAGTAACCTTATTGAAGGCTCAGAGTGAGCCCCAATGGTGCTATGATGGCAGGCAGCTTACTTGAGCTTGTCAAGAGCTCTGTTGGAGAGGGGGCTGCTGAGGTTAGGGAGCTTAAAGGAGGGAAGGTAGAAGCCCAGGTTGAGGCTGCTGCTCTAGTTGAGGCCCTCAGAAAGCTTAAGGAAGCCGGCTTCAGGCTAGCCTACATAGCTGCATGCCTGAGAGAGGAGAGGCCCCTGGTCAGGTACCTGCTAGCTGGCAGAGAAGGGGTCGTTATCCTGGCGGCTGAAGGGTGGAAGCTGGATTCCAGCTCAGGTGTATATCCTGCTGCAGCAGTTTATGAAGCAGAGACAGCTAGCCTGCTTGGAGTGGAATACAGCGGGAGAGGCAAATCCATGGTGCTCTTTCTGCCCGAAGGGTGGCCTAGTGAGCTTTATCCGCTTAGAGCCAGAGCTGAGGACGTGAGAAGTAAGCTGGCTTCTGCTAGCTTGAGGGGAGGGGCTTTCTTCGAGGTCTCAGCTGAGAAGGGCATGGTGGAAGGCGGGGTTCTCGCTCTAGGGGGATTACACTACGGCGTTGAGAGGAGAGCTGAGGAGCAAGGGCTGTTCAGAAGCCTTCCTCTAGCTGAAAGGGCTGGAAGATACCCCATAGCTCAGGCAGCATGCTACTCGATGGCTGCTGAGGAAGCTCTTGGTGTGAGCCCACCGTTACGAGGCGAGTACCTCAGAGCTGTGCTCCTTGAAGCCGAGAGAGCACTAGCACATGTGGAGCACCTAGTTAGGTTTCTGAGATGGCTTGGATACAGCTGGAGCGAGGGGCATGAGGCTGAAAGGCTCCTGAGGAGCGGCTTTGTGGCTGCAACTGGAAGCCCTCTAGGGCTTGGAGCTATTCTGATCGGGGGCGTCGCCTTCGATATCAGCGGAGATAAGGAGAGTAAGCTGGCTAGCAGGCTAAGTGAAGCCAGAGAGAAGCTTGAGTCAAGTGAGGTGGTAGACAAGGCCTGCGAAGAGCTCAGTGGTGTATGCAAAGTAAGGGGGAGCCTAGTGGAGGGGGCTACTGGCGTAGTTGCAAGGGCATGTGGAGCTGCCTTGGATGTTAGGGTCGACGAGCCTTATGCGGTGTACAGTGAGCTGAAGAAGGCAGCTCTCGTAGAGAGTGGGGGAGACCTAGCTAGCATCATGGAGCTTGAGCTTAGAGAAGCCATTGAAGCCATGGATATAGCTGCTGAAGCCCTTAGGACAGCGCCTGCAGGCGCGTTCAGGTCTAGGGTAGCTAGGAAAGCTGGTAGAGGGCTATGTGTGGCTAGGGTAGAAAGCCCAGGAGGAGAGCATGTGGTACTCATTGAGACAGCAGGTGGAGATAGGGTGAGCTGCTATAGGGCTAAGCACCCATATGTCGTGAATGCAGCAGCTATGTTGGAGGCTACCATAGGGCTTTCAGTTGAAGAGGCTGTTAAAGGGCTGTACTACATGGCTCTGATGACGCCGCAGACAGTAAAGCTCAAGATTAGGGACAAAACCACGGGTGAGGTGAAGCTCATCAGGATCTCAGGTTAAATTTTAAAACTGGAGTCAGAGGCTGGGTGGAGCTGATGAGCGAGGTTCTTCTCGAGATCATTAAAGCAGAGGAGGAGGCTAAGAGGATAGTTGAAGAGGCTAAGAGGAAGAGTAGCGAGATACTTGCTGAAGCAGAGGAGAAGGCCAAGGAGATACTCGAGAGAGAGAAGAGAAAGGCGCTAGAGAAAGCTGAGGAGATCAAGGAGAAGAAGATCAAGGAGGCTAGTGCTGAGGCAAAGAGGATAGAGGAGGAGGCTGAGAAGAAAGCTAGCAGGATACTCGAGGCAGACATCGGAGAAGCCATAGACTTGGTTGTCAGGCGAGTCTTAGGCTTTGAGGAGCTGTGAGGTGAGCTCCTTACCTAGGAAGATGTTCGCGCACCTGCTTAAGGAGGTCATTAGAGCAGGCATCTGCACTGCCTGCGGGGCGTGTGTCTCAGCGTGCTTCGTGAACTCGATCACGATAGCCGATGACACCCCAAAGCTTGCTGGACCATGCCTTAGGTGTGGCTTCTGCTACAATAGCTGTCCTCAGACTGGCGGTGACGAGATATATGGTATGCTGTTCGGCGAGAGTAAGCCAGGGCCCCTTGGAGTGTTCACCAAAGCCTATAAGGCTAGAGCTGTAGACCCAGTGATACGTGAGAGGGGGCAGGATGGAGGCGTTGTGACTGCTCTGCTGAAGTATGCTCTAGAGGAGAAGGTGCTTGATGCAGTGATTGTAGCAGGCACCTCGAGAGAGGAGCCTTGGAGGCCCTTTGCGAAGGTCGCTTTGACAGCAAAGGAGGTTATAGACGCAGCTGGCACGAAGTACACCCCCCCATACATGGCTTCTGCCATCTGGGACGCAGTCTACTGCTATGGAGCTGAGAAAGTCGGCGTAGTGGGGACGCCATGCGTGGTCAGAGGAGTGAGGAGGATGCAGCACTCTCCTGAGAGTGCTCTTAAGCTGGGTAGCAGAGTGAAGCTTGTGGTAGGGCTTTTCTGTATGGAGTCCTTTGACTACAGCAAGCTTGCTAAGCTGTTGGAGGAGAGCTCAGTTAGCTTAAGTGAAGTAACGAAGTTTGACATCAAGAAGGGTAAGTTCATAGCCTACCGTGGCAGTGAGGAGGTGTTCTCAAGGCCAGTTAGCGAGATGAAGGAGTATGTACGCGGGTCCTGTAAGGCCTGCACAGACTTCACAAGCGAGCTCGCAGACATCTCAGTTGGCTCAGTGGGGACGAAAGCAGGCTTCTCCACTGTGCTCGTGAGAACAGAGGTTGGGAGCAGGCTCTTTGCTAGAGCTGTTGAAGCAGGGTGCATAGAGGCGGTGGAGCTTGGAAAGCTTACTTCTGTGGAGAAGCTTGCTGAAATGAAGAAAAGCAAGCATGGCGGGCACTAACTGCCCGCTAAACCATGAACTCTAGCTTCTCGAGCTTTTTGCTCTCTGTCATTATACAAAGGTCCATGATGACCTTCATCCCTGCCTTTCTAGCTAGGTCAGCTGCTTCCTCGTTTACTATGCCTTCCTGCATCCAGATGACATCAGGCTTCCCGTACTTCTTCCTGATCTCGACAGCCTCTTCAACTACCGGAAGGACATCGCTTGAGGGCCTGAATATGTCAATGATGTCGATCTGCTGCTTGAGCTCTTCAGGGACAGCTGACAAAGAAGGATATGCCCTCTCACCGAGTATCTCAGATGCAAATGGGTTCACTGGAATAATCCTGTGGCCTCTGCTCTTAAGGTACTCAGCTACCCTGTAGCTGTCCTTGCTCGGATTTCTGGACAAGCCTACTACAGCTATGACCCTCCTCTTCGATAGAAGAGCCCCAACATCTACGTCAGCAACAGGCATATTCATTTGACTCACAGCATAGTTAATAACCCTTAGGGACTATAGCCTGCCTCCAGCTGGCGGGCATGAAGCCGTTATGAGGCTTCAGCTAGACCTTACCTGGCACCCCCATAGATTAGCTTCAAGCACCAAGTGCTACCAGATCAATAGGCTGGCGTACCTCTAGTAGAGCCCTCTTGCTGCACCAGACACTCGAGCTAGAGGACATCAGCTTAGAGAAAGTTTATGTAAGATTGCTTGGTAGGCGAGGTGGGTGCAACAATGAGTGAGAGATATGAGATTAAAAGCGTTGGAGTTGCCTCCGTCTTTAAGGTCGCCCTGCTCATAGGGATAATCCTAGGCCTGATACTGGGAGTGATATATGCTGTCGTCTTTGGTACTACAGTTAGAATGCTACCTATACCAGGGATGCCTACCAGGTACCCTGGAATCAGAGGAGGTGTAGTTGCTGCAATGATGGTAGTCATGGGGCTTCTGATGGGCTTGATTGGTGGAGTGGTGTCAGCGATCATACTAGCTATAGAGGCAGCGATATACAACTTCATCGCAGGGCGGGTTGGTGGAGTCGAAGTAGAGCTCGCTAAGGCTGTAGCTGCTGTAAGATATGTTGAAGCTGAGAAGCCCGTCACTGCAGCTGTTACATGCCCGACATGCGGTAGGCCAGCTAGGTACATAAAAGAGTACCAGAGGTGGTGGTGTGACTACTGCCGCAAATACCTTTAGCAGCTTGTAGCATGGAGACCAGCCTATGGACGGCGTGTGTCAGGCGACGGCGCCTGACCTGCCACTTTTTCCCCTGTAGAGGTTAAGTCCACTGCTTAACAAGCTGGAATAGATGAGGCACCATGGAGTCTGACCGCTTGGTGGAGTTTAAGAAGCTAGCTGAGCTCCATGAGAAGCTTAGGAGTACATCTAGCAGGAACACCAAGGTTGCTATGATAGCTGAGTTCCTTAGGAGCCTAAGTGCAAGAGAAGCTGTTCCAGCCATAGTTATGCTCACTGGGAGGAGATTGCCAGGAGAGGACGACTCTAAGGTCATGGTCGGGTGGAAGACTGTCTTGAAGAGCTTGCCTACCAAGCCACCAGCTAGAGGGAGCATAGAGGATGCCGGTGAGCTCGTTGAGATTGCTTTGAGGCATAGAGGGAGCTTTCAGGCAGCACTCGAGGATAGGCCCATTACGATATCAGAGGTCTATGAGCTGTTTAAGGCACTAGCCTCAGTTAAGGGAGAAGGTGCTATTGAAAAGAGGGTTGCGCTGCTGAGATCTGTGTTTAGGAGAGCATCTCCTAAGGAGGGAGCTCTTATAGCCAGGATACTTCTTGGTGATATGAGAGCTGGCGTGGCTGAGGGAGTCATAGAGGAGGCAGTCATCAAGGCGCTAGGGGTCGACCACGAGACTGGAGAGTACGTGATGGGGGTCTTAGGGGGGCCGTGGGAAGCTGCTGCAATAGCATTAAACCGTGGAGTAGAGGCTTTAAGGGAGGTTAAGCCGCAGGTATTCAAGCCTATTAAGCCGATGCTTGCTCAGCAGGCTACTAGCCCAGAGGAGGCGCTTAAGCTTGTTGGAAGCCCAGCTTACGCTGAGCCTAAGCTCGATGGCGCTAGGGTGCAGGTGCACTTCAGGAAAGGGGAGGTTAGGATCTTCAGTAGGAGGAGACACGACATTACTAGGAGCTTTCTGGATGTAGCTGATAGCCTGGCTAGCGTACTTGATGGCAGGGAGGGTATATTGGAGGGAGAGATCATAGCCATGTCAGGGGAAAGGCCTCTCCCATTCAACGTGCTGATGAGGAGGTTTAGGAGAAGAGAGCCAGCTGAAGAGGTTAAGGTTAGGATCTACCTGTTTGATGCAATCCTGCTTGACGGAGACGTGTTCATAGACAAGAGCTACCTTGAGAGGCGTAGAACTCTAGCAAGCGTTGCCGGTGAAGAGCTGCTGGTTCAGAATACTGTAGTGGAGTCGACCGGTGATGTTAGCCAGGAGTTCAGGAAGGCAATTGAACTGGGGTATGAAGGGCTCGTCTTGAAGAACCCCAGATCCAAGTATGTGCCTGGGAGGAGAGGCTTTAACTGGGTGAAGCTGAAGAGAGCTCTCACAGCAGACCTCGTGATAGTGGCTGCTGAATGGGGCTATGGGAGGAGGACTGGCTGGCTTAGTAACTACCACCTGGCAGCTAGAGACGAGGAGACAGGAGAGCTCTTGGTCGTTGGAAAGACGTTTAAAGGGCTCACAGACGAGGAGTTTGAGGAGATGACTAGGAGGCTGCTGTCCATCAAGGTTGGTGAGTTTAAGAGAGGGATAGTGGTTAGGCCAGAGGTTGTAGTAGAGGTGGAGTATGACGAAGTACAGCCTAGCCCGAAGTACAGGGCTGGGATAGCTCTCAGGCTGGCTAGGATAAAGAGGATAAGAGAGGACAAGAGCGTAAGCGAAGTTGACACCGTGCAGGAGCTTGCTAAGCAGCTTAAGGTGAGGTAGTTGAAGTGCTCTGGCATAATCCTGGCTGGAGGAAGGGGAAGCAGGCTTGGAGAGCCTAAGCCGCTGCTTAAGATCAGCGGGCAGACCATGCTTGAGAAGGTATGCACTGCACTAAGTGAGGTAGCCTCTGAGATAGTAGTGTCTACCAGCAGTCAGCTCAAGGACGCGATCATGGAGCTTAACTTGAGCGAGAAAGCTGGTGTAGACGTCATGGTCGTTGTAGACTTGCAGCTGGGCTGCCGTGGGCCGCTAAGAGGCATAGTCTCCTCACTACCGCATGTGAGTGGAGAAGCTTGCTTTCTTCTCGCATCTGACATGCCGTACATCAGCAGCAAGCTCCTCAGGACCTTAGCTTCAAGGCTAAGTGAAAGAGACTGCGTCACACCAGTGTGGCCTGATGGAACCATAGAGCCTCTTGCATCGGTGTTCAGGCTGAGAGCCCTTAAGCTGATATCAAGCATACTGTGCAGCTTAGGAAGAAGGAGGCCAGGAGACCTTGTTAGAGGAGCTAGGGGTGCTTTCTTCCAAGCTGTAAGCGAGCTCCCAAGTGAAGAAGCTAGGGGGCTTGTTAACGTGAATACAAGCGGAGACTTCAGCGGGTCTGCTGGCTATGAGGTGAGAGGAGAAGTTAAGTCCTCGTTTGAAGCGAAGCTGAACGAGTCAATAGGGTACTTGCCTCCACCACACCGCTATCTAGGCTTCTGGCCTGCTTTATCAGCTGAGATAGATGGAGACTATGGAACGGCAGCTAGCATTTATGAAAGTGAGGCTAGCATGTACTTGAAGATAAAGCTCATACACCTTGCTAGGCATGCTCTCAGGGATGCAGCTTGGTGCTGGAGCAAGGCTGGAGACAGACAGAGGGCAGAGAAAGCCGAGGCTAGAGCTCGCAGCCTTGAGCTGAAGCTTCATGCATCATTTGGCAAGGGAGTCAAGGGACTTTCACCGAGAGGTTGACTGCTATTTCAGCTATGTCAGCACCGTACTCTGCGATCCTTGTTAAGCTTTCTAAGGCCAGCCTTATGTTAGATGCGTCCTCTATGTCTATTGGCTGAGATAGCAGGACTTCTATCGCCTTCTGCTCTAGGCTTCTGACCTCCTCTATCCTGTTTATTGTCTCGTTTGCGAGGTTGAGGTCTAAGCTCATCAGCGACTTGAGGGAGTCTCTGAATATGCTCTGGGATCTTGACGCAATAGTGTTTATCAGGGCTGAGAGATGGGAGGCAGGTGGAGTTCTCAGGAGCGAGGCTATTTGAGCTATTTTACATGCGTGGTCAGCAGACCTCTCTACGCTCTTTATCACGAGTCTGTAGCCTAGGCAGTCTCTTGCGCTCGATAGGCCCAGCTCGCTCAGCATCAGCCTGTTTCTTACAGCTTTCTTTAGCTGCCTGACTATGTAAAGGTATATGCGGTCTACTTCATCGTCTCTCTCCATGATCTCGTGTGCTAGCTCTCTGTTGCATGTCATGAGCGCCTCCACTGCATCTGAAATCATTGAGCTCGTGATGACGCCCATCCTGTTCAGTGCAATTGAGACTGGGAGCTCACTGGATCCAATCAGGCATCTTACCACCAGCTCCTTAGCTGACTCCTCTATGGGCTCTACTCCAATGAGCTTCTTCCTTATTGCCTCTCTTATCAGAAGCTTGTGTCTTGAAGTCCCAGAAGCGAACTTCACTTTTATTACATCATAGCCAACGAGGTAGTATGCTATGAACTCCCTCACTGCTGACTCTGGTGGCTTATCATGAGACACATACATGGCTTTCTCAGTAAGCTCTTTCCTTGGAAGGCCCTTGGGAATAAGAAGCAGAGAGTCATCTTCCAGTGGGAGGACAGCCACATAGTCTCCAGGCTTAAGACCTACTGATGAAGCCCACCTCTTTGGTATGGAGATAGTGAGCGTTGACCCCCCAACCAGCTGTACTCTCCTGAGAAAGCCTTCCCTGTTCAGCATGTCAGCACCTCTATATTTTATAGAGGCCTGAGATTTTAATACTCTACACAAGGGCTGGTGGTGATAGCTTGCCTCGCGTCATAGCATGCTTCAAGTACTCAATTGACGCCTCAGAACTCAGAATAGACCCCTCTACAAGGAAGCCTGTGGTTGAGGGAGCTAAAAGGAAGACGGGAGACATAGACAAGAGGGCCATAGAGGAGGCAATAAGAGTAAAGGAGAGGACAGGATGGACTGCAACCGGGCTTTGCGTTGGGCCCCAAGCTGCAAGAGAGGCTGCTAGAGAAGCCTTAGCAATGGGGCTTGATGAAGTCTACATTCTAAGTGACCCTGCATTCGAGGGCTCAGATACCCTTGCTACTGCGAGGCTGCTGGCAGCAGCAGCTAGAAAGCTAGGAGACTACAAGCTCATCCTGTGTGGTGAAATGGCCCTGGACGGGCTCTCAGCCCAGGTGGGCCCTAGGCTAGCTGAGCTACTAGACCTACCTCAGGTAACCTATGTCAGGAAGCTCAGCGTTGAGGGAGAGAAGCTCACTGCTGAGAGGGACCTAGAGGAGGAGTATGAGGTCGTTGAGGTGGAGCTGCCAGCTGTAGTTACAGTCACGAGAGAGATAAATGAGCCAAGACTCCCATCGCTGAGGGATATACTAAGAGCATCTAAGAAGCCTATAGTGTACTGGGGAGCAGGCGACCTAGAGGTCGGTGCAGACGTGGTTGGGGAGAAGGGGTCTAAAGTCAAGGTAGCGGACGTCTATGCGCCTGAGGTCAAGAGGAAAGGCGTGATAATCGAGGAGAAGCCTGCTGAGGAGGCTGCTGAGGAGCTTGTGAAGTACCTTCTCCAGGAGGGAGTGTTGAGGTGATAGCATGCCTAGCATATGGGTTTACTCTGAGGTTCAGTCTGTAGCCTTAGAGCTAGTTAGAGCTGGCCTCCAGCTCAAGCAGGCCACTGGATGGAGCCTTGTATCGGCTTCTCTAGGAGCTGACGCCCTGAAGAGAGCTGAGGAGCTGGCTGAGCACGGAGTCGACAAGGCGGTAGCGGTATCGGGAGCTGTTTTTGAGCAATTTGATGCAGAGGTTTACGCTAAAGCCTTAGCTAAGCTAGTAGGCAGTGAGCCGACTTTAGTCTTGGTGGGAGGAACTAAGAGGGGTAAGGAGCTTGCTCCGAGGCTGGCGACAAAGCTCGATGCAGGCTGTGTAACGGATTGCATCGAGCTCAGCTACAAGGATGACATGATATACGCTAAGAGGTCTGCGTATGGCGGAGTAGCTATAGCCACTATGGTGTCTCCTCTGCCACTCGTAGTGACCATTCCACCTAGGAAGTTTGAGGCAGCAGAGAAGGCAGCTGAAAAGGGCAGCGTTGAGCAGGTTTCTCTGGAGCTTCCGGGGCCTAGGGTCAAGGTTGTCGAGGTGAGGAAGAAGGAGGTAGCTAGAGCTAAGCTAGATGAGGCTAGAGTCATTGTGTCAGCTGGCAGGGGAGTGAAGGCAAAGCAGGATCTCGAGATGCTTAGAGAGCTAGCTGAGCTGCTAGGCGGTGAGGTCGGGTGCAGTAGGCCTGTAGCGGCAGATAGAGGCTGGTTCCCACAGTGGATAGGGCTATCTGGAGTGAAAGTGAAGCCAGATCTCTACATTGCAGTTGGGATATCAGGAGCCCTGCAGCACATTGCTGGCATAAGAGACTCGAAGATCATAGTCGCTATAAACAAGGACCCTGAAGCACCGATATTCAAGGTAGCTGACTACGGGATAGTAGGAGACCTCTATAAGGTGATCCCAGCGCTCAAGAATGCCGTCGAAAAGGCTGTGAGAAGCTAGAACAGACAGCTTGCACGGGGCAGCTCGAGCAGCGCGGCCTTAGAGGCCTACAGTACACCTTCCCTACCACATATGTTAGTGACTGGAGCCAGCCGCCGAGCTCTCCAGCTTTGAGCGCCTTCACTGTGCAGCTCTCTTTGGGGCAGCTTTGGCACGTGTACTTCAGGCAGTAGGCTTTCTCTGGAGGAGAGTGCAAGCTTGACAGTAGTCCTACCCTTGTTAGCACTCTCATGAGGTTTGTGTCACATGGATATACGGATGTACATCGGGTTGTACATAGGGCTATGGCGTCTGCAGTCTTTGGGCCTATGCCCCAACATGACATGAGAAGCTTTCTCATGGGAGATGCCTTCCCTTCTACTGCTAGAGCTTCAAGCATGGGCTGAAGCTTCAGGAGGCATGAGAGAGACTTCCTCATCTCTTCTATCTGATAGCTTGACCCTACTCCGCTGAGAGATGCTGATGACGTTATTAGGTTCCATGTCTCACCAATCTCTAGCCATATCCTCTTACACCACTTGAGGGTGAACCTGTGGTAGTCTGTCCTCTTAGATAGCAAGACAGCAACGGTTATCTGCTGTAAGTCTCTTGGCGAAACCGGGATTCTAAGGCCAGGAAGGCCTTCTGCTAGAGCTTCAGCGTAGCTTCTCAAGGGCTCAGCTAGCTGATGCAGCTTGTACTCAAATGGCTTATGCCATAGCCCTGTCTGCTCTAATACGGCCTCTATAGGCGTATCCAGGCCAAGGGGCAGCTTAGCCTCTAGGGTGCCATCTGGGAGCTGCCTTAGCGCAAGGCCCTTATGTACCCCAGCTATCTTGACCAGCCAGCCTCCACGTCTCTCGTATAGCGATGAGAGGAATGATGGGTAGAAGGTTAGCTCTAGGCTGTACAGTTCAGGCTTGATTCTGAGCCTCAAGCTAGAGCTTCATCTCAAACATCTTCAGTGGTGGCTCGCCTGTCACCTCTATTTCTCCCCGCACGTATATGTGGTCTTTTAGCCCTGAGTTCTCTATTCTCCTCCTTAGCAGCTGGTCTAGCTGGAAGATCCCTGATGGATCCCTCATCTTGACTATTATCATGACCGGCCTCTCTCTTCCCTCTGTCACAATGACCCTCTCCACTGAGAGAGCTGAAACGCTGTGTATGTCCACCTTGCCAATCGAGAAGGGGATTCTAGCCCTACCCTGCTCCATATCAAGGGCATCTGCTATGGAAACCACCCCAGCTTCCACTGTTAGAGGCGGTGTCATAGCGTCATGGCAGTATATTGCATGCAGGATCTCACTGAGGACTATTGGGTACTCTTCTCCGCTGTATATCGACGGGAGAACCTCATCAAGGATCTTCATGGCAAATGGTATCGCATGTATTTCATGGTCATGCCTGTGTACAACATGGCCGATGTCATGCAGAGCAGATGCAGCTACGACTACCAACTCTGAGTCATGGAAGCCCATTCCATGAGCTGTGACCATGGTTGGCTTCACACCTCCCTTATAGAGCAGCCTTATGATCTCTAAGCTCCGCTTTGCTACTATCTTCGCGTGCACTGGGCCATGGTCTGTGTACTTTAACCTCCCAACTGCCACTATGTTAGATTGCTTCCATAGCGCGTTGACGAAGGAGCTGCTCTCTAGGAACTCACACAACTTCCTGAGCTTCGTGTTATCACGCCAATCCAGCTTGAACTCCAAGGTCATCACCTCTGGTGGGGGTCAGCTGACCCTCTTGAGGCCATAAGCTAGGCCTCTTGCCAATTCTCCTCATCCCCCTGACCTTATAGCTGCTGTCGGGTTAAGAAGTTTATGCCAGAAGCCTGACTATGGCTGCTGTAGCAGCCCATAAGGAGATGGGTATAGGGAGGCCGGGTATATGCTTGAGTTTCGCTGCAATCTTGAAGCTCAGGTATACTCCGGCGAGTAAAGCCCCTAGAGGAGCAATTGATAGAAGAGTTGGGCATATTCTGCCAGCTACAGATGAAGCCAGAGCATACGAGATCATATCTCCAAAGCCTATAAAGCCCTCCTTGACCTCTATCACCATTGGAGCAAAGCTTGGAGCCTTGCTTCTGCTAGCCTCCCTCCTAGGGCTTCCCTGATATGCTCTTTCAACCTCCCTTATGAGCTTCCTGATTGGGCCCCGGTATACGGACCAGAGGTCATAGATAGATAGGAAGGCTAAGAGCGCTATCGGAAGCTTCACACCGAACGTGGAGATTATCGCATTGGAGAATATGGCTGAAAGAGCCACCTGGCCTGTTAGGCCGACTATGCCTGTGTTCAGGGAGGCCAAAGCTATCAGAATGCCTACGGCAGCTACTACTGGAAATGGAAGCTGGGGTGCAGCTCTACTTGCTAGCATAGCAGACGAAACCACTGACGTATATGCCATTGCAAATGCTAGGATAGCCTTCACGACATGCAGCCTCCCTATCCTTATCAGAAATGCGATGAGTAGTGCAGCTAGAGCAGCTGACGTGACTGACGCTATAGATACACCTAAGCTTACTGAGATAGGCATTGGGTGAGCTGGCTTCACCTCCAGTGTTGCTATGCTGACTATGTAGGCTAAGGACACTGAGGCTACAACAGGAACGAAGTATGGTGGCCTTATTGACATCAAGCTCAAGAGACATCTCCTACTATTCTCTTAGCAGCATACTCAGCTTCACGAATTACATCACGGAGATCAGCTCTTGTGAGCTTCCCATCTTGTACCAAGAGTTCGCCTCTCACAAGGACCATCTTGACATCACCTGCCCTCGCTGCGTAGACTAGATGGGATACTGGGTTGTACAGCGGCTTAAGGTGAGGCTTCTCGAAGTCTACTACGATGATGTCAGCTTGCTTGCCTGGCTCTATGGATCCTAGCTCGTAGCCCAAGCCTATCGACTTAGCTGCCTCTATGGTAGCCATGTCTAGAGCTTGCTGAGCTGTTAGAGCTGTTGGATCACCTGATGCCAGCTTCTGGAGGAGGCATGCCATCTTCATCGCCTGGAACATGTCTAGGATGTTGTTGCTTGCTGGGCCATCTGTTCCAAGGGTCACGTGAGCTCCCTTCTTGATCAGCTTGGAGACTGGAGCTATACCTGATGCTAGCTTCATGTTGCTGACTGGGTTATGTGACACGTAGACCTCTCTGCTGGCTATTATGTCCATGTCCTCCTCTGTAAGCCACACGCAGTGAGCAGCGTTCACCCTGTTGCCCTCGAAGAACCCTATTGACTCCAGGTAGCCTGTTGGTGTCGCGTTATGCTTCTGCTTGATTTCCTCGACCTCGTCTTTGGTTTCTGATAGGTGTATGTGGAGCATTACACCATGCTCTCTGGCTAGCTTGCTTGATGCCATGAGAGTCTCTTTGGAGCAGGTGTAGGGGGCATGTGGGCCTACAGCAGGCTTTATGAGCTCAGAGCTGGAGTACATTTTTATGAGGTCTTCAGCTAGCCTCAGAGCGTGGTCAGGACCCTTTGAGTAGCATGTTGGGAAGTCTACTATCGGTCCACAGACTACAGCTCGGCTACCTAGCTCCTCAGCGGCTTTAGCCACCTCCTCAGGATAAAAGTACATGTCCACGAAGCATGTGACCCCTGAAAGCAGGGACTCTGCTATCCCAAGCTTTGAGAACCTGTATACGTCTTCTCTTGTGAGCTTCGCCTCCAGAGGCCATATCTTCTCTTCAAGCCACTTTCTGAGAGGCATGTCGTCAGCTATCCCACGGAGGAAGGTCATTGCGATGTGGGTGTGCGTGTTGATCAGCCCTGGAGCAACTATGCACCCTGAGACATCTATGACCTCACATCCCTCTGGATGCAGTCCGCGGGCAACATCTGCTATCCTCCCGTGGTCTATTAAGACATCGTATCCTGGGAGCACCCTCCTCTCAGCATCCTGAGTCACTACTATGGCGTTCTTGAGGAGTATCATGAAACCCCCATGCTCTAAGCTTCAACTTAAAATATGAGCTAGGCTACCGCTACTAGGGAACCTCTTGGAAAGAAAGTGTACTGTGGTGCTAATCGCCATAAGCCTGGTACTGCTTGCTCCAACCGGGTATGTGAGCCCTCAGGTAGGGGAGGAGTACGTATACAGATATAGGGTGTATAGCAATGGCACCATGGAGGTCACTGTAACCTTCAGGTCTACGCTACCACGTGGAGAAAGCTGGCTTCTGGTTCCTAAGTTCCAGAACTACACGCTTGAGATCATGAAGGGTAAACTGCTGCACAAGTCTATTGGCAGAGCTATAACATCATCTGGAGACGAGTACATATTCTATAGCAACCTGACATTTGAATACACCTCCCGGGGAGGCTCTTTCGTCATGAGAAGTGAATTTAGATACGAGTATGGTGCTCTGATAGTTGAGCCAGATGGGGTGTTCTTCTCAACCCAGATAACATTCGAGAAAGGATGTAGATGGAGGGGGTATGTTGAGCTGCCCCCTACAGTCAAGGAGGTCAGCAGCAGGCCATCATATTCCAGCAGCACGCGTAAGGAAGGGTGGCTGGTTCTCTACTACAACAGGCTCTCAGAAGACGGGAGGATATTCATAAGCTTCAAGACCAGGCCAGCTACCTTCAAGATGATAAAGGGGGTAAATGGGAGAGCTGTCTTCGAGACACCAGAGAGGTATGTGAGCATAGCTAGGAGAGTTCTGGACATATATGAGAAGGCTATAGCTGACTTTGAGAGCATAACTCATGTCAAGCTAGAGAACGTCACATTCCACTTCTATGTCCCCTCCACGCTAGAGGAGTTCCTTACCACACTGGGCTACACGCCGTATACGCCCTCAGGTGGGCTAGGAGACATCAGCATAAACCTCGTGACAGTGAGGATGATAAGAGGGATGATTGAAGCAGTAGCTCTTCACGAGCTCACACATCACTACCTCGACAAGGCTGGAGTCGACGTTGAGCTCCTGTGGTTCCATGAGGGAATGGCTGAGTACATTAGCAGCGAACTTGCAGCAAAGCATGGTTTCCCAGAGGTGAGGGAAGATTCCTATAAGGACCTATCCAGGTTCATCAGGTACCTTGAGAGAGCTGGCAACGACCTGAGCTTCCTCTCAGCATGGAAGCCTTGGAATCCCTCTCCAAACCCAGGCCTCTACTATACTGCAAGCCTCTACATAGTGAAGACGCTTGGAGACGAGTATGGTGGGCTGGAGTTCTACTCCAGGTTCTTTAAGGAGCTCACTAGCTCAGGGACTAGGCTTAAAACAATAGATAACCTCGTCTACTATCTGAGCATAGCAGCAGGCAAGGACCTGGCACCAGAGTTCAGAAAGTGGGGGTTCGCTGTCTCCAGCCTCCTAGGGATACATAACAAGCTAAATGGAGTGAGAGAGAGGCTTAAGGACATGAACCCTCTTCTTAAGCCCTTCAGAGGGTACCTGGAGGAAGAGCTGAAGCAGGCAGAGGACGCTATAGCTAGAGGGGATGTAGAGGAGGCTGCTACCAGGCTTAGGAAAGTGGAGTTCATCCTCAACTACGGGCCTGTGCTGCTGCTTGCAGCTGTAATCGGAGCTGCAGGTGGAGGAGCTTTGCTGCTGAGCTATATGGCTAGGGTTAAGAGGAGGAGGGAGGAGCTCCTGAAGCTGCTCTCAGACTTGAGATCCAGATATCCAGTGACCCCTGAGACTTTAGCTGCCCTCAGAGACCTTTGCCTGAGGCAAGCTGTGGAGGACATGGAGTTCTATGGTGGGATGGTGATTTTGACCATTGATGAGTTGATTAGGATGCTTAGGAAGAGGTATAACCTGCCAGAGCACACTGTAAGCGAGGTCGACTTGCTCCTCCTCTACGCGCATGAGAGAGGCGTCTTAGATTATGTGTACCAGGCTTGGGGGGGACGTGACGTGTATACTTGAGGCTCAAGCCTGAGGGAAGAGCCTAGCTCCATCCATTTTAAGCAGCAGCTCCCTTCTCTGGTCTACCCACTTCTGTAGGAGCTCAATTTCCTCTGGAGTCATCCTCCTGAACCTGCCTTGCGGCTCTAGGAACTCCTTGACAGGCCTAGGCTTCGGCTTCAATGTGAGCTTGAAGACCCCATGCTCTACCTCGAATAGAGGCCACATCCATGTCCATACAGCTAGCCTCCCAAGCCTGACTGTAAGCTTGCTGTCATATCTCCAGCCTGTTGGGCATGGTGCCAGCAAGTGTATGTACTTCAAGCCCTTTAGCTTAGACGCCTTGAGCAGCTTGTTCGCGAAGTCCAGTGGGAAGCCAGCTGATGCTGTAGCCACGTATGGGATGCCGTGAGCTGCCATTATCATGGGCATGTCCTTCTTGAACTCTGTCTTCCCCTTGATCGGGGTCGTTGTAGTCCAGGCTCCGTATGGTGTTGCTCCAGAGCGCTGTATTCCTGTATTCATGTAGGCTTCGTTGTCATAGCATATGTATATGATATTGTTCTTCCTTTCAGCTGCACCTGATAGGGCCTGTATTCCTATGTCTGCTGTCCCACCATCGCCAGCCCACACCACGACGTTTATGTCCTTCCTCCTCAGCTTCTCTAGCGCCTCTACTACCCCGCTTGCAGCAGCACCAGATGCAGCGAAGGCTATGTTGAGCACAGGGACTCCTATGCTGGTCTTCGGTACAAGGGCTTGTATTACTGAGGTGCAGCATGCTGGGATCACTAAGATTGTTCTCCTGCCTAGCGTCTTCAGCATTGTTCTCAGAGCTATCATCGCACCGCATCCAGGGCAGGCTGCATGTCCAGGTAGGAGAAGCTCTTCTCTCGAAAGCTTCTTTACAGTCATCATGCTACCACTCTCTTAACCCAAACCAGACTGCGGGAGGCAGCTTTTCACCTGAGTGGTGGGCTTTAAGTGTGTGCTTGACCATTTGAGCCATGTGCTCAAATGTCACGTCTCTCCCTCCTAAGCCGGCTATAAACCTGCCTAGTGTTATGCTCTTACCCATGTCGTAGAGGACAGCAGTCAGGTCTGTCGCCATAGCTCCCCCCATCCCAAATGAGATGTTCCTGTCTATTACGGTTATAGACTCGATGTCTTCAACAACTTTCTCTATGTCCTCCCTTGGGAAGGGCCTATAGAACCTTATCTTGAGGAGGCCAGCCTTCACCCCCTCATCTCTCAGCTTATCTACTGCAATCCGGGCTTCGGAAGCCATGGCGCCTGCCGTCACAAGCAAGTGCCTGGCGTCTTCTGTCTTGTAGTGCTCGACAAGCCCCTGGTAGTCTCTGCCGAAGGCCTTAGCGTACTCTCGGGTGTACTCCTTGATCTTCTGGGCTGCAAGCTCCTGTCCCCTCTGGATGCTCCACCTCAGCTCCATGTACCTGTCTGGGAAGGCTATGTTTCCGTAGGTCTTGGGGTTTTCTACGTCTATTAGGTAATGTCTTGGCTTGTATGGGGGGAGGAACCTGTCTACGTCCTCTTGTGGTGGGATGTCAACAGGCATCGAGGTGTGGCTGAGTACGAAGGCATCTAACGACACGAATCCAGGTAGATATACTCCATGCGTCTCACATACCTTGTAGAGTATTATTATGCTATCTAGCACCTCCTGTGGGTCTGATGCAAAGGATATAAGCCATCCTGTGTCCCTTTGCGAAATAGCATCCTGATGCTCTGAGTGTATGTTCCATGGCGGGCCTAAAGACCTGTTTACAACAGCCATGACTATGGGAAGCCTTGCTCCGACTGCCCAGTGCAGCATCTCGTGCATGAGCAGCAGGCCATGGCTGGAGGTTGCTGTGAAGGCTCTTGCGCCCACTGAAGCTGCTCCTATGCACGCTGCCATAGCGCTATGCTCTGACTCGACTCTGATGTACTTGGCATCTAGCTCACCTGACTCGACCATGTGAGCTATGTACTCTACTATTGTGGTCTGTGGTGTTATCGGGTAGGCTGCGACAACCTGTACTCTAGCTAGCTTAGCTGCCTCAGCTGCAGCTCGGTTACCAGTTATGATCTTCCACTCTCCCATGTTAACCCTCCTTGACCATTTCTATGGCTCCAACTGGGCAGACATCTGAGCATATCCCACAGCCCTTGCAGTACTCGTAGTCCACTGATACGGAGTCGTCTTCAGCCCTCTTTATCGAGGCATCTGGGCAGAAGAGCCAGCACTGTAGGCACTTCGTGCACTTCTCCTGGTCTATGACTGGCTTAAAGACACGCCATAAGCCTGTTTTGCCTATAGCACCGACAGTAGGGCTTGAAAGAGGGAGGTATATCTTCACCTCCAAGCTTAACCCCACCCTTTTAATATAAGTTAGCTGCTGGGAGAGCGAGTTACTAATAAAGTTACCCGCTGCCGTGCTCTGGGAAGCACTAGCTATGTGGTGAAGAATACAGCGCCAGGTATAGGGGCATACTCGATGTCCATGAGGAAGCTGTTCAGCATGTAGAAGGGCACAACTGGGACGCCATCCACAGCCTTCTCCCTGTACTCTAGCACAGTTACGATCACGGGGTACACTCTCGACGAGCTCGGGAGCCAGCTGGGCTTTGCTAAACACAGCTTTCGGACTCTGTCAGCGTGTAGCTTAGCTGCCCTGGCTACGCTAGACATCCTTTTCCTAAGCATTTTGCACTCAAAGCAGACCACGGTACCTGGCTTGAACCCTATCACATCTATCTGATGTCTTTTCCCTCTGAACTTGAACCGGTAGTCTCTTATCACGCTGTAGCCGAAGGCCTCTAGTGCTAGCGAGGTGAACTGCTCGAAGTCACGCCAAGTCACCAAGTGAGCTACCTCCCAGTAGGTTCCTCCAGCCCTCAAGTACTCTAGTAGAGCTCTCGGCCTATCTACTTCTATGAACTCTCCTCTATCTCTTGCTACTCCGGTGTCAACCAACATGGGAACTGACAGCTGCATGCTGCCCTTTTCTATTACTGGAGACTTAGTGGTGGCTTTGAGCGCCTTTAATATCTCTCTGATAAGCTGACGTCTTGGATCCAAGCTAGGCAACGTAGCCTGTAACGTTTATGAACCTTGCTAAGGCATCTACGACAGGTGGTGTGCATCAGGAGAAGCTGGGTGCTAGTGCTAGTGGCTCTAAGCATGCTTCGAGTCAGCCTTTTGAGCTGCGAGGAGAGAATCGCTGTGGTTATCGAGCTAACTGGGATGATAGACCTCGGTAAAGCAGACCTTGTCGAGAGGACCTTGAGGTCAGCAGCTGAGAGCGGAGCTGAAGCTGTAGTCCTCTTGGTTGATACTGATGGAGGCATCCTAGACCCCACTAGGAGGATAGTCAACAGTATAGTTGGATCTGGGATGCTTACGATCGGTTACGTCCCCCCTCAGGGTAGAGCTCTGTCTGCTGGAGCATACATCCTCCTCTCTACAAAGTACGCTGCGATGGCCCCAGATACGATAGTTGGGGCATGTGAGCCTAGGCCACCAGACCCCAAGGTAGTCAATGCAATGGAAAAGTGGATGGAGAGCATAGCAAACGCTAGAGGGAGAAACAGGACTGCACTATCCTTGATGGTCAAGGAGAACCTTGTGATGACATCAGAGGAAGCTGCCAAGAGTGGGGTGATAGACCTGGTTGCCTCAGATACCCATGAGCTGCTTAAGGCACTGAACATAACAGTAGACCGCATCCTGTACATAAGGCCTGATGCTAAGTCTACTCTACTATCACTTGTGGGAAACCCGATTACAGCTTGGATTCTTACAGTGCTAGGTGGGCTCATACTACTGGTTGGGTTAACTCACCCAACCTTCATCGGTGAGGGAGTTGGGCTGACACTGATACTCCTTGGCATATATGGGCTGGGAATAGTGAGCGGTGGGGTAGTTCCGGCGCTCCTAGCCCTAATAGGGGTTATAACAATGCTCTTTGAGCTCAAAACCGGGCATGGGATAAATGCGCTCGTTGGAGTTGGGCTAGCCTGTCTGGGCCTGCTGCTGCTGTACAGTGGGCAGCCTCTGCTTAAACCCAGGTCTTCTCTTGTGGCCGTGAGCCTGCTGAGCTTCTTCTTCGCTGGGGTAGTTGGCTTCTACATGCATAAGATAAGGCAGGTTCTATTGAAGAAAGAGAAGCTCCTTGACTATAAGGCTCAGCTTCTAGGCAAAGAAGGGGAGGTAAGAGAGGATATAGAGCCATATAAGACTGGGGTGGTCCTTGTCGAGGCAGAGCTATGGAGTGCTAAGGCTAAGAGGCCAGTTACCATAAGGTCAGGTGAAAGAGTGAGGGTGGTCGGGGTAGAGGGGCTTACACTAATAGTCGAGAAAGTTCAATAGCAGTGAAATGCTTATTAACTGAGCGCTGTAGCTGAGGGAGGGGTAGCATGCAGTTGCCTACTGTAGATCCAATCACTCTGATAACTCTACTGATAGTAGTGTTCTTCCTGCTCTGGCTGCTCTCCCAGGCAATTAAGATAGTCCCAGAGTACAGGAGGATCGTGGTATTCAGGCTTGGCAGGTTCTTTGGTGTAAAAGGCCCTGGTATAGTGTTCCTGATACCGATCATAGATAGGCCTATTGAAGTGGACTTAAGAGAGGGCTTCTTCTCAGTCCCACATCAGACATGCATAACGAAAGACAACGCGCCAACTGACATAGACTTCCTAGTCTACTACAAGGTTATAGACCCAAAGGCCTCTGTGATAAATGTCCAGGACTTTAAGGCTGCTGCACTCGGGCTTGCTACAACCACCTTGAGAGCTGTCGTCGGAGATATCACCCTAGATGAGACACTGGCACAAAGGGATAGGATAAACCAGATTCTGAGGACGAAGCTTGATGAAGTCACTGAGAGGTGGGGAGTTAAAGTCACTAGCGTCGAGATAAGGGAGATAAAGCCTCCAACAGATGTGCAGGAAGCTATGATTAAGCAGATGGCAGCTGAGAGAACTAGGAGAGCTATGGTAACGGAGGCTGAAGGTAAGAAGGAGGCAGCAATTAGAGTGGCAGAGGGGGAAAAGCAGGCAGCAATCCTCAAAGCAGAGGGAGAAAGGCAGGCAGCAATCCTCAAAGCAGAGGGCTATGCTATAGCCTTAAAGACAGTATTCGAGGTTGCCAGAGAGATAGACCCCAAGACGCTGAGCCTGCAGTACCTTGAAGCCCTTAAAGCGATAGCTGCCAGCCCAGCTACAAAGATAGTGCTGCCACTAGAGTTCACTAGCTTGATAAAGCCCATAGCTGGGCTAGCTGAGAAAGCAGTAGCTGGGGGTAAAAGCGAGAGCAAGTAGAGTTCAAGGGGGATATAGCCTGCTTCAGTAGCACAGTGAAGCATATTCGGTAATACTCTCAGGTACCCCCTTCTTTTCTGACAGAAAGCCCTATAAGCAGCTGAATATCAGTTGGGGGCTCCTTGCCAGCACGCAAGAGGTCGAGTAAAGAAAAGCATGTAAAGGCTTTGAAGGAGAGCCTAAAGGACAGCAGGTTCTCTGACATGGTAGCTGACATCATAGCTAGAGCTTATCTGCTTGGAGTTGAAGACGGCTCCTCTGGAAGAAGCTCTTCAGGCAAGCTTGCAAGGGAGATCAGGACGCTAGCTAGGATGCTGATGAAGCAGATAGATATGCAGGAGAAGCTCATCCATGAGGTGCATGAGATTAGATGCAAGCTTAATGAAGTGTTGGACAGGCTAAGTGGAGTTGCCGCAGTAGGTTGGGAGGCTAGCAGGTGGGCTCCAGCTGTTAACAGCTCTGTATTCGACGACAACCCTTGGGCAGAGGTCTTGTTAAATAAGAGCATTAGAAGCTAAAAACAAGCTGGGCGCTGGGATAAGGGGTGGTGTAGTGAGGTTCATTCTTGGAAGAGATCTAGAGGGAGGGCGTATTGAAGTCTGGGAAGGCGACATAACTGATGCAGATGTAGATGCCATAGTTAATCCAGCCAACTCACTTGGCATAATGGGAGGAGGAGTTGCTTACGCAATCAAGAAGAAGGGTGGCGCTGAGATAGAGAAGGAGGCTATGAGGAAGGCGCCCATTCCAGTCGGGTCTGCTATAGCTACGACAGCTGGAAAGCTGAAGGCTAGGTATGTGGTCCACGCGCCTACCATGGAGAGGCCAGCTGGAAGAACCTCTCTCGATAAAGTTAAGAGGGCTGTTAGAGCAGCCCTTAATGTCGCTGAGGATGTTGGAGCTGAGAGCATAGCGTTTCCTGGTATGGGTACTGGTGTAGGTGGGCTTAAAGCCGAGGAGGCAGCTGCTGTGATTGTCAGCACGGTGGTGGAGTTTCTGCGTGGAAGCAGAAATGTTAGGAGAGTGCTGTTAGTGGGGTTCACTCCAGACTTAGTGGAGGCTTTTTCTAAAGCTCTTGAGGAAACTTGATGCTACCATTTCAGCATAGGTCTCTCTGACTATGTATCTTTCTAGGCCTAGATCTCTGACGATACGCATGCATGCTGGGCCTTCTAGCTCAGCAAACTCTCCTAGCCCCTTTACTCTGTCTATACATAGCTTGCACCCTAGCTCTGGCAGCAGGAACTCTTCTCTTAGCTTCTCTACGCGAACTGTCTCCTTAAGCCCTGCATCCTTCAGCATCTCCAGTAGATCCCTGAGAGAAGCTGGTGGGCTCACATTCTGGACTCCTACCCCCTCGAGTATCTCGAGAAAAGCCTCTTCTCTTCCTCCAAGCTCCCACTCTACTTCTGCTCTGGCTTTCTCCCCCATGATGCTAGTCTTCGGCCCCTTATAGCATAAGACCACCCTGCTTGGCTCTATTCTAACTCTTAAGCCGCATCCTCGCTTGAACAGCCTTAGGTCACTGAAGTCAAAGAATATGTCCCTCTGGCTTACCTCCCTCACCTTCTTCAGCCTTATACCTCGCCTCTTCATTAGAGCTAGGATGTGAGATCTGCTGATCTTCAGCTTAACCTCCACTTCTAGCTTCAATCCCTCACCTTTAAACGCTGCATGATTTCAGGCCTCTGTGACCTGGGGTGCTCCGGGCAGGTAAGCTTCCTGCTGAGAAGCTCGAGGAGCTTGTCTTAAAAGCCCTACCAGAGGCTAGTGACGTAGTAGTTGGCCCTGGAATTGGGCTTGATAGCGCAGTCATCCAAGTCGATGGAAAGCTTCTCTCCCTTACATCAGACCCGATAACTGGAGCAACGAAGGATGCAGGGTGGCTGTGCGTTCACGTATGCGCTAATGACACAGCAGCCTCAGGGTTCATGCCAAAGTGGTTTCTGAACTGCATACTCCTCCCAGAGGGAGCTGGTGTCAGCGAGCTCTCTGATATCGTGAGAGGAATGAAGGAGGCTGCAGCAGAGCTTGGGATAGGAGTTATTGGAGGGCATAGTGAGGTTGCTCCACCTGTTAAGAGCCCTGTTATAGTGGGTTTCATGGTAGGAATGCTAGCTGGACCAAAGCCTACACCAGCTTCAGCATGCAAGGTTGGAGACTTGATTGTCATGACAAAATACGCTGGGATAGAGGGGACTTACATTCTAGCTAAAGAGCTTGAGGAGAAGAGCGAAGCTGAGGTAAGCAGAGAAGCCATTGCAAGAGGGCTTAAGCTCAGAAGCCAGATCAGCGTTGTAAGGGAAGGGATTTCAGCCTCTAGAGCTGGCTTAGCCAATGCTATGCATGACCCAACTGAAGGCGGGATCCTATGTGGGCTGTGGGAGATGGCTTATGCATCAGGTGTTGAGATCAGAGTAGACTTGAGTAGAGTACCTGTCTTGCCTGAGACAGCTGAGATATGCCGTGCACTCGGAGCTGACCCGCTGAAGCTGATTGGTTCTGGATCTTTGCTGATATCAGTGCCTAGAGCATTGTGTAGCAGACTAGTCAAGCTCCTTAGAGGAAAAGGCATTAATGCCACTGTGGTAGGTGAGGTCACATCAGCCGGTGAGGCCAGAGTTGTAGATGTAAGGCGAGGGATTGTGAGCCCACCAGATCAAGATGAGCTGTTTAGGCTTATAGAAGAGGGAAAAATAGGAAGTGGGGGATAGCCCCCGCTGCTAACCTCTTCTCGGCCTCTCCTCCTCTACTACCTCGACCTTCTTGCCCTCTATCTCGAACTCTATTGGAGTCTTTGCGGTTCCTGGTATTATTGAAACCTTGATCGGCTCTTCTTCTCTCATTGGATAGAAGATCTTCCAGACCTTTGCAGTCGGGGCTTTTGCCTTCAGTTCCTCAAGAATCTTGTCGGATAATAGGATACCAGACATCTACTCACCTCTCTGTCCTCTGCGGGAGACTTGGAGGCTACACACCTCTACTAGTTAAAAGCATTTCGAAGAAAGCTGAAGCTAAGGGTAGACTCTAACTGGTGTCCTCGGAATGAGGGTTGCTTCTCTGACGTGGCTTAAGCCGCATATCCACTTCACTACCCTCTCGACACCTAAGCCGAACCCTGAGTGAGGTACACTACCATATCTCCTCAGGTCTAAGTACCACTCGTAGTCTTCCACGTCTAGGCCACACTCCTCTATCCTCTTGACAAGCTCCTGGTAGTCGTGGATCCTTTGGCCTCCGCCTATTATCTCCCCTGTGTCTTCTGGTGCTAACATGTCTGTGCACAGCACTACCTTGGGGTTCTCTGGATCTGGCTTGTGGTAAAATGCTTTGACCTCGCGAGGGTACCTGTGTACTAGCACAGGCTTCTCAAACTCTGATGAGACGGCTCTCTCGGACTCTGTTGACAGGTCTTCTCCCCACTCTATTGGAACGCCCTTGCTTTGAGCTATCTCTATAGCCTCGTCATAGGATATCCTTGGGAACGGCGGCTCTGGGGGAGTAAACCTCCTCCCTAGCTCCTCCAACTCTCTCTTCCTCCTCTCAACGACCTCTCTGCACATGTATGATACTAGGTCTTCTAGCTCTATCATCAGCTGATTGAGATCCATGAATGCTGCCTCACCTTCCATGTGTGTGAACTCTGTGAGGTGCCTTCTGGTTCTGGATTTTTCTGCCCTGAAGCTGGGTTGGATCGTGTATGCTCTCCCAAGGGAGAATATTGCTGCCTCAAGGTAGAACTGAGAGCTTTGAGTCAGATAGGCTTTTCTCCCGAAGTACTCTAGCTCGAACAGTGTTGCACCTCCTTCAACTGCAGCTGTCACTATGCTTGGGGCAGTGACTTCTATGTAGTCGTGTGCCTCAAACCACTCCCTCGCAGCCTTAAGCAGCTCAGCTCTGACTCTGAGGACAGCAGCTACCTTCGGGCTCCTGATCCATAGATGCCTGTGATCCAGCAGGAACTCTACTCCATGCTTCTTTTTCGCTATGGGGTAGTCTTTGCAGTCTCCTACCAGCCTGAAGCTTACAGCGTGAACCTCTAGGCCTCCTGGCGCTCTCGGATCCGACTTGACTACGCCAGTGACCTCGCAGCTTGACTCAAGCCCTACACGGCGTACTGTTTCATACTGCTCTGGTGGCAGAGAGCCTCTCTTGAATGCTACCTGAATTAAGCCAGAGCCATCCCTTAGGATTATGAACGCTGCTCCGCCTATATCTCTCCTCTTATAGACCCATCCTCTAAGCCTCACAAGCTTACCTTCAAAGCTGCTATCTATCTTAGCTATCCTGGTGTCTACTGGCTGTGAGAGTTTCGCTGTCAATCTCCCACTCTAACTGAGGCACCTAGAACAAGCTCTTAAAGTTGTCACAAGTGAAGCTGTACAGCTTACAAGATGGCAGCTTACTCCTCAGCTACTATGGGATTCTTGAGCAAGCCTATCCTCTCTATTTCAACCTCGACAACGTCTCCAGGCTCTAGGAACTTGGGCCTTGGCTTCATGAACACACCTACGCCGGCTGGTGTGCCTGTAGCTATCAGATCTCCTGGCTTCAGGGTCATGACCTGACTGAGCTTTGAAACTACTTCAGGTATCTTGAATATCATGTTCGCTGTAGTAGAGTCCTGTCTTAGCTCACCATTCACTCTTGTCCTGATTCTGAGATCAGATGGGTCTTCTATCTCATCCGAGGTCACTACATGTGGGCCTACTGGAGCGAATGTATCGAAGCTTTTACCTCTGGTCCACTGTCTGTCCTTGAACTGTATGTCTCTGGCAGTTATGTCGTTTAGTATGGTGTAGCCCCAGATGTACTTGTATGCTTCACCTGGGCTTACATGCCGACACTCTTTGCCTATGACTACAGCCAGCTCACCCTCATAGTCGAGCTTCTCAGTGAGCTTTGGCTTCACGATAGGGTGCATGTGGCCTACTAGGCATGTCGGCGGCTTTAGGAATATCACGATGTCTTTAGGTGGCTTTGCATTCTGCTCCTCGACGTGATCCCAGTAGTTTAGGCCCAGGCAGATGACTTTGCTTGGCTCAACTGGGGGAAGCAGCTTGACCTCGCTGAGCTTTACCTCGACTGGAGCCCCAGCCTGAGCCTGTAGCTCCCTTATGTAGAGCTCTAGTACTGGACCCAATGCCATGAGAGCATCCGTGGTGGATAGGGGAGGGAGGCCTGCTTTTCTTGCAGTCGCACATATATCTGTGATGAAGTCCCCTTCAACTACGCCTATGGACTCTCTATGGCTGTAAACGAACCTGCAGATCTTCAATTTGAGACCTCCTTCAACTTGTTGTAGTTTAAATAGATTAGCAAGGGCAGGTATATATGGATGCTTATCCCATGGAGGAAAGTCGACGCCTGGACTTGTTTAAGGTGCTTTTACTGCTGTGTAGAGTACAACGTGTACTTGACTAGCTGGGAAGCTGAGTGGATCTCTAGAGCATATGGTATACATATTGAGCTCACTCCAAAGGGGTGGAGGCTTAAGAGAGCCGGAGAGCCTTGTCCATTTCTTAGGAGAGACCAGTATGGGCGGTCTTACTGCTTGATAAACATGGATAAGCCTAGAGCTTGCGTCAGCTTTCCATTTGTCATAACCAGAAGACCTTTGAGAGGAGAAAGCGACAAGCTAGCATACTACCCTACTGGCAGAGATAGAGGAGTTTATGTTTATGTCAGGGATGACTGCCCTGGTGTAGGAAGAGGAGTTCCTCTCGAGAAGGCCTTAAGGAGGACCCTTATTAAGCTAGGATACATGAGGAGAGTAGCTTGATAGTAGAGAGCGTGCTTAAGCTGCTGTTTGCACCAGTTCTCAGGAAGCCCAGGATCCTTTCTCATGGGGAGGATGGAGACGGCATAGCTTCAGCTGCAATAGCTTTGAGAAGGTATCCAAATGCTGTTTTAGCTTTAGCAACACCACATGAAGTACAGAGAGCAGGTAGACTTAGCCTGATAAACATGGTTAAGTGGGATGTAGTGCTGGACTTGCCTTGCCCTAGGAGAGCTGCCCTCTGGATAGACCACCATGAGAGCAACATTCCTAGAGCTAAGAAGAGCATCCATGACCCGAGAGCGCCGTGTGCAGCTGTGCTAGCTGTTAAGGCCTTAGACATGGAAGAGGACTCCTTATCGGTGAAGCTGGCGCAGCTAGCGGTAGAGACGGATACTGCAAGCATAGAGAGCGCTGAGGGCTGGCTACTTAATGACGCGGTGAAAGGCAGCCCAGCGAAGATGAGAGTAAAGCTCGCTAAGCTCCTGGCTGAGAAGGGCCTAGATGCCTTCTCCGTTGAGGAGGTAGCAGGCTGGATTGAAGCGAATAGGAGAATCAGAGAGAATACAGAGAAGCTATCTGAGAGGATAGAGCCTCTTGAGATTACTGTGCTCGTGGTAGAGCGAGGTAGGAGCAAGAAGATATCCTATAGAGGGCTTATGCTGAGCTTAGAGAAGAGAGGAGCTAGGCTTGTAGCGCTGTGCTATAGGCTGTCAAGCAGGAGGTGGAAGGTTATGCTCGGTTGTAGGGGAGAGTTCAACTGCTCTAAGATAGCTCAGGCCCTTGGAGGAGGGGGGCATAGAGCAGCTTCAGGAGCTACGGTTGAAGCTGAGAGCCTGGAGGAGCTACTTGAAGTCCTTGGCAAGGTGCTGCCTTTGAGTGGAGCTAGGCTTGTTAAGATAAGTGAAGCTGGTGACATCGAGGTCGTAGATATGGAGGGAGATGCGAGAAGACTCTCCTAGGGAGCTAGAGGCTGACAGGTGGAATAAGTTAATATTGTTAGAGCAGGGGGAAGTTGGGGTTTGGATGGAGAGAAAGGTTAGGGTGGTTGAGAAAAAGGAGAAGAGATATGATGGAGCTGTGCTGGTTGAGGGGGTACCTGATCCTGGGCTCGTTGGAGCCATTGCAGCAAGCTACATGGTTTCTGAGCTGCAGTTAGAAGAGGTTGCCTTCTTAGACTCACCACTTTTCCCTCCGTTTATAGTGCTACATAACTCTGAGGTGCTGGAGCCAGTTAGGCTTTATGCTGGAGATAACATCCTCGTCTTAATCTCTGAGATACCGATACATCCAGTGATAGCTAGGCCTGTAGCAGAGGCGGTCATCGAGTGGGGGACTGATAAGGGAGTTGAGCAGGTTGTTTCACTCGGAGGACTCAACACACCTAATAGAATAGACATAGAGAGGCCAGAGGTCTACTGCATCGTCGGGGACGGTGTAGACAAGAAGAAGCTTGAGAAGGCTGGCGTGAAGTTCATGTCAGAGGGGCTACTAGGTGGAGTTAAGGCTATGATAGTGAGAGAGGCCATAATGCGTGGAGTGCCCACAGTAGCTCTGCTAGCAGAGGCCTTTGGCGAGTACCCTGACCCTGGTGCAGCAGCCGAGGTGCTCAAAGTGCTTGCCAGCTATCTGACTATCGAGATTAAGGTTGAGCCTCTGCTTCAGCAGGCAGAGGAAATGCGTATAAAGCTGAAGGAGCTTATGAAGAGGACGGTGGCTGCAATGAAAAGCCCTGTTACAGGGGCATCTCAGATTGCGCCGTCATACTTCATCTAGGGTGGTAAGTGTGGAGGAGTGGTTTGAGAGGATACGTAAGATAATCGATAGCTACTTTGAGAGCGTTGAAACCGCTCTAGAGTCGTTCTTCACAACATCTGAGAGGACATCTGGGTGCCTTGAGCCACTTCATAAAGTCGTTGAGACACCAAGCGAGGTGATTGTGTCATTTGACCTCCCTGGTGTAGATAAGAGGGACATATCTCTGAGAGCTACTGAGACTACCGTCGAGCTTAGAGCTGAAGCCAGGAATATCGTTAGGTTCAGAGGGCTGAGAGGGGAGGAGACCATAACCTGCAAGTATTATAAGATCGTTTACCTGCCAGCTAGGGTCAGGCCTCACATGGCTAGAGCTAAATTCAGAAATGGAGTGTTGGAGGTGAGGCTCCCCAAGAAGGCAGCAGGATATGAGATAGAGATAGAGTAGCTATCTGGGCTTCTGCTTCAGTATCTCTTCAACTGACGGATAGGGTAGCCCCGCTAGGCCGTGTAGGAAAGCCCCTCCACTGAGCAGGAATCTCCCTCCAGTGTCCCTTATTTGGTCTATTATCCCTGTTTCAAGGGCTTCTTGGGAAGTATCTCCTCCCAGAAATATTAGGCCACTTCCCATTATTCTCTTCGTCAGCTCTACGCCGTTAAGGAATCCCTTCTCGTAGATTCCAAGCGGGCCTGCTCTTATTCTGAAGGTCTTCTTGCTGAGTAGCTGCGAGTACATTCTAACAGTTTCCTCGCCTATGTCTACTATGAGACCATCTTTGTGTCTCATTTTCTCTATAGGCACGTTCTCAGCTTCACCATTCTCGAATACTGTGAAGTCTATAGGGTGATGTACTCCAAGCTCAGCTAGCCTTTTAGCTGCCTTAAACTGCTTGACGCTAGCAATCTTCTCTAGGAAAGCGTTATTCCTTGATCCTAGATCATAACCTTTTGCTCTAGCTATGAGCTGACCTGGTATACCTCCTGTGAAGCCCTCCATTTTTCTTAGGATCCTTTCTAGGACTTCCAGCTTCTCTAACTTCTTTCCCCCCATCACTATGGCACAGTTCTCCCAGTCCTCATTGACAAGGTCACTTAGCACCTTTAGCTCATACACTGACCTCATCCCGATGTAGGTGTAGGCTATGTGAGGTAGTGCCATCAGGCTTGTATGAGCTCTGTGCCACGCTGGCATTGCATCATTGACACACTTCTTTACCACGCCTCTGAATCTGGATACCATGGTGGATGTCTCAGGGTTGAAGCTGAATTCTTCTTCGAACATCCTCACGTTATCTAGGAGAATTATCTGCTTTTCACGTAGCTTCCTTATCTTCTCTATTGTCTCGCTTGAGTACATTTTCCTGTATGGTATGAACTCCACCTCTATGTCAAGTGGCAGCAGCTTTCTGAGCTGAGCAAAGTGGCTTCTTAAGCCTGTGAAGTCCTTGTCACCAGGCCTCCCTTGATGTGCTAGGACAACGAGGCCAGCGTACTCTGCCATCACCTGGAGCACATATGCGTACACTCTTGCTCTAAGCGTTATCTCCGGAACTCTATCACCTTTAAGCGGCTGATTTATGTCCACCCTAACTAGAGTGGGGGTTTCAAGCTGCTCAGCCAGGTTTGTCAGCCAATATGGTCTAGTATCCTTGAAATAGTCTCTCAAACTTCCCCCTATTAACAGATGTGATTAAAACTATACTTCTCCCGGTGGTAGATCAGCTCCTAGCCTCCTTCTTCTCCCTTATACTCTCCCCTATCCCAGCTAGGGTCCTGGATAGGGCTAGGCATGTTTCTATCAGCTTTTCTCTGCTGATCTCCAGCTCACGCTTGAAGCTGCCCCAATCTACCCAAGTATCTCCATGCGGGGATACTGGTAGAAGCATATCACCCTCAGACTCTATTGAAGTCGCTTCAGAGAAGCTCCTTCCTCTTGGCTCTATGCTGTTTAGGGCGTCTGCCAGGATTAGGTAGTACCCTGATAGACCGCTGAAGAACGATGAGTTCTTTTCAGCTGCTTTAACAACTTCTGCATTGCTCAGGATGAGTTCCATGTTGGCGGAGGACATGTAGAGGATGTAAGCTATCTGGTCTATGGCTTTAACTGGCCTGCTTTCTATTCCCAAGTGCATTGTCTCAGAGACTAGGTCATCGAAGAATGACGTAAGCCTGCCTATTGGAGGGTAGGGGCGGTTGCCAGTCCACATGTCAACTGGGCCACTAACCCAGCCTTTCGCCTCGATCAGGCTCCTCCTAATCCATGCTAGGTGCTTGTCTCTCTGCTCAGATAGCCTTCTCAGAGCCTTACCGACGTGAGCTCTCAGCTCAAGCTGGCTCCACCCCTTCTCCACGTCATGCTCGAGCTGGGCTTCCTCTAGCCTCTCAGTTATCACTGCTGTTATGATCTCAGCGAGTAGGATGAGCCTTTCAAGCTGCTCTTCAAGCCAGTCATAGGAGGTTGATAACCTGCTGTAGCCTGGAGTAGCTATTCTGATGTGTGCTGGAGGAGGGCCATGGTGGTAGAAGGTGGACTCTAGTGTAATCACAGCTATGTCCTTTTGCATTGAGTATACGTATACATTACAGAGGTCCCTTGAGAACATGACACCATGCTCTCTTAGCTTGCTTGTTATGGACTTGAATAGCCTCGCACGGTGGCTCTCCCAGAGCTCCCATAGTGCAGGAGTTATGCTAAGCGTGAGTATTATGCTGAGCCTCTTGTCACGTGAGTCAGCAAGGACACTGAGGCCACGAAATATCCTGTTGTCGACTGGGAGGTCAGCAACCCTCCATACTCCACTTCCCCTCCTCCCAGCGGCTATCTCGGATATTCTCGGGCTTATTACTGGCTTGATGTCCCATAGCACGCTGGCGATGTCTCTTGACATACTTCAACACTCTAAGTCACTGGGGGGCTCGTCTTAAAAAGGTTCCAGTTTATCATCTATGCTAACTTAGGTGCTGAAGATGACAGCTGAGAGCCAGAAGGTGTTAGATGACGACGAGCTTTTGTTCGATCTGAGAGCTACTAGGAGGCTTGCTGAAGCTGTCAGGAGGCCTAGGGGCTCCCTTATAAGGGATCTCAAGGAGATTGCGGGGGTTTTCCTCTCATCTGTCGGAGACTACGTGACGTGGTGGCTGATTAGAGAGGGCATTAGACCGAGAGTTGCTGTGATTGATGGGAAGGTAGAGAGGAGGAATGTTGGGGTCAGGATTCCAGAGGGGTATATAGCTTACAGGTGTAGGAACCCTGCAGGGCTCATTACTAGAGAGGCTTGGAGGACCATAAAGGAGGCCTTTAAGCAAGCTCTCTCTGGCAAGCATGTGTGTGTTGTAGTAGATGGCGAAGAGGATTTGCTAGGGTTTCCTGTGTCATACTTTACACCTCCAGGTGGAGCATGGGTCTATGGGCAGCCTGGGGTTGGAGCTGTAGTTGTCTGGGTTGATGAGGGGAGAAGAGAGGTCGTCAGGAGGCTTCTCGTGCTCTTTGAGCCAATTATATGCTCCAGTACCTCTTCATAACCTGCTTGACTTCTCTTAGCGTGTTTTCGAATGCTGAAGCTGCCTCAGGTAGCTCTCTAGGCGGCTCGCTGCATGGCTCTTCCTCGAAGCTCACTATCCCAGCTATTATGCAAGTCCATGCTCTCGGCAGGATTTCCTCGTCATATCCGCTAGCTATCAAGTCGATAGCAGGTGCTCCAGCTACATCTGCTGCTTCTCTTATAGAGCGGCCTATGAGCCAGAAGCCTTTGAGGTCTAAGCTTAGCATGGTGAGAGGGTCATTGTAATGGGGGTCGCTTCCTCCATTGCATATTATGAGGTCTGGCTTGAAGCACTCCACTAGCGGGAGAAAAACCTCTTTGATCGCCCTTTCATAGCAGCTCCTCCCAGCTCCAGGAGGAAGCGGTATGTTACACGTGTATCCCTCACCTTCCCCTACTCCAACCTGCTCTACGAAGCCTGTTCCAGGGTACAAGGTGAGCGGATCTTGGTGTATACTTAAGTAGAAGACTGTTGGGTCGCTATAGAAGATATCCATTGTTCCATTCCCCTGGTGGGCGTCGTAGTCGAATATGAAGATTTTCTTGAAGCCTTCCTTCTGAGCATACTTGGCGACAATGGCTACATCATTAAATATGCAGAACCCCTCACCATAGCTCCTTCCAGCATGGTGCAGACCTCCACCTATTCCGACAGCTACCTCAGCCTCACCGGAGGCTATAGCTCTGTAAGCTGAGAGAGTGGAGTGAAGTATGCTTAGGAAGGCCTCGTAAGCACCTTTAAAGACTGGTGTATCTATTGAGAGCAAGCCGATCCCTGACCTGGACATCTCTGCAACTCTCCTTACATAAAAGGGGGAGTGCACTAGCTGAAGCTCCTCTTCTGATGGAGGAGGACCTATGAATCCTATTATCTTGCATAGGTCCTCTTTGACTAGCTTGCTCTCTTTTAGGTATCTTATGAACTTCTCAAACCTGCTTCCCTTGAATGGGTGAGTACCAGGGAAGCTATACTTCTTAATTGAGTCATCGTAAACTATGGGTACCGGCTTCATCTAGCTGGGTATTAGCTGGGGGTTTATTATACTTCTGCAGCCTATGTCAGTTGTTAGTCAAGTCAGAGCTGCTAGCTCACTTTCTGTTAAGATTCCTCTTTTCATCTCTGTTACTGTAACCCTTCTTGGCTTAAGAGCTCTTACTAGAATCTCGTATGCAGCCCATGGGTCTGTGTGGTCTCCGCATGTGAATATGTCGACTGCAGCATACCCGTATTCTGGCCAAGTGTGTATGGATAGATGAGATTCTGAGATGACGACAACACCTGTTATTCCCTGCGGGTTAAATTTGTGAAATGTGTTGCTTAGAACTGTAGCATTGGCTTCCTTTGCTGCCTTGACTAGTGCATCCCTTATGTACTCTATACTATCCAGTAGCTCTTTAGGACATCCATAGAATTCCAGTATTAGGTGCCTACCTAGGTTTCTCACCCACATCTTTCCTAATTTGCTATCTTTTTTGCTACTTGTCCTCTGAGGCGGCGGCTTATAAGTTTTGCTATACCAAGCAGCTTTCAGGATGTCGGTAGTAGCAGAAGTTAGCTGCTTGGATGTCCGATTCAAGCAAGCTAGCTTTAAAGATGTATGCAGAGCAGTAGATAGCTTGAGGAGGGGGAGATTGCTGAGGATAGTGGGGGTGACAGATATACATGGCAACCTGGCTGCAGTGAAAAAACTCGCATCAGATAGCAGTGCTGAAGCAGATCTCATAGTTATTTCAGGAGACCTCACAGATAGAGGGGGAGTAGATGAGGCAAGAGAGGTCTTGGCAGCCTTAAAGGAGAGGTGGGGTAGTATCATGTTTGTACCTGGTAACATGGATCTTCCTCTTCTTGCTCAAGTTGACAAGCTAGAGGAAGCAGTTAACCTGCATGGGAAAGTGATAGAGTACAGTGGAGCTAGAATAGCGGGCTTTGGCGGAGGAAACAAGTCTCCCTTCCATACCCCATTTGAGCTATCTGAGAACGAGATATCAGAGGGGCTTTCACTGTTACATGGAGACATAGACATCCTCGTAACGCATGCCCCTCCTTATGGAACGAGATGTGATAAGGCTATGAGAATAAAGCACGTGGGGAGCAAGAGCATAAGGAGGTTTATAGAGGAGAGAAAGCCGAAAATCTGCTTATGTGGCCATATACACGAATCCAAGTGCGTAGACAGGGTAGGGGAGAGCATGGTCGTGAACCCTGGGCCTCTAAGCTGGGGGAACTACGCATACATAGAGTACTCTGATAAAGTACACATTGAATTGAGGCAGGTCAGGTGATAGCTTGGATAAGATCGTCGTGTCGGTTTCAGGTAAAGGTGGTGTTGGGAAGACTGCTGTGACAGCGCTCATCCTCAAGGTGCTGCTTGAAAGAGGAGAAAGGCCTATCCTGGTGGTTGATGCTGACCCAGCTACAAACCTGCCAGATGTCCTCGGGGTGGAGGTAGCTAAAACCGTTGGAGACGTAGCAACCAAGCTTAAGAGAGATATAGAAGCGGATAAGCTCCCTCCAGGCGTCTCTAAGGGAGACCTGCTTGAGTCGTGGGTTTTTGAGACCCTAGTCGAGGGGGATGAATTCGACCTCCTAGCTATGGGGAGAACCGAGGGAGAAGGATGCTACTGCTTTGTTAACAGCTTGCTGACAAGGATACTCGACAAGCTGACTGCAAACTACAAGATCACACTGATGGACATGGAAGCTGGGCTAGAGCACTTGAGTAGAAGAACAGACAGAGACGTTGACATCATGCTGATCGTAACAGATCCATCTAAGATGGGATTCGAGACAGCGAGGAGGATAAGAGAGCTAGCTGAAGAAGTCCACATAAACGTTAGAGAAATGTATCTGATAGGGAACATGTTCCCCAGAGGACTAGAAGGGCTTGTGAGGAGGAAGGCACTTGAAATGGGACTGAGATATGGGGGAGTTATCCCACAGGACCCTAATGTAGCCAGCTTTAACCTAGAGGGGAGGCCTTTACTTGAGCTGCCACCAGATAGCCCTTCAGTAGTAGCAGCAAGAAAAATAGCTGAGAAGGTAGGGCTTGTGCCAGATACTATGCTGCTTGAGCTGCTTGGAGTCTCCTAGGTCTCTTCAGGAGGCCAGTTGTCAGCTAGGTACTTCGGAATCCCAGAGGAGTCTAGTGGCCCTACCATCACACCCCATCCTGTGGCGTCCTCTATCTCTCCCTTGAGCCTTGCTGCTCTTCCTGGTATTATG